>Ga0302323_100003163_pt1 | contig 13381 bp, 6 predicted proteins | sample Fen_T0_3_FD_201950 | JGI IMG/M metagenome (GOLD analysis project Ga0302323, IMG submission 201950) | Peat permafrost microbial communities from Stordalen Mire near Abisko, Sweden - Fen_T0_3 | ecosystem: Environmental > Terrestrial > Soil > Wetlands > Permafrost | place: Sweden: Abisko... | reverse complement strand
CTGACGTGCGTCAACTTCGGCGCCGGCTTCCAACCAGCAGCCTTGGACCAGGTGCACTTGGCTAACGCCGTGTCCGGCTCTCCGACCTGGGAGTTCGCTGTCATCGCTTCGGCTAAGGGCATGCTGCAACAGATCGGCTTGAACGGACAGACGCTGCAGGCGCGCTCCATTCTATCGTGGGGCCTTACCCCGACCAGTTGTTCCTACAAGCCCTACTGGGGCGACGTCATCGACTACCAGATCCGACTAGACCCCTGAGTTCGTGGTGGCGGCCGACACACGGGAAATGTCGGCCGCCGTGGCGTGCTAACGCCACTCGCTTTTCAGCGTTCTGCGAAACGACCGCCACGAGCGCGAGTGGTGCACGACCTTGCGACTGCAAACCTGGGCGATGCTACGCTCTGCGCCGCCCGTGACGCGAATCCAAGAAGAATGGCTGTGGGGTTGGGATCCGACGCCTGGGATCGTGTCGGTGTGGGCCGATACGCAGGGGCGCGCCACCGTCTGGCGCCGAGATCCGCAGTCAGGGCTGCTACTTTGCGAAGAGCACGTGTTTCGACCGTGGTTGCTGTTGGCGTCGCTCGTCGACTTGCATCATCTCGGCCAGCGCTTACAGCCGGAAAGTGACCGGCCGCCTCCGGGGTGCGTGAGTTTTCAGGAATTGGAGGGAGTGGGGGGATTGCGCTACCTGGTGCGCGCCGAGGACGGTCGCGCGTTGGCGCGCGCCGTTCTTCAAGGCGCGCGTCAGCGGCTTTTGCGCCCGTTATCGCACTTGCGCGAGTTGGGCCCGACAAGCGCGCTGGTCCTACCGCCCGAAGAGCAATACCTGGTCGCCACAGGACGCACTTACTTCAAGGGGTTGCAGTTCGATGCCGTACGACGCCTCCAGTTCGACCTGGAAACGACCGGATTGGACCCAGAAAATTCCAGAATTTTCTTGGCCGCCGTGCGCTGCCCGGACGGCCAGGAGGAGACCTTGGAGGTACGCGGCGACGGCGACAATGCGGAAGCAGAGCTCCTGATGCGGCTGTGCGCTCGTATCCGAGAGCTCGATCCGGACGTGATCGAAAATCACAACTTGCATGGTTTCGACCTGCCCTTTCTCGCCCAACGCGCGCGCCGGTTGGGGGTCACGCTGCTGCTCGCTCGCAACGGGGAGCCTGGGCTGCAGCAGCGACCGGCGTCACGCGGCGCCGTGCTCGGGCACGGGGCCGAGCGGCAGCGCACGGACGCGATGCGCCGCGCGCGCTACACGATCGCCGGGCGCGAGTTGATTGATTCACTCGACGCGGTGCGCCGGCACGACTTTTCTGCACGCGATCTGCCAGGACATGGCCTGAAGGCGGTGGCTCGGCACTTGGGTCTTGCCAGCGAAGATCGCGAGTATCTCCCGGGAGCGCGCGTGCACCAGGTATTTCTGGACGATCCGGAACGCGTGCGGCGCTATGCGAAGGACGACGTGCGCGAAGCTGCGGGCGTGTCGCGACTGTTGGGCGGCGCCGCGTTCGCTCTGGCCAAGATGGCCCCGCGTCGTTATGAGCGACTCGCCGATGCCGGCGCTGCGACGGGGGTGCTCGATCCGCTCTTGGTGCGGGCCTATTTGCGCTCGGGCGCGGCCCTACCCGTACACCAGCCGGGCGATGGCACCGAGCATAGCGGCGCGGCCCTGCACCTGTTTGCGTGTGGCGTCGCCCAGCGGATCGTGAAGGCGGATGTGGCCAGTCTGTATCCGTCTTTGATGCGTCAATACGGGATCGGGCCGAAACGCGACCGGCTCGGAGCGCTGTTGGCGTTGGTCGATCAGCTCGTCGAGCAGAGGCTGAGCGCGAAGGCCCGCGCGCGAGCTGCGGAGCCTGGCTCCGACGAACGTTTTACGCAGGAAGCGATTTCTGCCGCAATGAAGCTAGTCGTCAACTCGGCGTACGGTTACCTGGGCGCAGTCGGCCTGACGCGCTTTGCGGACGTGCACGCCGCGAACGAGGTCACGCGACGCGGCCGGGCGGTGCTCGGCCTGCTCTGTCGCGAGCTTTCATTCCGCTCCGTACAGCTGCTCGAAGCGGACACCGATGGCGTCTACTTTGCGGTCCAGGACGATCTGAGCGAAGCCGACGAGCGGCGCATCGTGGCCGAGGTGGCAGCCCTATTGCCACCTTTGGTCAAGCTCGAATTCGATGGGCGTTATGCCGCGATGCTCTCCCACGAACCCAAGAATTATGCGCTCAAACCGTACTCGGGCGCACTCGTGCTGCGCGGCGTCGCCTTCCGATCCAGCCGCGCCGAGCCATTTGGCGAAGCGTTCTTGCGACGAGCGATCGAGTGCTTGCTCGCCTCCGATTTGCGCGGCGTGCGCGACGCGTATGTCAGCACGGCGGCCGCGATTCGAGATCGGACGCTGAGCACCTTCGAAATGTCGGCCCGCGTGCGGCTCAGCAAAACCCCCACTCAATACCTAGCGTCGCGTAGTCAACGGCGTGAGCTCAGCTACGAAGCGTTGCTCGACAACGGACGTGACGACTGGGCGCCGGGCGAACGGATCCGGGTGTACCGTGCCGCGCGCGGGCGCGCAGGGCTCTTGCTCGATCCGGACGCTCTCGGTAGCGGAGACGGGGAGGCCAAGCCGGACCCACGCGACTACGACGTCGACTACTACTTGCGCTTGCTGCGCGAGACCTTTGCCGCGCGCCTCGCCCGTGGCTTGAACGCGGACGATTTTGCTGCGATTTGCGCGCCCCCCGAACAGCCGTCGCTGTTCGAGCGCTCACTCGACGATGCGCGTCCAGTGCTCACTGTACTCGACAATCCGCTGCTTTAGCCCTGCTCCTGCGCTGTCCGGCCCAGCGTTCGCCACAATTGCTCCTTACCTTTTCCACCGAACCTCCCGCAGGCCTGCGCCGATTGGCCGCATGAGCCAGGCACAACCAAGGCTACCTACAGGAGGCGTTCGTGAAACGATTTTTGGCGATTGCTGTGATTTGGCTCGGCTGCACGCTCGCGTGGATGATTCTGGGCGGCACGCTGAATCTGCGAAGCGATTCATTTTCCGGCAACTTGAACAATGAGGTCAACGCGCTTTGGGGACCCCCGGGAAGGCAAGCTCCGCCACTCGCTAAGTACCAAAAGACCGAACTGACCGAAGATGTCACGGTAGAACAGAAGCCCGAAGGCAACAGCAAGAAGATCGTGCAGCACGAAACCAAGGTCGACGTCCCGCTGGCACTCGACTCGTCGAACGTGCACGCCAAGTTGACACTCGAGCAACAGCGCAAGGGCCTGCTCTGGTTTCCCACTTACGGCGTCGATTTTCTCGCAGAATACGCATTCTTGAACGATCAGCTGGGCGCGCACGACGTCACCGTGCACTTTCCGCTGCAAACCACCAGCAGTGCCGAGAACGACGGCGGACGGGGCTCACTCACCAACAGCGCAAGCTTCGATGGCTTCACGGTGAAAGATGGCCAAGGGCGATCGGTCGACTATCAAATCACCGCCGGCGAAGCCATATTTTCGCGCCATTTTGCAGCTGGCGAACGGCAAGAATTCCAGATCGCTTATCATACGCGCGGGACCAGCAGCTTTCGCTACCTGATGGCCGAAGGCACCGGGCGCGTGCACGACCTCACACTTCGGATCGAGACCAACTTCCTGAACGTGAATTTTCCCAGCGACACGTTGAGCCCCACTTCACGCACGCTCACGCCGACGAGCTTCGACGGGATCTGGCACTTCGATAGCCTGATCTCCACGAGCGCGATCGGCATCGAGCTACCGCAACTGTTGAACCCCGGTCCGCTCGCCACCAAGGTAACGCTGTTCGCGCCTGTATCTCTGTTGTTCTTTTTCTTCGTCGTCGCAGTGCTCGGACAAGTGCAGGGACGCGAGCTCCACCCGATGCATTACTTCTTGCTCAGCTGCGCGTTCTTCGCGTTTCACCTATTGTTCGCGTATTTGGTCGATCGCTCGTCGATAGGCACCGCGTTTGCGATTGCCTCCGGCGTGTCCGTATTCTTGGTCGTCAGTTATGCGCGTTTGTTCGTGGGCTGGACTTTCGCGTTGCGCGAAATTGGTATCGCGCAGCTGCTCTACCTGGTGCTCTTTTCATACACCTTCTTTTGGGACGGCTTCACCGGGCTCGCCATCACGATTGGCGCCATCGCCACGCTGTTCTTCGTGATGCAAGCGACCGGTCGCACCGATTGGCGCCTGGTCGGTCACGCGCGGCGTGCCGTGCCAGCCGAGTGACTACTGCGACACGAGACGGCTGGTGTAGTTGGCATCAGCACGGATCTTTGCCTCGCTGAACGGCAGCTCGATCCAGCGCTTTACGCTGAAGCGCTGGGTTTGGTCCGCGAAGAACGGCGATTCGGGGTTGCTCGATTGCGAATACGTCAAAAACCCGCTCGCCTTGGGCAAACCATCCTCGAACGACACGACGGTCAGCGCGGACGATCCATAGTACACCTCCAGCTGACCGTCCCCCGTGGGTGCACTCCAAATCGCATTGTAGATCTGGTCGCCATCCCCACCGTGGATTGGAATGCGCTGCTCGCCGCGCACCGCCACCTGCAGCTTGCCCCAAGGTAGCGTGTAGTCCACGCCCAATTGGTCCAGGGCGAGCATGGCGGTGGCCAGCGAGGCACGCGTCGTGGCGACGACGGTGGGGTCACTCAAACGTAGGCCCCGCGGCGTTTCGACTGGATCGGCAGGATCAAAGGCCACTCGCCAAAAATCCACACCGCTCGTCGTTTGTGCCTCCCACCAAGCGCGGAACAGCGGCCAACCGATACTCTCCAGATTGGCGGTGCCGTCCCATTTGGCCAGCACTCGGCAACCCTTGCTCAGTTCGACCCGCTGCCCGTCAGCGAGCGTGACGCTGCCCGCCCCGCGACAAGCCACAATCAAGTCATCAAGTAGCAGGCTGGCGTAAAGCGAGCGGTCGTTGAGCACTAGGCTCTGCAACGATTCGAGATTGAACTTGTTTCCGCGGAGCCCATCCCTGCCGGCGAGCCGAGCGTTGATTTGGGCGATTCCGAGCCGGGTGCGCCCGTTTTGCTCGTACGAGTCCTGGCTGACCATCGAGGGGAACCCGGTGAGCGGCTGTGCCGGATTGGTGAGCCATGCGCTGTCGTTGCTATTTTGCACGAAATCCGTGCGCGTCAGTCTCGGCAGCTTTGCTGCGCCGAATATGCCCTTTTGCGGCGCGGCAGGATCACTCTTCAGGCGGCAGGCCGAGGTGTTTCCTGCCAGCACGTACAGTCCTTGCGCGATCAGGGGTTGGTACTCGGGCGCAATGCAGGCGGCCGCCAGCGCGTCAGTCACGCTGGGTACGGGCGTGATGTCACCGTAGTAGGCTTCACCCCGACGATCGGTGGCGATCACGTTCACCCACGGCAGACCAAGCGTGTTTTCGACGCTTCGCTCGAGCTCGGGCAACGAATTCGCCTGGTTGATCGCCCACCATTGCTGAAACAGCCGGTCATTGTCGACGTTGGCATCGTTCAGCGCAAGAGCCACGTCGCCAGCCCACTGCACCACCAGGCCAACCTCGCTCGAGTAATACGAATGCTCGACAGACACCAGCGAACCTTCGGGAGTCAGCGCAGCGACGCTCGAGTCGAGCTTGGTCATCGACTTTTTCCGGCCATCGACCAGATAGCGAGTCGGATCCGCCGGATCCAGCTGCAACGCAAAGAGGTTGAAATGCACTGAGCTGTTGACGGTGTGCGTCCAAGCCACATTCTCGTTGAAACCAATGTTGATCACCGGAAACCCGGACAACGAGGCACCCATCACGTTCAGCTTTCCCGGGATCGTGAGCTGCGACTGGTAGAAGCGCGCTCCCGTCGTCCAGGGGAAGTGGGGATTGGCGAGCAGCAGCCCCGTGCCGGAGTCCGTGGCGCGCCGCCCGAGGGCGACGCCGTTGCTCCCGAGCCGCGCGCGCGCTCGGTCATGAGCGAACCCCGGCGGTAGGCGTGGCGTGACGGGCGGGCTAGTTGCTCCCGCTGTCCGCGACGCAAGCGCCGCGACGCTTGTCGGTGGTTGGGCGTAGAACAGCGCATCGATGAATTGGTCACTGCCACCGCTCACCGCGTAGCGCCGCATGAGTCGGATGAGATCGAGATCACTGATCTCGCGCGCCCAAGCCTGCCCCCGACACGGGGCAGGCAGACCGCCCGCGCCGACCTCTTGCAGGTAGTGGTTGAAGCCTGCAGCATAGCCGATGGCCAAGTCCTTGACCTCGTTCGGTTGACGATTCATCGTGCTGCGGACCGCTGCCGGCGAGTTGAGCCACTGGTAGAAAAAGTCGCTGCTCAGATTGTTTTGAAGCGTACCCGCACCGGTAGAATCGTAGCTTTCGTCAGGCCCGAAATATTTGGATCGTTCGCCGTTGACGGTCGCGAGTTCGTCGACCAAAAGGCAGAAGTTGTCCTGAGCGAAAGCGTATCCGAGCCCGTAGCCGAGACTCTTCTCGTTGGCAGCCACGACGTGCGGAATGCCGAACGAGGTGCGACGCACCTCGGCGCAGTACTCCGAGCGCTTGCCACATCGAGGTGCGCGGAGCTCAGCCGGCTGCTGCGCCGAACCACCGTCTTCATCCGCCGCGCTGGGCGCGCTGCACGCGCTCAGAGAGCCGAGCAGAAAGAGCAGGACCGCGACCGCCCCGCCTCGAATTTCGCTCCAACCTCGAATATTGCGAATGACACGCATTGGTACCCTCCCGTTTCCCTCTGAATCTTGGCAATCGGTTCTGGGCCCTCGAGGCGAAAGCGTCAAGTCCGGCGGAATCAGTTTGCTCACGGATTGCTCAGTACGCGCACCGTGTGGGGGATGCGTTCAGAACGGCTGGCGAGCGATCGAGCCCCAACACCACTCTTTGCCTGTCGAGTCGAGACCGCAGGCATAATTCCATCCGGCACTGATCTGACTGAACGCGATTGCGGGCGGATAGCCGAGCTCCGCACCGACTTTGCCCCAGCAGCTGACCATCCCATCATCCCGCTTGGTGGCACAGGTGTACCAAGCGCTCGCGCTGAGGTCGCTATAGACCCCCGCAGGCGGGTCGCTCTGGCCGTTGTCGTCTCCCCCCCAACAAGTGATGCTGCCGTCCGTTCGTATTCCGCAACTGTGATCCGAACCAGCAGCGATCCGGAGGAAGTGGTCTGCGGGCGCGCCGCCTCTACCAACGGCATCTTGACCCCAGCAGACGACGCTGCCGTCCATCTTGATGCCACACGTATGCCCCGAGCCCGAGCTCAGCTGCATGAATGCGCCAGCGGGCGGGCTGCTCTGGCCCGCAGAATTGTCTCCCCAACAAGCAACCGTGTCGTCGGCACGAATCGCACAGCTGTGAGCCTCGCCGGAACTCAGCCGCTTGAACGCGCCTGTCGGCGGGCTGCTCTGGCCGTATTGGTTCAATTCCCAGCAAGCGACGGTTCGGTCGCTGCGGATCCCACACACGTGACCAAAGCCTGCACTCACCTGGAAGAAAGCCCCCAGCGGAGGAAGCGTTGGCTGCTGCGGGTTGTCTCCCCAACAGTTGAGCGTATCGTCTGTGGCAATGCTGCAGGTTTGAACGCCACCCGCGCTCACTTGCTTGAACTGGCCGGTGGGCGGTGCGTTTACGCCATCGATCGCGTTGCCCCAGCAAGCCACAGTCCCATTCGCTCTCACCCCGCAGGTGAGGCTCCTGCCCGCGCCAATCTCGACGAACTCGCCCGAAGGCGGCGTGCTTTGCCCGTAGCGATTGTCTCCCCAGCAGCTAACGCTGCCGCCGGTCGCAATCCCGCAGCTGTAAAGTTCACCCGCACTGACGCGCTCGAAGACGCCCGTTGGCGGAGTGCTTTGACCGTGATCGTCGGCTCCCCAACAAGCGATGGTCCCGTCGCTCACGAGGCCGCACGCGTGATCGTAACCGGCGCTCACTTGAAGGAAAGTGCCTTCGGGTGGCTTTGCAGCACGGTGGTCGGACTCTCCGCTTCCCCAGCACGCAAGCCTGCCTCCAACGCGGATCCCGCAGCTATAAAATACGCTCGCGCTGATGGCAATGAAGCGCCCTTCGGGTGGCGTACTCTGGCCCAACGTGTCAGCCCCCCAACACAGGAGTGAGCCGTTCGTGAGGATCCCGCAGGCATGATCGTAGCCCACGCTAATCACGATGAACGAACCTTGCGGAGGCGTGCTCTCCCCGTGATCGTTTTCTCCCCAGCAGTCTACGGATTGGTTGGTCTCGAGGCCGCAACCGAAGCTGAATCCCAGACCGATCGCGGTGAACACGCCCGCAGGCGGCGTGCTGAGGCCGCTTACGTTCTTGCCCCAACAGGCGATCGTCCCGTCACTCCGCAGCGCACACGGGGCATCCCCGCCCAAGCTGACCTGAGTGATCTGCGCGGTCGTGCGCCCCGAGTCGGGCGATCCCGCGCTTTCGACAGTGTTGAAACCGCCCATGCCGCCGGTTGGGGCCTGACCCCTCCCGCCATTCGATGCGTTGGCAGACGCAGCTGAACCAAGACGTCCGCCCGCGTCACCGGGATTGGAGCCTTCCAAGAGTGACCTGCCGCCACAGGATATGACGAAAGCGATCGCGCCGAGCGCTGAGAACCATTCACCCCCAAGCCTTGCTTTACCCACGAATCTAGCTTAGCCGAAGTTCGGCACGACGCCCGTTTCATGGTAGAGTTCGCTACTTTGCCGCATGCGCGTTGACGAATCTCACTTTCATTGCGAGTCGTCGTGCGCGCGGGGGGCCTGCAACGACGCTGAACGCGAAGCATCCGACCGGCGCAGTGCCTAACGTGCTCTTGGCCCGAGGCGGGCGCGAACTTACGCCTTCGCGCGTCCAATCAACTCAGCCGTCACCCGACAAAGTTGGTCTGGGTCCACGGGTTTGATCAGGTGTTCGCTGAAACCAGCAGCGAGCGCGAGACGCCGATCTTCCTCTCGCGCGTAAGCGGTGAGGGCAATCACCGGCACCTGCGCGAGCGGCGACCCCTGAGCGCGGATGCGTCGCACGAGCTCATAACCGTCCACGCCGGCCATTCCAACGTCGGTTACTACCGCCGCATAGCGAGACGCTTGGAGGGCGGCCAACGCTGATTCGGCGTCGCTGACGACCGTCACGTCTGCCCCACGCTTGCGCAGGAACGCCGAGACCAAGACGCGCGCGTCTTCCTCGTCGTCGACGATCAAAATCTGGCTTCCTGCCAGGGACACTAGGTCCATCGGCGGATCCCCGTCGTGCTCGACCCGGCGCGGTGGCGGGTTGCTTGGAGGCGGCGCGGCCTGCGTTGGCAACGTCACCGTAAACTCTGCGCCGCGGCCCACGCCTTCGCTTTTGACACTGACTGTTCCGCCGTGAGCCTCGACCAAGTGTCTCACCAGCGCCAAGCCGAGCCCCAGCCCGCCATGGCGGCGGCTCGAGCCGTCTTCAGCTTGTCGAAAGCGCTCGAAGACGTGCGGGAGAAAGGCCGAATCGATGCCTTGCCCGGTGTCGGACACGGCGAGCTGGACGTCCTCCTCGAGGCGCCGAAGCGCCACCCGCACTTCACCGCCCCGCGGCGTAAACTTGATGGCATTATTGACCAAATTCCAGACCACTTGCTGAAGCCGGTCGGCATCGCCGGTAATTGCAGCAGTCCTCGGGTCGACCGCCTGAAGCAGCTGAATCCCTTTCGCGGCGGCCGCTGGCCTCAGCACATCCAATGCGGCTCCCACGACCCCAGCCAAGTCCATCGCAGCGATCTCGAGATGTAGCTTGCCGGTAATGACTCGTGAAGCGTCTAGCAGATCGTCGATCAGCCGGACCTGTGCTTCGGCGTTGCGCTGAATGCGCTCGCAAGCGTTCTGAATGTCAGCGGGCGCCACGTTGCCAGCGGCCAACATCCGCGACCAGCCCAAGATTGCGTTGAGCGGGGTGCGAAGCTCGTGGGAGGCCGTCGCTAAGAATTCGTCCTTCGCGTGGCTGGCCGACTCGGCCATCAGCCGCGCCTGGCGTTCACTGGCGAGCAGCACGGCGCGCTCTTCAGCGGCGCGTCGGGAATCATCGACGTCGGTGTTCGTGCCAAACCAGCGCACGATGGTTCCGTCGCTCGCTCTCAAGGGAACCGCGCGCGTCAAGTGCCACCGGAACAGGCCGTCCCGGCGCCGTAACGGAAATTGCATCTCGAACGGTTCGCCCGCCGCCAACGCATGCGACCAAGCCAGAATGACGTCATCAACGACCTTCGGGTCGTGCACCGACTTCCAGCCCCAGCCCTGCAATTGCTCGAGATCTGTCCCGGTGTACTCGTACCAGCGTCGGTTGTACCAATCGACGTGGCCGTCTGGTCGCGCGCTCCAAGCAAGCTGAGGGATGGTCTCCGCGAGCAGCTGAAACTCGTCTTTGCTCTGGCGTAGATCCTCGGCCAGGTGCTCCGCCTCTACTCTTTTCTCCACATGCTCGGTCACATCGATGACGAACGCGATGACGCCTCGAATTTGCCGTTGGTCGTCGAGCAGCGGGCTGTACCGGAAAGTGTAGTAGCGCTCTCCTATCGAACCGTTGCGATCCAGCCGAGTCATGGCCTCGTGTCCAGAGTAGGGCTCGCCCGTTCGCATCACCAGCCTCAGCAGATCGTCGAAACCCTGCCCGGCAAGCTCTGGTATCGCGGAAAGCAGCGATCGCCCAATCAAATCCGACCGGCCTACGATGCGCTGATACTCGGTGTTCGCAAACTCGAAGGTCAAGTCGGGCCCCGAGAAGATGCAAACGCCTGCCGGGACCCGCTGGAACACCTCGTTGAGCAGGGCCTGTTGTTTTTGTGCCGCTTGCGCCTTGGCTATGCGGCCAGTGGTTTCAGTGCAAACGACGAGTGTGCCGAGAATCATGCCGTGCTCGTCGATTACCGGTGAATAACCGTACGTCCAAAATACGTCCTCGAGGGCGCCGTTGCGATGAATTGGCACGAGCTGGTCTTCATGCCAGGTGGCCTGACCGTCGCGCATCACGCCTTCGACTTGTGGACCAATCAGGGGCCAAATCTCCGGCCAGCAATCGGGACCTGACTGGCCCAACGAGCGCGGGTGCTTGCCCCGACCAAAGCTCGGCACGTACGCGTCGTTGTAAAACTGAATGAGATCCGGCCCCCACCACAGGAACATGGGGTGGCGTGAGTGCAACAGGGTTGCGACGGTGTGCTTGAGGATGCTGGGCCAGCCCTCAATGGGACCGACGGGCGTCGTCGCCCAGTCAAACGCGCGCACGCGATTGATCATCTCGCCGTTGCCACGTAGCCAGCTCACGCTTTCGTGCCGATGTTTGGCGACACCCGACGGCGGTTCATGAGTCAGCGGTTTCTCGCCTTTATGTGTTGGTTGCTCGTCACGGCGCCGTTCCGCGGCGCAACCCTCCCTTGATCAAGGGGCGGCTCGGACCAAGCAGTTGAGCTCTGAGCGGAGCGTAACATCGCCGAGCGGTCGGCGCCGCGAAAGTTGCCTTTATTGCTCGCGGCAACCCTCGCCGCGCACTTCACGGCGTCGACCGCGATCGTCGGCGCCTGGGAAGGTGGCGGAGGTCGAAAACCGCGTCTCCTCGGAGCCGCTTTGGCCTGGCCCCGCTGAAAGCGTTCGGGGCCCGGCTTCTTTCACGAAGCCATCGAAGATCGTGTTGGGGTCGGGCAGCGCCGGTCGTGTTAGCTTGCGATAGGATAGGCGGCGCCACGCACGACAACCCGATCGATTCACCGGCGCCCGCGATCCTCCTCGACCGCCGGCTCGAAGAAAACGGGCTGCCCTACCGCGACGAGGCCACGTCGAATGACGGCGCCGTAAACCCCGGCCTTGTTGTCTCTCAGCCGAACGATCGCTTTCAACACCTCAGGGGTGGGGCGCGCCGAGTCGGGGTCGAAGTTCACCATCGAGCAGCGCTCGTCGCGATTGGTGACACTGATTGCGGCACGTTCCTTGGCTTCTCCGAACCAAAAGACGCCCCCCACCCAATCGTCTTCCTCGAAGGGAACTGAGCGCATGGATGCAATCAGCATGTTCGGCCGGAATCGTCGAACGTCTGGGCGTTGTGCCGCAAGCCTGGCAACTTCGCTCACCGTGGCGGAGGCAATGATGGAGATGCTGGCTTCGTCGAAGATGCCACGGTTGAGGTGCATCATTTCAACCGGCGAGCCGTGGCGGTGACCGACCTCCGCTGCAAGTTCCTGGCCAAACACGGCCAGTTCCAGCCCTTCAGGCGTGCGAACGTGCGTCGGGAGGTCCCCATTGGCCGCAGGTCCCCGCCGCTGGGGTGCAAACAGAATCAACTCCGGAAGCTTGGAAGCGGTCAACCACGGAAAGCCATCGCGATCATCAGCTCGACGGAAGGCCAAGCGCCGGTCGCCAGCAAGACCGTGCCAGCCCAGGTCAGCGACATCTAGACTCTCGCCCATCATGGACTTCACCGGGTACCGGTAGAGTGCCTCTACTTCACCGATCTTGATGGGCATGTCCGATCTCGTCCGGCTAACTCTCAATTCTGCTGCACGGCGTCGCAGTGTAGCGCGCCGTTGGTCGTCGGTGAAGGGCTTCTACCATCACGCTTGCGTCGCAGCGCTCCCTGTCGGCTCACGCAGGGTTTCGCTCGGCGCCCCGGCACTGCGACCTGCAGCCGACCCAAATGCATCGCTCCACGGTTCGAGCACGATTCGCTCGGCGTGGTTGACGAGCTCTTTCAGGTGCGTCGCTTCGTGGGCACGCCGCGAACGCAGCACGGGGTCGGTCACGTTGAGGGGCGTCAGGCTTTGGTTCACCACCCAGGCGAACGGCCTGATTTCGGCTCGAGCCAGGTCTCGCTCGAGCTGCATGGCTTCATGGATCGGCGTTGCCTCCGGCAAGGTCACCAGAAGCACCTGCGTAAAGGCGGGATCGCGCAGGCGAGGCAAGAGTCGCTGCACCGCCTCCGGACTCCCGCTCGCCTTGCGGAGCACCTCCCGGTGGTAAGCCTCGGCAGCGTCGAGAAGCAGCAACGTGTGACCTGTCGGAGCAGTGTCGATGACGACGAAGCTGTCCTCCCCGTGCGCCACTGTCTCGGCAAAGGCCCGAAAGACAGCAATCTCCTCGGTACACGGACTCCGCAGGTCCTCTGCGAGCAGGGCTTTGCCTTGAGCGTCGAGCGTGCTGCCGGCGGTCGCTAGGACCTCCTCGGTGTAGCGCCGCGTCTCGAGCGCAGGGTCGATGCGCGTGACCTTCAATTGGGACGCACCTTGGCTCAGCTCGCGCGCAGCTTGCTCCACATGAGCCGCCGGATCGGTGGTCGTGAGGGTCACGGGAAAACCGCGGCGAGCGAGCTCACTGGCGATTCGCGCGGCCACGGTGGTCTTACCTACCCCGCCCTTACCCATGGTCATCACGACGCCCTTAC
>Ga0302323_100003162_pt1 | contig 13382 bp, 9 predicted proteins | sample Fen_T0_3_FD_201950 | JGI IMG/M metagenome (GOLD analysis project Ga0302323, IMG submission 201950) | Peat permafrost microbial communities from Stordalen Mire near Abisko, Sweden - Fen_T0_3 | ecosystem: Environmental > Terrestrial > Soil > Wetlands > Permafrost | place: Sweden: Abisko... | reverse complement strand
GCGGTCGCCGTTGCGGTAGCGGTAGCCGTAGCGGTAGCCCTCGCGGTAGCCGTGGCCGTGGCCACGGCCGAAGGCGCGGTCGTGGGTCGGGGCGTCAGCATCGCAAGCGCCACCGTTTGAGGCTGCTCGCCGAGTGGGAGGATCGCGATCTTGTCCGCGGTCCAGACGGCCGCGCTCCCCGCGTCGGGAGCGATGACGGCCGACACCGAGGAATCGCTGGAGATGGACCCGACCGTCTGCGCGCTACCATCGGAGACAACGCATGAGCTGTCGCCGGCGGGGCATTGGGCGGTGCCGCCCTTGATCTGATAGACGCCATCACCGGACGACATCCAGTAGCTCGTGCCCTTGACCACGGTCAGGGCCATCGGCGACTGATCCGGAACGCCGGCCGACTGCGTGATCACAGCGGCTATCGGGTTGCTGGCTCCGCCCGCGGGACTAGGACCGGCCAGAGGCCCCTGGCTCATCAGAGATGCGGCGGCCGCGACCGCAACGAAACCGACGGCAACGGCCGTGCCAAACAACGGCCGCCGACTCGCAGGCGCGGCAATCGCCGGACGTGGAGCGCACCGGCCGGCCGACGCGTCGATCGCGTCGAACGCAGCCGACGTGCGTGCCCAGAGATCGCGCGGCGGATCCGGGAACTCCAGGGAGCCGAGTTCGAGATGGATCGCCTCGTACTCGTCCGATACGGCCTGGCAGTCCGGGCACGAACCGAGGTGATTGGCCAGCCACGCGGTGTCGCCCGGGTTGAGCGCTCCGTCGATCGATTCGGCGGCGAGATTTCGCGCCCGCTCGTGAATCAGCTCGGAGGCGGTGTTGATCTGCTTGTCGAGGCTCATCGTGCCGTCCCCGCGCTATCGGAGTCGCGGCGCGGGTCAACCAGGCGGGCCTGCTCGGCGAACGTGGCGTCGATCGCGTCCTCGCGATCCTTCTCCTGGCGCCTCTCGTCGGCGAGCGCGACGCGGAGGCTTTCACGTGCGCGAGTGAGCAGAGCCCGGGCGGCCACGTGGCTGACGCCCAGCGAGGCGGCCAATTCGAGGCCCGTGAGGTCGTGGACCTCGGCCAGAAGCAGCGCAGCGCGCTGCCGCTCGGGGATCCGGCCGAGTGCGCGCGCAAGGGGGCCCGATAGGCGCATCTCCATCGCGAGATGCTCGGCTGAGGGAGCGGCGCCATGGCTTTCGCCGGTCCACGGCAGGAACCGCACGATTCGCCTTCGGCGCATCTCGTCCAGAACCACCCGGTGCGCGATCTGGTAGAGCCAGGCGCGTGCCTTGCCTCTGTCTTCGAGCGAGTCTTGGGCCCTGTAGGCCTTGATGAAGGTGTCCTGCGCGAAATCTGCCGCCAGGTCCGAGTCGCGGACCATCCGCAGGATGTACGCGTAGATCTCGCCGTGATGGAGCGCAAACAGCTGCTCTATGAAGGTGCGGTCCGCCGTGCCCTCGCGCTCCGCACTCAGGCCGTCGTCGGCCGCGGTCACTCCGCGCTCCATTTGCCAGACAGATGATGTGAAGGACACCTATTTGCCACCGCTGTTTTACGGGATAACAGCCAACTGCGCGAGGATGGGCGCAGCCAAGTGGAGACGCCGCGGTATTGGCGACTGTGACGCCTCCGTTGCTTCCTCGACGATGTCATTGCATGCCCTCTCGAACCCCCTCGGGCCTGTAGCGCAGCAACTCCTCAACGGCCTCTTCCGGGGAGACCGGATTGACCGGCAGACCCGTCCCCAACTCCAGCCCTGCGATTTCCCTCAATCTCGGGTGGATCTCCCAGTGCCAATGGTACGTCCCGTCGACTCGTTCGCGGAGCGGGGCAGTGTGCAGGACGAGGTTGTACGGCGGGCCGTCCAGGCATGCGAGCCGCCCAAGAACCTGACGCAGCGCCTCGGCGGTTGACGCGATGTCCTTGTCGCTTGCCGCGGCGAAGTCCGCCGCGTGCTCCCTCGGCACGACCCAGACTTCGAACGGCGAGCGTGAGGCGTACGGCGCAAATGCCACGCTCGCCTGATCCTCCCAGATCATGCGCGATCCGTTGCGAGGCTCGTCGCGAGTCAGTCGGCAGTAGGGACACTCCCCTTCGCGAATCACGTACCGCGCCGCGCCGCCGATCTCCTCGGCCACCCTGTGCGGTATCTGCGGAAGGTCGTACAGGTCGAGACAAAGGTGGTTGGTTCGGGCGCCGGCCTGCGAGCCCCAGTTCTGGACGACCTGCAGGTACTCGGTCTGGCCGAGCTTCTGGGCTTCCGACAGTGCCGCACGGACATGCGACAGCATCGAGCATTGGAGTTCCGAGCCAACGAGCTGGAAGGGCCGGTGCTCGCCGGGCGGGGCCACGATCGTCCGCCAGCTACCCGACGCCCGGGCCTGGGATAGAGCCAGCTGGGAAAGGTTCCGCTCGATCTCGCGTGCCTCGTCCTGCGACCCGACCACATGGAACGCGTAGTCCTTGAGCGTGCGGACGCGGACACCGTCTCCATCGGGCTGGGCGCAGTTCTGACATGCCCCGCCGTCGTCCACTGCGCCCGCCGCAAGGGAGAACCGACCTCGCCGGAACTCGCGATCGACCACGGTGGCCACCCACCAGCCCGTGATTGTGTCGCGGCGCAACTCGAACAGGCCGGCGCCCATCAGCGAGCTCTCGCCGGCATGTCGGTTCGGGCAGCCGGGTGGGCAGGCACGGCGGCCAGCATCGCCTCGAGGTCGGCGCGGGCATCGTTGGGGCGAGTTGCCGGGGCCAGATGCGATTCGAGCGGTGCTGCGAGCGCCTGAGCCATCGCGGATGCGAAGGCAGTGGCGGCGCGCGCCACCGAGTCCGTTGTCGGCTCGGCAGGCTTGCCCAGCTCGCGCGCGATCGAAGTGGACTCCACACCGGGCATTCCGCAGGCATCGATCAGTTCGAAGTCGGAGAGGCGGACGGTCACGTTGAGCGCGATCCCGTGGTAGCTCACACCCCGCTCGATGCGGACTCCCACGGCTCCGATCTTGCGGGTGCCGTTGGCGCACCAGCATCCCGGTACTCCCTCGTGAGGCCCCGCGTCCACCCCAAAGGTCCGGCAAGTCCTGGCCAGCGACCACTCCAGCACCCGCACAAGAGGACGCACCAGCAGCTTCCGATGGGCGAGCTTGATGATTGCGTAGCCCGTCAGCTGTCCGGGACCGTGATACGTCACTTCACCGCCGCGTTCGGTCTCGATGAGCTCGATCCGGCGGCGCGCGAGCTCCGCGGTATCGGCCAGGACGTGCGCGGGATCGCTGTTGCGGCCGAGCGTCAGCACCGCGTCGTGTTCGAGCAGCACGAGCTGATCGCCGATCGAATCGGCCCAGCGGGCCGCAACCAGTCGATGCTGCAGATCCCAGGCGTCGCGGTACTCAGTGCGTCCCAGCCACCATGCCGCGAGCGGTGGTACGGGTGTGATCGGCGGCGTATAGGGTGAAGGCGGGAAGCCGGCTTCGTCCGAGAGCGGAGGCATAGGGCCACGATAGCAGGCCCGCGCCGTCATGCGACTCTCGCGCGCGCGGGTTCCGCTCGGGCCGTTCGTCCGCGGTCTTTGGGTCGCGCCCACATGTGGATGTCAGGCTCAAGCAAATGGAGCCGATACCTACCGCGTAGGTGCGCCCAAGTATCGAGGCGAACCTGCTGGGGCTGACGATAGTCTCTCGGCAGCCCGGATTGCGCACAAACGTTGGGAGCGGCGGCTTTTCGGCGCCGTTTCCGGAGCCGGAGCCGTGGTAACGATTGCGATCCCGCGCATGCGCGGCCTGACCTGGAAGATGAACGCCAACCGGCCGACAACCGGCGTGGCCCCAGCCGGACTTTGCCTCGCGGCTGCCGGCCTCGGCGCGACCGCGCTTCTGTGGGTTGCCGGTCAGCCGCTGGCGTGCGGTCTCGGGGCCACCATGACGGCCGGCCTCGCGATCGGCTGGGGAGTCACATGGGCTGTGGCCCGGCGGAACGTCAGCCGGCCGCTCGAGCGGATCGCCGATTCCATGGAGACGCTGGCGGCCCGGGATCTCCTTGCGCTCGTTGACGAGTTCGCGAACCTGGCCCAGGGCGAGGAGCCCGGCAAGCTGGTGGTCCATGCCGCGCCGGTGAGACTCCCGGACGACCAGAGCGTGAGGCGGGTGGCCGAAGCTCTGAACACCATGATCGCGCGCCTTCAGACGGGCGCGGCGCAGTTCGACGCCGCCTCGTCCGAAGCCTGCCGTCGCCTGTTCTATGTGGGCCCGGACGACTACCTGCTCGGCTGCATGTGCGCCGAGGCCATGGCGGGGTTGCTACCGGACGGCGGCCAGGTCCTGCTCCTGGCGCCGAGAATCAGGCACGCCGGCATCGAGCTCAGACGACGCGGCTTCCAAAGCACCGTACGCGAGCGCTTCCCGCAGATCGAGATCGCCGGAGTGCTGGAGAGCCGCACAGAAACGGCGCGCCTCGCCGAGACGGCGATAGCGTTCATCAAATCGCATCCCAGGCTGGCCGGCATCTATTGCACCGAGGCGATGGGGGTTCTGGGCGCGGTCGAAGCGTTGACGGACACGCGTCTCGCCGGCCGGGTGGCGGTTATCTGCCACGACCTGCTCGACGGGACGGTGGCCGGCGTCCAGGCCGGCGTGATATCCGGCGCCGTCACGCAGGATCCCTACGGCCAGGGCCACGATACGGCGATACACCTGTTCAACAGCATCGCCCACGGATGGCGCCCCTCCGAGCCGCGGATCATCACGGCTTCAGAACTTGTGACCAGGGACAACTACCGCGGGTTCTGGCGCCCCTACGAAGGCGCCATTGAATCCCCCGAAATGGCGCAGAGGCGGCCGCATCCGCTGGGACCGTCACGGCGGCACCTGCGCATCGCGATCCTGGGCCTGGATGACGTCGACTTCTGGGCGCCGGTCCGCGCAGGAGTGCTCGCGGCAGCCGAGGAGCTGGCCGAATACAACGCGACCGTCGAATGGATCGTGCCCGAGACCAACCAGACCTTCAACACGGCGGTACGCGGTCCCCTGGTGGATGCACTCGTAGAAGCCGGATATGACGCCGTGGCCACGCCGATCTACCAATCGGACGTGGTGCCCCACCTCAATCGGGCCGTCGATCGCGGCGTGGTGGTCGCGACCTTCAACACGGAGTCGTCGAGCCTCCAGGGTCTCGTGGCCACGCTCTCCAAGGCGCGGCGTAGGCTCGAGCAGGAGGCGACGGGCCTGGAGACTGCGGCTCACCACGATGCGCTCACCGGTGCGTACAACCGCCTGGTGATGCGCGAGGACCTGGACGAGGCGATGGCGTCGGTCACGGAAACGAAGCGCCCGGCCACGGTGATCATGACCGACCTCGACCATTTCAAGGCGTACAACGACATGTACGGACACGCGGCCGGCGACGATGTGCTTGCCCTTGTGGCGCGGACAATCCAGAAGGAGATCCGGCCCGGAGATCGTCTCTATCGCTACGGCGGCGAAGAGTTCCTCGTGATGCTCCGTAATGCCGGCCTTTCCGAAGGCGAGGCGGTGGCGACTCGGATCGCGTGTGCGGTCACAACTCTCGGCCTCGCTCACGCGGGCAACAACCCCTGGGGCATCGTCACCGTGAGCGCCGGGGTTGCCACGATGGATCGGACGGCCGCGTCTGCCACGAGTTGCGTCGAACAGGCCGACGCTGCTCTCTACCGATCCAAGCGATCGGGCCGCAACACCGTCGCCACGTTCCAACGCGAGTTCGAGGAGGACTCGGGCCAGCCGCTACCGCCGATCCAGCCCGGCGGAGGGCAACGGCCGATGGAGAGAGTCGGCCAGTAGCGCTGCCAGGGTATGGGTCCGCCGGGGACCGGCGACGGTCTGGTCGACGCCGCTCAGAACGTCTGCCAGGACTCCCACTCGAGAGCGTCGCCCAGCGTGACAAACGAATAGGGCATCCACGCGTGGCCGAGGAGGCCCCATGCCGAACCCCAGGAGTTCTGCATCAGGAAAGCACCGCGGCCGTCGTCATAGCCAACGAACTTGTAGGCGTGGCCACCCGCGGGAGCGTCCGGCGCCGGCAGAACGCCATCCGGTCCGGGCGTGAACCAGCTGTTCGCCCACGGACTGCCGATCCAAGCGTCTCCGTAGGCTGAGATCGTCTGCTTGACTTCGGTGATCGTCTGGAGACGAGCGTACGAGGCCACCTTCAGCCGATCGCCGGGCTTCGGAACCGTTACCGGTGGATGGGGCACGGGGACGTGCCGGCGCGCGCGCTCGACCCAAGCGATGAGAGCGAGCACCTGTTGGTGCCGTGCCGGCGATGACGCCTTTGCCGCCGCATTCGCGTCGGCCAGAGCTCTGGCCTGCTCCGGCGTGAGTCCCGGCAGAACCTGCTTGACCAGACCTCCCTGATCCTTGAGCACCTTGCATGCAACGCGTATGTAAGTGCCATCAGTGCCGGGCGATCCGTCGAGTTGCTTGCAGCGCGCATATAGATCGTCCGCATCGAAGACCAGAGCCTCGGCGGCTTCGAGCATGGATTCGATCTGCCGGCCGAGGGCACCGGAGTAGCCGACGCATTTGGGGGTCTGACCCTGATCCAGCACGGTCCAGAGGTACCGCGGTGCGTAGGTCATGGGCGGCACCGCCGCGGCCACTTCAGGCGCATGAGCGCTGAGGGTGTGGTCTCGAACGTCGCCGGGCGACGGCACCCGGCCCAGGCCGTAGACAGTCATATGCTCCCCCGTTGTGCAATGGATGGCCGGCAGGGTACACGCCGATCGCCCGGCGCCGCAATCCGACATTGTTGGAGTTGCGGCGGCCGAAGCCCAATCGGATCCGGTCGTCTCGGGCAGACGGAAAGATCCGGCCCGGGTGGACTCGGGCCGGATCTTGGGAGACTTATGCGATTTGGGTTAGTAGGAGTCGATTACCGTGAGCGTCGGGTCGCCGGGCCCTACTTCCCAGCTGCCGCTCTTGGGCGCGTTGTTCCAGGACCAGATGAGGAAGCCGCCAACGCCCGCCTGGAACTGGGCCTCGCATTTCAAATCGAAGAGATCGGCGCGGGCCGTTCCGCTCGCTGTCTGAATGCCGGCTTCGCCCACGAAGATGGGCTTACCCAGCGACTTGCAGGCCGCGATGTCGTTCACGAGGTTGGTCGGCAGAGCCGTGGTGTCGTGCCCGTAGTCGTGGTACTCGCATACGTCGAGCGACGAGATCGAGTTGATGAGCTTGTAATCGCCGCCCTGCGCTCCGCATTGTCCGGCGCCCATCTGCCCGAGATTTACGAGGTGGTTCGAGTCGATGGACTTCACCAGGCCCGAGACGTCGGCGGCGAAGTCGTACAGGTCGGACGTGGGCGAGCATGAACCGGCCGACTTGCCGGTCTTGATCTCGGCTTCGTTGATCAGCTGCCACATGGCGATCGTGGGATCGTTCTTGTAGCGGTTGACGACTTCCTGCACGTACTGGCGGTACGGGACGGTGTCACCCGAGATGACCTGGGTCTTGTAGCCACCCGTGTACCAGCTGTCGGTCAGGTACTGCGACCCCTCGCAGGAGCCCCACTGGTTGCCGAGCGTGACGATGACCTTGACACCGTGCGCCTTGGCCACGGCCAGCGTGTGGTCGAAGGCGCTCCAGTCGCGCTGCCCGTTCGTGGTCGCGAGGCTCTGGAAGAACCACGCTCGGAAGACTTCCGAGCCCGACCCGATGCCGCTGAGCGCGGAGTCGAGCGCAGTGCCGGTCCCCATCGTGTACGAGCAGTTGGAGCGGCTGTTCGCCTGGTAGATGTTGAAGCCGGTAAACGTGAACGGCTGACCGCCAAGGGTGAACTGAGTGCCGCTGCGACCCAGGAAACCGGCGGGGACGGTGGTCGGTGCGGGCGTCGGCGTGGGCGTCGCGGTTGGCGCCGGCGTGGGTGTTGGAGTCGGAGTCGGAGTCGGAGTCGGCGTAGGCGTAGGTGTTGGGGTCGGGGTCGGGGTCGGGGTCGGAGTCGGGGTCGGGGTCGGGGTCGGGGTCGGAGTCACCGTGGGCTTCGGCGTCGACGTCACCGTGGGCTTCGGCGTCGCGCCGGACCCGACAGTGAACGTCGTGGTGAACGATGTCGTGCCGCTGCTCGTGACCACCTTGGAGCTGATCGTGTGCGTGCCCACGGCGACCTTGGACGTATCCCAAGGCTTGGCCTTGCCGGCCGAGTCGGTGCCCACGAAGTCGAGCGGTGCGCCGCTCTCAACGTGCGTGGCCGTGCCGCTCATCGCCGTGTTGTCGAGCCAGAAGCTCGCCTTCGTGACGCCGCTCGTGGGAGTCACGAATATGTAGGCGTTGCCGCTCAGGTTGTCGCCGGACAGCGCAACGGACGAGCCACGCCCGGACGAACTCGACACGGCGAGGGTGTACGTGGAGGCCGAAGCCGCCCAAACGGCGACCGGAATGAGAAACGCGGCAAGGCCGCCGGCGAGAACGAGGAGGCGCAGCACACGGGCATGCGGCAGCCTGGAGGGGTGGCGCATCGGGAATTCTCCGAGGAGCCCGCTGACGGGACGGGCCGGCATGAGTCGGTAGGGGGCGGCGTGCACTCACCCTATTCGTCTCGGACGGCGCAACCAATGGCCCGGCCGCACCAGCGGAGGGCCCGACCTTGGTCCCCGGGTCCGTGTGGTCAGTTGGTACCAGGGGGTGGTGTGCGCACGCTCAGCCACCTGCCCGATCGGGTAGTGCGCAAGTCGAAATGTCGGCGCGGGTCAGATGCGCAGGTCGACCGATCCGCCGGGAGGGGAGCTTGGGCCCGGGTGGAACCTTCGGCCTGTCGATCGAGCGGCTCCCCGCGGCCGCAGCTGACCCACGCTGCGAGCCCGGCGCACGCCAATATCGACTACTGGTCCACTATAGGTTTCCGTTCCTTCACAAAGTAGTCCGCCAGTCCCGGAGGAGGAGACCCGTGCGACGCGTCGCCCTATCGCTTGCCGCGGTCGCGGTTGCCATCGTTATCGGCTCAGGGGGCACGCTGGCAATCGCCGGGCAGGTTGACCAGCAGCAGACGGGCGGCCTCACAAATGGGGCATCGCTCTGGACCAGCGACTACTTCGAGATCCAGACCTTCACGGCCGGAGTGAGTCGGAAGCTCGTCGCGGTGGGAGTCTACGCAGGCTACTGGGGACCCACCGGCGTATCGGGCTCCGCCCCCGCCGGGACTGCGACGCTCGAAGTGGACGCGATGAACGGCAGCTACCCCTTTCTCACTCTCGTGTGGGCCAGGCAGACGATTGTCCTTCCTACAACCGATCGCATCGGCTGGACGTGGGCTACCGTGTCGGACCCGCAGCCGGATCTCGTGGCGGGCACGCAGTACGCGATCGTGCTGCGGACGGAAGCACCGTGGGGCATCGAGTGGCTCGGCAACTGCTCCAACACCTACACCGGTGGTGGGGCGTACGCGATGAATCGATACGACGTCAACTACTTCACATACAGGACGATCCCTGCGTGGGCCTCCTATGTCGGTGGCAGCGCCGCCAGCTACTGCACGCAGGACTTCGCGTTCCAGACGATGGTCGCGTTGCCGGCCGCGACGCCCATTCCGACGCCCATTCCGACGCCCATTCCGACGGCAATTCCGACGGCAATTCCGACGGCGCCGCCGGCCCCCGTCCCGCCGCCGCCGCCGGCCCCCGCCGCGACGCCGACTCCGACGCCGCCTCCGGCTGCCGCCCCCACGGCCACCCCTGCTGCCCCGAGACCCAACCCCGTCCCGCCGCCCACGCCACGTGTGTCGGCAGCGGCGCCCGCAGCATCGAGCGCACCCGCCACGCCGGCCGCCACGACTACCGAGACGCCCGTGCCTGTTGCTCCCACGCCGGACGCGACCGCGTCGGAAGTCCCGAGCGCCGCCCTCGTGGCGGTTGCCGGCGCCACGGATCAGGGATCGGGTGGCGCGGCCGCATCCGCGGTCACCGCGCCGTCGCCGAGCGGAGGGTCACAGCCATCCTCGGCTCCGCCGGTGTGGCTACTTGTCCTCGCCGTGATGGGCCTTGGCGGCGCTACGCTCGGAGGCGCGGCGTGGTGGTTCGTTCATCGACCGCCCGGCGTCTAGACGAGTTGCGGACTGGCTCGCCGGGCAGGAGTCCACGAGCGCCTGGGCCTAACCGGCGAGCATGATCTTGTCCGCCGACAGGTAGGCGCTGATGTACTGCCTGAAGGCCGCGTCCTCGTTGTCCCACGAGAGCGTCTGCCAATGGCCCGTGGCCGGATCCAGCCGCGTGAAGGTCAGCGCGCTTCGCGAAGATTGACCGGTCAGCGCGCTCATCAACCCGTCCAGCGTCAGGGTGAGCCCGCCCGCCCCGGTCGCCCGCAGGACCCGCAACGTGGGGTCGAGCCACTGCCATTGCCCATTGGCCCACAGGTCCGCGGTGTCGTGGCTCTCGCTCGACTCGACCAGCACACCGTTCGGCAGATATGAGTAGGTGCCGCCGAGACTGATGTACCGCGACGGAGTCTCCATGGAGCGCAGGAAAGCGTTGGTGATCAGCGCGTATCCGGTACAGGTCACGTAGCAGGTGTGTACGGAGACCGCCGAAAGCATGTCGATGCCGGACATCGAGCGATCGCAGACGGTGCCCACCTCCGGATCGTTCTGTGCGTCGAACTGCAGGTACAGCTGGCGGATCTGCTCGTCCAGCGACTCATCCTCCGCGGCGGTGCCAAACAACGCGTGGACAAACATCCAGGCGGCCTGTCCGGCAGAGTCGGCGGCAGCCGGCGACGCCTGGGAGGTCGTGGCGGCCTGGACCGGCGGTGATGTGTCTTCCTTCCGGGACGTGTTGTTCGCCCTCGGCAACGTCGTGTACAGATCGATGACCCCGGCCGACTTGAGTCCGATGCTCTGGTAATACTGCGCGGGGTAGTAGTTGACCTGGAGCACGTCCGCGGGGTCGCTCGCGGATGTCAAGGTGATGGTCGTTGGAGCGGTCGCGCCGGAGAAGTCCAGGGGTATCCGGAGCACGCCCAATCCGTCCACTTCCACAGATCCACTCGGCCCGAGGAACGTCGCGCCCCCGGCACCGGTCAGCCCGACCGTGGCCGTCGACAGGTCCTCCGCAATCGAGAAGCTGGTAACGACCGCCGCCGTTCCGCCTGCCGGACTCCCCGGCTTCGCCAGCTCCGGCCAGACGGATAGGCCAAAGCCGTAGACGAGAACCGCGACCAGCGCAAAGGCGCTCGCGAGTGGAGACAGCCGACTCCTGCCGCCTTGTGTCGGAACGGCGGGCGCGCGGACCAAAGCGGCGACGCGTGAAGGGAGGCCCGGCATGTGTATGAATACCAGATTCGCGGAGCGGGACCAATGAGAAGCTCAGGCTGGCTCGGGTGCATGAAAGCAGCCTGAAAGACCCGCGGGCGACATCGGGCTCAATCTCGTGGCGGCCGAAGGGCCCTACACTCAGAGCACCGTCCTCTCGAACGTAGGACTTAGCGGCAAACGACCCGGACGCCACTTGCCGGCCACCGGATCCGGCCGCATGCCGGAGCTGAGCCGCGAAGTCGGGCGTGGATTACGATGGGAACGTGTGTGAGGTGTATCCATGACGGTTGAATCGAACCTGGTGGCCGACCGCTACCTCGGGCCCGACGCGGCTCAGCGAAGCGTCGCTCGAGACATCTACGAGGGCGTCGCCGGGCTTCCGATAATCAGCCCGCACGGACACGTGGACCCTCGTCTGCTCGCCGACCCTGAGGCAACGTTCGGGACGCCCGCGGAGTTGTTCCTGATCCCGGACCACTACATCTTGCGGATGCTCCATTCGCAGGGCGTAGCGCTCGAGGCGCTCGGCGTACGGCCTCGGAACGGCGGCTCGGCCGGCGCCGAGGTCCAGGTCGACCATCGCCGCGCCTGGCAACTCTTCGCCGACAATATCTTCCTCTTCCGTGCGACTCCGTCGGGCATGTGGCTGGCCGACGAGTTGCGGACCGTGTTCGGGATCGACGAGCCGCTGTCGAGCGAGAATGCCGGAGCCGTTTACGACGCCGTGTCGGAGAAGCTGAGCCGTCCGGAGTTCCGGCCTCGCGCGCTCTTCGAGCGATTCGGAATCGAGACGCTGTGCACGACCGACGACGCGGCCGACTCGCTCCAGGCACACCGTGCCATGCGTGAGTCCGGCTGGTCCGGCGACGTGCGCCCCACGTTCCGGCCAGACGGCGTGGTGAACGTCCTGGCGACAGGCTGGCGGGACTCGATCAATACGCTGTCAGCCGTCGTGGGCCGCGACATAACCCGCACCTCCGCGCTCGTTTCGGCTCTCGAGGAGCGGCGCGCCTTCTTCACCTCGATGGGCGCGGTGGCAACCGACCACGCGGCGGAGACCGCCTATGTCGAATCGCTCGGTGAGGCCGAGGCGGACGCGATCATGACCCGCGCCCTCAAAGGGCAGGCCACCGCGGACGACGCCCGACGTTTCGGGGGCCACATGCTCATGGAGCTTGCCCGGATGAGCGTCGAGGACGGCCTCGTGATGCAGATCCACGTGGGCTCGCTGCGAGACCATAGCCCGGCGTTCTTCGAGCGGTTCGGCGCCAACATGGGCGCCGACATCCCAATCGCCTCGGAGTTCACCCGTAACCTGCGGCCACTTCTGGAACGCTTTGGGAACGATGCGAGCCTCAGGCTGATCCTCTTCACCCTCGACGAGACCACGTACGCGCGCGAGCTTGCTCCGCTCGCGGGCTACTACCCCGCGCTCCGGATCGGGCCGCCGTGGTGGTTCCACGACAGCCTGAACGGGATGTCGCGTTACCTCGACCAGGTGATCGAGACCGCCGGGCTCTACAACACGTCCGGATTCAACGACGACACGCGCGCGTTCTGTTCCATCCCGATCCGGCACGACGTCTGGCGGCGGGCAAGCTCCAACTGGCTCGCGGGCCTCGTGTTACGCGGGATCGTGAGTCGCTCCGACGCCCACACCATGGCTCACGAGATGGCATACGACCTGGCGAAGCGCGCGTACCGGCTTTAGGAACGAAGCGCCGCCGCTCACGAGCGATATCGTGGCCCACGAGCCTGACCTGCGCCGGTCTTCTTGTGCGGCCTACGGCCAGGGCGCGCTCCAGACCTCAACCCACTCCGTCCCGGCCGCGGGGTCGCTCCGGCTCACGAAGAGCAGGAGCCGATCGGGTAGGGCGACCGCGTCCGTCGGGATCCCAATCGGACCGGTGCCGGCCGATGTCCAGCCGCTCAGGCCGTCCGTACGGCCCACCCTGATCGCCTGGCTCGACTTGTTCGACCCGGGCGCCACCGGCGTAACGCCGGGGGCTGCCGTGCCGGCTGGGACCGGCACGTCCGGCACTGCGGGCGCGGGAACAGCAACGCCGAGACCGGCTACCGGCGCCATTCCATTCACCTGATCGGGCGCGATAAATCCGAGAGTCTCG
>Ga0302323_100003159_pt1 | contig 13394 bp, 13 predicted proteins | sample Fen_T0_3_FD_201950 | JGI IMG/M metagenome (GOLD analysis project Ga0302323, IMG submission 201950) | Peat permafrost microbial communities from Stordalen Mire near Abisko, Sweden - Fen_T0_3 | ecosystem: Environmental > Terrestrial > Soil > Wetlands > Permafrost | place: Sweden: Abisko... | reverse complement strand
CTCTACACATTAGCATTTGCCGCATCACTTTTGATGTCGGGATGTTCAGATTCAGATTCGCCCAAGCCATTAGCTTCTGGCACGGTTGTTTCCGGCACGGTTTGGCAGCACTCGCTGCATTCGGCTGTGAGCGAGAATACTGGCAGCAATATTCCAAACGATGCGCGAGCAGATGTTTTCGAGGGCCTTATCATCATTCATCTTGCTGACGGCAGCAGGCAGATTGTGCCGATGGATTATGTCACTAACTTGAAGCTCAAATGATAAGGGAGGTGCGGCCTAATCATTCGCCGGATCCAATGCAAGTTGTGTTTTCAGGTTCACGCTTGAGCGTTTGGATTCGCCATGCCGTAGTTCCCGCATGGCTCAGCTTTTCTCGTTAGGCCCCCGAGCGCATGATTACTCTCGCCAAAGCATTGATTCAGGCGGCAGCCTTCATTGAGTTGTCGAGCGATGACACCGTCAATCCCGATGATGCAGTGAGAGCGCTGGAGGACATCGCAGCCACTTTGCAGTCAGCATCGCGTGATGAGGTTGCAGCGATTCGGGCGGCTGTCCAAGAGTTGATTGCAGAGGAGCGAGCGAGTTTCGCCCGCGCCGATGCGCTCAGGTTCTACGAGCATTTTTTGGAGAGCGTCGGTTTGGTTGATATATGAAACGTTGGACATCCATCAAATACCGGGATTTTTACGACATCCCGCGCATCTTTTTGGCCGAGAGTCAGGATCGAGTTTTCCTGTTCGACTGTCCGTTCAACGAGGAAAAGGATGAATATGAAAAGACGTTCAGGATCTATCTGATGCCACCAATTGGCGAACAGGAGTTGGCCGGGAGTTGGAAGAACCTCCCGCAAAGGGCGACCCGGTTGTTCGGAGAAGTGGGGATCTCGGAAGTTGAATTTGACACGACGTTTCGCCGACAGGTGAACCTTGAATTTTTGGGTCGTTTTGGCTTCTGACTTCGCCCTATGACGAAGATTTGATGGGACTCGACACGCCAGCCATAGCACGCATGGTACCAAGAAAAATTTAAGCCTGAAACGTCCGTTGCCAGGACATTAACGAGGCGTTAAAGACGCGTTAAAGGTCAATTGTGTGTGGCGTTTTGTGGCGAGAATGGTGTTTAAAGGCACCTTGCAGGCGACTAGCAGCATCGCCAAACAACAGAACACGCCAACCTAAGAATAGTAAAAAATTTGCCGACGGCGACTGTTAGTCGGCATTCTTTATATGAGAGACTGCCGAAAGCGCCTGAAGCTGAATCACCATAAGCCAATTTGAAAGCCAAATTAAAAAGCCAGGTGTCGCCACGACAACCCGATTGGCATCTCGAAATACGATACCAGCAACACACGACGAGAATGAGCCATGAGCCAGAGCGTTACGAATAAGTCGCAAATAATCAGATTTCAACAACTTGTGAACCTGCCCGCAACATGGTTTGCCAGACCTGGCACCGTTTGCAACAAGTTCTTTCAACATGCCCTGCTGGATATACACCAAAGCCACATACAGCCGCAATACGAGCGACCCTTCCACGGCAAGCCTAGCTTTCATAGGAAACGGTATATTGAAATGCTCGTCGAATGGAGTCGTGGGAAGTCCATCACGCCGCTGGTCGAGAGAACTAGCTAGGGAAAACCACAATACGCCGCTCAACAGCTCATCAAATTCTTGGTCTGAGGACGATCCAACGTTGGACAACTCGCGCATTAAGTCGTCGTTTTTCAGCCGGGTGGCAATCTCATCAAGAACCCTGCGAGAGTCAGCGAATTGTTTCAATAGCGATTTGTCACTCATGGCTTTAAGAAGTACATCCCGATCTCTTGATGGCAATATGTCCGAGCCGACAATCTGAGTAACATCAAGCCCAGCCGGAGGACCTTCGCCTGGCATCCCATACATCGCATAAAAACGGCGAAGCAGGTCGCCAGTGCTGTCAGAGGAAATGCTCATTTTGTTACGTTCCGGCCTTGATTCTGTAATCCAAAACGTTCTTGAATTTTTGAATGCGGTTAAATTTCAAGGTATTGAAATACGTTAGGCGAAAGAAGAAGAAAAGCAATGCGCCAGCCGATGTGCGATGTCTGCCCGGATAATGCGCAGGGTAATTGCCGGCAGTTTGCCTGCTGTCAGAAGAGCATTGCGGTCACCGTCCGGCTGGCACTGCGGGCCTGCCCGGCTGGGCGTTGGGGGATTTTTAAGCCTGAAACGCCAGGACATTGCTTTTGCCCCATTTTCGGGTCGCGGCGTCGCGGCCGAATTGATTAATGTTGATCCAGGACTGGCTGTTGTGTATCCACTGATTATGAATAGTTTGCAAAAATTCGGAAAACGTAAAATCGTATTCTGGATACGGGAACCGGCGGTGGCTTAACCAATGTAGGCGGCATTTGCACATCATGCGCAAAGCGTTACCCATAATTTTCATCACCATCGCACTGATTGTTGTCGGTTTGTTTTTCTTTCATCGGTGGGCGCTGCATACTTTTGGCCGCAGCTACGACCCAAACAATAGCCTCGACTTACAGAAGCTCATGGCGATGGCTGACGATAGCCTTCCATTTCGTGACGCTCTGGAGCGGTTCAGGCACGACCACGGCGGCTATCCAGCGGCAGTTACCAACCTTTTTCCGGCATATTTACACACCACAAATTCGCCGGAAGATTTTTCAGACTGGGCTGGATGGCGGTATGTTGCAGCAACGACCAACAGTTACACACTTCATTATCAAGCTAATTGGGATGATGGATTGTGGTATGAACATCTGGCATCTGAAACCGACCATTGGCATTATTCTACCAGTGTCACGAATATAAATTTGACCCCGAAATTTGAGCAGAGATGAAAACGCCGCCTCACCAGCCGCCGGAACCTACGCCTATTGGTCATCGCCGTTCCGCGTCTCTCAGCTTTTTTCGTTAGACGGCTATGCCAGGATTCACACAAAAAGACGACAGGTTCTATGTCTCTTACATCACCGGACCATCTCATGTTTTGCTTGGACTTGCTTTTGGGCAGTCACGCGCGGAGCCGGTTATGATTTGCGAGTCGAAGTCTAAGCAATGCGATCACCACCCTCTCGAGGAGCGACTGATAGGCGAGGCAGTCATTGCGGGAGTTGCAGCAGCCAGCAGAGAGTTGCATCCCACAGAGATTATTTACGTCGGGGACGATTCACCTCGATATGAGATTTATCAGCACTGTGCTTTCCTGCTTGCGCAGCGGGTAGCGTCAGGAGCAGAGTTTCAGGAGAGTTTGTGAGTGCGCTGCCTAATCCCCAAAGGATGGGTTTGACCGGAGCGCGGTGAGATTGTGGACCTCGTCGAGGGATGAACGCGCGGAGCGTCAATTCCATCCGGTGTTGAACCGTTTTCCTGAAGGTGTCCTGCTTGCCTTTCGAGCATTTCCATCAAAGCTGTAGCCCGGATATTTCACAATCGTTTCATTCGCACAAGGCTTCAGCCCGAGGAGGCAAGGCAAAACGAACTTGGGGCTACGGCAGCGTCTGTGACAGGGGGCCGGAAGCCGTTAAAACGGCTGTGGTGGCCACCGCCAGCCCGCCACCGGGCTGGAAGCCCGGTGCTAATGAAAGGTAAACAAACAGCCATGCAATATCCTGGCCAGAACATTTCCAGCAAACCTCCTAACTGCGGGGAACGGTGGGTTGGGGCTTGGTTGGCAACAGCGCCTCCAGTTGTTGAATCAACGCCTCCCTGGCAACCAGGCCAACCACCGAACCCGCGGTGATGCCGTGCTGGAGAAACAACAGCGTCGGCAGGCCGGTAATCTGATATTGCTCCGCCAGTTTCGGCGATTCATCCACGTTCACTTTCACGAACTTGATCCGGCCCGCATATTGCTCCGCCAAGCCGTCCAGCATCGGCGACAGCGCACGGCAGGGGCCACACCAGGTGGCGTAAAAATCCACCACGACCGGAAGCTTGGTTTGGGGCACTTCCGAGGCGAACTCCGCTGCGGTGAGGTGTTGGACATTGGGAGTGGACTGATTCATCGCGGCGGCATTTTGACCGCCGTCGGCGACCCAATAAAAAACGAGTCCCAACACCGTCCCGTAAAGCGCGCCGCGCCGCCAATTTGCCGTCAGCGGGCAGCCACCAGATTTGCAACTGCCAAAACACCCCAGGCCGGCCCCCACCCCGCCGCCAAGGAGCAGGTAAAGCAACAAGTTCATATGGTTATTGGGCCAATCCGCCGGGCTGGGAGGCCAAAAGTTCCGTGGCCGTTCCCACACAAATTTCGCAGGGATGGGTATTGGCCGCGCGCATTTCCTGGCAGTAGATCGAACCGAGCCGGGCGGCAAACGCCTGCTGCAAGGCAGCGGCGCGGTCGGGTGCCACCTGGCAGGCGGCGTGGAGGGCACCGCAGCGTCCGTTGGGGGCCCGGCCGCCGCCGAACGGCTTGAAATCGGCGAGGGCGAGGGTCGTATCGCCGGTGACTTCGCGCCAGGCGTAAAGCACGGCTTGGGCGCAGTTGAGGCGTTCAGGCGGCTGGCGGAAAACTTTCAAAGCGTGTTCTTTCATAACAGGAATGAGCCGTGAGCGGCTTAAAAGTTACAACGTCAGGTGGATTTGCGCTGGCAGCTACGCCCCGGAGCGTAGCGAGGTGGCAAGCGAGAGCACGCCTGGCCAAGCCGGTAGTTTCAGACCGACGGACGTGGCGATGGTCGAAGACGGCCGCGCACACGGTCGGATGGCATCCTTGCCCCGACCAAAGCGGCGGAGGGCCGCCGCAGTCCAAGACGCTGGCGCGCGGCGTCACAAGCCTGGCGAAGGCGGTGCGTCTGGGAGCGCCGTGGCGGCTACGAAGTAACGAAGCGCAGCGCCAGGGAGGTTGTTATGGTTTGGCAAAGGAAACGACGTAGTGATTTCCCAATGTGTCGTCGTAAGCCATGAAAATTCCCAAGACGTTGGACCAGTTCACGGACGCGCCCAGGGTGTGATGGGTGGTGCCGGGGTCGAGCGTGGGCGAATCGTAGATCCGGCTGCCATCCAAGGCCTGAATTTCGACGATGATTCCGGTCAGGTAGGCCGGCGCTCCGGGCAGCGCGGCGCCGGTGGCGGCCTGCCGGTATGCCCAGGCCACGCTTTGCACGACATCCCCGCTCACGGTCACGGTGGGCAACGGCACAACCAACCGCGCCGCCGCCTGCGGATCGGGGACAGTGTAGCTGATGTTCGTGCCATGATAATTCACCGTCCACGTGCCGCCGGGCGCAAGGGCGGGGCTATAAATAATCGGCGACTGATAAAAGGCATCCGAGCTGTTGACGAAGGAATTATTGGGATCGCCCGGGGTGGAGTTCAGGCCAGCCCCGGCCGGCCCGGTGAAATAGACGTTGGTAACGGCGGGGAGATGGTAATCATCCTGCACCCGCACAGCCGCCGAGTAGCTGTTCAAGATGACCGGAAAGCTCACTGCGGGCGTGTAGCCGCTGCCGAAACCACCGGCCTGGGCAAATTCCAGCAGGTGAAAATCGATGGTGGCGCCGAGGCGATTGCCGACGACCGCGCGATAAAACAACTGAGGGTTGTTGGTCACCCCCTGCGGATCGAGCAAGGCGACGACATTGGTGGCATCACTGCTGGCCGTTCCCCGGGACTGCCACGACAGCAGATTGGTGGAGGTCTCAATGGTATAGACCTGGCCCGGCACCACTCGGAGCAGGCCTTGAAAAAATCCGTCGGCAACCGTGGCCTGGGTGAACCGTGGCGGCTGGGTGCTGGTTGGGATGGAGGTGGCATACACATCCCCCCCGGTAAAGCCTGCGACATCGCCGGACGGGCTCAGGATAAAGGCGCCATAGGTGGCGGTCAGGACAAACCGAGAGCCGTCGAAGAAGACGCCGTTCAGCGGCAGCAGCGGGGAATTCGTTCCCTGCGGTGGGAAGGGCGTGAAGATGGGGCCGATGGCGGCGGCAGAGCGATCGAGAAACCGCGCATGAATCGTCCGGTCCGCATTGGTGGTCGTGGTATCAAAGCCCCAGGCGAGCAAATAATTATCGCCGTCAAAGGCCAGCGCGGGAAACGAGGCGAGTTCGGTTACCAGCACCTGTTCGCCGCCCAGGGCGACGCCCGCCGGGGAAAGGAACCGGCCGCAGAGCTGCCAGAGAGCCTGGCCGGAACCATTGGTCTGCGTATCGCGATCCCACACCACCAAAAAGTTCGTGCCATCAAAGCCGGCCGCCACCGGATTCTTATCCAAGGACGGCGTGGTGTTCAACTGCACGGGGGTGCCGGCACCGCCGCCGGGAGCGAGCAGCATGCCGTAGGTGTTGTTATTGTTATTGTTGCCACTTTGCCAGACGATGAGGCAGTTGGTTTGTCCAAAAGTCACGGAGATGTTGCGGTCCCCCACCCCGTTGGCCAGCGTGAACAGGTAGAACTCCGACCCCTTGAGCGTGCCGGCGGCTCTCACCCATTGCCCGTAAAAATCGCCGCTCGCGGCGTCCTGCCAGACCACCAGAAAATTCGTGCCTTCGGAGACGGCGGCCTGGACGTATTGAAAGCCGTGGCCGCCGACGGCCGGCAGCAAGGGGAACTTCGCGCCGCTCAGACTGCCATTGGTGTCAATGAGCTGGCCGAACATGGTGACGCCGGAGGCGAGCGAACGATCCGACCACGCGACCAGGCAATTGGTCCGGGCGCCGGCGATGGCCACGGCGGGCGGAAAACCGGGGTTGGCTCCGACCAGCAGCGGGGCGCCCACCAACTGGCCGGCGCCGGAAACCAGTTGGCCGGTGATATTTGTGCCGACCACATAGCCCACGAAGTAATTGGTTCCGAGCGCCACGGCGCCCCCCGAAAACTCCAGCACCGCCGGATTGGTCGCCACCGGGAACACTGCCGCTGGCACCGTGCCGCCGATGACCACTAGAAACAACAGGAGGGCGACAACCGGGGCTTTAAGAATTCTTGTCATACAAATAAAGGTGGGGGGTTCGCTTGATAAGAGTCCAAATCGGGCCGGGCGTCAAGTCCGGCGAAGCGGCCGAGCCGGGCAAGGTGCATCGGAACGCAGTCCTTGTGCTTACATCATCGCAACCGCAGGCAGTGTTTCAAGGCAAAGGATGATCAGGCAGCACCGCTCCCCTGCCCTACGAACCTCAAAATCGGGCTGTTGCTTTATCAAAAACTTGCGCATTTCGAGGTTGCAGGGTTCAAAGCGCGAACTATTACGGTTGGGAGAATTCTCTCGCCGCTCGTTCCTCGCGGGGCGAGAGGACCGGAGGTGCAGGCGGGGTTCGCGTGGCTTGGCGGTGGGAATCGGGTTCGCGGTGTGTGCTCCACATGGGCGGCCAAGCCGCCGATCCGCCCACCGGCACGGGGTGTGCCAGTAGCAGGGCAGGCGGGCTGCCAGCCCGCGATACAGCCGACTGCCAGTCGGCGCTACGACGGAGATCAATCAGGCCAGGCTTCGGCCAACGGCTGACGCGCTACTCACGATCAGGTTCAGGGGTTCAAAGCGCGAACTATTACGGTTGGGAGAATTCTCTCCCCATTTTGCTAAATCATATCGCCGGCCATTCGTTACCGACGCTTAGGGCGCGCCGGCGACAATTTTCCGGGCGCGCGCGAACGAGCCGAGGTTGAAAGCGTTGGTGTAGCCCAGGCCCTGCAATTTGGTTTTGGCCATGCCGCTGCGCATGCCGCTGGCGCAGTGCAAGAGCAGCACCTGCTGCTTGTCCTGCACGCGCAAAGGCACGGTGGTGGCGATTTCATCCAGCGGGATGTTGATGGCCTGCTCCAGGTGGCCGGAGTTGAATTCGCCGGCGGTGCGCACGTCGATCACCAAGGCGCCGTTTTTTATACCGGCCAGCGCGTCGCGGGCTGAAATCTGGCCGGCTTGTTTCATCAGGAAAATTCCCACGATGACGGCGGCAATGATGAGAACGGTGAGCCAGTTCATTGTTGCAAGGTACTCCGGGCCTGTTCGTAGGATCCAAGGTTAAAGGTGTTGGTGTAGCCCATCGCGCGCAATTTGGCTTCGGCCAGCCCGCTGCGATGCCCGCTCCGGCAATGGAGCAGGAGCACCTGCGCCCGGTTGGTAATTTGGCGGGGCAGACCGGCCTGGAGGTCGCCCAAAGGAATGTTGATGACGTTGGTCAGGTGTTTGGCTTGAAACTCGGCCACGGTGCGCACATCAATCACCAGCGCGCCGTTTTTAAGGTATTCCCGCGCGACGTCCGGCGACAGGGCGGGAGCGGACCGCACCAACAGGCCGAACCCTAAAACGCCGAGGACGAGGAGGCAGATAATTTTTTTCACAGGCTGATTATTTGGCGGCATGTTTTTCGTGCCATTTTTTGCGGAGCACGTCATGCAGGCGTTCGCGGCATTCGGCCGGGATTTCATAAGGCTCGCCGTTTTTGTAGAGGGTGATGGTTTTACGAATGTTATCCACGACGACCTGGCAGGGATTGCAGCCGGCCATGTGGCGCTCGAATTCCTCGCAGATGGCCGGATTCACGGTGCCATCCACGTATTCGTTCAACATTGCCAGCAGTTCTTCGCACTTCATGGATTTAAATTGTCTGAGAGGTTTGAGCCGCGAACGGGGTAAAAGTTACAAGTTCAAATTCAATGTTCATGTTGGTGATGACTCCGGATGAGGCGGCTGGCGGGGTCGCCGAGGGTCTGGGTCAAGTGCTCGCGCAATTGCAGCCGGGCGCGCAGGAGGCGGACTTTCACGTTGGCCTCGCTCAAATCGAGGGCGGCGGCGGCTTCCTTGACGGACAGCCCTTCCACATCGCGCAACAAAAACACCAGGCGATGCTTCTCATCCAGCCGCGCCAGGGCTTCATCCAGGAGCCGCTGGATCTCGTGTTGATGGATCAATTCCTCCGGCGACTGCCGCCAGTCGGCGATGTATTCGGGATGGGGAACGGCATGGATGTCATCGTCGTCGGGCGTTTCATCCAGGGAAACGGTGGGCAAGCCCTTGCGCTTGCGGATGAGCTTGAGGGCGGCGTGGCTGGCGATGCGGAGCACCCAGGTCGAGAAGCTGGCTTCACCGCGAAAACCATCCAGATGTTCCAGCACGCTCAGAAAGGTCTGCTGCGTAATATCCTCGGCGTCGTGCTCCTGGCGCAGCATGCGCATGGCCAGGCCATAAACACGCTGCTCATGACGTTGGGTCAAGGCCTCGAAAGCGTCCAGATCGCCGGCCTGAGCCCGGCGCACCAACTCGACATCGGGTATTTCGGGGGAAAGTGGAGCGGGCATGGTCATTAGGTCACGCGATTATATTTGGGCGACTGGATGCAGCAAGCGGCAACTTTGGGCGGAGGCAACGCGGAATCTTGCTCCGCCAGACCGGGCAGGACGGCACGATCTCAATGGTTTTCAATACGCAAGGAGTCACTTTCGTTACACACTATTCCACGTCCAATACCCGCCACCGAAGAATCGCAAAGGTCTCTTGGAACCAGGGATTGACCTTTTCAGGAACCCGCACAATCACGACCTTCCCAAGATCAGGATCCGCCTCAATCCATTGCTGGTCGCCCAAATAGGCCATGATGTGAATGCCGCTGACAGTCACGGCCATGTCGCCGGGTCCAAGCTGGCGATAGTCCAGTTCATTGAGATTGGTCGGGCCAATCAGACGCTTGGTTAATTGCCGATATTCTTGTCCGAGCGCCGCCGCCGAGGCATCGTGCCACCACAACGACAAGGAAAACCGGATGAGTCTGGGATTCAAGGTTTGCAGGCCAGATTGAAAACTTGCCTTCATCAATCCCGCCCGCAACAAGCCCGAGCAATCAATGCCCACCCAATTTTCACCACCCCAGATGTATTTCGTTCCCTCGTAGGATCGCAGTGCGTGGAGGTAAGTCTCCCGCAGTTGTTTCCGGTCAAAATCCCTGCCGGGCAAACTCAAGAAACCAGCCGCCAGCAAGATGAGAATTAAAAGGCCGCCGCAAAATAATCTTTTGCGGCGGCCAAAATAAAAACAACCGACGACAATGCCCAACCAGACCGCAATCAAGGCGGCACGAAGCAAAAACGTGTTGATTGGATACAGCCAAAGCACCAGGGCTGCCAGCCACAAAGCAACCCAATATCTAAACCAAACTTTTGGCATGGGCCAGGCCGCTTATACGCTCAAGATGCCGCCCTGGCTGGCGTTGGTGACGAGCTTTTGATAGCGCGCCAGCCAGCCGGTGAGGGTGCGCTTGACGGGCACAAAGGTCAGCTTGCGTTCGGCGAGCTCGGCTTCGGGGACGAGGATGTCCATCTTCCGGTTCGGGAAATCAATGCGCAGACGGTCGCCTGCCCGCAGCAGGCCGATGGGGCCGCCTTCGGCCGCCTCGGGCGAAACGTGGCCGATGCAGGCGCCGGCGGTGCCGCCGCTGAAACGGCCGTCGGTGACGAGGGCCACCTTGTCGCCCAGGCCCATGCCGACGATGTAGCTGGTGGGCGAGAGCATTTCCTGCATGCCGGGACCGCCGCGCGGCCCTTCATTGCGGATGATGACCACGTCGCCCGCCTTGACCTTGCCGGCGAGGATGCCGGCGCAGGCGTCGTCCTGACTTTCAAAAATCACGCAGGGGCCTTCGAAGATGAAGGCGGGGCCGCAATTGTCCTTGAACGCCTGGCTGATGCCGGCGGTCTTGACGACGCTGCCGGCCGGCGCGAGCTGGCCGTAGAGAATGGCCAGTCCGCCGTCGGGCGTGTGGGCGGTTTCCTTGGTGCGGACGCAGTCGTTGGCATCGAAGCGGAAGGACGGATCGTAGGGCATCAGGCCGCTGGGCTTGACCTTGGCCAGCACTTTGGCGTCGGTCACAAATTCGGCGCGGGCAATGAGGCCGTGCTTCAATTTCTTGGTGCGCACGATGGCAAACGGCGTCTTGGTGCCGCCCTTGCCGTACTGCCAGAAGAGCAGCACCGGCAGCTTGCGGAACTCGGCGAGTTCGGTGCGGACCAAGCCCTTCGCCTCGCGCATTTGCGATTCGATGGCAGCGCGCAGCTCATCGTGGCCGTTCAATTCCCGGCCGTCGGGCATGGTGACCTTCACCTTGGCGTCGTGCAGCACCACTTGCGCCTCGACGTCGTTGGCATTCCAAGCGGCGGCGGCGCGCCAGAAGGCGATGGCCAGGGGATCGCCGGGATAAAACAGCATGGGTTTGGGGGCGAGATTGCCGCTGGCCGTGCGACCGGCCACGCCCATTTTATCGTTCGGATCCACGACGATGGCCGACGCGCCGGAGACGCGGACGGTTTTGGCGACGGTGGAGCACAGGGGCGAGCGCATGTCCCATTCGTCAATATTCTCGCCGAGCGACTTGCCGGTGACGGTCCGGGTGTTGACGTTCAGCACGCCCTGGCGCTTCAATTCGCCGAGAATGGTGTGGATGCCGCCCGCGCGGTGGATGTCTTGAATATGGTAATCGGACGACGGCGAGACCTTGCAGATGCAGGGAATGCGCCGGGAAATCTGGTCAATACGGGCAATGTCGTAGGGAATCCCCGCTTCGCGCGCGATGGCGAGGGTGTGGAGAATGGTGTTCGTGGAACCGCCCATGGCGACATCGAGCATGATGGCGTTGTCGAAGGCCTCGAGGGTGGCGATATCGCGGGGCTTGAGATCGCTTTTGACGAGGCGCACGATGGCTTCCGCCGCGCGCTGGTAGAGGGCCTCGCGTTCCTTGGAGACGGCGAGGATGGTGCCGTTGCCAGGCAGAGCCATGCCAAGGGCTTCGCAGAGGCAATTCATGGAGTTGGCGGTGAACATGCCGGAGCAGGAACCGCAGGTGGGACAGGCGGTTTGTTCCAGTTTGGTGAGCTGCGCCTCGGTGATCTTGCCGGCCTGCAGTTCGCCGACGCCCTTGAACACGGAAATCAAATCCGACTTGCCGGTGGCGGGCTGAAGATATTGCGCCAGATCGTCATGGGTGGCCTGTTGCTCGGAAATGCCGGCCGCCATGGGTCCGCCGCTGACGAACACGGTGGGGATGTTGCAGCGCATCGCGGCCATGAGCATGCCGGGCACGATCTTGTCGCAGTTCGGGATGCAGACCATGCCGTCGAAGCAATGGGCGTTGATGACGGTTTCCACGCAGTCGGCGATCAGTTCGCGGGAGGGCAGCGAATACAGCATGCCGCTGTGGCCCATGGCGATGCCGTCATCCACGCCGATGGTGTTGAAAACGAAGGGCACGCCGCCGGCGGCCCGGATCATGCGTTTGACCAGCGCGCCGACTTCGTTCAAGTGCGCATGGCCGGGAATGCAGTCAATATAGCTGTTGGCGATGGCGATGAAGGGTTTGTCCCAGTCGGCCTCGGACTCGATGGTGCCGGTGGCGCGCAGCAACGAACGGTGCGGCGCGCGTTCAAAACCCTTCTTGATGATGTCGGAACGCATAAAAGATGTATGATTAACGATTGGCGAAACGAGTGCAATGTAGCGGCAAAATGGCAAAGTGTCACGCACTTGCCGAGTTTGGAGCGGTTAGTTTCAGTCAAAGTGGAGGCCACCGCACGGGGAAATCCATGGAAAATGGGCTGGCCAAACCCATTTTTCCTGGGTAAACTCCGCCTACCGGCATTGCCCGCATTCAATGCCGGTAGGCGAGGCTTTTTAAGCCGCAATTATTGCGGCCATCAAACCGCTGCTCGGGGGGAGTTGGCCGTACGCAACTCCATGACCTGCTTGGGGCCGGTGCCAAATCGCTGGTGGGGTGGTCGCCCATTGTCAGCCAAACTGGCGGCGACCCGGGCTCGGGCTCAGCGCTGGATTTCTTCCGGCCAGCTCTCGAAAACTGAATCCAATCGCCTATGCCACTGAAAATAGCGGGGAACCCAAGCCCTGCATGAACAGGCCTGGCTGTGCAGCTTAAACGTAAAAACAATCCAAATCCTAGTGGCATCGGCCGCGGACGGCCGCGCTCCGGCCCGGTGATTTATCCCGCCAAGGCTTATTTTCCGGTGAATATTTTCCCGGCCGATCCCCTGCCCGGCCCGCCGAAAAGCGAGTCCTGATGCCAATTTCGCCCGTTTTGGGCAGGGGGCCCCCCGTTCCGGAGGCGGCCGGGGGGGTGGATTTCGCTGGTATTCGCGCCCAGACGAATTATTTTTGGGTCATGTTAGCAGCATCCATTCCAAATATTGCCCCTTGGTGGCAAAAACTGGCGTTCAACTGGTTCGACCTGGTGCTGGTGGTTGTGCTGGCCTTCGGGCTGTGGCGTGGCCGCAAGCGGGGCATGAGCCGCGAGGTTCTGCCCACCCTGAAATGGTTGGTGCTGGTGCTGGCCGCCGGGCTGGGCTGCGAAGCATTCGCCGGGCTGCTGACCAAGAGCGGCATCTCCAGCGGCCTGCTGACCTTCGCGAAAAACTTTCTGGACAGCGCAGCCACGGAACGAGGAGTCGCCT
>Ga0302323_100003158_pt1 | contig 13395 bp, 8 predicted proteins | sample Fen_T0_3_FD_201950 | JGI IMG/M metagenome (GOLD analysis project Ga0302323, IMG submission 201950) | Peat permafrost microbial communities from Stordalen Mire near Abisko, Sweden - Fen_T0_3 | ecosystem: Environmental > Terrestrial > Soil > Wetlands > Permafrost | place: Sweden: Abisko... | reverse complement strand
CCGCCATCGTCCTCGCCCGCCCGGCGGTGGGTCCAGCCCGGCCCCGTTGTCCCAACGGGCTCTCGTCCTCGCGCGCGGGTCTCCTCATGCAGCCCGCCGAGAAGCCCCAGCCGCCGTCGGCCGCGGCGACGGACCGCAGCGACGCCAGGGCCGTCGACGAGGCCAGTGGCCGCCTGCCGTCGCTTGCCTCGGGTGAGCGCGGGCGACGGCGCCGGGCACCGAGCACGACGGCGCCGCGCTCCGAGCACGACGGCGACCGCGACGCCGCCCTCCGGCAACCCGGGTTCCGACCTGCGAACATGACAGCCGGTGGCCGCGCAGGCAGGTGGAGGAGTTGAACGTGGCGCTTCAGGACGGTGCCGGGAGCGTGACAGCGGAGCGGCTGGGGGATCGCCGAGCTGTGCGGGCCTGGGTCGTCATCGCCGCGGTCCTGGCCGGTGCAGTCGCAATGGTGTTGCTGGGGGCCGCGATGGTTCCCGAGCGGCAGGACGACATCTGGGTCGAGATCGTCAAGAGCTCGGTGCAGGTCGTCGTCCTCGCGGTCGCGGGCGGCGTCGTCGGGGCGGTGCTCCGTGATCGGGATGCCGCACGGGAAGAGATCCGACACCGCGACCAGTTCATGGCTGACTTCCTCGACGAGATCGAGGCTGCCTACGGCAGCGTCAAGACCGCGCGCCGACTGCTGCGGACCTACGGCTTCGATACGCCGACGGATGTCATGGTCAGCACCGATCAGGTCCTTGGTCTCCGGACACAGATGGCCCTGCTCAATGACGCCGAGCTGGCGTTCGAGACGCACGCCCGCAAGATCTTGGCCATGCCCGGGCCGTTCGGGACCAGGGGGGCCGACCTGGTGCGAGAGCTGACAGCCATCCACCGCTATCTCAACGCGGTGCTCAGCGAATGGCAATCCGACCCTACGGTCATCATCGCCGGCGGCACGACGGTCGCCCTGTCTGGGTGGACCGCGTTCCACGGGTTCGTCGGCTATGACCAGGATGCCATCGCGACGTTCACTGACGGCGTGGCGACCCACGTCCTCGCCGTCGAGGTGCTCGCCGGCGCGACCCGGTAGCTCCTGCCCGAGGCGGTCTGGCGCTCGCCGGTGGGCTGTGGGAGCGCTCCAGGCAGCACCTCGCGGCAGCGTCGCTCGCGAAGCCCATGCGTTCCTGAGCGCGGCACTCGTCGGGGCGTAGCGCAACGGTCGCGCACGTGGGTTGGGAGTCCCCGGGACCCACGAGGTGCAGGGTCGGATTCGCCGGGGTCGCCGGCCGGATTCGCCGGGCTCGGCGCCCGCCGGTCTCGCCGGGGTCGAGTTGTGCCACGAGGCGGGCCAACGATCCGCTCACCGGACGAACGAGCCGCTGGGTGGCACACCTGTTCGCCGGGAGGCCCCCCCCACCGGACGAATGTGCCATGGGCCGGTTGGATCGTTCGGTCGACGAACCGTTGCTCCGCTTGGGTCAACAAGACCCGGGTGCGTTCGAGTTGGGCCGTGGGCCAATCCGGCGAGGGAATCTTGGTGCGGCGCCCGCAGCCTACGAGTCGGGTTCCCGCTGCATCGACGGCGCTGACGCGCGGGCCTCGATCCGCCCGAGCAGCCGCAGAAGCTCGCCACTCTCCTCCTCGGTGAGCCCCAGCCCCGCGGGGCTGTTAGCCGCGTGCACGATCGGCCGGGCGCGCTCGAGCGCGGTGATGCCAGCTTCGGTCAGCCGAGTCTCGATCGCCAGCCCCGGGCCGGCCGACGACCGTTCGACGAGGCCACGCCGCTCGAGATCCGGCAGTACCTTCGCCATCGCCTGCGGGCTCACGTAGACGCGTCGGGCCAGCTCGGCCTGGGCGATCCCCGGGGCGTGCGCCAGGAAGAAGAGCGTCGAGAACTCGGTCTGGCGGAGTCCGATCTCGCCGAGCCGACGATCGAATTCGCGTCCGATCGCCTGCCCGGCGGAAACGAGGACAAACCCGAGGTATCCCTCAGGCGCCGAAGAGGACCACGAGCTCGGGTGCTCGGTGCGGACGGGCTCCTGCTGCGCCATGCGTCCACCTCGCTTGACAACCATCAACACGTTGATGGTACAGTATCAACCAATTGATGGTAACCCGCGGACGGCCTGCTGTCGCTCCGGTCGGGGCGGCTGCCGGGTCGCCGGCGCTCATGGGCGACGAGAGGACATATGACGATGGAACGGGACCGGACGCTGGCGAAGCTGGGCTTTGCGATGATCATCCTGCTCGTTGGCCAGTACGTGCTCGGGATGTACTCGAACCTCTTCGTGCAGATCCCCGACGGGGTCGACGGCTGGAAGTGGATGAGCAACTCACTAGCGATCATGGGCCACGTCACCCTCGGCACGCTGCTGCTCGTCGTGTCGGTGGCGATCCTCGTGTTGGGTGTGCGGGCACGGGCCCGGACCTGGGTCATCGTGTCCGTCGTGGGTCTGCTCGGCATCGGTGCCTCGCTGTTCGGGGGGTCGACCTTCATGAACGGGCAGTCGGACATGATGTCGTTCCTGATGGCCTGCGGCCTGGGTCTTGCCATGGTCGCCTACGCGGCCGGCGTCTATGCGTGGGCGCTCGGAACTGGCGCTCGGCGCCTCGCGGTCGGGTAGGCCAGGCTGCGTCCACGCTCTCCAGGGCCTCAAGCCCAGGACCCCGCGTGGACCGTCGAGCATGCGGTGTAGCCTAGATAGTCGCTGCTCGATCGAGGAAGCATGTGCGCTTCCCGAGCACGAGACCTGTCGGGGCGTGGCGCAACGGTCGCGCACGTGCTTTGGGAGTCCTCGGGGCCCTATGCGGCGTAGGGTCGGCCCCTCCACGCACGAACGGGCGAGCGGCGCAGGCACCGAGTATTAGGGGCTACGCGAGCACGATCCCCGATACTTCCGTCGCCCGGTCGGTGCCCCCTTCCGGGCCGGTTCGCGGTTCCGTATGCTCCGCGCCATGGTCGTCTGCGCATCCTGCGGAGCCGAGAGCCCGGATGGGTTTCGGTTCTGTGGTGCCTGCGGCTTGCCCCTCACAGCCGCTGCGGCGCCGCTGCCTGAGGAGCGCAAGGTCGTGTCCGCGCTGTTCTGCGACCTCGTCGGCTTCACGGCGACCTCGGAAGGAGCCGACCCCGAGGACGTGGACCGGATGCTGACTGCGTACTTCGCGATGGCCCGGGGGCTGATCGAGGCCCACGGCGGAGTGGTCGAGAAGTTCATCGGGGACGCGGTCCTCGGGGTGTTCGGGGTGCCGGCGGCGCACGAGGACGATCCCGAGCGCGCGGTCCGGGCGGCCGTGCGGATCTGCGAGGACGCGGCGGGCCTGGAGAGCCTCGCCGGGCAGCCGCTCCGCCTGCGGGTCGGGATCAACACCGGCGAGGTCCTCGTCCGGCTCGGGGTCGCCCCGGGGTCGGGCGAGCGGTTCCTCGCCGGCGACACGATCAACACCGCGTCCCGCATCCAGTCGGTCGCCCCGGAGATGGGCGTCGCCGTCGGCCTCGCGACCTACGAGGCGACGAAGCCTGTGTTCGAGTACGAGGAGCTCCCACCAGCGATCCTCAAGGGCAAGGCCGAGCCAGTCCGGGTGTTCCATGCGAAGGCACCCCGTGGGCGGCTCGGCGTCGACCTCACGCGCACCCATGGGGGGCCATACGTCGGCCGCGAGATCGACCTCGCCCTGCTGCGGGGCCTGTTCGACAAGAGCGTGGCCGCGAGCTCGGTCCAGCTCGTTACGGTCGTCGGCGAGCCCGGCATCGGCAAGAGCCGGATCGTCGCCGAGCTCCTCGCCCACGCCCAGTCCCGGGTACCGGGCCTCACCTGGCGCCAGGGCCGCTGCCTGCCGTACGGCGACGGCGTGACGTTCTGGGCCCTCGGGGAGATCGTCAAGGCCCATGCCGGCATCCTTGAGACCGACGATCCCACGGCGGCCGCCGCCAAGATCGACGACGCCGTCCCCGCCGGCCCGGACCGCGACTGGCTCCGCCAGCGGCTGCGGCCGCTCGTCGGCGTCGATGCCTCCTCGCCGGCCGAGCGCGCGGAGCTGTTCACCGCCTGGCGGACGTTCCTCGAGAGCGTCGCCGACGCCCACCCGACGGTCCTCGTGTTCGAGGACATCCACTGGGCGGACGACGCGATGCTCGCCTTCCTCGAGCATCTCGCCGACCGGGCCGAAGGGGTCCCTCTGCTCGTCGTCGCCACGGCGCGCCCCGAGCTGTTCGAGGGCCACGCGACGTTCGCCGCCGGCCTCCCCAACGTCAACCGGATCAACCTCGCCCCGCTCTCCGACACCGAGACCGGCCATCTCGTTGCGGGACTCATGGGAGCCGTCGTGCCGCCCGAGGTCCAGGGGCCGATCCTCGAGCGGGCCGAGGGCAACCCGCTCTATGCCGAGGAGTTCGTCCGGCTGCTCAAGGACCGCGACCTCCTCGTCGAGGCCGACGGGGCCGTCACCCTCCGGTCCGGGGTCGAGCTGCCGCTCCCGGAGTCGATCGGCGCACTCATCGCGGCCCGCCTCGACACCCTCCCGCCCGAGCGCAAGGCGATGCTCGCCGACGCCGCCGTCATCGGCAAGGTGTTCTGGGCGGGTGCGGTCGCGGCGATGGGCGAGCGCGATGTCGCCGAGGTGGTCGACACGATGCGCGAGCTCGCTCGCAAGGAGCTCGTCCGGCCGGCCCGCCGGAGCTCGATGGCCGGCGAGTCCGAGTACGCCTTCTGGCATGTCCTCACCCGGGACGTCGCCTACAGCCAGCTGCCCCGGGCCAGCCGGGCCGCCCGCCACGTCGCCGCTGCCGAGTGGCTCGAGGCCAAGGCCGGCGAGCGGGCCGACGACATCGCCGACGTCCTCGCCCACCACTACGCCACGGCGCTGGACCTCGCGAGCGCCGCTGGCGACGCCGGCCTGGCAGCCGAGCTGGAGTCGCCCGCGCTCCGGTTCCTCGGCCTTGCTTCGGAACGGGCTCTCGGGCTGGACACGGCCGCGGCGCTCGCGAGCTCGGAGCGCGCGGTCGCCCTCACGCGGGAAGGACGTCCCGACCGTGCTGCCGCGCTCGCTCGCTTCGGCGAGGCCGCCACCCATGCGGGCCGGTACAGCGACGCGAGGGACGCATTGGTCCAGGCGATCACCCTGTTCGAGGCTGCCGGTGACCGTCACGGTGCCGCGCAGGCGATGATGAAGCTGGCCCCCGTGCTCTTTTGGCTGGGCGATCCGCGGTCCTGGGAGATGGCTCCGCGGTACCTGGCGCTGCTGGAGCCGCTACCCCCCGGGCCAGACCTGATCGCCGCGCTTTCCGAGGCCGCCGCGTCCGAGACGCTGCAGGCGCGCCTCCGTCCGGCACTCGACCATGCCGACCGGGCGCTCGTACTCGCCGAGCAGCTCGGGCTGCCAAGGCCCGCCCGTGCGCTTGGGTACCGCGGCGCGGCCCGCTGTGACCTTGGTGACCGGGGCGGTTTGGACGACTACCGGGAGGCGATCGCCCTGGCCTCGCGCGCCGGGCAGGGCCGCGAGATCGCGAGCCTCCACAACAACTACGCAGGTGCGCTCTGGCCGTTCGAGGGCCCCGGGGCGGCCCTCGCAGCGCTGCGGGCCGGCGTCGCGCTCGCCGAGCCGCGCGGACTGACTGGAGACGCCGAGGCGCTCACGGCTTCCATGCTGATCCCGCTCGTCGAGGCCGGTGAGTCGGAGCAGGCATTGACGCTCGCCGCCGGACTTGCCAGCACCCTTGAAGCCCGGGGCAACGTGGCCGATCTCGCCGACGTTCGAGCCACGCAAACATGGATCCTGACCCTACGTGGGCAAGCCAGCCGGGTCGCGGAAACGCTCGACTGGCTGGAGGCCACCAGCCGTAAGGCCGGGCACATGGGCATGCTCGTCATGGATCTCGGAGCTGCCGCTGTCGCGCGTGCCGCGCTCGGCCAAGCCGACCAGGCCTCAGCCCTCCTCTCCGAGATCGACACGACGCAGCGCAGTCGTGCCGCATTCGGCTACGTCCTGCTGCTGCCGCGCCTCGTGCGCACCGCGCTGGTTGCCGACGACCGACATCTCGCACAACGGCTTGCTACCGGGATCGAGGCGCTTACCCCGTACCACGAGCATGCCCTTGGCTCGACCGCTGCCGCACTCTCCGAGGCCAACGGCGACCATCGCACCGCCGCTATTGGGTATGCCGATGCCGCCCGGCAGTGGGGCGCGTTCGGCGTGATGACGGAGCAGGCGTTCGCGCACCAGGGACACGGCCGCTGCCTCCTCGCCCTCGGAGACCCGGCCGCCAGCCGGTCCCTCCGCCAGGCCCGCGACCTGTTCACCCGGCTCCAGGCGCACCCCCACATCGCCGAGTGCGACGCTCTCCTCGCCCACGCCGAACGCCACGCCTCCTGAGCACCGTGTCCCGAGCGCGGGAGGCGTCGCAGGTGATGCAAGCCTTGGCATCGATCGGCTTGCAAACCGTCGCGGACGGGGACGAGGCGCCGGGCAGCGGTAGCGGTGTAGGCTCTACTCGGTTGCTCGAACGAGGAGGCACACGCGCTTCCTGAGCACGAAACTCGTCGGGGCGTGGCGCAACGGTCGCGCACGTGCTTTGGGAGCACGAGGTTGTGGGTTCGAATCCCACCGCCCCGACCATTTCAGTGGCAGGTGCCGCCCGCGGAGTCTCGAACCGCCCCGTCAGTGTCGATGAACCGGGACGACCAGGCGTCGGCGCCGAGCGTCAGCTCCAGCACGCCGTAGGCGACGTTGATCCGCACCAGCGAGTTGGTGCTCGTCGTCCTGAACGCCTCCAGCGTCGCACCACCCATGCCGGCCACGATCTCCACGATGCCCCGCGTCCCGTCGGGCGTCCCGTCCGGGTCCTGCGGGGCGAATCGCTCGTAGTCGTGATCGTGGCCGTCGAGGACGAGCTCGGCGTTCGCGGCGTAGAGCGCGTCCCACAGGGGGCGGACCTGCCGGTCGTCCCCGTGCTGGCCGCTGCTGAACCGGGGCTGGTGCATGAGCGCGACGGTGCAGCGGGCGGTGGTCGCGGCGAGGTCATCGCGGAGCCAGCGCGCCTGCTCGGAGTTGTGGGCGCATCGGCTGCCCGTGAGGCCGCAGTTCCCGTCGAGGACGATGACGTGCCAGGCCCCCAGCGTGTCCGAGAACCAGGTCCGGCCGTCGCGAACGGCCGCGCTCCCCAGGTAGTCCTGGAGCGGCTTGCCGTTGTCAGTGTGGATGTCGTGGTTGCCGGTGACCGCGAAGCGGATCCGGTCCTTCACGGCGCCCCAGGCGCTGCCGAAGCAGTCGGTCAGCTCCTGGGCCGTGCCGTCCTCGTACGCGGTGTCGCCGAGGGTCGCGACGACCCCGTCCAGGCTTGCGACGAGCGCGCCCGTCGCGTCGTCCGTGGTCGCGTCGCAGCGCCCGATGTCACCGGCGGCGAGCAGCGTGACGGCGGCGTCTCCGGTGGTGCCGGAGGTCGGGGTCACCGAAGGTGAGGGCGCGACCGCTGGAGGCGAGGGCACGACCGCGGAGGCCGAGGGCATGACCCCGGATGGCAGCCCGCTCGCGGGCGGGCTGGGCGCGCCCGTGGGGGACGGGCCAGCCGAGGCCGGCGGCGCCGTCCAGGGGGCGTCGCGCGCTCCACAGCCGGCGAGCAGCACGGCCAGGAGCACGGCCGTCCTCGGGAGCGCTCCCGGGCGTCTGGAATCTCGACCTTGTGCCAACACCGCGTGCCCTCAATCCGCGATGACCTCACGGTGGAAGGCGTCTCACGGCATCATGAGGATACGAGACAAGCGACGCTCGTCCGCCTCGCGGTGCGCCCTGTCGCGGCGCCTGGTCGGAGAGCCGGATCGGAGGGCACTGGTGGTCGACGCACCCTACCCGCGAGTGCACGTGGTGATCAATCCGGCGTCGGGCAAGGACGAGCCCATCCTCAACGTCCTCAACGATGTCTTCCGCTCGCACGGCGTGACCTGGGACTGCACCGTGACCCATGCCTACGGGGACGCCACGAAGCAGGCGAAGGCGGCCATCGCAGACGGCGTGGACCTCGTCGTCGGCTACGGCGGGGACGGCACCCAGCACGAGCTGGCCAACGCGCTCGTGTCGGCGGGCGTGGCGTCGGGCCGCACGACGCCGATGGGGATCCTCCCCGGTGGCACGGGCAACGGCTTCGCCCGGGAGATGGGGGTGCCCGGGACCCTGCGCGAGGCCACCGAGCTGCTCTGCACGAGCACCGCGACCCGCAGCATCGACGTGGGCTGGCTCCGCCGGCTGGGCCAGCAACAGGTGGACGACCGGTATTTCATCCAGCGGCTGTACATCGGGATCGAGCCGGAGGAGCAGACCAGTCGGGAGCTCAAGGACCGCTACGGGGTCTTCGCCTACGCGGTGGCTGCCGTCTCGCGCCGCGGCACGCACCCGCCCGCGCTGTACCACGCGGACGTCGACGGCGAGAAGGGGGACTTCCACGGCACCAAGGTGTACATCGTCAACTCCGGGATGATGGGGACGGGCCTCAAGGTCACGCACACGTACGCCATCGACGACGGCCTCCTTGACTGCTTCCTGCTCGACACGGAGAGCCACGAGACCCTGGTGGCGGCGGCGGCGCGGTTCCTGAACCTCCACACCGAGGAAGCCGGCAAGTTCTTCCGCCAGGCCAGCTCGGTCTCGCTCGACGTCGAACCGGACCAGCCGGTCTGGGCGGACGGCGAGTACATCGGGCGGACGCCGGTCGAGATCGAGGTGCTCCCGGGGGCGCTGACCGTTGTCGTCGCCGCCTGAGCCGCCGCCGCGCCTGGGACCCGCGCACCGGGCGTTCGACACCCTGTACCCGGCCATCCGGTTCACCTACGAGCGCCTGTTCGCGCACGCGTGGTTCTCGCGGGTCACGCCGCAGCTCTGGATCGGCGGGGCGCCGACGTACCAGCGCGACCACGACACCCTGCTCGCGGTCGGGATCACGGGGGTCCTCGACATGCGCGCGGAGCGCGCAGCCGACCTCGCCTTCTACGACGCGCACGGCATCGTGCACCGGCGGTTCCGCGTGCCGGACGTGGGGGTCCCGGACGAGGCGACCCTCACCGCGGCCGTCGACTGGCTCGACGCCCAGGTCGAGGACGGCCGGACCGTCCTCGTCCACTGCGCGAAGGGGCGGGGACGCTCCGCGACCGTGCTGGCCGGGTACCTGATGCGCGAGGAGGGGATGACGTTCGACGAGGCGAGCGCCCTGCTCCGCTCGAAGCGGTCGCTCGTCAAGCTGCAGGACCGGCACCGGCTGGTGCTCGAGTCCTGGATCGCGACGCAGGCGGTCGACCGCCAGCGACCGGGCGCCTTGACCAAGTCTTGACCAAGGCTTGGTGACTGCTGCATTGGCCCGGGAGCCGACCGCGCCCACGCTTGCGTGGTCCACCCGGAGCGGCCGGGCGACCGCACACAGGAGCCGGCGTCCCAATGTCCCGTCGCCGAAACCGGGCACACGCCCAGACCGCGAGGACCACACCCGATCCCGTCGCTGCGACCGCCGGGAACGAGGCGAGCTCCGACGCGCACCGCATCGCCGTGGAGCGGCGCCAGGCCCGCATGCAGGGACACGCCGACCCCGCCGGCGCGGCGGAGCTCGCCGCCGAGCGCGTCGACGAGATCACCGCCGACGAGCTGCACGAGCGAGCCAGGGAGCTGCGCGAATACCGGATGGGCCGAGGCCCGAAGCCCGCGGGCGCGGATGCGCCCCCGTCCCTCGTCACCAGCTCCGGCACCATGTCGGTCACGTACCCCGTGATGGGGATGACCTGCCGCTCGTGCGAGGTCCGCATCGCCAGGTTCGTGGGCAAGCTGCCGAACGTCGAGCGCGTGTCCGCCTCCGCGGTGAAGGGCCAGGTCACGGTCGAGACGTCCCGCCCCGTGCCCCCGGCGGCCATCGAGAAGGCCATCAACCAGGCGGGCTACGAGATCGGCCACACGCCCTGGCTGGTGGGCGACCCCAGGATCTGGGCGACCGCCGGGATGGGCGTCCTGCTGGTCGCGGCGATCGCGGTGGTGGCGCAGGTCACGGGTCTCGGCAACCTCGCCGCGGGCGCCGGCGACCTCTCCAGGGGCGGCCTCGTCGTGGCGCTGCTCCTCGGCCTCGCTGCGGGTGTGTCGACGTGCATGGCGCTCGTCGGCGGGCTCGTCCTCGGGCTCTCCGCGGCCTTCGCCTCCAGTCGCCCGGACCTGGGCGCGGCCGCCGCGATGCGCCCGGCCGCGGTCTTCGTCGGAGGCCGGATCGCGGGCTACGTGGTCTTCGGCGCCGTCCTTGGCGCGATCGGCGCGAGCATCACGATGCCGCCGATGTTGACCGCGGTCCTGATGATCACGGTCGCGGTCGTGATGCTCCTGCTCGGCGCCCGATTGACCGGCCTCTCGCCACGCCTGGCCGGCTGGTCGCCGACCCTGCCCATGGGCCTCGGCGGCAAGCTCGGGCTCACCGACGGTGGCGCCGGAGCCTACTCCGACACGCGGGCCGCGATGCTGGGCGCCGCGTCGTTCTTCCTCCCCTGCGGATTCACCCAGGCGATCCAGATCTACGCGCTGTCCACGGGTAACCCCCTGTTCGCGGCGGCGCTCCTCGGGACCTTCGCCATCGGCACCGCGCCCGGGCTGCTCGCCCTCGCCGGTCTGCCGATCGTGGTCCCCAGCCGCGCCAAGCCCACGCTCCTGCGCCTCGTCGGCGTCGTGGTGATCGGGTTCGCGCTCCTCAACGGCAGCGCGGCCCTCCGGCTCTCCGGCTTCACGATGCCGTCGCTGGTCGCGTCCGCCAGCGCGGCGCCGCTGCCCGGCACGCTCGGCTCCGACGGCGTGCAGACGATCACGACCCACCAGGATGCCAACGGCTACAGCCCCGACAACGTGGTGATCTACGCGGGGTACCCGACCCGCTGGACGGTGCAGTCCTCGAACACGAGCACCTGCGCCGCCTCCCTGTGGGCCCCGGACGTCAACATCCGGGCGCGGCTCCAGAAGGGCGACAACACCTTCGAGCTGCCGGCCCTCAAGGCGGGGACCCTCAACTACTCGTGCGCGATGGGCATGTACAGCGGCAAGATCACGGTGGTCGACGCGCCCGCGGACGCGGCCGCCGTCGTGACCTCCGTCGTGACCTCCGCCGCGGCGACGCCGGCTCCGGCCACATCGGCAACATCGGCCGTGGCAGGCCGTGTCTCGTCGGCCGGCCCTGCCGCCGGCCAGGCCGCCGCGGCCGCGACGCCCGAGCCGACGGTGCCGGCCGTGCAGGAGCTGCGCACCTACCAGGACGAGGGCGGCTACGGCCCGGCCGACGCCCTGATCACCGCCGGCATCCCGACGACGTGGCACGTCGACTCCCGCTCGCAGGACGGGTGCTCCGCCTTCATCGTCGTGCCGAGCCTGGGCATCGAGGTCGCCCTCAAGCCCGGCGACAACGTGATCGACCTGCCCGCCCTCCCGGCCGGCAAGCTCGACTACACGTGCGCGATGGGCATGTACTCCGGCTCGATCGCCGTCGAGCCCGCCGGGGCCTCCGGCTGACCAGACGACCGCCCACCCGCCTTGACGCGCCTGCGAACATACTCCCCAGGAGTATCCCGGAGCCAACATGACCGCCCCCACCGCCACCCACATCGAGATCGTCTCCTTCCCCGTGGAGGGGATGACCTGCGCCTCGTGCGTGAACCGCATCACCCGCTTCCTCAACAAGGTCGATGGCGTGGAGGAGGCAAACGTCAACCTCGCGTCCGAGTCCGCGACCGTCCGGTATGACGCCACCACGCTGACGGTTGCCGACCTGGTGGCCGCCGTGGACGCCGCCGGCTACGTCGCGCGCGTGGAGCAGGTGGCGTCGGCGGACCACGAGCTCGACGTGGTGGAGGCCGCGGAGGCCAAGGCCGAGCGCGACGAGGCTGCCGCGCGCCACGCCGCGGACCTCCGCCGGCGCCTCACGGTCTCCACGATCCTGACGATCCCGCTGATCCTCGGCCTGGCGAAGATGACCGTGGCCCCCTTCCTGCCCGAGTTCCTGGTGAACCCCTGGCTCCAGCTCGCGCTCGCCACGCCGGTCCAGTTCTGGGCGGGCTCGATCTTCTACGTCGGGGCCGTCAAGGCGATCCGCCACAAGGCGACGGACATGAACACGCTCATCGCGGTGGGCACGTCGGCGGCCTACGCCTACAGTGTCGCCACTCTCCTGTTCCCGGCCTTCTTCATCGCGGCGGGGCTCGGCATGGACGGCGAGGCGCTGCCGATGTACTTCGACACCTCGGCCGCGATCATCACGCTGATCCTGCTGGGCCGGTTCCTCGAGGCCAGGGCACGCAGCCACACCTCCGACGCGATCCGCCGCCTCATCAACCTGGCCCCCCGGACCGCGCGCGTCATACGTGATGGCGTCGAGGTCGACCTGGCGGTGGCCGACGTCCGCGTGGGCGACCTCGTGCGCGTCCGGCCGGGCGAGACCGTCGCCGTCGATGGCGTCGTGGTCGAGGGCGCGTCCGGCGTCGACGAGTCGATGATCACGGGCGAGAGCCTTCCCGTCGCAAAGCGCCTCGAAGACCTCGTCGTGGGCGGCACGCTCAACACGACCGGAGCCCTCACGTTCCGGGCCACGCGCGTCGGCTCCGATACGGTCCTCGCCAGGATCATCCGCCTCGTATCCGAGGCCCAGGGCTCGCGGGCGCCCATCCAGCGGCTCGCCGACCTGGTCACGGGCTACTTCGTGCCGATGGTGCTGGGGCTCGCCGCATTCACCTTCGTCGTCTGGTTCGTCTTCGGTCCCGAGCCCGCGTTCAACCTCGCCCTGCTGAACATGGTCGCGGTCCTGATCATCGCCTGCCCGTGCGCGCTCGGGCTGGCGACGCCCACCTCGATCATGGTCGGCACCGGCAAGGGGGCCGAGAACGGGATCCTGTTCCGCAACGCCGAGGCCCTTGAGCGGCTCGGGTCGGTCAAGGCGGTCGTCCTCGACAAGACGGGCACCCTCACCGAGGGCAAGCCGCGCGTCACCGACATCGTCCGTGCCGAGGGCGCGCTCCCAGACGAGGAGGTCCTCGCCCTGGTCGCTGCCGCCGAGCGCGGCTCGGAGCATCCCCTCGCGGACGCGATCGTCCACGAGGCCACCGACACCCGCCGGCTCACCGTGGCCGATGCGACGGACTTCCTCTCGGTCGCAGGTGGCGGCGTCTCGGCCACGGTGGCCGGCCACGCGCTCCTCGTGGGCCGGCCTGGCTTCCTGTCGTCGCTCGGGATCGACCCCGCGGGGCTCGTGGCGGCGGCGGACGCCCTCGCCGCCGACGGCAAGACCCCGGTCTTCGTCGCGATCGACGGCAGGGCGGCGGCGGTCATCGCCATCGCCGACACCGTGAAGGCGGGCTCCGCCGAGGCGGTCGCCGAGCTCCGCCGCCTCGGGATCTCCGTGGCCATGCTGACCGGCGACAA
>Ga0302323_100003156_pt1 | contig 13399 bp, 14 predicted proteins | sample Fen_T0_3_FD_201950 | JGI IMG/M metagenome (GOLD analysis project Ga0302323, IMG submission 201950) | Peat permafrost microbial communities from Stordalen Mire near Abisko, Sweden - Fen_T0_3 | ecosystem: Environmental > Terrestrial > Soil > Wetlands > Permafrost | place: Sweden: Abisko... | reverse complement strand
CCTGTTTCGCGAAATCTATCGGCACATCGACGAACGCACCTTCGCCATCGCCGCGGGGGTGCTGGCCGTGGCCACCATCGCTTGCGGCTTTCCCGTCGTCGGTCAGTGGTACGACCTCATTCGTGTCGATAGCATGATGTTGGCGCTATCGATCCTTGGCATCGCCCGGGTCGGTCAGCCCGGCGCCAGCCTGCGCCGCACGACCGTGACGGCTGTGGTGTTGACCAGTGCGATTCTGACAAAACAGACCGCCGCCTTCTTCATCGTCTGGGCTTGCTTGTTTGCCACCGTTCGCGAGCCGCGGGTCGGTCTACGACTGACGACCCTCACGCTGCTGATGACGGTTCTGGCTCTGGCGTTGCTCCAATGGCGGACCCACGGGAGCTATTGGTTCTTTACAGTCACCGATCCGCAAAGACAGCCCATTCGCGATGCTGCCTTCGCGGACGGGCTGCGTTTGGTCTGGCGCTTTGCCCCTTTCATCGCTCTTGTGCCGCTGGGCTGTCTTCTGCTTGCCCTTCGCGGTTGGCTTCGTAGTCGAAGCGTCTTGTGGACGGGTACCTTGATCATGGCCTTGCCGGTGTCGCTTCTGCCGTACGCCAAGGAAGGTGGCTACATCAACAACCTGATGCCCCTGGTTGTTCTGGTGGGCCCGGTGACCGTGCTACTGCTGGCTGATGTGGCCAAGCAACGAGGGGCGCTTGGTGTCCTGGCTCGCTGGGGCCTCATCGCCGGGGGCGCGCTTTTCCTCTGGGTTCGCCCGCTCCATCCTTCGGCATACATCCCAGATCAGGCTTTGCGCCAAGCGGCCGACGAGCTGAATGCGCTTGTGGCTTCGCTCGATGGCGGTGTGGTGGTCCCGGAGCTGACCTTCTTGCCGGCTCACACGGGGCACACCAATTTGCACTGGACCGCGATGTCGATCATCTCCGCCGAGTTGAGCAAGCGGCCCATGGATGAGGTTGCCGGTCTCGGGATGTCCGGTGCCCGCTGGGTGATCTTGCAATCGCAAGACAACAGTTGGTTTGCTGCCCATGTTCGCAGCCAATTCAGGTTTGCACGCAACCTTCCCGCTTCCGCCCAGGTTCACATGATGACCGGACAAGACCTGCGGCTGGACGAACTTTGGCAAAGGCCGCCGGTCCAACCGTGATGGCGAAGGGGGCCGCCCATGACGAATGTCGTTGTTTGCATCCCGGTCTTCAATGACTGGCAACCTGTGGTCACGCTGCTCGATCAACTCGATGGCGTGGCGGCGACAATGAAGGCCGTTGTCGACGTCGTTTTGGTCGACGATGGATCGACCGAGGTCAGGCCGGAGAGGCTGGGCCGTTTTCGGGCGCTGCGACGTGTATCCGTCTTGCGGCTCAGAAGGAATGTAGGGCATCAACGTGCCATTGCCTTGGCCTTGACCCATCTGTACGCCACTGCCCATCACGACCTGTTCGTCGTGATGGATGGTGATGGGGAAGACGCTCCCCAACACGTGCCGTTACTCGTCGACCAATGTCTGCAGTCCAATGCGCGTCGGGCAGTCTTCGCCAAACGCGCGAAACGCTCCGAGGGTTGGCTGTTCAAGCTGGGTTACGTCGGATTCAAGGTCGTTCACCGTTTATTGGTCGGGCGCAAGGTCGAGGTTGGCAACTTCAGCGTGTTGCCGAGATGTCTCGTGGAAAGACTGGTTGCCATGTCGGAAATGTGGAATCACTACGCTGCGGCCGTCTTCCACGGGCGGCTCCCCGTCGATCTGGTCCCGGTGCCACGGTCCAAGAGACTTGCCGGTGAGTCGAAGATGAACGCCTTGTCGCTGGTGACGCATGGGTTGAGCGCCATTTCCGTCTACAGCGGTGTGGTCGGGGCGAGAATCCTGGCAATCTTGACCATGGCCGGCGTGACCACGATGGTGGGCATCGTCGGTGTCATTGTCGTGAAAACGTTTACCCAGTTGGCCATTCCGGGATGGGCGACCAATACCGTGGGGTTGCTCATGGTTTCATTGCTCAATCTCGCGCTCATGACCATGTTCATGGTTCTTTTCACCTTGCGCGCTCGTACGGAATACTCGTTCTTGCCCTTGCGCGACTATCACTATTTCATTCTCGACGAGAAGGATTGGTAGAAGCGTCGAGACGTTCGTGGGCCCAGGCGGTGACTTTCTTTCGGCGCGCCCTTATCAAAGGCCACGGCCGTGACGAAGCGATGACGAAGGAGTCCGCCACCATGATCGACAACGTAGGCAGCGTCACACATGCCCAGCCCGTAGCCCGCGAGCGCGATGTACGGGATAGGGCGACCGAAGATCGTTCCAAGGCGGTTCCCAGCGACTCGGTTCAGCTGAGCGATGCTGCGAAGGCGGCCTTGCGGGAATCGGTAGAAACGCCGGAGCAGACCGCCAAAGAAGCGCTAACCGGCGACATCCAGGCAAAGCGACTCTTGGCGCAAAAGTCGGCGGCCAAGGAGGCCGAGGTTCACACCAAGCACGTCGTGGCCTGACCCAACCGGGTCAGAGATTCCGGTAAAGCGGCCCACCGCCGCCTTCGGGGGGAACCCAGGTGATGGCGCCGTAGGGATCCTTGATGTCGCACGTCTTGCAGTGCACGCAGTTGGAGAAGTCGATGCGCAGCTTCTGAAAGGCGCCGGTGGATTCGTCGCGCTCGACGACGTACACGTTGGCCGGGCAGAATTTCTCGCACGGGTTTCCGTAGTCGTGGGCGCACGCCACGCAGTGGGAAGTGTCGACGTGCAAATGGCAGGGCTGCTTTTCTTCGTGGCGCGTGCCCGAGTTGTAGACGTCGGTCAGCTTGTCGAAGGCAATGCCCTGGTTGTCGTACTTGAAGGTCTGCGGCGGCGCACCTTGCGGATAGGCCTCGGCCAGCTTCTTGGTGTCTTTGGCGTCTTCATCCAGCACCATCTTGTCCAGCGGGTAGCGGCCACCGGTGACGGTCATGAGGGCGGCGTGGAAGGTGCCGCCGTAAAGGCCGGCCTTCATCAGCTGGCGGAAGTTGCGCGCGGGATACATGTCTTTGACGATGTACGAATTGGTCACAGCGGTTTCGTACTTGCCCAGCTGGGCGGGCGAGAAGTCGTTCTTGGCCAAGGCCTCGAACAGCGTCTCGGCGGCCAGGATGCCCGACTTGATGGCGTAGTGGACGCCCTTCAGTTTGGGCATGGCCACCAGTCCTGCGCTGTCGCCGCAGATCAGCGCCCCGTCCATGGCGATCTTGGGAATCGAATAGTAGCCGCCCTCGGGGATGGTCTTGGCGCCGTAGGAAGCCACCTTGCCGCCTTCGAGCAGCTTGCGCACGAAGGGGTGCTGCTTGAACTTGCAGAACTGCAGGTGCGGATCGATGAGCGGGTCGTGGTAGTCGAGGCCCGTGATCACGCCGACGCTAAGCTGGTTACCCGACATGGCGTAGATGAAGCTGCCGCCGAAGGTTTGGCTGTCCATGGGGTAGCCCATGGTGTGGATGATGTGGCCGGGGGGAAGCGGCGACTTGTCGAACTCCCACACCTCCTTGACCCCGGTGGCATAGGCCTGGGGGTTGCGGCCGTCGTCGAGGCCCAACTTCTTCACCAGCTGCTTGGTGCACGAGCCGCGCGGGCCTTCGCAGAACACGGTGCAACTGGCTAGCAGGTTGGGGCCGGCTTCGAAGATGCCCTTGGGCGTGCCGTCGGGGTTCACGCCCTTGTCGCCCAGCTGGACGCCTACCACTTTTTGCCCTTCGTACAGGACCTCTTGCGCGGCAAAGGTGGTCAGGGCATCCACGCCGGCGGCGGACAGCTGTTCGCCCAGCCATTTGACCAGCTTGCCCAGCGACACGATGGCGTTGCCGTGGTTGTTCATCTGGGGCGGTACGACGGGGAACTTCAGCGCGTGCTTTCGGGTCAGGAAGTACACACCTTCGCTCTTCACCTCGCCCTCGATGGGGGCGCCCTTTTCCTTGTAGTCGGGAATCAGCTCCGCCAAGGCCTTGGTTTCGATGACCGCGCCCGACAGGGTGTGGTCACCCAGATTGGTGGCCTTCTCGATGACCGCTACCACCATGTCCACGCCCAGGGTTTCCTCGTTGATGGGCTTGCCCGGCTTGGCCCCGCTGGCGACCGCCGCGTTGTGCTTGGCGATGAGGTTGGTCAGGTGAAGGGCGCCGGAAAGCCCGGCGGGGCCGCCGCCGACGAATACGACGGCCGCTTTCATGGTGTCTCGCGCTGTCATGGATGTTTACTTATCCTTGTTTGTGAATCTGCGCACGCCGCATCGCCACAGCGGGGCCGAAAAGCACGCCGGGCGAGACGGCAGGGTAGGTCACCGCCCGCGAAAACCGCTACAATCGGCGCCCAGCAAGGAGTCCCCGTGACCTACCAGCCCTCGAGCACGCGCTATGACAACATGCTTTACCGCCGCTGTGGACGGAGCGGCGTTCAGCTGCCCGCGATTTCCTTGGGGCTTTGGCACAACTTCGGCGGCGTGGATACCTTCGAAAATGGCCGCGCCATGGCCCGGCGGGCCTTCGACCTGGGCGTTACCCACTTCGATTTGGCCAACAACTACGGTCCCCCGCCCGGTAGCGCCGAGGAGAGCTTCGGCAAGATCCTGGACATGGATCTGCGGCCCTTCCGTGACGAGCTGGTCATTTCCACCAAAGCCGGCTGGGATATGTGGCCCGGTCCCTACGGCAATTGGGGCAGCCGCAAGTACCTGGTGGCCAGCCTGGACCAAAGCCTCGCGCGCATGGGGCTGGACTACGTCGACATCTTCTACCATCACCGCCCCGATCCCGGGACGCCTATCGAGGAAAGCATGGGGGCGCTCGATTTCATCGTGCGCAGCGGGCGTGCGCTTTACGCAGGCATTTCGTCCTATGGTCCCGAAGAGGCAAGCAAGGCAGCCCAGATCTTGCGCGGGTTGGGTACGCCTTGTCTCATCCACCAACCCAGTTACAACATGTTCAATCGCTGGATCGAAGACGGCTTGCTGGATACCCTTGCGAAGGAAGGGATGGGCTGCATCGTCTTTTCACCACTTGCCCAAGGCCTGCTGACCGACAAGTACGTGAAGGGCGTGCCCGCGGGGTCACGCGCTTCGAAACCCCACGGCTTTCTCAAGCCCAAGGACATCACCCGCGCCAAGTTGAAGCGAATCGTGCGCCTGGGGGCGCTGGCCAAGAAGCGCGCGCAGACCCTGGCGCAAATGGCGCTGGCCTGGGTGCTGCGCCAGCCGGCAGTGACTTCCGCGCTGATCGGCGCCAGCCGTGTCGAGCAAATCGACGATGCGGTGGCGGCGCTCGACAACCTGGAATTCTCTGACAAGGAGCTTGCGGCGATTGAAGCCATCTTGGGTAAGTAGTCATGTGGTTTAGACGGCTCGTCCACTTGCGCGACCGCTGGCAGCGCAATCCTGTTTCGCATTGGTGCCTGCTGTTCGTCATTCTCGCCATGACCGTCAGGAACTTCAGCGGTCCCAACCCCACCTCGCGCCACGCCCTTCTGATGGCAGTGGTGGAAGACCACAGCCTGGCTCTGGGCGACTACTGGGGGTTGACCTGCGATTGGTCGCGCACGCCCGACGGTCGCTATTTTTCCAACAAGGCACCTGGCCCGGCACTTCTTGCCTTGCCGCTCTTCGCCCCCATCGATGCCTGGGTGGTCTATCCCGCCAAGGATCGCAAGGCGCGCGATGCCCGGCGCCTCGAAGCGCGAGAGGACGTCCTGCTTTACCTTTCCATGGCCCTGCAGGTGATCCCGTTTGCCTTGCTGGTCATGCTGTCTGCCGAAATGCTGGCCGCTCGCGGGGTCAGTCGCGTTGCCATCGAGCTGGCGGCGCTGGCCATGTTGTTCGGCAACACAGCCTCGCTCTTGATGAACACATTCTTCGGGCACGGCATGGCGGCGGTGCTGGCCTTGGCGCTTGCGCTTGCCCTGCTTGAACGGCGCATCGTCTTGGTCGGTCTGCTCTTCGCGCTGGGCGTGCTGTCGGACTACGGATCGGCTTTGTTCTTTCCCTTCGTTTGGGCCCTGGTGGTGCTGCCAGGCTGGCGGGGCGTGCGGGGCGTGTTATCGCGCTCGCTGCGCTTCTTTGCCGGTGGCCTCGGCCCCTTGGTGGTGTTCGTCGCTTACCACATGCTTTGTTTTGGCGGTCCCCTGACCTTGCCCAACAAATTCCAGAATCCCGTCTTTGTCGAGGCAGGGCGACGGGCACTTTGGGGCGTCATCGATTTTCTACCGGACAAGCACGTTGCCTACGAGCTTGCCTTCGGCTTGAAGCGGGGCCTTGCGGTGACCCAGCCGTGGGTGTTCGTGCTGGCAGCCGTGTTGTTGCTGTTCGCTTGGTCGCGCCGGCGCTGGAGCAAAGAGCGGCTGGCCGCCGCGCGCATCGTCGTGCCCTTCGCCTTCGGTGGCCTGCTGGTGCTGTTCTTGATGAACGCAGCCTTTGGTGGTTGGCACGGTGGCGTGAGCCCCGGCCCGCGCTACCTCAGCGCCATTTTGCCCGTGCTGGGACTGGCGCTGGGGCTGTCGTACGACAGCTTCGCCCGACCCGTGCGCTTGCTGCTGTGGCTGGCCGTCGTTCCTGCGCTCGTCTTGTTCCTGATTGTCTGGGCGGGCAACGTGAACGTGTGGCCAGGAGACGACATCTGGCATTGCTGCTGGTGGGCCCTCGCCAAAGCGGCCAATGTCACCACCTACGTGCGCCTCTCGTGGATGGGCCTTGCCTTCTTCGTCACTGCCGTCATCGCCATTCTCCGCGCCTGGCTGGATCATCCCGTGCACAAGTTCTAATGGGACGGTTTCGGAGGGGCGGGAGAAATGGCTCTTGTTCCGACTGTGCCCCAAACGCCGGAGCAGCCGGAACAAGAGCCCGGTTCATCCCACTTGGCCGTGCCCGGAGCGGTCTTCTGCGCTATTGAGGGCGTGCCCAAGCGTGGGCTGTAACGGAACTATCTAACACATACCGACGAAACGGCGTTGTCCCCACCGAAGTTCGCGAAGTTGGCACTATTGGAGTCCATTTGGGTCAAGGTCCACTGCGTCCCCGAGAAATTGTTGTCCTTGTAAAGGGTCACTCTTCGTCGGCGCCGCCAGCGGGTCGCGAAAGAGGAAGCACGGTTCCTTCCTCTTCCTTCTTCCTATGATACTCGAACAACGGTCCGTTCTTATCGGGAGGATTCTTGGCGTCGAGCCCGATCAGGTTCCCAAGTTCGATCATTCCATCGTCGTATGTGTAGAGCACGTCGACATCGTCAGCAGCGTTTGCCGTCGCAACGGTGAGAGCATCCATCACCTTGATCGATTTGCCCTTCAGGGCCTTACAGCTTGAGCACGGCGACGCATCCTTGGAGTTCAGACACTTCGGGCAAACCCCGGTCTTGCTCCGATGCTTCTGCAAAAGGTCCGCCGCGACTTCAGACATGGGGCCTTCTAGTGCATGAACGAAGACCCTGTTTTTATAGGTTGCCAATACCTTCTTTTCCGCTTCGGTGAAGCGAGCCACGCGCTTGAACTCCATCCAGCAGATGGCCGAGACGTGTATAACTTCAAGCTGGCTTAGCAGGTCGAGGCTATGCGACCTCATGATCTGGATCTTCTTTGCGTCGCTCGAATCGCTTACCGGAGGAGCCTTGAATGCGTAGGTCAGGATCATGGTGTCGACCATGCTTCGCCGAGGGTCTACGTCTCTTTGGCCCTTCACTCCGAAAGGTCCTCCAGTATCTGAGCAAATTCGTCTGCCGTTGCTGGCTTGATTGCTTCAGAGAGATCGCGAACAAAATCAGCTCCGGTTATCGGTTCAATCAAAGTAACCGACACTATTCGCATGCTGTCGATGTCCAGCATCCATCCTTCTTCGCTGCGTAGCCAGCGCGAATGTATTCTGAGACGAAGAATTGCTTGCGTGCGAACGGCTTCAAAGAGAAGCTTCGTTTGCTCTTCCGCCATATCACCGACAGAAATATCGCGTGGCGTTCCCTCTATAGAGATTCGAGCCTTAATTGGCTGAGACTCGCTCATGCGCCCGACACGTAGTGCCGTGCTGTAAACTTCACTGTCACCATGGAGGCGGTCCGACTCGGCGATCTCTTTCTTGGCAGCTCCCTCTAGGGTTGCCACAAAAGTTTGGTCGAGAAAGATCGGATCCTCTTCGCCTGGGACGGTAAGGCTTCCGCCAAGTTTGCGCAGCGGTTTCCCATATTCCGCAAGAGCCGCAGCAATCTTCTGCGATGCTGGATACTTGTTGATCTCCTTGAGAGGCGATTTGATAAGGCTCGCGATGTGGTTGGTAGCCCTGACTGACGCTGGGTTCCACGTGTTCAGGGCGACCTTGGCATTACGGTTCTCGACCGTCATGGTTACGCCATCATCCGTTCCATCGTCGGTGGCGGCGCGTACGGCCTCTTTGAACATGCGGGCAGCCTGCTCCACGACCTCGGGTGTCGCGGCAACTGGCAGTTTCAGCCAGATTCTAGGTGTTCCATTCTCTTTCTTCATCGGTTGCCCTCCAAGGATATTCCGAATCCCAGAAGGAACGCACATTTTCGCACGGGTGCAATGCATCACAGGCGGTCACCGCGAATGATTGGGTAGCCGTCCGAATTGCCGGGCAGAGGCTAATTGTTGGGCAAAGCCCTGTCACGCCACCGTCGGGTTATGGCTTTATCGGGGGCTTGTTCGGGCGCCAATGGCGTAGCCGATGACGTTGACCAACGCGTGTAGGGCGACTACGACGACGAAGGCGAGCGCGGCGTGCGCGGGGGGAATGAACCACACGGGGGCTAGCATGGCCCAGACCACGGGGACGAAGTCGCCTTGGTCGTAGATTGCCAGAAGTGCCCCGCGCAGCGAGCTCGCGTGCGCACCCGGCGCGACGCCGAGCTGTCGCTTGATGAAGCTGTTGGGCAATTCGCCCAGCACTGCGCCCGAGCCGAGTAGCAATCCGAGCTTCCACGGGCCCGCCGCTTGGATAGGCATCGGAAGCCGTGCCCAGTAGGGCTGGATTCGCGAAAGGAGAATCGTCGCGAGCACGGTGCCCGACACCATGACCAAGGCACCTCGCCAGGTCTTGTTGTCGCCGAAGACTCTTCTGCCACGAAAGGTTCGCCCGCCATCGATGGGATGCCTCAGGCTGCGCAGGAGATCGAAACGCAGAACGGGCGCATGGAGCACGAGCGAGCCCAGCAGTGGCAGGAATAACAGCAGCGTGGATCCCATGGCCGGCGCAGTCTACTCTCCGCGCGCTCGCGTTGCCCGGGTGGGAAGACACAGGTGGAAAGCTGCCGGAGGGCGACGGGAGCCACTGCTCGCCAAGCGCCCCGGTGTCATCCTTTGCGGATTGCTCCGACTAGTCGCGGGATCTCGCTGACGAGATAGAAGGGGACTGACAGCAGGGTGAACGATCGCTGGGGACCGATGGGCAGGGCCGTCTTGATTTTCCGCTGCTCGAGTGGCGTCGAGCTGACCCGTATGGCGAGGTCGAGTTTCTTCTCGGCCACCATCATGTGTAGGCTGCGCAGGGTTCCCGTGGCGCCGGCCTTCACCTCGACAGGCACGATGCGAGTGCCGACCTGGATCACGTAGTCGACTTCTGCGTTGCTGCTCTTGGCTTCGCGGACCCAAGTGAAAAGTGCGGGCTCTTCATTGAATGGGCGACAGGCACGCAGTTCTTGTCCGACCAACTGCTCAGCAAGCTGGCCGTCGTTGACCAGTGTCAGGTCAGGCTGGCTTGCGACGGCGGCAGCGTCGATCCCGGTCTGGGTTGCGTAGAGTCCGGTGTCTAGTAGGCACACCTTCTGATAGCGCTCGTCTACCTCGGCGGCGAGCGGAATGCCATTGGCGGCGCTTCGTTGCACGGGCGTCACTACCCGGGCGAGCGCCAGCATGTGGAAGGCGTCCTTGAGCGGCAGCGTTTTCTCGTCGGCATCAACCTGGCTGGGCTGGAACTTTCGTCCCACCAGCCGAGGCAGGGCTGCGAACACCTTTGCCACGCGCGTTGTATGTACGCCGCGTCTGTACTTGGCGAAGTCGTCTCGGATGGTCTGCAAAAGGTCGCGGTGGATCTCGGCGGTGCGGGTAAATGAGCGATGTTCCACCCAGTCAGCGACAGCAGCGGGCATGCCCCCGACTAGCGCGTAGCTCCGCACCAGTTCGAGCAAGCGTGAATGCAGCGCCCCCGGCACCGCGGCGCCCGGCGTGCAAGTGCGAATGGCCTCGAGCAGCCGATCCTCGCCCGTGGCAACGAGGAATTCGGCAAACGTCATGGGCTCTAGATGACCGTATGTGATGCGCCCTACTGGCATCGAGAACGCGTGGTCAGCAAGCGCGAAGTCGAGGAGCGAGCCGGCCACGATCACGTGTTGCCTCGGCAGCTCTTCGGCAAACCAGCGCAGCTTGGCAAGGACTTCCGGCGCCGCCTGAATCTCGTCGAGGAACAGCAGGGTCTTGCCCGGCGTGATGGTTCGCCGCAGGCGTGCCTCCAGAAGCCCGAGGATCGCCATCGGATCGTTCGGCGCGAAACAGGCGGCGAGATCGGGTTCGCGCTCGAGGTTTACGCTGGCCAGTTGGCCCGGGAATCGGTCGCCGACTTCCCTGACCAGCCAGGTCTTGCCCGTCTGCCGCGCACCTCGCAATACCAGGGGTTTGTGGCTCTTCTGGGCCGCCCAGGACGCAAGGATGCCCTCCGCACTTCGTCTCATGGTCAAAACACTATTGTATTTTGACCTCCTGGGGGCCTAAAAATGGTGTCTGCGCTGATCGGGCGCCCCGTTGCATGTCTTTGCGCGGCGGAACCCGCAACGTGCTCGCGGGTCATCGATGGTTCCGGCACGTACCAGCGATGCAGACGTCCCCAGGATCGAGGGCGGCAACCTGATTCTCATCGAAGCCTCGTCGCCGCGATGCCAAGTCTCCTCTTCACGATGCCAAGTCTCCTCTTCGCGATGCCAAGTCTCCTCTTTGTGATGACCCTTCTCACAGTCCGGCGTTCGGGTTTCGTTCGGCCAGATGATCCTTCTCATCGATTCGATGCTACCTCTCATCGATTCGATGAGAGGTAGTCGATGGTCGAGCTCGGCACGAGTCAAATCGTCGAACCGTACTATGCCCGGGAACGGTGCTTCTTCGACGAGCGGCGAGAGATGTTCGATCGAGGGCGAGACCTCGACGACAACGGACGACCTTCCTTTGAGTGTTGACGCTGCGGGGGCGCTGGGTGGCGCCCGTGGTCACCTCGGGGAGCAATCGCCTTCGGCCCCGGGGTTGACCGGGCGCCACGGGGATGAGAGCGGTACCCGCAGAGGTGACCTGGGTCATCGCCTGGCATCTCGATGGCATCGGATCGATGACCCGGAGACGGTCGTCCTGCCGGCGCTTCGCGCCAATCAAAGTGCTTGCACGGATTTAGTCTTGCGATATATGGGCGACGAGTCTGTTCACATTCACTTATAGGGGGCAATCATGCAGGACAGGGTAGGAGCGAAGATACCAACCGATGAGCAGGTCGCTGGCTGGCTTGGAAGTATCAAACAGCTTCACGAGGATATTGCGCCTTTTGGCGTCGGCCTGACACCAGACGAGCGCAAGCACACACTCAAGTTCAGGCCTGGTGGCGAACCGATCGTGCATGCGCTCGCGGCTTCCGTGCGCAATCACGACCTCTCGCTGCCTGGCATTACCGCTGACGGCATGGAGGCCGATCTGACCCTCGTGCAGAAACTCAAGCCGGTGCGAGATGCCGCGGAGGCGCTCTACCAACTCACGGACGACACCATTTTGGAAGCGTCTTCGGAGTGCTGGTATGCCGCCACCGCCTTCTACACCACCTTCAGTCGCATGGTCTCCACTTTCCCGGACATCAAAGCGGTGGTGGCCCAGGTCTCCTCGTTCTTCGCCATCCGCCGCCGCAAGCAACCTGAGCCAGTACCGCCAGTTCAGCCTGCGCAGGGCGCGAGGTAGAGGGCCCACGCGGGGCTCGGGGACCTTCTAGAGCTTGTGCGCAGTCGTGACAAAGGTCACGCCCGACAAGCCAGCAACCGCTCCCCGCGTGGTCAAGGTCGTTCCGGAGACGCAATAGTCCATCGGGTCGCTACCACTGGTATAGACGATGGTGTTGCCCGAGAGGGTATACGGTTGCGCGGTCGTGTCGGACTGCGACGTCATCGACACCGCGCAACTGCACCCTCCGCTGGCGAAGGTGCAGGTCGCAGTGGTGAAGCCGCCACTACCGGTCAAGGATGGTCCTAGTATCGAGCATATAGTCGCATTTAGCGCAACCGTTGTTCCGGAAAGCGCACTCACACAGGCGGAAGTGTAGAGGACCGTTGCATTCAGTGTGGTCGTCAGGGTGTCCGTTTCCATTCCACCAGCGAACTGCACTGTTCCGGTGAGCGTCGGCGAGGCTGATTGAAAGAGGTTGTTGCAAGCCGCGGGTAGGTTCTGTTGCGATGCCATGGCGGCAGCCAAGTTACCTTCGTCACAGGTGGTGTCGAGCTGCCACGTTCCCTCTAGTGCTCCCCCGCAAGGCGCAACCGCACTACAGACTTTGCCTGGCGTACCACTGCTACTACTGTTGCTACCGCAACCGACAGCAAGCAAGCAAGCAAGCGAGTACCCCATTGCCCCAAGGAAGAGATTGCTGCGCATTGAAATAGAAAAACACACATCCTTGTGTCGGTAAAGAAACCATCAATCATCGCGTGGGAGTGAGAGTGAGGCCGCAACTGTAGGCGGTTATGCGCAGGCGACGGGCCAACGTCTTCGGTTGCTCTTGACGGTTTCTATCGGTGGCTGTGTTCTCTCTGGCGCCGGCAGGTGAACGCGGCTACGTTCGGCAGACGATGTCATCCTCGGAGCCGGCTCTCTATACGCGCGTCGCTGTCGCGGCAGCGATTATGTGCGTGGCCGCGTTCTTCGCGGTTGCCATGGTCTCCGAATGGTGGCCGATCATCGTCACCCGAGACCCAGCCCATATCGCGAGCTACCACTTTGGTTCCCCATCGATGATAGGGCAGCGAGGCTGGAGATACGCAAATCCAGAGGTCTACGCATGGACGGCCCTCGCCGAGGCCGTCACCGCCACGGCGACCCTGCCGACACTTTGGATGATCATCGTCAGGCGGTCGCGCAAGGCCGCTTTCGCCTTGGTCTTCATCTGTGTGGCCTACCTTGGCTCTGCCCTCATCCTCGAACGGATCGACTGGCATCCCCTGCCAGTGCTACGTCCCTTGGCACTTGTCTCTGCGGATAGGCCTGGGACATAGTCCCGTTGGTTCAGGGTACAGATCATCGGGCTAGATATCTGGACCTCGCTAGGAAAGGCAGTGCAACAGGCCACTGTCGCGCTGCTTGCGCTTGGCCGGTACACTAGGCGCATGCCGGTTCGGCTGCCACGGGGAAAACTACTCGCCAAATTGTTGAT
>Ga0302323_100003153_pt1 | contig 13407 bp, 10 predicted proteins | sample Fen_T0_3_FD_201950 | JGI IMG/M metagenome (GOLD analysis project Ga0302323, IMG submission 201950) | Peat permafrost microbial communities from Stordalen Mire near Abisko, Sweden - Fen_T0_3 | ecosystem: Environmental > Terrestrial > Soil > Wetlands > Permafrost | place: Sweden: Abisko... | reverse complement strand
GTTCGCGCGAAGCGCTCACACGCGTTCGCGATCAGGCCGCAATCCAGTTGAAGGCGCGCAAGCTGAACGCGCGTCAACACGAAATTCTCCCCCTAGGCCCAGAGCACGGGTTCACGCTGCTACCCTTACCCTCGCCGCACGACCTGTTCCTCGATCTCGAAGGCGACCGGCTCTCGGCCGACGGCGGCCGTGAATATCTGTTCGGCGTCGTCGACGACGCCGGCGCCTATGCGCCGCTCTGGGCGACGAATCCGGAACAGGAGAAGCGCTCGTTCGAGCAGGTCGTCGACCGCATCGTCGAAAGCCTCGAGCAGCACCCGGACATGCACGTCTATCACTTCGCGCCATACGAGCCGGCCGCGTTCAAGCGCTTGTCGGGCCGCTATGCGACACGCGAAGTGGAGCTCGACAAGATTTTGCGCGCGGAGCTGTTCGTCGATCTCTATTCGGTCGTAAGGCATTCGCTGAAGGCCAGCGTCGAGAGCTACTCGATCAAGGAACTCGAACCCTTCTTCGGCATGAATCGCGAGCAGGATCTGCGGCAAGCAACGGCGAGCCGGCGCGCTCTCGAGTGGGCCATCGAGCGGCGCGAGGATCTCGCGACTCCCGAGCTCGTGCTCCACACGGCTGCGGTCGAGCGCTACAACCGTGAAGACTGCGTGTCGGCGCGCGGGCTGCGCGACTGGCTCGAGCAGCTGCGCGCCGAGGCTGAGCGTGAGCACGGTGTCGATTTGCCGCGCCTCGCGTCGAAGTCCGGCGACGCGAACGAGCAGATCGCCGCAACGGCCGAGGAAACTCAGCGCGTGATGGCGCAGCTGCTCGAAGGCGTGCCCGTCGATCCCGATGCGCGCAGCGAAGAGCAGCAAGCGCGCTGGTTGCTCGCGCACCTGCTGGAGTGGCACCGGCGCGAAGACAAAGCCGCGTGGTGGGAATATTTCCGACTGAAGGATCTGCCGGTGGACGACTACGAGGACGAGCGCTCGGCGCTCGCGGGCCTTGCCTTCGTCGACACGATCGGCGGCACGCCGCGCAGCCCCATCAATCGCTATGCTTTCCCGCCGCAGGACCACGACGTGCGCCGCGGCGACGAAGTCTGCATGCCGCCGGAAGGCGACTCGCTTGGCTCGATCGAGGCGCTCGATCTCGGCGCACATACGGTCGATATCAAGCACACAGGCAGGTCCGCTGCGCTGCGCCCGACACACGTATTCGTGCGGCGCATCGTACGTCCCGAGCCGAAGCCCGCGGTTCTGCTCGAGATCGGCCGCTACGTAGTCGAGCACGGAATCGACTCGGCCGGCGCGCATCGCGCCGCGCGTGACCTGATCTTGAAGCGCGCGCCGCGGCTGGTGCACGGCGCGCGCGCTGTCGGCCACACGGCCGACCGTGCGCCGACGGTGCAAAACGTCATCTCGTTCGGAGCCGCGCGCAGCGCGCGCGACCGTCAGCGCGCGGTGGACTCAACGCCGCGCGCGGAGCACATCGACGACGAAGTTCGCGAAGCGATCCACCTCGCGTTCGAGCTCGACTACGGCGTGCTGCCGATCCAGGGCCCGCCAGGAACGGGCAAGACCTTCACCGGCTCGCACATGATCCTCGAGCTCATCAAGGCGGGTAAGAAGGTGGGCGTCACGGCTGTCGGCCACGAAACCATTCGCAACGTTCTGCGCGCCGTGTGCGAGCGCGCGTCGGAGCAGGCCGTCGCCGACTTCCAGTGCCTGCACAAAGGCGATCCTAAGGACGGCTCGCCGGCTGCGCTGCACACGACGGACAAGAACGACAAGGCGGCCATGGCGCTGCACAACGGCGCCTATCAGCTGCTCGGCGGCACGGCGTGGCTCTGGGCGCGCCCGGAGTTCCGCGCGAGCGTCGACGTGCTGTTCATCGACGAGGCGGGCCAGATGTCTCTCGCCGACGTGCTCGCGGTGTCGGCCGGCGCGAAGAGCCTGGTGTTGCTCGGAGACCCGCAGCAACTCGAGCAGCCACAGCAGGCCAGCCACCCGCCGGGCACGGAAGCGTCGGCGCTCCAGCATTTGCTCGGCGGCGCAAAAACCATCGCGACCGAGCGCGGCTTGTTCTTGCAGCAGACGCGCCGCCTGCATCCATCGATCTGCGCGTTCACAGCCGAAGTGTTCTACGAGAATCGCCTGCACTCGTACCCAGGACTCGAGCGACAGGCCGTGCTCGCGCCCGCGGGCTCGGCGGCGGCGGCGCTCGGCACCGACGGCTTGGTCTACGTGCCCGTGACCCACGACAGCAGGCAGGCGCGCGCGCTCGAGGAAGTCGAGGCAATCGAGCAGCTCGTCGCCGCGCTGACCGCCAATGGCGTGACGTGGCGAACGGCCAAAGACGAAACCCAACCGCTCGCACGCGACGATCTCATGATCGTGGCGCCGTACAACGCGCAGGTCACGGCGCTCGCCGAACGCTTGCCCGGCGTGCGCGTCGGCACGGTCGATAAATTCCAGGGCCAGCAGGCGCCGGTCGTGATTGTTTCGCTCACGACCTCGACACCGGACGACGCGCCGCGCGGCATGGATTTTCTGTACAGCGGCAACCGGCTGAATGTCGCCACATCGCGCGCGAAGGCGTTGTGCATCCTGGTTGGCAATCCGCGGCTGTTCGAGCCCGATTGCCGAACGCCGCAGCAAATGCGGCTCGCGAACGCGTTCTGCCGCTACCGCGAGCTCGCGCGCGAAGTGCCGCTTGCGGCGCTGTCGCCGCGAAGCTGATCGCCGCCCCATGTGGAACCCGTGCATCAGCTGCGGCGCGTGTTGCGCTCATTTCCGTGCGTCGTTCTACTGGAGCGAGGCCGACGCTGCCGCGGGCGGCATCACGCCGTCGCATCTAACGACCAAGCTCACGCCGCATCACGCAGTCATGAGCGGCACGGAGAAACAGCCGCCGCGGTGCGTCGCGTTACACGGCGAGATCGGCAAGAACGTCCGATGCGTGATTCATGCGCTACGACCGTCGCCGTGCCGCGAGTTTCAGGCTTCGTGGGTCGACGGTGTGCACAACGAGCGCTGCGACCGAGCCCGCGCCGCACACGGGTTACCGCCGCTGTCGCCGCCCGGAGACACGCGGTAGCTGCAGCACGTTAGGTAGAATTCCCCTGAGGCGCCGAACGGCGTGACCTCATTCACAGACCGTTCAGTACCGGACAGGCAGAGTGCCTGCACGACTTCGAGGAGAATCGTATGAACAAACAAATGTTGCTCGGCCTGGTCGCAGGCATCGGCGTTGCCACCGCCGGCGGCGTGCTCGGCTACCAGTTCCTGGGCCAACCGCGAGTGGATGAGCAAGGCACCGCCGCCGTCGACACGCAGGAACAACCGGTCACGCAGGAAGAAGCCGTTGCCGCTCCGCCGGCGGTCGCTCCTGCCCACACGGCCACCGCGCCGAAGCCGACGAAGTCGGTGTCCGCGCCGAGGCCGGCTCCGGCCGCAGCTCCGATCCAGGTCGCGGCTGCGCCTGTCGAGGAGTGCTGGGACGAGCAAGTGACGGTCGAAGCCGATCCGAAAGACAAGCATCAACTCGGCGGCACCGGTCTCGGCGCCGCGGTGGGTGCGGCCGTCGGCAATGACATCGGCCATAACCATCTGACGACGGCCGTCGTGGCTTTGGGCGGCGCACTGGTGGGCAAGAAGATTCAGCAAAAGGTCCAAGAGAACAACGCCGAGAAGCGCACGACGACGCAAACCGTGCACAAGTGCGGGCCGCCGGGCTCGCGCCCGCAATAGCCTTCGAAGTATTCGGTTTCACTACGGGCCGAGCCGGCGACGGTTCGGCCCTTTTCATTTCGAAACTTTCGGCTAGGCTGACCGCCCATCTCCGGTGCGCGCAACGGCCATGTTTCGAAAGGTCCTGTTCTGGTTGCACCTGACTTGCGGCGTCACGGCCGGTCTCGTCGTGCTGATGATGTCCGTGACCGGTGTGCTGCTGGCGTACGAGCGGCAGATCATGGCCTGGGCCGACAGTGCGCATGACGCCGCAGCCGTTCCGGGCACGGCGCGTCAGCCTCTGGCTGCGCTGCTGGCGGCCGCGCAACGCGAGCGTCCCGGGTTTGAGCCCACGGCCATTACGCTGCGCAACGAACCGGGCTCGCCCGTCACGTTCGCGGCCGGCCGCTCGGGTGCGCTGCTCGTCGATCCCTATACGGCCACGGTTCGCGAACCGGGGCCCGAAGGCCTGCGCGAGTTCTTCGACGCGGTCGAGGGCTGGCACCGCTGGTTCAACACCGCCGGCGACACCCGTGCGACCGCGCGGCAGATCACCGGCGCAAGCAACCTCGTGTTCCTCGTGCTCGTCTTGAGTGGCCTGTATTTGTGGCTGCCACGCGTGTGGAAGTGGGCCATGTTCAGAGCTCGGTTGATGTTCAACGCACAGAACGTGACGAGCAAAGCCCGCGATTTCAATTGGCATCACGTATTCGGCATCTGGTCGGCACTGCCGCTAGCGGTCGTCGTGGCGACGGCCGTCGTGTTCTCGTTCCCGTGGGCCAATGCGCTCGTGTATCGCAGCGTTGGCGAGCCACCCCCGGTGCGCGGCGCAGGCGGGCCTCCCGGCAGCGGACCTGCGCGCGCGGCAGCGCGCAGCGCGGAAGCAGAGACCCCTAACGGCAGCACGCCGCAGCCGCTCACCTACGACCAACTGTTCGCGCGCGCCGAGGCGTACGGCGATTGGCGAACGCTAACGCTCGCGCTCCCCGCAGCGAACGCGGCGCGCTTCACGATCGATCAAGGCAATGGCGGCCAGCCGCAACGCCGGCACACGCTCACGCTCGACACCGCAACCGGCGACGTGCAGTCCTGGGCGCCGTTCTCGAGCCAGACGCCGGGCCAACGGTTGCGCAGTTACATTCGCTTCCTGCACACGGGCGAAGCGCTCGGCATCGTGGGCCAAACAATCGCAGCGATCGTATCCGCCACCAGCGTGGTCATGGTGTGGACGGGCCTCGCACTCGCGTGGCGCCGCCTGATCTCGCCCCTGTTCCGCCGCAGAGCGGAAAAGGCCGCTTGAGTAGCCCTGTCAGCGTTATGTAATCGGTGTCGCTTCGGTGTCGCTACGGAGCCCGGGTCCGTGACGGGCTTAACGTCGCGGGAGCGCTGGCACGCGTAGTGTCGATCGTGAGCCGCTCTACACATCGGAGCGAGGAACACACCGCATGATCCCGCAACGCAAACTCCCGCCTTCGCCGAAGGCGTCCGAGCTCGACTTCGACACAACGCAAGAGATCGATCCCGCGCTCGTCGACTCGATACTCGCCGGCGGGGCCGCGACGCTGACGCAAGGTGACTTCGACGAAACCGAAGTCCTGCTCGACGTCAGCGGCAAGCCGCTTGTACCGCGCCGCTAGAGCGTCGGCGACACCGGAACCGGCTCCGCAGTCTCCGCCACGTCCGGCACCTTTTCCGGCTCGGCAACGGGCGGTGCCATTTGCGCCACTTGTAGACGCGAGTCGATCTCGCGCCACAACTGACGATAAACCTCCGCCGCCGCACTCGCTGGCGCGTACGACTCGATCGGCGCACGTCGCAACGTAAGGCGCTCGAACGCGCTGCCGTAAGGCACTTCCGTCGCGAGAATCGCGGGATACCGTTCGCGCAGCGATGCGATCGTCTCGACGTGCAAACCCTTGCGACGATCGACCATCGAGAAGAACGGCAGCACTTTCAAATCGAGCCACCCCTTGTGCGTGACGAACTCGAACAACTGGTCGAGCATACGCACCGACAACGGCGACGGCAGCAGCGGCACGACGAGCGCGTTCGCCGCGTGCATGACGTTCTCGGACACGAGCGACATTCCGGGCGGGCAATCGAGAATGACCGACGCGTAACGCTCTTGCAGGGGCCGCATGAGCTTCAGCAAACGCGTCGCCGGGTTCTTGCGCTTGTTCAGATGCACGTCCATGCGCCGATACGAGAGATCCGCCGGCAGCAGGTCCAGGTTCGCGTGATCCGTGGTGACGGCAAGCTCGGCCGTATCGGAATCGCCGCCGATCAGCTCCTTCGAGCCCCCATCGACGTGCGCGTCGCGCCGCAGGATGTAGGTCGTGGCCGCCTGCGGATCGAGGTCCCAGATCAGTGTGGGCCAGCCATCGGCCGCGGAACGATAGGCGAGATTGACGGCGGACGTCGTCTTACCGACCCCACCCTTTATGTTATAGACCGCAATGATTTCCATGAGCTAGCCATGAGAGTTACGACACCGGATCAGCAGCCGCGGCCCACTGCCCCCAAAGAGGGCCAGAGGCCGGTTGACACCCCGCCAGGGGCGCTTCTAAATGTCACATCGGCCCCCGCTCGTGGCAAGCCCACTTACCGTAATGAACACCGCGTTTTCGCGCCTTCCACGTTTAGACACGACTCGGGTCGCCGGCAGCGTGCGCGCGCCGCGTCCGGCCGAGCAGCCGCTGACACCAGACTCGCCGATAATCGCACTCGCTTATCGCTGCCTGCGACGTGAGCATCGAGCGCTGCTCGAGCGGCAACCGGAACGCGGCACGCCTTCGACGTCCGAGGACGTCCACCAAGGCCGCATCGCTACGCGCCGCCTGCGCGTCGCACTTCGACTGTTCGGCGCGTTGTTGCCGCAGCGCGCGGCTGAGCACCTCGGCAAAGAGCTGCGCTGGTTGGCAGACGCGCTTGGCGGGGTACGCGATCTCGACGTGCACACCGAAGCACTACGCGAGCATCTCACGTCCGCGGGCACAACGGCAGCCCAGGAACTCGGCGGCTACGAGCTTGCGCTGCGGCGCGAGCGGCTGGCAGCCCGCGATACGCTGACAGATGTGTTCTCCGGCCAGCGCTACGCCACGCTCATGTTGGACTTCGCGGCGCTGCTCGAGGACGCACCGAGCCCCGCCGCACTGCGTCGATGGCAATCGTTCACGGTCCGCGCGGGCGCTGCTCGGTATCTGAGGCGCGCTCGCAAGCACGTGGTGAAGCTCGGGCGCGAGCTCGGTGGCGACGCAAGTCCGGACGACCTCCACCGACTTCGAATTCGGGCGAAGCGGTTGCGCTACGCGCTCGAGTTTTTCATCGAGCCGTACCCTGCGCTCTCGGCTGCCGCCAAAGCCACCAAGGCGCTGCAGGACGTGCTCGGCGCGTACCAGGACGCGCGCACGGCGCGGAGCAAGATGTTGGCGTACGCGCGTGAATCCCGGAAACGTCACGAGGCAGGCGCCGCGCCGCCGCAGGCGCTTGCCAGCTGGCGCCTGGCTCAGCATCGCCAGGCCGCGCAGGCCCGCCGCAAGCTCACACCTGAGTGGCAGCGGTTCCTCACGGCCACCGAGCTGCCAAATTTCACCGCGCGCTAACGGCGCACTCTCTTGCACGGCCGCCCCTCAGTCGCTAGTGTTGCGAGCGATTCGCCGTGCCCCCCCGCCCATCGGTGCGACGCTTTTCTACCCAAGGATCCAAACGTGCTACGCCTAGTGTTGGTGCTCGCTTTTGCCGCGCTGGCACCGTTCCAGGCCCAAGCTCAAAACCGCCTGCGCGACAGCGCCGAGATAGACCGCTATCTCGCGGGCGTGGTGGCGCAGACGCAGATCCCCGGCGTCGTCGCGATGGTCGCGGATGCCGACGGCGTGCTGTACACGGGCGCGTTCGGCAAACAGGACACCGCCGCCGGCATCGCGATGAAGCCCGATACGATCTTCCGCATCGCGTCGATGACGAAGCCGGTCACGTCGGTGGCCATCATGATGCTCGTGCAACAAGGCGACATCAGCCTCGACGATCCGATTTCCGAGTACCTGCCGGCGTTCGAGTCGGAGCAGGTCATCGAGAACTTCAACCCGGCCGACAAGAGTTATACGAGCCGGGCGGCAACGAATCCGATCACGATCCGGCATCTGCTCACGCACACGTCCGGGCTCGGCTACGCGTTCTCGAGCTCCGTGCTCGCGGCGTTGATCGGCGGCGATCCGACGGCAACTGCCACCGGCCTGCCGCTGCTGCACGATCCCGGCGCCAAGTGGACGTATGGCGAGAGCACGCGCGTGCTCGGCAAGCTCGTCGAAGAGGTGTCGGGCCAGCCGCTCGATGAATTCGTGCACGAGCGCATCTTCGTGCCGCTCGACATGAGCGATACGTTTTACGAAGTGCCCGCGCCGAGAAACGGCCGCGTAGCTACGACCCATCGCACCACGCCGCAAGGGCTTGTCGAGGATCCGAACCCCGCAAAGATCGCTGCGCCGGTTTACGGCGACGGCGGCCTGCACTCCACGGCCGCGGACTACGTGAAGTTCATGCAGATGTTCCTGAACAACGGCCGCGCACCCGACGGCAAGCGCCTCTTGAGCGAAGCCAGCGTGAAGCTCATGGGTCAGAACCACAGCCGCGTACTCGTCGAGCTACAACCCACTGCGAACCCGGCCGTGAGCGAGCCATTCCCGCTCGGCGCGGGCCGCGACTCATTCGGCCTCGGCTTTCAGGTCACGGGGGCGCACAGCGACCCGTTCGCACGCTCGCCGGGCAGCTTGAGCTGGGCCGGCATCTTCAACACGGAGTTCTGGATCGATCCGAAGCGTGGCGTATGCGCCGTTCTGATGATGCAGTACCTGCCGTTCTACGACGCGTCCGCGATCTCGACGTTGCAGGGATTCGAGAAGCGCGTGTACCAAGGGCTGCCCCATTAGTCGCACGGATTCCTCACCAGGGCCCGAATTTGCGGGCGCGGCGTACGGCGCGCTCGCGGCGCTGATCTGGGCCGGCTTTCCGGCGATCACGAAACTTACGATGTCCAGCGCCGCGCTCGACGCATGGGACGTCACAGCGTTGCGTTTTGGCATAGCCGGCCTCGTGCTCCTGCCACTGTTCTTGCGTCGCGGATTGAACGGATTGCGCTTCGGCCCGGCGCTGCTGCTTGCGTGCGGCGCCGGAGCGCCGTACGTGCTCCTCACGGCGGGCGGGCTCGCATTCGCGCCGGCTGGCCACATGGGCGTGATGACACCAAGCTGCATGCTGCTGTGCTCGACCGTCGGCAGCTGGCTGATCCTGAAGGATCCGTTGAACGGCGGCCGCGTGCTCGGCGTGCTGACGATCTCCGCGGGCCTCATCACGCTCGGGTGGGACGGCCTCGCGAATCACGGCGAGCGCACCTGGCTCGGCGACGCGATGTTTCTGCTCGGCGGCGTGTTCTGGGCATCGTATACGGTCGCGTCGCGCGCGTGGCGGGTCGACCCCTTGCCGACTACAGCTGTGGTTGCGGTGTTCTCGCTCGTCGCGTATCTGCCGCCGTACTTCTGGTACGCCGGCGCCAGGCTGGCAGCCGCACCATGGCGCGACCTCGTGATCCAGGGCGTGTTCCAGGGCTTGGTGTCGGCTGTCGTCGCACTGCTGTTCTACACGCGCGCAGTTGCGATCCTGGGCGCCGCGCGCGGAGCGGTATTCGCCGCGCTCACCCCGAGCTTCGCTTTGCTATTCGCGATCCCGTTACTGCACGAGATTCCGACGCGCCTGCAACTCGTGGGCGTCGTGCTCGTCACGGCCGGCATGGTGTTCGCGCTCGGCCTTCACGACCCCGCAAAGTGGCGCTCGCCGCTCAGGACGGCAACGAGTCGATGAATTCACTATGCGCTAGCGCACGAGCAGCTTACGCATGCGCCACGCCGAGACGGGCTTCGAGAAATGATAGCCCTGCATCTCGTCGCAGTCGTTCGCTTTCAGGAACGCGAGCTGCGCCTCGGTCTCGACACCTTCCGCGAGCACCTTCAGCCCCAGGTTGTGACCGAGCGCGATGATCGTGCGCACGATGGCGGCGTCGTCGGTGTCGGCCGCGATGTCGCGCACGAACGAGGCGTCGATCTTCAGCCGATCCACCGGAAAGCGCTTGAGATAGCTCAAGCTCGAGTAGCCAGTGCCGAAGTCATCGACGGCGATGTGCACGCCGAGCCGTTTGATGGCCTGCAACGTCTCGACCATCTGCTCGCCGTCGTGCATGACCATGTTCTCGGTCAGCTCGAGCTCGAGATAAGCCGGGTTGAGCCCGGTGTCACGCAATACGTCTTTCAGCGTGTCGATGAAGTCATCACGATGGAACTGTCGCGGCGACACGTTCACCGATACGACACACGGCGGTAGCCCCGCTTCCTGCCAACGTTTGTTCTGCGCGCACGCCGTGCGCAGCACCCATTCGCCGATCGGCCCGATCAAACCGGTTTCCTCGGCCACGGGGATGAACCGCGCGGGCGAGACCGACTCGCCGCCGCTGAGCCGCCACCGAATCAACGCCTCGCACGCGACGACAAGATTCGTCGCAAGGTCCACACGCGGCTGATAGTGCAGCTCGAACTCACCGCGTTCGAGAGCGCGACGCAGGTTGTTCTCGAGCTCGAACCGCTCCTTCATGAGCAGGTTCAAGTCGTCCGTGAAGAACTGGAAGTTGTTGCGCCCCTGCTCCTTCGCCCGATACATCGCCGAGTCGGCATGCTTCAGCAGCGCCGCGGCGTCGCTGCCGTCGTCGGGATACAGCGCCACGCCGACGCTGCATGTAAGCTCGAAATCGCGCGCGCCGTGCCGCCACGGCTGGGCAACAGATTCGAGCACGCGCTCGAGCATCGTGGCCACCGAGTCCGGCCCCGATTGCCCGTTCAGCAGCAGCACGAACTCGTCGCCGCCGAGTCTCGCAACAGTGTCGAACTCGCGTATGCAGGATTTGAATCGCTCGGCCATGCCCTGCAACAGGCGATCGCCGACATCGTGGCCGAGACTGTCGTTGATGTACTTGAAGCGATCGAGATCAATGAACACGACGGCCAGCCTCGCGCCGTAGCTCGCGGCGGTGAGGATTCCCTGCTCCAGTCGGTCGTTCAGCAGCGAACGGTTCGCGAGGCCGGTCAACGTATCGTAGTTGGCCTGCTGCTCGATGCGCGCCTGATACAGGTGGCGCTCCGTGATGTCCTCGACCGTGCCTTCGTAGTACAGCACGTGCCCGGAGTCGCCGAGCACGGCTCGCGCGTTCTCGGAGATCCAGATGATGTCGCCGTTCTTGCGGTACACCTGCGATTCGAAGCCGCTGATCGAGCCGCGTGCCTTCACGATCCGCATGAATTCTTCGCGCCGCTTCGGATCGACGTACAGCTGGGCGCGGATGTCGTGCCACGTCTCGATCAGCTCGGCAGGGGTGGCGAAGCCGTAGATTCGCGCGAGCGCCGGGTTGGCATCGAGATAGCGGCCTTCGACGGTCGTGCGGAAGATGCCTTCGATCGCGTTGTCGAACAGGCCGTGATAGCGGCGTTCGGCCTCGCGCAATGCGAGCTCGCTCTCAGCGCGCGCCGTCACGTCCTCGACGATGCCCTCGAGCGCCACGACGCGGTCCGATGCGTCGCGCACGGCGATGCCGCGCTCCCACACCCAGCGCACCCTGCCATCTGCGTGATGGATACGGTATTCGATGTCGAAGCGCCGCCGTTCGGCAATCGCCGTGTGGATCGACGTTCGGACGCGCGCGCGGTCTTCGGGATGCGTGATTTCCTCGTAGGAGACGCGGCCATTCAGCAGAAGCTCCGCCGGTGCGTAACCCGTCACCCGCTGACAGCCATCGCTGACGAATTCCATGGTCCAGTTCGCATCGTCGCGACACCGGTACACCATGCCCTCGAGGTTGCCGAGCAACGTTGCGAGCACACGCTCGCTGTCGGCCGTGCCGGCGGGCGACGAAGGCGCGGGCGCGGCGGACGCCATGGACTGCGGCATGGCGGCGGCCGCGGTGGAAGCGTGAGAGGGGCTCATGGATGTACGAATATCAGACCGGAACGATACTTATCTCGGCACGCAGTCACGAAACCTGAGCGCGCGCGGCGACGACCGCAGTTTTGCACCACGATGGGGCGGATTCGATCGCCGAACCGGTCAGAGCGCTCGGTGTCGGAACGTTCGGATCGCAAGCAGCAACGTCACGAGCACGAACGCGAGCGTCCACACGATCATCGCGCCGCTCGGCACGGACAATGGCGTAAATGGCGTCAGCTGAACGTCGAGCGCCCCGGACGGCTGCAGCTCGTGTACGGCTCGCCGGTACATGGCATCAGCCGGAGACACGAGACTGATCGTCGTGCCGACATGACGCACGGCGTCATTGCGCAGCACGGTCGCGATATGCTCGACCCAGCCGCCGATGAAGGCGATGCCGTAAAGCGCGAAAGCGACAATGCCGTTCGCAATCGTCGTGAGCCGTGTGCCACCCAACATCGTCACCGCGAGCATGACCGTGGCACCGAGCCACATGAACAGCAACGCGATGGGTACGTGCGGCGGGAATATTCCCGCCGCCGCCCAGACGCTGAGCATCACGCCGAGCGCCATTAGCATGAGATACGCGCCCGTCATCAGCCAATGCGTGAAACACTTGCCGAGCACGATCGCGGCGCGATCAATCGGCTTCGAGGCCAGCGTCTGAATGACGCCCGACGATATTTCGCCGGACAGCGTGTCGACCGAGAGCAGGACAGCGCACGCGACCACCAAGAAATTCACGACATACAGGCCGACCTGAAGCAGCATCTGGAACATGATCCGCTGCCCCACGAGGTCGACTACGCCCTGCGCGACACTGCGATGAGCGAAGAACGCCGCGGTGGCGAAGACCGCCAGGAACACGAGCCCGCAGACGACTGCCGCCAGCGCGATCTTGCGCCGTCGCGCCTCGAGCCATGTGAGCCTTGCGATCGTCAACGTGCCGCGCATGGGCTCACCCCGGCCCCTGGTCTTCACCCATGACTTCGATGAACCACTCCTCGAGCGTCTTCTTGCGACATTTCAGCTCGTAGAGGTCCGTGCCACGGCTCGCGAGCCACCGCGCGATCGCCGGCAGGCTGCGCTCGTGCGCCACGCGCAACCGGACGAGACCGCCGTCGAGTCTCGCATCGCTGCCAAACTCGCTTAAGCCGTTCAACAAGGCCGTATCGGCATCGGCGACTCGGATTTCCACGTCGAGCCCGCTCTGCATCTCCGCGAGCAGGAGCTCGTGGACGACGCGACCATGCTTGACGAACGCAACTCGATCGCAGGTGGCCTCTACCTCCCCGAGCAAGTGCGAGTTCAGAAACACCGTGGCTCCACCCGCGCGCAGCTCTTCGATGATCTCGCGCACGAGAACGCGCCCCAGCGGATCGAGCCCGGATGTCGGCTCGTCGAGAAAGACGAGATCGGGGTTGCCCAGCAGCGCTTGCGCGAGGCCGACGCGCTGCAGCATGCCCTTGCTGTATGTCTTTAGCGTCCGGTCCGCCGCTTCTTCGAGGCCCACGCGCGCGAGCAAGGCGTTGCGTCGGAGCTTGAGCGCGGGCGCTCGCACCCCGAGCAGCCGGCCGTGCAGATCAAGCAGTTCGGCGGCCGTCAGGCAGTCATGGAAGCGGAAGTGCTCGGGCAGGAAGCCAATCCGCGCGCGGATGTCGCGTTC
>Ga0302323_100003152_pt1 | contig 13409 bp, 13 predicted proteins | sample Fen_T0_3_FD_201950 | JGI IMG/M metagenome (GOLD analysis project Ga0302323, IMG submission 201950) | Peat permafrost microbial communities from Stordalen Mire near Abisko, Sweden - Fen_T0_3 | ecosystem: Environmental > Terrestrial > Soil > Wetlands > Permafrost | place: Sweden: Abisko... | reverse complement strand
CAAGCGGGCTGCGCCCCCTTGACAACCCCCGATCCCAGAGAGAGGCCAGTCTTGCGCCTTCCGGCTTTCGGGATCTATGCAGCGTTTCCCTAGAACTTTCCCGCCTGAAAATCGATCACGGCCTGCTCGATCTCGTCCATGGTGTTCATCACGAAGGGGCCGTATTGCGCGATCGGCTCCTTGAGCGGGCGGCCGGCGAGCAGGATGAAGCGCCCGCCCTGCGCACCGGCACGCGCCGACAGGCCGGCACCCTCGGAGAACACCGCCAGCTCGCCCTCCTTGACCGCGGTGGCGTCGTCGCCAAAGCTGACTGCGCCTTCGAACACGTAGGCAAACGAGGTGTACTCCGGCTCCAGGCTGTAGGCGAACGCGCCCTGCGCGGCCAGGGTCACGTCCAGGTAGGTCGGGTCGGTGGCCACCGCCGTTACCGGTCCGGCCAGGCCGCCGTAGTTGCCGGCCAGCACCTTGACTGTCGCCCCGTTGCCGCTGTTGACGGTGGGTATCTCCTCGGCGGCGATGTCCTGGTAGCGCGGCGCGCACATCTTGTCCTTGGCCGGCAGGTTGACCCAGAGCTGGAAACCGGCCATCCGCCCGGACTCCTGCAGGGGCATCTCCGAATGCACGATGCCGCGCCCGGCAGTCATCCACTGCACGCTGCCGGGCCCCAGGTCGCCCTTGTTGCCCTTGTTGTCCTGGTGCTGCATGCGGCCGGCCAGCATATAGGTGACGGTCTCGAAGCCGCGATGCGGATGGTCCGGAAAGCCCGCGATGTAATCACCCGCCTCTTCCGAGCCGAAGGCATCGAGCATCAGGAAGGGGTCGAGGTTGCGCAACTGCGGGGTGCCGATGACGCGGGTCAGCTTGACCCCGGCGCCGTCGCTGGCCGGCATGCCGCGCGAAACGCGTATCACCTTGCGGGTTTGGGATGCACTCATTGTTGGATCCTTTGGTTGTCAGTCGCTGCCGGGTTGCATTCCTCCCTATTTTAGGCTCACGAGACGTAAAAACAAGACGGGAAAGCAAGACCGAACGACGGGCCAGGCTGCCCCGAAGGGACGCGCATGACATGCACAGGCCGCGATTGGGCTCGGACAGGCCCACGCGCCCCCATGGATGGTGCAAACGTGACAAAACCAGCGGTATTTCGGCACCGGATTGCTCAGCGTGGAACGCCCGCCCTGAAGAAAGACTGCTTTATCAAGCCCAAACATTCCACCGCGCCTGACAATCCCTCCACGCAAGCGGCCTGGCCGACCTGCTCCACCTTATAAAACCACTGACAATTTCAAACAAAAAAAGGGCGGCGGCCCGGCGGTACCGGGGTCCTGATGCGGCTGCGCGGGGATCAGCCCCTGGCCACATGATCCCGGCATGATCCCGGTCGCGCATCGGTCCGGCAAGGGCGTATGGCCTCGCCGCGCCCCGCCCCGGAAGGCTCAACCATACCCATTTCGGGCACCCAAGTGTAGGTGAAATGCGTAGCCGCATACTCCGCGATGCGCGGCGCGGGCCCGCCTTCGGCGCGACCTTGAGAGAAAAATAGTCAGGAAGGTGCGTAGCGGGTCTGCCCCCTTCAAGGCAAAGGAAAGCAGCGGGGATAGGGTGAACGTGGTGACCAGTGGCCACGGTTCCGCGGCGAGCCTGATCACATCCTCCTTCCAAAAAAAAAGCAACCCGGTTGTATCGGGTTGCCACTTTTCCGGCGGGCAGCATGCTGCCCGAAGCCCCGGCCTCGCCCCCTTTGAGGGGGGAGAGCCCTTCCAAGGGGCATCGGTGTGGATTCGCCTCAAGGGTGTGCCATTGGGGCGAGCCCACTTTTCAACCGCCAGTTACGGCGTAAGGACGATCTTGAGCGATGCGTCCACCCGCGACTTGTCGATGTAGCCGATCAGATTCGGGTTGCTGATGAGCAATTTCTTGACCTCGTCTTCCCCGGGCACTTCCTTGGGGGCCGCTCCCTTGCCCGAAAAGACCTGCTTGGCCCAGTAGGATTTCAGTTGCGCGCCGCTCCTGCCGGTAGTCTTGGTATAGAACTCCTCGCGCTGCGCCGAGCTTTGCGGCTGGTCGATCGGCACCGCCTGGCTGCCGTCCGGAAACGTGCCCGTCTTGCCCAGGAAGATGTCCGCGACCTGGTCCTTGGTCAAAGCCCCCGCGGGCGACTTGGCGCCGACCACGGCGACCACGTCCGCATGGGCGGTACCCACGGCCAGGAGAAGCGCCCCCAGCACGGTTATTTTCTTCAAGTTTTTCATCTGTATTTCCTCAGAATACGAAGTCGAGACTGACGCTGATCAAGTCGACATTGTTCGCACCGGCGCTGAAGGCCGTGGTTGAATTGCGAAACAAGCCTGCCCCGGTGCCGGCCTGCCCGGACTTGGGGACGGTGGTGACGTGATCCCATTGGGTCTTGAGCGCCAGGTTGGTCGCCAGGTCGTAGCGCACGCCCAGACTGACGGTGTGCTGGTCCATCCCGTAGGCTACCAGGACCGAGGTGCCGAGCGCGTTGGTCGATGGCAAGCCGAAGGCAGGTATCCCGGCAAAGGTGCCGGCGGTAAACTGGGTGGGGCCGTTGTTCTTGGAGGACCCGTAAGTCGCGTAGGGGGTCCACTTGCCGATCCGGGTGCCGCCGCTGACATACCAGCTCGTCAGCGCATCGAAGGCCCCGTTGCGCTTGCCGATTTCACCGCTGGCAAAGTATTTGCTGTTGTCGTAGCTGGCACCCAGGGACGAAAAGGTGAGCTTCGCCTGATTCGGTATCAGGGTGGTAATCGCACCGCACGCGGCCTGATCGCCAGCGCGGCAGCCGACTGCAAAAGCCGAGGCCAATGAAGCAGTCGAGCCTGGCGTATCCAGCGTCGCCTTGGACTGCAGATAGCCGCCGCGCAGAGTAAAGTCACCCATCGACCCCGACAGGTTAATGCCCAGGATGCCGTCAATCGGGATCGAGCCCGTGCTCTGCGGCAAGATCGCTTTGGCATGGCCTGCATAGGGCTGGACCAGCAGCGACACCGGACCCAGCTTGGGCCGCCACATCAAGTCGATGCCATCCATGTGGCTCACGGACAAGGACGAATAGAATTCAGACGGTGCGCGCACCCAGGGGTTGGCGTAGTTCACGTCCAGATAGTCGGACAGCATGTAGATCGCCGGACGTATGCGCCCGACCCGCACGTCCAGTTCGGAAGTGACGGCGAACTTGCCGTACGCCCATTCGATTTGCGGGCTGTAGCTGTTGTTCGCATACTGCTTGCTCAATGCCTGTGTGACGAAGCTCAGCCTTGAGGTGGGCTTCCATTCGAGTTGCACCCCGAATTTGGTGTCCGGGCCGTAGGACGTGCTGCTCGTGCGACCGGCCCCGGTCGGGTAAAGCACGCTGGGCGCGTAGTCCGCCTGGTTGTTGTTGCTGTGGACGGCGCCGATGGTCCCGAAACCCGACACCGACAGGTCCGGGGCCAACTCGATCGCCGCCATCGCGGGTCCGCTAACCAGGCCTGCCAGCGCCATGGCGAATGTCAACTTCTTCATGCGACGTTCCTTAGAAATTACTGCATTGAAATACGGTGGTGAAAACGTCCGCGCGAGCCAAGGCCATCCCCCGCGCGGCTCGTGCGATTCCCTACTTTGATTGCCCAGCCGGCTGGCGGCGCGCATGCGCCCTCCGGATGCCCCGACCGGGCCGGTTACGCGGGCCCTGCCAGGCGCCCTATGCCGCCAGCTGCTTGAAGGTCTCCAGTACCGCCGGACCATTGAACGGCTTGACGATCCATCCTTTGACCCCTGCCGCCTTGCCGCGCACCTTCATGTTCGCGTTGCTTTCGGTGGTCAGCATGATCAGGTGAACCGTGCTGTTTCCCAGCTCGCCACGGATCTTTTCGACCATGGTCAGCCCGTCCATGTTGGGCATGTTGACATCGACGATCACCAGCTTGATGCCCGGGTCCGCCTTCAGTTTTCCCAGGCCGTCCTTGCCGTCCACCGCGGTCGCCACCTCGAGTCCGCTGGCTTTGAGGAAATTGGCGACCTCGTCACGCACGGTGCTCGAGTCGTCTACCACCAGAATTCTTGCCATGTCGATTCCCTTGCGTTGGTTAAAACAGTTCGAGCTCGCCCGCGTCGCCGTGTCCGTCGGCGAATCGGGCGAGTTCCTTGAAGTCTTCCGGCGACCAGCTGAGGTTGAAAACGAAGCTTTGATCGAGCTTGACGATGCGCCCGGTGTCCGCATCGGTCAGGGTGAAGCGAAAGCGCAGCTGCGGATTCTCGGTGCCGAACGAGATGTACTTGTGCTTGTGATTGACGATCAGCGGAACCTGGATCTGCGAGTCGGCCAAGGCCGCAGCGGCGCCGATGTAGCAGTTCTTGAACGAACCCCAGATCAGATTGGTGACCTCGCCGAGCAAATTGTTCACGGCGCGGAAACCGGCGGCCGCGCCGGCATCCGGGCCGCGGCCGAGCATCTCGAGCAGCGGCGCCTCCTCGGTCTGCAGCATCATGTACCCGCGGCACCAGGCGCTCTCGAGCGGCATCAGGCTGAACAGCTCGCCGAAGATCAGGCGATCGTGCACGATATAGGGAGTCTCGCAGCCTATGGCCAGGGTCTTGAACTGGCCGCCCAGCACCGCCTGCGTGATTTCGACGATCCCGCGGACCAGCGCGTTCGGATACATCAGGCTGAAAATGTATTCGTCGATCACCTTGGAGAGCGCAACCATGTCGCTGGTAACGTAGGCCGCGCAGGCGATGCGCCGCAGGCCGTCCGGAAGGCCGGCCAAGGTCGCCTCGGACTCGCGCCGGACGATGATCGGCAGCTCGGGCCGCGCCGCATGGATCAGCAGCGCAATTTCGGCGCTTTCTTCCGGCGAGCCCCCGTAGGTCTCGGAGTAAAGAATGCCGCCGAGGTCGATGTTGGTGCGCAGCACCGACATCAGCCGGCTCTTGCGCACCTTCAGGCCGACAAGATTGTGCTCCTCGCAAAACCGCTTGATCGGCTCGGCATGTTCCAGACTGTTGTCCAGCACCAGCACCTTGCTCACAATTTCTTCATTCATCGCTGTTGGTTCTTTCTTGAATTTCGATGTCGCGTCTAGAACAGTTCGAGTTCGCCGGTCGTCTCTTCGCGCGCTTGCGCGTCGACCGCAAAATCGACCGGCGCGTACGCACACACGCAAAGCGTCGCCTGCAGCCGCGCCGAACCGTTGATGCTGATCGCGCAACTGGACAAATACTCGGGCTGCAACTCGTCCAGGAACGGCATGCAGCGGCTGTCCAGGAAATACGGCACCGACATGCCCAGGTGGGGGAAATGCCGGGTCAATTCGCGGTTCATGCTGCCGCAGCACAGATTGCCGACTTCCGCGAACACCTCGCCGAACGCCCGCCCGGGCTTGCCCTTGAGGTAATACTCCCGGGTCAAGGGATGTTCGCCGGCCTGCAATATGGTCAACAGCCTGAACGGGAACGCGGAGATGGTGAGCAGCAGCAGATTCTTTTCCCGATTGCCTTGCGCCCGGCCCGGGACCAGAGGAGCGACTTCACAGACATCGGAGGGCGCGAGCACAAGATTGGTCTTGGCCGCATTGATGAAGATCTGCTCCATGCTGCGCCTGGCCTGTTCGCTGATCATGCGCATCGCCTAGTCGAGCTTTGCGCGCAACTGCGTGGCCATCAATTCCAGCCCGCTGATTGCCGCCATCATCATCTTGCCGCCTGCCTGGATGTCCTGAAAGGTGGCGGTGGTCGTCATGTCGTTCTTGTGCAGACTGACGCTGTAGTCGCGGGCGAGCGCTTCGCAGCGCCGCGCCAGCGCCCTTACCTCGGTTGCGACCACCGTGAATCCACGCCCCGCCGCACCAGCGCGCGCCGCCTCGATCGCCGCGTTCAGCGCCAGCATCGCGACTTGATTGACGATGGATGCCAGTTCGTCGTTCTTCGCGTGCATGTCGCGGTTTTGCACCATCAGGGAGCTCATTTCGTCATGCCAGCGCTCGAATACCATGGCAACGCCCTTCAGGCCCGCGACGTCGTCCGCCATCTGGCCGGCATGCCGCAACAACTCGGGCTGGCGATCGGCGCGGATCGTCGGTGCCTCGGCGCGCTCGTAGGCGGCAAGCTGTTCCAGCCGGGCGATCCCTTCCTTCAGGCGATCGACCAGCGCGGCCAACTCGGCGATCTCGGCCTCGCTCTGCGCCAGCGCCCACGCCACATCGTCGTATGCGGCCTCGCTCTGCTCCAGTTCGTCGCTCAAGCGGACGTTCACATCCTGCGCGGCGCCCAGCTGCGACTTGAACCTGGAGCGCAGACGCACCACCGTCCAGACGTGCCACAAGATCAGACACGCGCAGGCGATGCCGGTCAGCGGCAGATCGCCGAGCGCTACGTCATTGAGCCAATTCGCCACTAGGCCGCCTTCCTGGCCGCAAGCGGGGACGCGGGTTGCGGAATGCGCGTCAATTCCTCGGTCCAGACAGCCGTGCCGGTTCCCCGGATTGCCGCACCGTCATCCGCGCTTCGCATGCGCCCTTGGTTCACGATCCGTTCCACTTCAATCCCGGTACGCGCTCAATGACAGCAGGCCGCGGGCGGCACGCTGATCACCAGGGAAAAGGCCGTGAGGCCGAGTTGCGCGCGCTGCTCGCCGAGCGCGACGCGGATCTCCGCGCCCTGCTCCGACAGCAGGGCGCGCACCGCGTCCATGCCGACCCCGCGCCCGGATACCTGCGTGATCCTCTCGGCGGTGGAAAGACCGGCGCGGAATATGATGGCGGCCACCGCTTCCGGCGCGGGCTGCTCACCGGCGCCGAAAATTCCGGCGGCGACACCTTTTTCGAACAGCCTTTGCAGATCGAGCCCGCGTCCATCGTCGCTGATCGACAGTTCCATCCGATCGCCACGGCGCTCATGGACCAGGCGAATCTGCCCCTGCGCGCGCTTGCCCGCGCGCACGCGGTCGTCCGGCGTCTCTATTCCGTGATCCAGTGAATTCCTGGCGATGTGCATCAGCGCGCTCTTGAGCGCCTCCGCGAAGCCGCTGTTGAAAGCGATGTCGCCGTTCGCGACCGTCACCGACGGCGCCGGCTTGTGCAGTTCCTTGGACAGCGACGACAGCGAATCGGCCACACCTGAAACCAGCCTCTCGAGGGGGACCAGGCCGAGGCGATCGATGGCGGCGCGCAATCCCGCCAGGTCGCCAGGCGCGCCGCCCGCGGCCGCCTCCGCCGCCATGGACCGGAGTTCGTCTATCTCCGCGTTGGCGACAAACGCGCCGCGCGTGGTGAGCAGGTCCGCGGCGCGCCCCTTGCGTCCGAGCTTGTCTTCGTTGACTTCAACATAACGCGCGATCGCGGCTTCGACTTCGTCGAGCTGCGCAAGCAGGCGAGCCGCATTCCACTCCGCCTGATCGTCCTTTCGCAGAAGATCGTAGTGCTGCTCGGCGGCGTGGGCGGCATCGGTGATCAGCGTCAGTTCGTAGGTGCGCGCATTGCCCTTGATGGTGTGCATGTTGCGGAACAGCGCGGCAATCACATCCGGGTCCCGGCCTGGCGCGCCCTGGATCAGCTTGCGATTTTCGGCGCCGAACCGGAGCGCCGACGCGATGAAGTCGTCGAACTTTCCGACCGAGATCATGATGATCCTGGCAATGATGTCGAGCTCTTCCTTCTGCTGCGCCGAAGCAAGTTCCAGCTCGCGCATGTGGGTGACGTCCTGCGCGATCAGCAAGACCTTGTCGACGGTATCGCGGTCGTTGACGATCGGGCTCCAGTCCATCTGGATGATCTTGTAACGGCCGTCCTCGCCCAAGATCTGCATCTCGCGGGACAGCAGGTGGCCGTTGAACTCGAACATCATGGCGTCCTCGCCGATGATTGCGCCCAGCGCGACGGCGACCTGGTCCTTGGTATCAGCGCCCAGCGCCGACCTGCTGAACAGGCTGTCGAGCAGATCCTGGTCAGCCACCTCGCCTATGTCGAAGATGGTGCGCAGGTACGCCGAATATTCGTGGTGGATACGATTGCCCGGCACTACCGTGCATACGCCAAGCTTCATGTTCTGCAGCATGGAGTTGATGTCGTTGGTCTTCTGGCTCAGCTGCGCGGTGCGTTCGGCAACCCGTTGTTCGAGGGTGGCGTTCTGTTCGGCGATGACCGAAAGCATCGTCATGTTGTTGCGGATGAAATAGACCAGCACGCCCATGAAAACCAGGTTCATGACACCGAGCGCGATCCCCATGAACAGGCTCAGGCGGGCGGCGCGCTGCGAGTCGGCCAGGGTTTGCACGAAATTGTCGTAGCTGGAGCGCCGGAAGGCCTTGAGCCCGCCCCTGACATCGGCCAGCACGCGATTCATCTCCGTGGACTGTTCAATCAGGTCTGCGCCGCTTCTGTCCAGAAAGCCGACAGAGGTCTTCGCCGCCAGTTCGTTGTATCGCTTGAAGTCGGCGCGCAACTTGGCAACTTCATGTTCGCGCGCGGGGTAACTGGCGGCCATTTCCACGAATGCCTGGTCCGCCAGGTCGTTGAAATCGCCAGCCTGCTTGAGCAGATCGCGCTCGCCGGTCATCACCAACTGGGTATATTGTTCCTCCATCTTGTCGAGCCGGACGATATTGGCGTCCACCCGTTCAAGCACCGGAAAATACAAGTCCTTGATCGCCGATAGCTGGGCGCTGCCCTGGACCGAGTTGTTCACGCTGAAGATGGTGAACAGCAGAAACACCACGATCGCCATGCCGACCATGATGACGATCTTGCGCATCGGATTGGATTCGGACGGGCGAGCAGCCCCGCTGGGCGCGCTCCCATTGCCGGCGGTCGTGGCGCTGGTTGACGATGCTGCACTGATCATTGCTTGGATCGTTTTCGTTATTCTGGGTGAGCCGGCTGTTACAGCCGTCGTCCATACTTTCACCGCGGGTGGCTTTCGGTTCCTCGCGCCCGATCAACGAGGGGCGCCAGACTATTTGGCGGCGTCATACTCAACTGGTGGGAGCCGGTCTCCCGATAACACAATCGACAAGCAAGTGCGTCTGGAACATGGCGTTGATTGCGACGGGGGCGGCGCCTTGGGCTGCTTCCGGCTGCGCCGCGGCCGCGGTGGGGCGCAGTGCCGGCGCCGTGCCCGCCTTGTCGCGCATGGCTTCCCGCCGGCGCACATCGAACGACAGCCGGTCAGGTCGCCTGCCCCATCGAGGGCCTCATCGATCGTCCGGATCGACTACCGCACCTACGCAGTCCATGGTCGGACTGTCCTGCGGCCGTTGCTGCGCACGTTGCGTTTCCTTGATCGACACGCCGCGGATCACGGCTCGGGCCGAAGTCTAACTGCAGGACCTCGCGCATGAACAGGCCTCAAATGTGAGAGCTTGTTAATTGCAGAGCGCGCAAATGTCAGGGATTGTTAAACCCGGAACAAGAAATGGAGAGCCCCCTAAGAGGGTCCATTCCACTTGCCGTCGGCTGCCGGTATCGCGACGTACGAAAAAATGCCCCCCGACGCTTGGCGAGGTACTCGTGCGCTTGCGCCCGGTCCATTCCATCTTCGCGGAACACTGCCAGGCCCATCCGCAGCCGCTAACTCGCCACATCCTACTTAGTCGCGTTTGTGACGTTTGCGACGTTTGCCGCGTTTGCCTTGGTCGCCGAACCTTCCAGCCCCGCCAGCAGGGCACGGCTGTTGCCCGGGATCAACATCTGGAACTGGTTGTCCACATAGGTGTAATCAAAGTAGCCCATCCGCGCCAGCGGCTGCAGCTTGAGCACGTCGACCAGGCCTTGCGCGTTGATCGCCGTATCCTCGATATGCACGGCCACCACCCTGCCGAACACCACATCGGCCGTGCCCATCGGTGGCACGCCGGGAAAGCGCAGGGTATTCAGATAGACGCACTCGAACTGGATCGGCGAGCCCGCCACCCGCGCCGGCTTGACCCTGCGCGAGGGTAGCTTGAGCAGCCCGGCGCGCTCGAACTCGTCGACCCCGTGAGGCAGCTCTTCGGCTGAAATGTTGACCGCCTCGCGCTGCGCGTAGGTGGCCATGTTCCAGACGAATTCGCCGGTCTCCTCCGCATTGCGCACCGAGTCCTTGCGCTTGCCACCGGTGTCCTGGTTGGCCGAGAACATCACGATGGGCGGATTGAAGGTGACGTTCTGGAACTGGCTGTAGGGCGCCAAGTTGTGCCGGCCCTGGCCGTCCACCGTGGAAATCCAGCCTATCGGCCGCGGGATCACGCAGGACTTGAATGGGTCATGCGGCAGACCGTGGGAGGTGACCCCGGGCTCGTAGTACATCGTTGTCTCCTGATGGCGATTGTCGGCGCCATGTTAAGCCAGGCGTCGCCACTCTGCCGGGGCCTTACCGGTGGCTGGAAAGATCGAGCCGCAAGGTCATGCAAAACGCCCCGCCGGAGACCACGAAGGGCGCGAGATCGACCTCGGTGACTGCATGGCCGCGATCGGCCCGGCACGGGCGGACACGCTGTCCGCCGCCGCACATCGAAAGGCTCAACCATACCCATTTCGGGCACCCAAGTGTGGGTGAAATGCGCGGCGCGCTGGCGGACCTGCGCATCACACCACGCCTGATCGGCCAGTTCCGGGTGTCGCCGGATCCGAAAAAAACTGAACCCGCGGCACGCAGCATGGTACTCAGATGCATCAGCCCGTTCCATTCCGTCTTCGCGGAGCATTGCCATGTCCATCTGCTGCCGTAACGTCACCTCCATGCTGCTGGGCGCCGCCCTGGCGCTGGCCGCCGGACTGTGCGCGGCCAAGACCTACCCCGCCGGCGGCAACGTGACGGCGCTCACCCTGTCCAAGAACAGCGTGGCGGCGGGCGAGAGCCTCACCTTCACCGTCAGCGGCACCGGCAAGTGCGCGGTCCGGTTGCAGGGCTTTCCGGGCGCCACCTCGCCGATGCTGCGCGGCTCGGGGGCGCTGCCGCTGCACTTCACAACCAGCATCAGCCAGCCGGGCACCTACAGCGTGTCGCTGGACGTGCTGCACGACAACACCGACCCCCTGTGGTGCACCGGTTCGCCCGGTGCCACCCTGACGGTACACGCCGCGGCGATCAGCCAGGCACTCCAGGTGGCGCCGGGCAGCCTGGGCGCTGCCTTGCCTGGCATCACGGGCCCCGGCAACCAGCTGGCCGTGCCGGACCGCATGGGTACCTACGGCGCCCCGGTCAAGTTGCGCGGCGTGCTGGCCGGCGCCAGCGACGGCAAGCCGGTCGTCAATGCGACGCTCACGTTCCGGATCAATGGCGCGACGGTAGGCCAGGCCGCCACTGGCGCTGATGGCGCGGCCGAGTTCGACTACGTGGTGCCGGACAGCCTGGCGACGGGCAGCCACACCCTGGTGGCCAGCGGTGCCGGCGCCAGCACCAGCGCGCATCTGACGGTGATCAAAGGCGCGACCGTTCTGAGCATGGAAATGGTCCAGCCCGCGGCGCCCCTGCTCGAACCTGGCATGCACGTGATCCTGCGCGGCCGCCTGCTCGGCCCGGGCACCGTGGGAAAACCCGTCGCGGGCAGCACGATCGTGCTCAAGGTCAACAACAAGGCGGCCGGCGACACGGTCACCAATGCCCAGGGCGGCTACGAGTTCAAGTACGAAGCCGCCGCTGCCGGGACCCACAGCGCGACGGTCGGGTTCGACGGCGACACCCACCACCTGCCCAGCGCGCCGGCGCAGGCGGCGGTTTTCAACGTAGTGCCCAAGGGCGCCAAAGTGCCGCCGCCTTCGACAGTGGCGCCCAAGCAGACCCTGATCGGCGCTTACCGCCAACCACACGCCAAGACGACCACCGCCACCCAGGTATTCGTCGGCCAATACTGATTTCCCATTCCCGTACACTTCCCGAGGAGACCGCCATGCGCCACCTGGCCCAACTGCTGTCCGCATTGATGCTCTGCTGCCTGGCCGGTCAGGCGCACGCAGATCGCATCGAAGTCCTGATTCCGGTGCATTTCGAGCACCTGCATCCGAACGTGGTCGAGATCAACACCGAATGCACTTTCACCAAGATGCCCGGCTACCCCGATCTGACCAGCACCAGCGGGTCGAACGGCGGCGGCGACGGTTCCAGCACCTTCGGCAAGATCATCAACGGCGCCTACGATGGCGTGCTGATGGCCTGGATGGAAAGCGACAAGGCGATCCTCGCCGGCATCACCGGCTACTCCTGCAAGATCGTGCTGCGCTACGACGACCCGAAGGGCGCCTCCTCCTATTCCTACATCAACGGCACGTGGTGGAGCAAGTTCGGCAATGGCTCGGCCAGCGGGGTGGTCACCGGCAAGTTCTAGCTTTCACGCGGCGCCACTGGCCAGGTCCAGGCGCAAGGTCATGCAGAACGCGCCGCCACCTGAGAGCACGAAGGGCGCGAGATCGACTTCGGTGACTTCATAACCCTTCTGCGTCAACAGGTCGCGCAGGCGCGCGGTAGTCCGGTTCATCACGATGTGGCGGCCGACGCAAACCGCGTTGACGCTGAAATGGCGCAGATCGTCCTCGTCCGCCTCGATGCGCAGTCCGGCTGGCACGCGCGCGTGCAGGGTGCGCAGCGCCTCGCGGCTCAAGGCCGGCGGAAAGTACAGTATCTCGCCGCCGCTCAAGGGACAGAAGCCGACGTCGAGGTGATAGCAGCGCTCCGACACCAGTTCCAGCGGCACCAATTCGCGGTCGAAAAATGTACCCAACGCGTCGATGGATTCACGCGATGAACGCGGCCCGTAGCCGGCCCAGAAGTGGCCGCGGCTGGCGTCCCAGATGCAGTCGCCGGCGCCTTCCTGAAAGCAGCCGGCGGGCAGTTGCGCCACTTCAGTGAGCAGGCCTTTGTCGCGCAGATGCTCGAAGACCTTGATGAAGTGCGGCTCCTCTCCCTGGCGCTGCGGATGGCGAAAGCGCGCAATCATCGCCCGGCCGTCGAGCACCACGGCGGCATTGGCGGGAAACACCATGTCGGGCAGGCCGGGGGCACCTTCGGCCATCACCACGCGGCAATCGGCGCGTTCCAGTGCCTCGCGCAACTCCGCAGACGCACCCAACGCCGCCGCGCGCATGCCCTGCGGGTCCTGCGCCCAGGCGCCGGGCTGCATCCATGGATTGATCGCGTAGGACACGTCGAAGTGTCCGGCATCGACCATCAGTAGCAGGGGTTGGGTGGGCATCTAGCAGCTCTCCGCGATTTGAACTATGGGATTCGATGCAAGAGCAATGCCGCCGCCCCGGTGTTTCTACTTCAGGCCTGCGATCAGCGCCTTGAAATCCGCCGCCTTGTCCGCCACCGGAATGCTCAACTCAAGCTTGAGCTTGGGATTCTTCGCGTCGGTGATGGAGATGCTCAAGGTTTCAGCGCCATCGGCGAGCGCGCGCAACAGGGTCCTGGCGTTGCTGCCGGCCTGCTGGCTGGGGGCG
>Ga0302323_100003150_pt1 | contig 13415 bp, 23 predicted proteins | sample Fen_T0_3_FD_201950 | JGI IMG/M metagenome (GOLD analysis project Ga0302323, IMG submission 201950) | Peat permafrost microbial communities from Stordalen Mire near Abisko, Sweden - Fen_T0_3 | ecosystem: Environmental > Terrestrial > Soil > Wetlands > Permafrost | place: Sweden: Abisko... | reverse complement strand
CATAGGCCGTGGATTTGCGTGAGCCGCGGAAGTTGCACTTACCGGCGCTGGACCAAGCAATGACTTGGCCCTTTTGGTCGGTGATCGAGACGATCGTGTTATTAAAGGAAGCAAGGACGTGAGCGACACCTGAGGTGACGTTCTTAGAACCTTTGGCCTTGCGGACCTTAATAGTGCCAAGCTCTTCCTTGAGAAGATCCTCAGCGGTCGGCTGTTTAGCGACACCGCCGATGAGCTCGACGGGCTTGTCGGATGCAGCAGGTGCAGCAGCCTGTTCGGCGGGAGCCTTGGCGGGCTTTTCAGCAACCGGAGCTTTGGCTTCTGTACCGGCAACGGCCGGAGCGGCTTCCTTCTTGGGAGCTTTTTTGGGAGCGGACTTTTCTTCGGCCATGACGTTAAAAGATTATTTGGCTGGAGCGGTTGGCTTGCTGACGCCGACAGTACGGCGGGGCCCCTTGCGGGTACGGGCGTTGGTGCTGGTGCGCTGACCGCGGACGGGCAGGCTCTTGCGGTGGCGGACGCCACGATAACAGTTGATCGCCTGGAGGCGTTTGAGATTACCGGCGATTTCACGACGGAGATCGCCTTCAACGACCCACTTGTGCTCGGTGATGACCTGGAGGATCTTGTTGAGCTGCTCCTCGGTCAAATCCGAGGCGCGCATGTTGGCATCGAGGCCGGCTTCCAGGACAACCTGATCGGCACGTTGAGGGCCGATTCCGTAAATGTAACGGAGGGAATACGCGACTTTCTTTTTCGCGGGAATTTCTACACCGAGTAGACGTGGCATGTGGAGTTTGAGTTAGAGTTTAGTTTGGAAATTGGGAAAATTAATTGGCGGCTGGCGTACCAGCTGCGGGAGAAACTGAGCGCGGGATCGTGAGGATCTCGGGACCTTGTTCTGTCGTGAGCACCGTATGTTCGAAGTGGGCTGAGGGGGAACCATCTGCCGTAACCACCGTCCAGCCATCAGCGAGCGTCTTGGTCCGATATCCGCCGAGGTTAACCATGGGCTCGATCGCGAGCGTCATCCCCGGGCGAATGATTTCGGTTCTCGATTTTTTGCAGTCGAGGAAGTTCGGAATTTGCGGTTCCTCGTGCATCGAAACACCGACACCGTGACCCACCATTTCACGAACCACGCTGAATCCATGTGATTCGACGAACTTCTGGACAGACTCAGAAATGTCACCGATGCGATTCCCGACCGTTGCATGTCGGATGCCAATAGCGAGAGCTTCTTCGGTGACACGCAGCAGTTCGTCAACACGGGCCGGCACAGTGCCGACTTTGACAGTGGTAGCGTTGTCGCCGATGTAGCCGTTGTACTGAACGACGATATCGAGCGAAATAATGTCTCCCTCGCAGAGGATGCGTTTTAACGAACCAATCCCGTGAACGACTTCTTCGTTCACCGAGAGGCAGCTGTAGGCAGGATAGCGGCGATTGCCGAGCTGGTAGCCATAACAGGCGCTTTTTGCTCCGAGCTGCGCGATCAATTCGCGCGCAGCCTGATCCAAGTCATACGTCGAGATGCCAGGGGCGACACGCTCTTTCAAGCGTTGCAACACCGAGGCAGCGACGGCGCACGCATCCCGCATTCGGCTGATTCCCTCTTTGTTTTTGATCGGGATCATATCAGGCCGCAATGGTGTCAGCCTCAATTACGAGACCGTACGTACGATAGTGTTCAACGACAGAACTAGCAGGAGCTTCATCGCCAACGATCACGCCATGAAGCGCTTCGTCGCGAGCCTCGAGCCATTCATCGAACACTTTAGCTTGGAGCAGCGTAGCCGGGAAGCCCGTAAGGGCAAAACCCGCATCAGGTTTACGCGACCAAAACCAACGTCGCATCAGCGCGAGCGTAGTTTCGTCATCCACAGTTTTGCCGTGGCTGGCAGCACGCTCGGCAATCATGCCAAGCGGGGTGCGACGCGAAATCTCCTGCCGCATCAGACCAGCGGGAGAGACGTGCTCAAAATTCAAAGAACGGGTTTGGTTCATCAAGTTTTCAGTTTGAGAACTCGTTAAACCAAGGAACAGTATTCTAATTTTGGCGGAGGCGCCGAAATCGGAAAAGAGGTCAGAAAGTGAAGACACCTAGACCAAAGTAAAGAGCGAATTACCGGGCAAGGATCATTTAAGCGCCCATGCGACGATTCCGGTCAGGAACAAGGCACCTAAAGCGATCCAAAGTTTACCAACGGTTTTCATATCTGCTGCCTCGCCGATGGCGCTGGCAACCGCCGGATTACGAGAACGGATACGGCCTTTTTTCAGGAAGCCGTCGTAATGGCGCTGGAGGAGAAAGGTCTCAACCTGGCGCATGGTGTCGAGAATAACGCCAACCGTAATCAGCATGCCAGTGCCGCCGAAGAAATAAGCAACACGTTGCGGCACGCTGAGATTGAACAGTAAAATATCAGGTGTAACAGCGATGATCGTCAGGCCGATCGCACCCGCCAGCGTCATACGCGTCATGATGAAATCGAGGAAGCTCGCAGTGGGCTCACCGGGGCGAACGCCTGGGATATAACCGCCGTACTTCTTAAGATCATCGGCAATCTGGATCGGCTTGAACATGACCGACACCCAGAAATAGCTGAAGAAAAGGATCAGGAACGTGTAGGCTGAGTAATAAACCCAGCTACCACGGAGAAGCGTGTCCCCTGCTTCGACCATCCACTTCCAACCCATTTTAGCACCTAACAAATGAAGAATTTGCTGCGGGAAAAGAAGAATGGCGCTCGCAAAGATCACGGGCATAACGCCGGAGTAATTGATCTTGAGCGGAAGGAAAGAGCTCTGGCCGCCCATGACTTTGTTACCCACCACACGTTTCGCATACTGGACCGGAATCTTGCGCTGCCCTTGCACGATCATGATGATGAACACGATCACGGCTACGAAGAGCAACATCATCACGGCGGCGTGGCCGAGGGTGAGCTTCTTCACGCCAATCGCTCCGAAGAAAAGATTCTTGGTCGCACTGGCGGCACCCGGGATATCGGCAAGAATACCAACGGTAATCAAAAGAGAAACGCCGTTACCGATACCGCGTTGAGTAATCTGCTCGCCTAACCACATCAGGAGCATCGTACCAGCCGTCATGAAAATGACTGAGGTCAGCAAAAAGCTGGTCTTAGACGCAATCACGATGGGGCCATAAACGTTGACGTCATAGCCTTGGAAGAGAGCGCCCGGATTCTCCAGATTCCAAATGAGGAGCACCGCCTGCACCAAACAGATTATAACGGTGCCGTAGCGGGTGTACTGAGTGAGCTTTTGGCGACCAACATCACCTTCCTGCTGCAAACGACTGAGCGTCGGCACCACGGCGGTCATGAGTTGGAAAACAATCGATGCGCTGATGTAGGGCATAATGCCCAACGCACAAACGGCACCTTTAATGAGCGCGCCGCCGGTGAACATGTTGTACAAGCTCGCCATCGCGCCACCGACACCACCTGCATTCTGCCGGAAAAATTCCTGCAAAGGATGCGGATCAATGCCCGGGAGCGGAATATGAGCGCCCACACGCGCAATAAACAAGAGCGCCAGCGTATAAAAGATTCTCGAGCGAAGCTCGGGAATCTTCATCGAGTTCGTGAAAGCGGAGAGCACGGGTAAAGTTTTCGAATTTATGATTTACGATTTATGATTTCAGCGAGGGGCTTGTGCCGAGGGCGATTAGGACAATCGTCAATCTGAAATCGAAAATCAAAAGTAACCGATCAGGCTGTGATCGCCTGGCCGCCGACCTTCTCGAGCTTGGCTTTGGCGGACTCGGAGAATTTTGTAGCTGTGACCTTCAGCGCACGGCTGATTTCGCCGCCACCGAGGATCTTGAGCAAAGCGCCATCGGCACGGATCAAGCCGCTTTTGCTAAGGACCTCAGCGTTGACCTCAGTGATCGAGGCGTCGAGACCGGCCAAGTCGCCAACATTGATCGTGGCATAGCTTGTACGGAAGTTGTAGTTATTGAAGCCGCGGTGAGGGAGCTTGCGGTAAAGGGGCATCTGACCGCCTTCGAAACCGGGCCGAATACTGCCACCCGAACGGGCGCTCTGGCCTTTGCCACCTTTGCCCGAGGTTTTGCCGTGGCCGCTGCCTTCGCCACAGCCTACGCGCTTCTTACGGTGCACAGCACCTTTAACATTCTTGAGTTCGTGAAGTTTCATTTTGGTTCCTCTATAACGCCCCGCTAGCGCTAATGCGAGCGGGACTCGGATAGTTTAAATAATCAGGCTTTGCGCAGAGCAGTGATCTGTTCGGCAAGGCGCAGTTTGCGCAGGCCGTTGAGTGTCGCGTGAACAACAGCGATGTGGTTGTTCGAGCCCATGGACTTGGTTAGCACGTTCTTGACGCCAGCGGCTTCGAGAACAGCGCGCACGCCACCACCAGCGATGAGGCCGGTACCGGGGGAAGCGGGCTTGAGCAGTACTTTGCCGCCGTCGTATTCGCCAAAGACATCGTGGGGAATGGTGTCGCCCTTGAGCTTGACGTTGACGAGATGCTTCTTGGCGTGCTCGGTGCTTTTCTTGATCGCGTCAGGCACTTCGTTAGCTTTGCCATAACCGATGCCGATGTTGCCCTTGCGGTCGCCGACAACGGCGAGTGCAGAGAAACTGAAGCGACGGCCACCTTTGACAACCTTGGCGCAACGGTTGATATAAACAACCTTTTCGACCATGTCAGACGCACCCTCGGCTTTATCGTTGCCGCGATTGTCACGACGAGGGCCACGATTAGGATCGCGACGGCCGCCACCACCGCGGTTTTCGCGGGGCTGGCTTGAAGGAGCAGGAGCAGCGGGAGAGGGAGCGGCTTCCGGAGATGTCGGAGGAGTGGTTTCGGTGCTCATGTGTTAGAATACCAGGCCACCTTCACGGGCGGCTTCTGCGAATACTTTGACTTTACCGTGATAAGGAGCGCCAGAACGGTCGAAGACGACTGAGCTGATGCCGGCCGTTTTGGCCTTGATGGCAAAAGCGACGCCAAGTTCCTTCGCACCAGCGAGGTTGGCGGCGAGCTTCTTTTTGCGAAGTTCGGCGTCGAGACTCGATAGAAATACGAGGGTGGTAGCGGTGTCGTCGTTGATGGCTTGGGCGTAAATGTGCTTGCCGGAAAAACGAACGGCGAGGCGCGGACGTTCGGCAGTGCCTTTGACCTTCTTGCGAATTCTCCAGCGGCGTTTCTGGAGCAGGTCTGCTTTGCGAATAGTGTTCACTTTGGAATCTGTGTTTTGAAATTTGCGTTTTAGGAAGAGCAACAAGATCGCTATTAAGCGACGGTCTTGCCTTCCTTGCGGCGGACGCGCTCGCCGACGATGCGGACACCTTTGCCCTTGTAAGGCTCGGGTGGATAGTAGGCGCGAATATTGGCCGTGACGGCTCCGACGAGCTGCTTATCAGCTCCTTCGATCTTGAGCTTGGTTTGGTCAGTCACGGTGATTTTGATACCCTCCGGAATGTCGAAGAGGATCGGATGCGAATAACCGAGAGCGAGGTCGAGCTGCTTGCCCTTGAGGTTGGCTTTGAAACCAACACCTTGGATTTCGAGCTCCTTGACGTAGCCTTCGGTCACACCCTTAACCATGCCGGCGATAACCGAACGAGCTGTGCCATACATGGCGCCAGCAAAACGGGTCTGCTCAAGCGGAGCGATGGTGACCTTCTTGTCGGCCAGCGTGATACTCACTACGGGCGCGAATGTCTTGGTAACTTTTCCTTTAGGTCCTTCGACGAAAACGGTGCCGTCAGTGATGACGACTTTGACTTTGTCAGGAATGGGAACGGGAACTTTGCCGATGCGGGACATGTGTATTCGATCTCCGGTTACCAGACGTTGCAGATCAGTTCGCCACCCAGCTTCTGACGACGGCAGTCTTGGTCCTTCAGCAGGCCTTTCGAGGTCGAGAGGATGCTGATGCCGAGGCCGTTGAGAACGCGGGGAATTTCAGAGTAGCGGTAGTAAAGACGACGACCGGGCGTGGAAACGCGGGTGAGGTTCGTGATCACCGGAGCGTTATCAACGTACTTCATCTTCACGATGAGAGTTTTGTGACCCTGTTCATCGGCGCCGTTGCTGTGGTCGACCACATAGCCTTCGGCTTTAAGGATGCCGGCGAGGCTTTCCTTGAGTTTGGAATGCGGGGAAACGCATTCGGCGAGTCCGGCCTTCGACGCATTGCGAAGGCGGGTGAGGAAATCACTGACTGGATCGGTCATGGTGGATGTTTTCTAGTTAGAGCTACCGGGTCATATCCGACTCCCGGCGGCAAAAGGGTTTACCAAGAGGATTTGGTTACGCCGGGGATTTTGCCGGCGAGAGCAAGTTCGCGGAAGGTAAGGCGGGAGACGCCATACTTGCGCTTGTAACCGCGAGGACGGCCGCTCATGGAGCAGCGGTTGCGAATGCGGACGGCGGATGAGTTGCGGGGAAGCTTGGCCAACTTCTTCTGGGCGGCGAAGAAATCTTCGTCGGCGGTGGCCGGGTTGGCGAGGATCGCCTTCAACTCAGCACGAGCGACCTTGTATTTTGCGACAAGGCGGATGCGCTTCTTGTTGCGTTCGATGGCGGAGGTTTTCGGCATGGCGATGAGCGATAAAAATTAGGCAGCGGACGTGGCCTTGACCTGGACTTGGGCGGGCTCGGTGCGGCGGAAGGGCATGCCGAGCAGTTTGAGGAGTTCACGACCTTCTTCGTCGGTCTCGGCGGTGGTGACGATAGTGATATCTAGGCCCATCGTCTTCTTAACGTTTTCCACCGTGATTTCCGGGAAAATAGTGAAGTCGGAGATGCCAAGGTTGTAGTTACCTTGACCATCGAGCTTCGGGGAAACTCCGCGAAAGTCGCGGATGGTCGGGAGAGCGACGGCCAGAAGGCGATAGAGGAATTCCCACATCGAGTCACCACGGAGCGTGACGAAAGCGCCGACGATTTGGTTGGGCTTCAGCTTGAAATTGGAAATGGCCTTGCGGGTGCGGGTAAGAACGGGCTTTTGGCCAGCGAGCAAACCCAAGTCACGAGCAGCATCAGCGATCTGGTTCTTGTCGGCGTCAGCATCAATGCCGGTATTTAGCACGACTTTTGAGATCTTTGGGATCTGGTGCTTATTCTTGTAGCCGCGGCTCTTCACGAGCGCGGGTATGACTTGCTCGACGTATTGTTTCTTAAGGACAGGTGTGTAACTGCTCATTGGTGCGAGGCCACCGGATTTCCGACCCGGAGGCATGGAGAGTTGGTTTTAAAGTGAAAAGGGTCGACGTTAGCGGCCGGAGGGCCGTGGGATCAAGTGCCAATATCTTTAGGCGGTTTTCTTGGCGCGCTTGCTGCCGTCAAAGTCGGCTTGCTTCATGAGGTTCGAGATGTGAACCGAGCCTTCACGTTCCGAGATCGTGCCGTTAGGATGTTCTTGGGATTTCTTGAGATGCCGCTTGATCATCGCGACGCCTTCAACAACGGCGCGGTCTTTAGCGGGAAGCACTTCAAGAATCTTGCCCGACTTGCCCTTGTGGGAGCCGGCGATGACGACGACCTGGTCGCCGCGTTTGACGTGATATTTCGATGCCATGTTAGAGAACCTCCGGAGCAAGCGAGATGATCTTCATGAAATTCTTGGCGCGCAATTCGCGGGCAACAGGGCCGAAGATGCGGATGCCCTTAGGGTTGCCATCCGTGCCGAGAATGACGATCGCGTTGGTATCAAAGCGCAGGTAGCTGCCATCAGCACGGCGGACCGGAGCCCGGGTGCGAACAACAACCGCCTTCGCGACTTCACCTTTTTTAACGGTGGCGTCGGTAGTGCTTTCTTTGATGTGAACGGTGATAATGTCGCCTACGCCAGCAGTGTCAGTGTTCTGACCTTTGCGGCTAATAAAGGCGGCCTTGCGAGCGCCGGTGTTGTCGGCGACTTCGAGAATGGAACGCAGTTGAATCATGGCGCGAGCCTCCTGGTGTTGAGCTTATTCAGCGGGCGTGTTGGCCTGCGTGGTTTTGGTGGGAACGGCTTCGGCTACATCGGCCTCGGTCACGGCGGCGCCAGCGATAACGGCTGCCTCGATTACGCGGATGACGCGCCAACGCTTCATGCGGCTGATGGGGCGCGATTCCATGATCTCGACCTTGTCGCCGACCTTGGTCTCGTTCTTCTCGTCGTGAACGTGCACGACGGTCTTGCGATTGACGACCTTATGATAACGCGGGTGCGGTGTCTTGAAAGGCACGGTCACCTTGATCGATTTGTCGCCAGAGCGGCTGGTGACGAAGCCGATGAGGTCTTTGCGTTTGTTACGAGTCGGAGAGGACATGGTCTTAAAGGGTGGTTAGGGAGGCAGCCTCGATTAGGCGACGGCCTTCTTCTGGTTGAGGGCGGTTTCGAACCGGGCGATATCCTTGCGGAGGCCGCGGATTTCGTGGGTCTTTTCGACCTGGCCGGTCTGCTTGCGCAGGCGGAGCTGGAGGAGTTGCTCGCGGGCTTCGCGGAGCTTGGTTTCGATCTCGGTGGGCGAAAATTCGCGAATTTCTTTGGAAGTCATGGTGCGTATCCGGTTGGCGGTTACGGTTAGACGGCAATGCCTTCACGCACGATGAAACGGCAGTGAAAGGGCAGCTTGGCGTCGGCGAGGCGGAATGCCTCCTTGGCAATGGTAACAGGAACGCCGGCAAGCTCGAAGAGCACTGCTCCCGGACGGATCTGGGCAATGTAATACTCGACCGGGCCTTTACCCTGGCCTTGGCGCACTTCAGCGGGCTTCTTCGTGATCGGCTTGTGAGGGAACACGCGGATCCAGAGTTTGCCCTTGCGCTTGAGATGACGTGAGATGGTAACGCGGGCTGCTTCGATCTGCTGACCAGTCATGGGTCCGCGAGTGAGCGATTGCAGGCCGTAGTCGCCAAAGGCGATTGTATTGCCGCGCTTGGCATTGCCGGCGCGGGAGCCTTTCTGCGATTTACGATATTTAGTGCGTGCGGGTGAGAGAGCCATGGAGGATTTCTCCTAAAGTCTTGTGCCTTAGAGGGGCGGATTAGTTGTTGTCGGCTTCTTTTTTGCAGATCCAGCATTTGACGCCGATCTTGCCGTAGACGGTCTTCGCCTCGGAGAATCCGTAGTCGATGTTTTCGCGCAGGGTGTGCAGTGGAACGCGGCCTTTGCGCTGCCATTCACGGCGGGCGATATCTGCGCCACCGAGACGGCCGGAGCACTGGATACGAATGCCTTCGGCGCCGAGGGTCATGGCCATTTCAACGGCCTTCTTCATAGCGCGGCGGAAAGCGATACGGCGTTCGAGCTGGAGAGCAACGTTCTCAGCGACGAGCTGAGCTTCAATCTCGGGCTTCTTGACTTCCTGAATGTCGAGAAGGATTTCTTTGCCGGTGAGCTTCGCTAGCTCTTCTTTGATCTTCTCGATTTCCTGGCCCTTGCGACCGATGACGATACCAGGACGAGCGGTGTAAATTTTAACGCGAACGCGGTTCGAAGCGCGTTCGATGAAGATGCGCGGCACAGAAGCCTGCTTCAGCTTTTCCATGAGTTTCTCACGGATGATCTGGTCTTCAAGGAGGAGTTTGCCGAAATCTTTTTTATTCGCGTACCAGCGGGACTGCCAGTTGCGGCGGACGGCGAGACGGAAACCTATAGGATTGGTTTTTTGGCCCATGACGAAGGTTAGTTAGTGTTGCCGTCCGATAGGACGATGCGAATGTGGGACATCTTCTTGCGGCGGGGAGCGGCGGAACCGCGAGCGGCAGCCTTGAAACGTTTCAGGACCGGGCCGTTCTCGATGACGGCACTCTTCACGACGAGAGAGTCGGCGGAGAGGTTGTTGTTGTTCTCTGCGTTGGCGATGGCGCTCTTGAGCGTCTTGACAATAAGACGCGCCGATTTGCGCGGGATGAGCGTGAGCAGATCGACCGCGTCGGGGGCCTTGCGACCCTGGATAGTGCGGACGACTTCGCGCATCTTTTTAGGAGACATGCGCGCGTAGCGTGTGAGGGCTTGGATTTCCATGTGCGGAGGATTCCTTCGTTTTCGGAGGCGGCAGCAGTATCGCGCGAGCGGCACCCTGCCCTTTTGGTTTTGGTTAAAGGATTATATTTCTTTGCGTGTCATGCCGCCATGCGCCTTGAAGACGCGGGTCGGGGAGAATTCGCCAAGTTTGTGGCCGACCATGTTCTCAGTAACGTACACGGCGACGAAGGCCTTGCCGTTGTGAACATTGAAGGTGTGGCCGATGAAGTCCGGCGTAATGGTCGAACGACGCGACCAAGTCTGAATGGGCTTGCGTGCGCCGGTTTTGGTCGCCTTCTCGATTTTTTCGAGCAGGTGCAGGTCAACGAAGAAGCCTTTTTTGATGGAACGTGCCATGGTGCGAAAAGATCGAGGTTACTTCCTGCCGCGCGGCTTGCGGCCGTTGTGGTGAGTGATGATGAGGCTGTTCGAGGGCTTCGAACGACGACGAGTTGGGAAGCCTTTGGCGAGCTGGCCCCACGGGGAGACGAGCTGCTGACGACCACCACCACCTTTGGATTTACCCTGACCACCACCGTTGGGGTGATCGACGGGGTTCATCGCCATACCGCGAACGGTCGGACGAACACCGAGCCAGCGCTTGCGGCCGGCTTTACCGAGGGATTGCTTGTTATGGTCGAGGTTGCCGACGATGCCAATCGTAGCCCGGCACTTCGGATTAACGAAGCGAAGCTCACCGGAGGGCATCTTGAGGGTGGCTTTACCATTCTCAACCGCCACGAGTTCAAGCGCGGCACCAGCGGAACGCGCAATCTGCGCACCACGACCGGGGACGAGCTCGACAGCGTGAACCTTGGTCGAGGGCGGGATTAGTTCTAACGGAAAGTTATTGCCAACGAGAAAATCGTTGGTCGTAGCCTTGTTCGAGGCGACGATCATCGTACCAACCTGCAGACCCTCGGGAGCGAGAATGTAGGTCTTCACACCGTCGGCATACGAGACCAGGGCGATGTGCGCGGTGCGATTCGGATCGTATTCGATCGCCTGCACCTTAGCGGGCTGGTCGAGACGGTCGCGCCTGAAATCGATGATGCGGTAGAGCTGCTTGTGGCCACCGCCACGATGACGGGAAGTGACGCGTCCATAGACGTTACGACCGCCGGTCTTGGGCTTCGGCTCTGTAAGGGCACGCTCTGGGCGCTTTTTGGAAACGCCTGTAGCCTCGTTCAACGAGGTGAAGCGCTGCGCGGGCGTGAGGGGACGGCGGAAAGGTTTGATAGCCATGTTGGTATTTTCCGATAGGCTTCGGTTAGACGAGTTCGATCTTGTCGCCCGACTTGAGCGTCACGATTGCCTTCTTGTAGTCGGAGGTGATGCTAGGGCGACCTTGGCGGCTTTTTTTGTTTTTGCCGCGGTAGTTCTGTATGTTAACGCGCGTGACGGTTACCTTGAAGGCTTGTTCAACGGCGGCAGCAACGGTGTGCTTGGTGGCGTCAGAGAAAACTTCGAACGTGTACTGCCCGAGTTCGGACGAGAGCTTGTTCGATTTTTCCGTGAGACGGACGAGCTTGAGAACCTTGTCGGTTTTGTTCATGACTGACCTCCGTTGACACGAGCGATGATTTTTTCGAGAGCGGCCGAGGAGACGATGATCTTCTGGTACTGAGCCAAATCGAGGGTGTTGAGCTTGGACGCTTCCTGCATGCTGACGCGTTCGATATTGCGCGTCGCGCGAGCGGCCTCGGCAACAAACTTGTCGTCAACAACGAGGATCTTGCCCTTCGGAGCGATGCGACCGATGACTTGGACGGCTTCTTTGGTCTTGGACGTGGAAACCGCGAAGCTCTCGATGACGTCGATGTCACCAGCGATGGCGCGGTCAAAAAGAGCGCGGCTGAACGCGAGGGCTTTCACCTTCGAGTTAATTTTCTTCGAGTAATCGCGAGGCTTGGGGCCGAACACGACACCACCACCACCCCAAAGGGGCGAACGGATGGAGCCGGCGCGAGCGCGACCAGTACCCTTCTGCTTCCAGGGCTTCCTGCCACCGCCGCGGACTTCGCCGCGGGTTTTGGTGGAGTGTGTACCTAGACGATTGTTGGCGTTGATGGCAACGATGACTTCCTTCACCGCTTGAAGGCCTCTATCGCCTTCAAAAGTGGGGAATCCGGCGAATTCTTCTTCGCGCGAGGTCGTGCCGTCGGATGTGAAAACTTTAAGCTTCATTGGCTATATCCTCCGTTGGTTAGGCTTTTTTGGGCTGACCTTTGATGGCGGAGCGAACGATGACGTCATCGCCATTCGCGCCAGGGATTGCGCCCTTCACGAGGATGAGATTTTTCTCGGGCAAGATCTTCACGATGCGAAGATTTTGCACGGTGCGTTGAAGGCTGCCCATGTGACCGGGCATCTTCTGATTGCGCCAGGTACGGCCAGGAGTCTGGCGTTGACCGATGGCGCCGATGCGGCGGTGGAACATCGAGCCGTGAGCGGCGGGACCGCCAGCAACACGAAAACGCTTCACAACGCCCTGGAAACCTTTGCCCTTGGTGACACCGATTACGTCAACCATCTGGCCTTCATTGAAGGCTGTCACGGTGACAACATCGCCGACCTTTAGGGTGGTCGCTCCGTCCAGGCGAACTTCGCCAAGAACGCGCGGGGTCTCTTCGAGACCGGCTTTTTTCGCGTGGGCCTGTTCGGCCTTGGGAGTGTTTTTGGCTTTCTTCGTGGAGAAGCCGAGCTGAACAGCGTTGTAGCCGTCAGTCTGCGTCGTCTTTACTTGGACGACGGGACAGGGACCGGCTTCAACCACGGTAACGGGGACCAAGACGTTTTGAGCGTCGTAGACCTGCGTCATTCCGATTTTTTTGCCTAGGAGCGTAGAGATCATGGGCTAAGTGGTAGGTGGAAGGTTTTCCGTTTTGAACCTACATTAGCGAGGGACTCAGCGGTGCGCGGGGCGCACATGAGCAACTGCTATGTATGTACTGTTAGGATACTAAATTTTTATACGTTAATGGTAATATCGACGCCGGAGGGGAGGTTCAGCTTCTTGAGCTCGTCCACCGTTTGGGCAGTCGGCTCGATGATGTCGATGAGGCGCTTGTGAGTACGCGTCTCGAATTGCTCCATCGACTTCTTGTCGACGTGTGGAGAGCGATTGACCGAAAGCTTCTCGATGCGGGTGGGAAGCGGGATCGGGCCGGACACACGGGCGCCGGAGCGCTTGGCGGTCTCGACGATCTCCGTGGCGGACTGGTCGATCACGCGATAGTCGAAGCCTTGGAGTCTGATGCGAATACGTTGGCCTTTCATGGCGATAAAAAGAACGAGGTTTAAGTACGGGCTGGAGCCTTCGAAGAGGTCTCGACAATTTTGAGGAGTGAAGCGTTCGGCACCTGCGCAAAATGCGAGGGTGTGATCGAAGCGGAGGCGC
>Ga0302323_100003148_pt1 | contig 13421 bp, 9 predicted proteins | sample Fen_T0_3_FD_201950 | JGI IMG/M metagenome (GOLD analysis project Ga0302323, IMG submission 201950) | Peat permafrost microbial communities from Stordalen Mire near Abisko, Sweden - Fen_T0_3 | ecosystem: Environmental > Terrestrial > Soil > Wetlands > Permafrost | place: Sweden: Abisko... | reverse complement strand
GTGGGGGTTGGCACGGGGCGCGCCGGCGCGCCGCGCCTTGCGCTGGCGACGCTGTTCTGGATGGCGCGCGCAGGCGCCGTGTGCGGCGTCCTGGCGGGCTGTGGCGGGGGCGGCGGCGGGGGCGATGCCGCTGGTGCGCCGAGCGCGTCGCCAGCCCCGGTCGCCGCGCCGGCCCCGGCCGCTGCCGCGTCCGGCCCGCAGGCTGCGGTGCTGACGGTGGCCACGCCCATCGGCTACGACGCCGACCGGCTGGCGGCGTTCGAGCGCCTGAACGCGATCCGGCTGTCCGCCGGCCTGGGGCTGCTGGCGCAGAACGCCGTGCTCGATCAGGCGGCACAGGCGCACGCGGACTGGGAGATCGCCAACGACACCTACGCCCACGCCGAGGCCGCGGGGACGAGCGGGTTCACCGGTGTGAACTGGTGGAATCGCGACGAGGCGCTGGGCTACGCCCCGCTGGGCGGCGCCGAGGTGCTCTCCAGCGGCGTCGGCGCGGCGGCCGCGGTGGACGGCCTGGTCAACGTGGTCTATCACCGCGCGGCCCTGCTCGCGTTCGAGCCGCTGGATGTGGGCATCGGCTGGTCGGGCGCGGTCGCCGGCAAGGTGTCGCAGCCGCTGGTGATGGACCTCACCCGGCCGGCGGACGACCCGGTGCGTTCGCTCGGCCAGGCGGCCCAGGCCGCGATCGCCGGCGTGGCCGTCTGGCCGCTGGACGGGGCCGTGGGCGTGGCGACGCGCATGGGGGCGGAGAACCCCGACCCGGTGCCCGGGGTGGACGTGGGCACGCTGGGCACGCCGGCGTCGATCACGGTGTCGAGCGCGCTGACGATCGCGGCCACCAGCTTCCGGCTGACGCACGCCGGTACCGGTGTGGACGTTCCCGCCATCGTGTTGAGCAACTCGAACGACCCGAACTTCCTGCTGCCGCCGTCGTTCATCGCGCTGGTACCGGTCGGTCCGCTGCAAGCCGACACCACGTATGCGGTCAGCTTCACGGGCAGCGTCGTCGACGGGGCGCTGGGCACGCCGCGCAGCCTGAGCAAGGCCTGGACGTTCTCGACCGGGAGCCAGTGATTTCTTCGCGCGCCGGGCGCGACTGGCGCACGCCGTGGCGCACATGCCGGGGGCGTTGGCGGCCGCGGCCAAGTCGTGCGGGCGCCCTTGGCCGGCGAGTTCGCAGGCGCGCAGCCGTGCCGCCGAAGATCAGCGGTTGGGCGGGCATTCGTTGAACGAGCCGGCGCGGACGTAGTAGCCGGTGCTCTGGTACCAGTAGCCCATCAGGCCGTTGCTGAAGCGGGAGCCGGCCGAACACGGCCGCGGGGTCAGGTCCCAGCAGTCGCACATGCCGAGGACGGCGGGGATCTCTTGTGCGATGGCGGGGTCCGCGGACTGGCCGACCAGGGCCAGCGTGGCGGCGGCGCCCGTGGGCACGCTCAAGGTCAAGCGTGGGTTGGTGGCCTGCCACAGGCCGACCACCCAGCCGTAGGCCTGGCCGGGGTTGACCTGCAGCGTCGCCGTGACCAGGCCGCCCTCGACCTTCAAGGGCGGAAAGACGGTGTCCCAGCCGAGGCCGACGATGAATTTCAGGCCCGGCATGCAGCCCTGGCCGCAGGTGTGCGTGGTGGGGATGTCGAAGCTCAGCGTGACGGTGAGCACCGCGCTGCTGCGGTTGAAGTACATGTCGTTCGTGCTGGGGCTGGTCACGCCGCGCGCGGCCGATTCGAAATCGAAGCCCCAGAAGGCGTAGCCGGTGGGCGGCACGCCACCCAGCCTGCCGTCGTACAGCAGCGACTTGGCGTCGTAGGGCGGCGCGCCGGTGGTGGACCGCGCGACGGCGCTTGCACAGGTGCTGTCGGCGTCGCGCGGCAGGCAGTCGCTCGGGCCCAGCGCCCAGGCGGCGCTGCAGCTGCCGGTCAACAGGGCGAGCAGCGCCCGGGGGGCGCCGCGGACTTGGCAGGGTGAGGCGGACATGGTGGCGGGGGTGGGTGGCGGTCGACCTCTTGCCCGGTCGACGAAGGCGTCTCGCGTGTCGATTTTCCGGCCGCCGCGCGGCGCCCCCCTGCGCCGACGGGCGGGTTTTAGCCGTGCCGAACGCGCGCGGGGCCGGCGTACGAACCTGGCGCCGACGCGGGGCGCGGCAGGCATTCCATATGGATTCCTAACGCGCTCATATGCGCTCCATACGGCGACCCTGGTCCAGTCATGCCACGCGCCCACGACGGTGCGCAACGGGATGCAAAGGCACATGTCATGACCGAACCCAGAGGGCCGCAAGCGCCCGCGCCGATCGCCGCGCGGCTGTGGGGCGCGCTGAAGAATTCCTTGACCGACGAGGACCCGGTCGCGTCCGCGCGCCGCGCCAGGCTGCAGGCCGGCCAGTCCGGGTCCGATCCGGCGGCGCGCGCGGCCGCCGCGCTGCCGGCGGCCGGCGCCGACGCCGACGCCGACGCCGGCGCCGGCAGCGCTGCGCCCCCGGCGCCACTGGCCCCGATGGCGCGCGCCCTGCTGGACCAGGTCCTGTCGCGGGCCACGGCCTACACCGCGTTGACCGAGAAGCTCGCGCCGCTCGCGGCCGTCATCGGCGACGAGCGCATGCGCTACCAGGCGGCCTACGCGCTGATCAAGGCCTCGCGCTCCGTCGAACAGGTGGTGCAGGCGATCGACCTGCAGCACATGCAGGCGCTCGAGGCCGAGGCGGCGCGCTTCGCGGCGCAGCTGCAGGCCAAGGAGCACGCTGAGATCGACGCCCGGCGCGCGGAGTTGCAGCGCCTGGAGAGCGACGTCGCCGTCGCCACCGCGCAGGCGGCGCGGCTGCGCGAGGAAGCCCGGGCGCGCATCCGGGAGGTCGAGCTCGGGCTGCAGCGCGATGGCGAGCGGCGCGAGTTGCTCGCCCGCGAGATCGACGCCAGGCAGCACGAGCTGGCCGGCGTGCAGCAGCGCTTCGAGGCCGCCGCCGGGGCGACCCGGCAAGCGTTGCAGGTGGCCAGGGCGACGGTCCTGCGCCATCTCGGCTGACGCACACCCCAACCATGCACGGGGCCGCCGCAGGCCCCGCGAGGAACGCACATGAACGACATCACCCCCATGGACTACAAGCCCCGGAGCTTCTGGGAACGCAAGGAAGGCGCGCTCGGCCAGGTGGTCGGCGTGGCCCTGGTCGGCGCGCTGGGCTACGGACTGCACGCGCTGCTGCCGCTGCTGATCGAGCTGCTGCACGACACCATCACGGCCGCCGCGCTCGGCGTGGTCGCCGTGGGCCTGGCCTTCGTGCTCACGGACCGCCGCTTCTGGCGCCTCGGCCTGTGGGCCTACATGAGCGCGATGCGCCGGCTCATGCAGGTCTTCGTCGAGATCGATCCGATCGGGATCATGAAGAACTACGTCGACGACCTGAAGAAGAAGCTGGCCGACATGAACGCGCGCATCGCGCGGCTGGCCGGGATGATCCGCGCCTGCAAGGAGGAGATCGCCCGCAACGAGCAGGTCAAGACCGGCGCGCTGGGGCTGGTCGGCGAGGCCAGGCGCCAGGGCCTGACCATGGTCGCCGCGGCGCAGTCGCGCAAGGCGGGCCGGATGGTCGAGGCCAACCTGAGCTACCAGGACCTGCTCGCCAAGATGGAGCTGCTGCACCGCGTGCTGGTCAAGTACCAGGAGGTCTCGGCCTTCCTCGTCGAGGACATGACGCAGGAGGTCGCGGTCAAGGAGCGCCAGCGCGCCATGGCGCGCCAGGCGCACTCGGCGATGAAGTCGGCCATGGCGATCATCCACGGCGACCCGAACGCGCGCCAGCTGTACGACATGGCCAGCGAGTACGCCGCGGCGGACTACGCCATGCGCATCGGCGAGATCGAGGACTTCGTGCGCATGTCAGACGCCTTCATGCAATCGGTCGACCTGCGCAATGGCGTCTACGAACAGCAGGCGGTCGAACTGCTGGCCGACTGGGAGAACAACGCCGACTCGATCGTGCTGGGCGACGCCAAGCGCCTGCTGATCGAGGGCCACGACGGCGCCGGCGCGGGCCCGGCGGCGCGCCCCGGAACGCCCGGCGGCGCCCGCGGCCCGGCGGGCCCCGCGGGCCGCGCCGCGGCGGCGCCGGACTGGTTCGACCAGGCCGCCCGCTGAACCCCATCCACCCCGAATTTCCAAGGAAACATCATGGCCCTCAAGCCCATTCCCAGACTGATCCTGATCTGTGCCGCCGTCGCCGGCGGCTGGTATGCCATCGACCGCTACGTCCAGCTGCCGCGCGCGCGCCCCACGGCCGCGCCGGCGGTGCCGGGCCCGGTGGACGTGCCCGTGGCGGGTGGCGGCGCGCCCGCCGCCGCGGCGCCGGCCGCCGTCATGGCGGACCTGCCCGCCGCCAGCGGCGACTACGTGGCACGCACGCTGCTGCTGCCGTGGAACGCGGTCGCCGGCATGGCCTACGCCAACGGCGACGCGGCGACGACCGCCGACAGCCTGATGGCGCGCCACGGCGTCCACCTGGCGCTGGAACGCCAGGACGACTACGCGCAGATGGTGGCCGAGCAGGCGTTGTTCGCGCGCGAGGTCGCCGCCGGCGTGGCGCGCCCGGCCAAGGGCGCCGCATTCGTCGTCATCATGGGCGACGCATTGCCCGGTTATGCGGCGTCGGCCAAGTCCGCGCTCGACAAGCTCGGCCAGCAGATCGCCGTCGTCGGCGCGGCCGGCTACTCGCGCGGCGAGGACAAGTGCATGCTGCCGGCGCAGGTCGTCGCGGACCCGCAGAAGGCGCGCGGCTCGCTGATCGGCGCCGTGCTGCGCGACGGCGACTGGAACATCTGCATCAAGTACGCCGCCGACAACCGCATCCCCGTCAACGCCGACCCGGCGACCTACGACCCGGACGCGATGAACTTCGTGTCGGTGTCCGCGTTCACCGAGGCCGACGAGAAGCTGATCGCGGCCAGCAAGGGCGCCTGCGAGACGCGCCCGGTGGTGCACGGCGGCCGCGCCACGGGCGAGTCGCGCCGCGTGTGCCAGGACGGCACCGCCACCTGGACCCCGGGCGACGTCAAGGTCGCACGCGAGGTGGGCGGGCTGGCCGCCGTCGCGTCGACGCGGGAATACATGTGGCAGATGCCGGCGGCCATCATCGGCAACCGGCAGTGGATGGCGCAGAACCCGTCCTTCGTGCGCAACATGCTCGCCGCGACCTTCGAGGCCGGCGACGCCGTCAAGGGCGACGACGCCAAGCTGCTCGCCGCCTCGCGCGTGATGGCCAAGGTGATGGGCGAGCAGACCCCCGAGTGGTGGGCGAAGTACCACCGCGGCGTGGTGGAGACTGACGCCAAGGGCCTGGCCATCCGGCTCGGCGGCTCGACCACCAACAACCTGGCCGACAACCTGTTCCTGTTCGGCCTGAACGGCAACGACAACCTCTACAAGCGCGTCTATACGGTCTACGGCGACATCGCCCGCAGCCTGTATCCGCAGGACATGCCGGCGGTGCTGCCCTACGACACGGTGGTCGACGCCAGCTACCTGCAGTCCCTGGCCGCCAGCGCCGCGCCGGCCGCCGCCGCCGCGCCCGCCACGCCGGTGTTCGACCAGCGCGCGCCGGCGACCGCGACCTTCGCCCGGCGCTCGTGGGCGATCGAGTTCGACAGCGGCAAGGCGAGCTTCCGCCCGGAGGCGATTCCCGTGCTGGAGCAGATGCTGGACCAGGTCGCCGTGTCCGGCCTCGCGGTCCAGGTCTCGGGCCATACCGACAACGTCGGCGACCCGTCGACCAACCTCGCGCTGTCGCGCCGCCGCGCCGAGGCGGTGAGCGGCTGGCTGCAGGCCAACGCGCCGTCCTCGTTCCCCGCGCAGCGGGTGCGCACGCGGGCCTACGGCGACCAGCAGCCGGTGGCCGCCAACAGCACGGCGCAGGGCCGGGCGCAGAACCGGCGCGTCGACGTCGCGCTGATCCGCACCGAATGAAACGCACGACGGCCGGCGTGCGTCGCCAGGCGCGCGCCGGCCGCCGCGGAGAACCCCGATGAGACTCGTCAACCTTGTGCTTCCCTTCACCCCGGTGCGCGGCCGCTGGCGGCGCGTCATGGTGCTGGTCCAGGCCGGCGTCGCGCTCGCCTGCTGGGCCCTCGCCGGCTCGCGCACGCTGCCTTCGCCGGGGGAAGTCGGTGCCGCCTGGGTCGACCTGGTGCTGCGCCAAGGGCTGCTGGTGGAGCTGTGGTCCAGCGTCAAGGTGAGCCTGCTTGCCCTGGTGCTGTCGACCGTGGCCGCCGTCGCCGTTGCCTGCCTGAGCACCGCGCCGCTGTTCATGCCGGCCGCGCGGCTGGCGGCGGCGCTGCGCTTTCTCGGCTTCGCCGGCCTCAGCTACCTGTTCATGCTGGCCGCGCGCGACGCCCACTGGCTGCGCGTGGCGCTGCTGTGGTTCGGCATGTTCGTGTTCATGGTCACCGCGCTGCTGGCCGAGATCGCCGCGACGCCCGGCGAGCGCATCGACCACTGCCGCACGCTGGGCATGCGCCACTGGCGCATCACCGGCGAGGTCGTGGTGCTGGGCCAGGCCGACGTCATCCTCGACCTGATGCGCCAGAACGCCGCGGTCGGCTGGACCCTGCTGACGCTGGTCGAAGGCATGACGCGCGCGGAGGGCGGCATCGGCGCGCTGCTGCTGAACCAGAACCGCTACTTCCTGCTGTCCGGGGTGTTCGCCATCCAGTTCACGATCCTGGGCTTCGGCCTCGGCCAGGACGCCCTGCTGGTGCTGCTGAAGGACGCGGTCTGCCCCTACGGCCGGCTCGGCAAGGTGTCCGCATGCAGGGCGGAGCTTGATTCATGAGCACGACCCACTCCTACACGCTGGGCGAGCGCCTGCTGACGATAGACAACGTCTGCGTCGACCACGGGCGCCCCATCCTCCGGGGCGTGAACGGCAGCATCGACAACATCCGGCGCGCCGGCATGCAGCAAGGCCAGGTGGTGTGCCTGCTGGGGCCGTCGGGCGTGGGCAAGTCGCAGCTGTTTCGCTGCATCGCCGGCCTGCAGCGCCCGAGCTCGGGCAGCGTGCGCCTGAACGGCGCGCGGCGCGCGGCGCGCGGTGCAGCCGGGCGAGGTCGGCGTCGTCGCGCAGAACTATCCGCTGTTCAACCACCGCACGGTGTGGGGCAACCTGATGGTGGCGGCGCGCATGCACGGCGCGCCGGTGGCGCAGGCGCGCGAGCGCTGCCTGGGCTTGCTGGAGCAGTTCGGCATGGGCGACAGCGCGGCCAGGTACCCGCTGGCGCTGTCGGGCGGCCAGCGCCAGCGCGTGGCGATCGCCCAGCAGTTGCTGTGCAGTTCGCACTTCCTGCTGATGGACGAGCCGTTCTCGGGCCTGGACCCGCTGGCCAAGACGCAGGTGTGCGAGACCATCCGGCAGGTCTCGACCACCAACGAGCTCAACACCATCATCGTCGTCACGCACGACGTCGAGAGCGCGATCCGCATCGCCGACACGCTGTGGGTGCTCGGGCGCGATCGCGACGCCGCGGGCCGGCCGGTCGCGGGGGCCTCGATCAAGGCGCGCTACGACCTCGCCGGGATGGGGCTGGCCTGGGACCCGGACATCGAGTCGCGGCGCGAATTCTTCGAACTGGCGGCCGAATTGAAGGGCCGCTTCGCGACGCTGTGACGCGGCGCGCGGCCGGGGCGCCGTCAATGTCTGGTACGGTTGCGCGCATGACGGACGATCCATCGGCCAACCCACGCCAGGCGGCCCGCTGGGGCTGGGCCTGGGCCTGCGCGGTGTGGGCCGTGGCGTGGGCGCTGATGCTGCATTTCGACGGCCGCATCGGCCTGGCGCAGGTCGCCATCACGCTGGTGCTGGCGGCGGCGCTGGCCGCCATCTGGCTGCCGCTGGTGTCGTCGCTGGCGAGCACTGCCGCGGCGGTGCTCGCCTTCGACTGGTTCCTGGTCGCGCCGCGCCACACGCTGCGCGTGGCGATGACCGAGGACTTCCTGCTGCTGATCGAGATCCTGCTCCTGAGCTGGGTGGTGGCGGCGCTGCTGGCGCGCGGCCGGGTGCTGGCCCGCCGCGCGCGCCGCAGTGCGCGGCACGCCGAACAGATGCGCAGCCTGGGCGACGCGCTGCGCGAAGCCGAGGACCCGCTGCAACGCGGGCAGGCGCTGCGCTCGGCCCTGGCCGACCTGCTGGGGCAGCCGGCAAAGCTGTTGCTGCGCGGCGGCGCGCTGCCGGCGGACGACGCCGCGGCGATGACGCTCGGCGAGCCCGACGCCGGCGAGCTGGTCGGCATGTGGTACTGCGTGCGGCTGTGCCGGCAGTTCGGTCCGGGCACCGGCTGCGAGCCCGACCTGCCGGCGCTGCACCTGCCGCTGCGCGGTGGCGATGGTGCCGGCGCGGCCTTCGGCGCCGCGCTCGTGCCGGTCCACCCGCTGCAGATGGCCGCCCCCGAAGTGCTGACGCAGGCGCAGGCGCTGTGCGACCAGATGGGGCAGTTGCTGCATCGCGCGCAGATCCGGCGCGAGGCGGACGCCGCCATGGCCCATGCGCAGGGACAGGCGGTGCGCAACGCCTTGCTGGCGGCGATCTCGCACGACTACCGCACGCCGCTGGCGGCCATCATGGGCGCGGCCTCGTCGCTGCGCGACCTGGGCGCCAAGCTGTCGCCGGCGCAGCGCGAGCGCCTGCTGGAGAGCATCGTGGCCGAGACCCGCCAGCTGAGCCGCCTGACCGACAACACGCTGCAACTGGTGCGCCTGGACGCGCCCGGCGTCACGCTGCACCTGGACTGGGAGTCGGCCGACGAACTGGCCGGCGCGGCGATAGTCCGCGCCCGCAAGCACGAGCCGGAGCGGCGCATCAAGGTGTGGGCCGAGCCGGGCCTGCCGCTGATCCGCTGCGACGCGGTGCTGTTCTCGCAGATGCTGGAAAACCTCATCGACAACGCGCTGAAGTACAGCAACGCGCCGGCGCCGGTGGAACTGGTGGTGCGCAGGCAGGCGGCGCACGTGGTGTTCGCCGTCCGCGACAGCGGCCCGGGCGTCGAGCCGGCCTGGCGCGAGAAGATCTTCGACGTCTTCCAGCGCGGCGACTGGCGCGCCGGCAGCACCAACAGCGCCGCGCAGCGCGGCGCCGGCGTCGGGCTGGCGGTGTGCCGGGCGATCGCCCTCGCCCACGGCGGCGCGCTCAAGCTGCGCCAGCGCAGCCACGGCGGCTCCAGCTTCGAGTGCTGGCTGCCGGAGGCGAAGGGGCCGCGGGTCGAGGAGAGCTACGCCGCGCTGGAGGCCGGGCGGACATGACGTTGCGCGTGCTGTTGGTCGAGGACGACCGCGAGTTGTGCCGCATCCTGCGCGACGCGATGACGGCCGAGGGCTACCAGGTCTTCACCGCCGCAAGCCTGAGCGAGAGCTTCGCGCTGCTGACCGGCCTGGGCGCGGGGGTGGCCGCCGGCTGCGCGCCGGTGGACCTGGTGCTGCTGGACCTGGGGCTGCCCGACGGCGACGGGGAGCAACTGCTGGCGACGCTGCGCCAGCGCCACGCCGTGCCGCTCATCGTGATCTCGGCGCGCGAGAGCGACGGCCAGAAGGTGCGCCTGCTCGATGCCGGCGCCGACGACTACCTGGTCAAGCCCTTCAGCATCCGCGAGCTGCTGGCGCGCATGCGCGTCGGCCTGCGCCACCGCGGCACCAGCATCGTGCCGGCCGTGACGCGCTACGGCCTGGGCGCGCTCGCCATCGACCTGGGCACGCGCGACGTGCTGATGGACGGCGCGCCGGTGCACCTGACGCCTACCGAGTTCAAGCTGCTGGCGCGCCTGGTGCGCAGCGCCGGCCAGGTGGTGACGCATCGGCAGCTGCTGCAGGACGTCTGGGGCGCGGAGTTCACCGAGCACACGCATTACCTGCGTCTGTACATGGCGCAGCTGCGCGCCAAGCTCGAGGCGAACCCGGCCGATCCGCAGCTGCTGATGACCGAGCCCGGGGTTGGCTACCGCATCGTGGAAGCGCCTTCCTGAGGCCCCGAGGCCGGGCTGCGCCCTGCCGGCGTTTAGCCTAGATGCCGCACGATGGTGTCGACCAGCTGGCGGAAGTCGATCGGCTTGGCGATGTGGTCGACCATGCCGGCGGCCAGGCATTCGCGTCGTTCGTCCAGCATCGCGTGCGCGGTCTGGCCTATCACCGGCAGCTCGGGCGCCAGCTCGAGGATGCGGCGCGTGGCCTCGTAGCCGTCCATCTCGGGCATCTGGATATCCATCAACACGATGTCGAACGCGTCGCTGCCGTCGGCCAGCACGCGGTTGACGGCCTGGCGCCCGTCGCCCACCAGCGTCGTTGCGGCGCCCTCGATCTCGAGCGCGCGTTCGAGCACCATCTGGTTGACCTCGTTGTCCTCGGCGACGAGCACGCGCACGCCCGCCAACCTGCGCGGCGTGTCGACCCAGGGGGCCGCAGCGGTCGACGGCGCGGCGGTCGTGCCGGCATCGACCCAGGGCAGGCGCAGTTCGAAGCTGCTGCCCGCGCCCGGCGCGCTGCGCACCTCGACGCTGCCGCCCATCAGTGCGGCGAGCCGGCTGCTGATCGCCAGGCCCAGGCCGGTGCCGCCGAAGCGGCGCGTGGTGGACGTGTCGGCCTGCTGGAACGGCGTGAACAGGTGGGCGAGCTGCTCGGGTGCGATGCCGATGCCCGTATCGGTGACCCGGTAGACCACCTGTCGCGGCGCGCCGGCGGGCGCGTCGCCGGGCGGCTCCAGCCCGACCCAGACCTTCACGCTGCCCGCCTGCGTGAACTTGATCGCGTTCGACAGCAGGTTGACCAGCACCTGCTGCGTGCGCAGCGCGTCGCCGATGCAGCGCTGCGGCAGCGCGGCGTCGACGTCCAGCGCCAGCGCGATGCGCTTGTCCTCGGCGCGGTCGCGCAGCAGCACCAGCGCCTCCTCGGCCAGCGCGCGCGGCGCGAGCGGGCGCTGTTCGACGCGCAGCTTGCCGGCCTCGATCCTGGAGAAGTCGAGCACGTCGTCGACGATGCCCAGCAACAGGCCGCCGGACTTCAGGATCGCCGCGAAGGTGGCGCGCGTGGCGTCGTCGGCGCTCTGGCGCATGCCGATCTGGGCCAGTCCGAGCAGGCCGTTGAGCGGCGTGCGGATCTCGTGGCTCATGTTGGCCAGGAACTCGCTCTTGGCGCTCGCGAGCCGGACGGCGCCCAGCCGGGCGCGTTCGCGCTCGGTCTCGAGCGAACGGCGATCGGTGATGTTGCGCACGAACATGATCACCTCGTCGTCGCCCAGCGGCAGCGCGCGCGCCTCGAAATACTGCTCGCCCTTGGGAAACGGCAGGGGGTATTCGGTGACGGCGATGCCCTGCGTCGCGATCGATTGCTCGAGCGCCGCGTGCAGCGGCTCCCAGGCCATGGCCGGCACGACCTCGCGCAGGCGGCGCCCGCGCAGGCCCTGCGGATTCGAATACATCTCCTCGTTGCGGCCGATGCGGAAGTCGACGATGGTGCCGTCGCGGCGCAGCCGGAAGTAGCGGTCCGGCATCGCGTCGAGCACCTTGCTCAGTTCGGCCGTGCGGCGCGAGACGATGCGTTCGAGTTCGAGCTTGCTGTCCTCCAGCGTGCGCGCCGCCAGGCGCTGGGCGGTGAGGTCGAAGTAGCAGGCGATGACCAGGTCCTCGCGCCCGATCGACACCCGGGTGCAGGAGAACGACGCGTGGAAGATGTCGCCGTTGCGCGCGCGGAACGGCGCCTCGACGTTGCGTACCTCGCCGTGCAGATCGAGCTCGCGCATGGCGGCGGCGCGCGCGTCGGTGTCGACCCAGGTGTTGAGCTCGAGTCCGTTGCGGTTGCGCGCCTCGTCGGCGGTGTAGCCGAACATGGCGCAGAAGCGGTCGTTGACCTCGATGTAGCGCTTGTCGTCGAAGCGCGCCAGCGCGAGGCCGGCGGGGCTGATCTTGAAGATGGTGGCGATGCGCGCCTCGCTGTCGCGCAAGGCCGTCACCGCGCGTTCGCGCTCGGCGGCGAGCTCGTAGCCGTCGAGCGCGCGGCCGATGTCGGCCGAGAGCCGCTCCAGCAGCGCCAGCTCGCCGTCGTCGAAGAATTCGACCTCGCCGGAGTACATGGTCAGCACCGCCACGGTCTGGCCGTGCGCCGTCAACGGATAGGCCAGCGAGGAGTAGAAGCCGAGCGCGAGCGCCCCGCTGCGCCAGGTGGCCATTGCCGGGTCGCGGGCGATGTCGGTGCAGTGCGTCGAGCGTCCTTCGCGAAAGGCACGCACGCTGGGGGCGAGGCCAAACGGCCCGGCGGCGAGCGAGGCGTGCGGCGCGGCGAGGTAGTCGCCGACCTCCCCGGCCGAGGCGACGGGCATCAGCTGGCCGCTCGCGTGGTCGGGCTGGCCGACCCAGGCCATGCGCAGTCCGCCGACGTCGACCATGATCCGGCAGATGGCCGCGAACAGCGGTGCGGCGGCCTGTTCGCGCACGATGGCCGCATGCACGCTGGTCAGCACCTGGTAGAGGCGGTTGAGCCGGTGCAGGTGCTGGTCGGCGGCGCGCCGTGCGCTGACGTCGCGGGCGATGCTCAGCACGCCGCCCAGCTTGCCGGGCGTGACGGGCACCGGCGTGTGCAGGGATTCGACGAACTCCTCATGGCCGTCGCTCGCGTAGGTCAACGCGAGCTGGTGCTTGACCGCTGCGCCGGCGTCCAGCGCGCGGCGGTCGAGGGCGGCGAACTCGCTCGCCGTGGCGGCGGGCAGGAAGTCCGTTGCCGGGCGGCCCAGCAGCTGGCTCTCCGCTGCGCCGATGAACTGCTCGAAGCGCAGGTTGCACGCAAGGAAGCGACCGTCCGTGCCGGTCAGCCAGACCAGGTCGGGCAGCGTGTTGACCAGGGTGCGCAGGCGCATGTTCTGCGCCACCATGCGGGCCGTGCGGGCCCTGGCCGCGCGCAGGCGCAGCGCGCCGGCGACGAGGACCAGCGCCAGCAGCGTGCCCGCGCCGACGTACCACGGCGCCGACGTCGCCGTGGCGGCGGATACCTGCAGGGGTGTGGCGGCGGGCACGGCGCGCGCGGCCGCCGCGAAGGTCATCGGCACGACGGACGCGATGACGGGTGCGGCTGCCGATGTGGCGGCCCGCGCGCTGTCGAACCGCCGTCTCATCGGCGGGCGGGCCGTCCAGCCGCGGACCCGGGGGCGTGGATCATCAGTCGGACAGGCGTGTCACGCCGTCGAGCTTGCAGGCGTAGACGGCGTTGCGCAGCGCGGCGATGGCCTCGTAGCGCGGGAAGCTGCGCCGCCAGGCCAGCACCACGCGGCGCGAGGGCACCGGCGGCTCGAAGGGGATGAAGCGCACCAGCGACGCGGAGGCCGGGTCGTCCATGCCGTGCGCGATCGACAGTTGCGGCACGACGGTGATGCCCATGCCGGAGGCCACCATGTGCTTGATGGTTTCCAGCGACGA
>Ga0302323_100003146_pt1 | contig 13425 bp, 11 predicted proteins | sample Fen_T0_3_FD_201950 | JGI IMG/M metagenome (GOLD analysis project Ga0302323, IMG submission 201950) | Peat permafrost microbial communities from Stordalen Mire near Abisko, Sweden - Fen_T0_3 | ecosystem: Environmental > Terrestrial > Soil > Wetlands > Permafrost | place: Sweden: Abisko... | reverse complement strand
GCAGTGGGCGTGTGCTCTGGTATCGCAGCCGGATCGACAGCGGGTCGCCGGTGCAAGGCCCCACGGCGGGCTGCGCAGGGTTCCGCAGCGTGATTTCCAGGAGGCGGAGCCCTTCGCACTGGGCGGCCGCATTGTCCACGAGAGAGATCGCAGTCACAGACGCGGGAAGGTCCGACATTTTCAGGTAGTAGTCGATGCCCTCGGTAGCCGGTCCGGAGAAGACGAGCTGGCCGTGGTCGAAGCAGTGTACGCGTCTACACAGGGAGCGTATCGCGTCCATGTTGTGGCTCACGAAGAGCACGGTTCGACCGCTGTTCGCACCCGGGCTCATGGCGCCCAGACACTTCTGCTGGAACGCCGCATCGCCGACCGCCAGCACCTCGTCCACCAGGAGAATCTCGGTCTCGAGGTGGGCGGCCACCGCGAACGCGAGGCGGAGGTACATGCCGCTAGAGTAGTGCTTCACGGGCGTGTCGAGGAAGCGCTCGATCTCGGAAAACGCGACGATCTCGTCGAACTTGCGGTTGATCTCGTGGCGCCGCATGCCCAGGATGGCGCCGCTCAAATACACGTTCTCGCGACCAGTGAGGTCGGGGTGAAAGCCGGTGCCGATCTCCAGCAGAGACGCGAAACGGCCGCGAATGCTCGCGCGCCCGCTGGTGGGCTCGATGATGTGGGACAGGATCTTGAGCAAGGTGCTCTTGCCGGCGCCGTTCCGGCCAATCAACCCGGCCACCTCGCCGCGCGGGACCGATAAAGACACGTCGTGCAGCGCCCAGATCTCCTGCCGGCCGCGCTGCGCAGCGTTCGGCATCTCAGGCGCACGTCGCCGTCCCGGCAGGCGAGCTCTGACGATTCGGGTAATCGCCTCCCGGAGCGTGTCGGTCGACGGCGAGACACCCAGCCGGTACCGCTTGGAGACGTTCTCTATGACGATCGCGTCGCTCACGCAGCGTTTTCCTAGATCACCTCGGCCATATTGCGGTCGATACGGCGGAAGAACATCACACCTCCGAGCAACAACACACCGGCCAGCCCGAGCGACACCGCGGTGACCAGCGGATGAGAAGGAATCGTATCCCCCGTGACCGCCCAGCGAAAGGCGGACACGATCGGGGTCATCGGATTGATCTCGAGTATGAACCGGTAGCGAGCGGGCACCAGGTCAAGCGGGTAGATGACCGGGGTCAGGTACATCCAGATCTGGGTCACGAACGGCACCACGAACGAGAGATCGCGGTACCGTACATTCGCCGCGGACGCCCACAGGGAAAAAGAGAGGGCGACTAGGGCCAGCACCAAGATCAAAGGAACGATGAACAGCAGCCGCAACGAGGGAGCGGTGCCGTACACCAGAAGTAGGCCTGCGAGGAGCACCATGCACACCAGCAGATCGAGCAGCCCCGCCAGCACCGCCGCCATGGGGATGAGAATGCGGGGGAAGTAGATTTTCGAGATGATATGCGCATTCGACAGCAGGCTGTGGCACGCCCGGGTGATCGATGAGGCGAAGAAATTCCAGGGGAGCAGCGCCGAAAGCACGAAGAGCGGGTAGGGCACGCCGTGCGAGGGCACGCGCAGCATGACCCCGAAAATCATGGACATCACGATCATGGTTAGGAGCGGCTGGAGAAGGATCCAGCCGGCACCGAGCAACGTCTGACGGTATCGGATCTTGAACTCACGCCAGATCAAAATCCGAAGAAGCTCGCGGTACGCCCACAGCTCTGCGACCTGGGACGCGAACGAGCCGCCGCCCGCCTGGATCACGGTCTCGCTTGCGGACCAGCTCTCATCCGACTCGGCGGCTGCCATCGGCGGAACGGCTCGGCCTTTGGGTTCTCCGGAAGAACCCGCCGCCGAGCGGGCGCGCTCCTGCCCGCCGCTCACGCCTTGTTCCCTCCGATGCCCAGCGCAGCGCCGCCGCCCATCCGCGCGGCGATGCACCCGAAATCAGACAGGAACCGCACGTCCATCCCTATTCCGAAAAGAGCCGCCCGAACGTCCTCCGCCATGCCTGGCGAGCGCGGGCCTCGCCAGCGCTCCCAACCGGGAGGATCCGTTTGCGGAGATCGCTGCCCCACACCCTCCGCTTGGCAGCAATGACGCGGCGATGCAGAGGAGAAGGCGCGAACGCGGGAGGCGGGAATGCCAGCTTCTCGATCTTGCATTCATCCCCGAGCGGCTTCTTCTGGTACACCTCGTCCAGCGCCTGCTTCAGACTCGCGTGATACTTCAGCCACAAGGGATCGCCGAACTCGCTCACATAGTCGAGCGGCGTGATTCCGGTCAGCTTCTCCAGGATGTACCATAGTCGCGCCACGAACTTCGTTGTCTCGGCGGGAACCTCCGGCGCGGTGTACGGGAAATCGGGGCAGATCAGGAGTCGGTCCGGCCGCAGCGCCAGCATGGCCAGCACGAAGCTCCACAGATCATCTTCAGTCCGGTTGAGCTCGGTGACCACATACTTGAGCCACAGCTGCTTCGTCCCACTGTTCCGGTACCGGATCAGATTTCGAATGACCTTCGGGAAGAAGCTGCCGCCTCTCAGCTTCTTGTATGAGGACGCCATCCCGGTGTCGAGCGAAGTCACCAGGATGATCCGGTTTTCCTTCAGCGCATCGTAGATGGTCTGGCTGAAGAGCAGAGCATTGGAGTAGACGACCACCGTCCCCATCTTGTTGTCGAGCAGGTAGCGAAGAATCGTCGGGAACTCGGGGAAGATGGCGGGTTCGCCGCCACTGAAGTCGATCCAGTTGTTGCCCCGCAGCTTGCCGACCTTCCGGAAGAGATCCAGGTAGCCGAGCATGTTGTACTGGACCTTGAACATGCGGTCCTTCTGGGCGTAGTCGCAGTAGCTGCAGCGCTGGTTGCATTCCGTGTAGTGCTGAATGTTGAGTCCGGCGGGTAGAGGCTCACCGCCCACGTATTCGAAGTTCACGTCCTTGTACTTCACCTGCTTCAGGTGGGCACACGTCGCACAGGGATCGGTCAGGCCATCGGCGAGCCCGTTGAGCGCGGCGAACAGGTTCTTGCGGCGCTGGACGACCATGTCGTAGGTGGCGGCGCCGGTTCGGATCTCTTCCGCGGTCACGAGCACGCGCGAGTGAATGGTTCCGTGGACGCAGGGGCGGATGCCCTCGAGAGAGAAGCAGGATCCCATCTCGATGTACTTGCAGCTCTTCACCAGGTCGCCGGGATCGAGGTCGTCGAGCCGTTTGCCGTGCAGGTCTTGTTCCATCATGTTGCCCTCAAGAGGAACATTCGCCCGGCTCCCCCGCCGGAAGCGGTCGGGCTTCGGCGGGCGGGTGAAGAGCGATGGTGTCGAGGCCCGCCGCGGTCCATTGTCCGATAAGCTAGCACAGGGCTTCGGCGGAACGCCAACGCGACGACGGCGCGGACGAGCCCCCACGCCAGAATTTGCTCGTCCCCGGCCGCCGTTCGGCCCGCTGTGGCGCCGGTCCGCCGAAGAGGGCCATCATGTGCGCCGACACTCACCCCACGACCGTGTGTATCATGTGCTCCGTGACTCACCCTACCGCCGTGTGCATGTCGAACAAAGGGCCACAGCCATGACCTCGTCTACCGTCACAGTACTCCTCTTCACCTGCGAGCGGGCTTCTATGCTGCGCGAAGCCCTCGAGTCCATACGCCGGCAAACCGCACGTGCCGCCATCGCCCGCGTGGTGGTCTCGGAGAACAGCCTCAACGCCGAGTCCGAGGGCGTCTGCGGGAAGTTTGGCGATCTTCCCATCCTCTATGTCCAGCAGCGCCCCCCCATCGCGCCCCTGCTGCATCCGCGGGCGGTTTGGCAGCACGTGAACACGCCGGCGGTCGCGATCCTTCACGATGACGACTGGTGGGCCGCCACCCACCTGCGCTCGTCGCTCGATACGCTGAACGCGCAGGAGAGTTGTGCGGCGGTGTTTTCGTCGTTCTTCGAGAGCTACGGCCCGAAGGGCAGCCCCTGGCTCAATCAATCCTACTACTTCGCCTGGGTGGCGGCAGGTGCCGACACCATGCAATCGGTCGTCTACATGGATCCGCCGGCCGTGATGCTCGCCTGCCTCATCAATGCCGGGCTTCACTACTCCACCGTGGTCGGACGGACCGAGCCTCTGCGCGATGCGTTCGAGCGGAACGTGTCGCGCGGGAACTCCTTCGACAATGACCGCACCTTCCCCGTCTTCCTCGGCATGCACGGACCGATCGGCTACGTGCTGACGCCGGAAGTGTTCGTTCGCAACCACCCGACCCGGTTTGCGTGGGCGGCCGAGTACCTGAAGGCGGGCCACATGAAGTTGGCTCAAGAGACCACGCGATGGCTCGCGCAGCACTACCCCAACGAGGTTTCGGCGGCAGCGGCTCGCTTCAACTCGACGGCCCGCGTTCTCGATTCTTCTAGCGCGCACACATTCTGGAACATCCTCAAGGCCGGGACCTTCGAGCCACAATGGTCAACTCTGGTTACGGAATGTGGGCTCGAATTGCCGGCCATGCGCAGACAGCGAGAGAACGCGCTCCTTCCGATGTGGGCGAGGGAGCTGTTCGGCGGCCTCTGCCCCCCGGTGCTGAATCGATGGATTCAGATGAAGTACTGGGAGCAGATGATGCTGCTCAAGAAAAAGCGGGCGAACGCACGCACCGCTCCCCGATAGCGCGTCGTCTCTCCGCAGCCGCTCACAGCTGCGCGAAGAAGCGGTCGACCCGGTCGGCCACGAACTCGCGCATCTGCTCGGTGAGCCCGGGGTAGACGCCGATGAACAGCGTCCTCGTCATGATGGCGTCGCTGCCAGCGAGCGCACCGTGGACCCGGCGCGGGATGTCGCGGAAGCCCGGTTGCTTCAGAATGTTGCCCCCGAACACCAGACGCGTCTCGATGTTCGCGTCCTCCAGCCAGTTGACGAAGCGCCGCCGATCGATGTGCTCGCGCACGGTGAGCGGCAGACCGAACCACGACGGGTTGGCGGGCGCCGGCACTTTCGGCAACACCAGGTGCTGCTCGTGCCGCCGGAAACGCTGTAGATAGTAGTCGGCATTGCCCCGGCGTGCTTCGATGAAGCCGGGCAGCTTCTTGAATTGCGCGCAGCCGAGGGCCGCCTGCATCTCGCTCACCTTCAGGTTGTAGCCCTGGCTCGAATAGATGTACTTGTGGTCGTACCCGGCCGGAAGCTCGCCGAGCTGCCAATCGAAGCGACGACCGCAGCTGTTGTTGCGCCCCGGCTCGCACCAGCAGTCGCGCCCCCAGTCGCGCAGCGAAATGCACGCGCGGCGCAGCTGGCCCTGATTGATGACGACCATGCCACCTTCGCCCATGGTCAGATGGTGGGCGGGGTAGAATGAGAGGCTCGACATCGCGCCGAAGCTGCCAACCAGGCGGCCGTGCCAGGTCGCGCCGAGCGCGTCGCAGGTGTCTTCCAGGAGCCACAGGCGGTGGCGTTTGGCCACCTCGGTGATCACGTCCAGCTCGGCCGGGATCCCGACCGTGTGCGGCACTAGGATGGCGCGCGTGCGCGAACCGACCGCCGCCTCAATCTGCGTCGGATCCAGGTTGTACTCGCCGGGCTGGCAGTCGACGAACACCGGCAACAGCCCGAGCTGCACGATGGGCGTGAGCGTGGTGGGGAACGTGGTCGCGGGCGTGATGACCTCGTCACCCGGCATCAGGTGACCCTCGACCAGCGGGTTGCACACGGTCGCCAGCATGAGCAGGTTTGCGGACGACCCCGAGTTGACCAGCAGCGCGGCGGGCGCACCGAAATAGGAGCACATGCTCTGCTCGAACGCGTTGGCGAACGGCCCCGCCGTGAGCCAGTACTGGAGAATGCTCTCCACGCCATGTTCGAGCTCGTCGGCGTCGAACACGCGACCGGAATACGAGATGCGAGTGGTGCCGGGCACGAAGGGTCTCGGCCCGTGGGCCACCGAGTAGAATTCGCGGACCAAGCGCATGATCTCGCTGCGGAGCGGTTGCGCCCGCTCCGGGTTGCCCTGGTTTGGACTGGCGTCGGTGCTCACGGGCTCCTCCTCTGGGCGCGATGGCCGATGGTCAGGTATGTCCCCTGCGCGAAATCGTCCGCCCGCAACATGCGGCGCGGATCGACGATCCATTTGCCCCGGATCTGCGATGCGAGGTCCGTATGGGCGAGGCGCGCGTACTCGCGCCATTTGGTCGCCACGATGATCACGTCAAACCTCGGCAGCGCCGGCTCCCACTCGCCAAGAAAGGTGACCGGCAGCGGGTACAGCTCCCTTCGCGCATTAGCGGCCGCGGCCGGATCGTGCGTGGCGACCTCACAACCGGCCCGAATCAGGTGGCGGATGATGCTGAGCGATGCCGACTCGCGCACGTCGTCGGTCTCGGGCTTGAACGCCAGACCGAGCACGAGCACCTTGCGCCCCTCGAGCGGCGCCGCGTGCGCCTGCAGCAAGGCGACCACCTGCCCGGGCTGCCGCTCGTTGATGTCCAGCACCGCCTGCAGTAGGCACATGGGCTGGCCGTGCTCGCGTCCCAGCGTCCGCAGCGCCTGGACGTCCTTCGGAAAGCAGCTCCCGCCGAACCCGCAGCCGGGCACGAGGTAGGTGAGGATGTCCGGGCGCGCGCGCTCACCGCCCACGACTGGGTTCCAGCGCCGATCGAAGTGCACGCCGGCCAGGACCTGCTGTGCGTCGATGCCGCCGAGCGCGAAACAGAGGTTAGCCAGCTCGTTCACCGCCGAGATCTGGGTCGCCAGCAGGCAGTTGTTCGCGTACTTGATCATCTCGGCGGTGCGCGTGTTGACCGCGAGCTTGTCGCAGTCCCACGGTGCATACGCCTCCTGCAGCCGGCGGAGCGTGGCCGCGTCCTCGTGCCCGAGGACGATGCGGTCCGGGTTCATGAAAACCACGATCGCGCTGCCCTCACGCAGGAACTCCGGGTTCATGCCCAGGCCGAACTGGCCGACCTGGAGACCGGCCGCGTGCTCGATCCATTCCCGCACCACCGTGTCCGTGGTCCCCGGGACCACCGTGCTCTTCACCACCACCGCACAGTATCGCTCCGCCCGCAGCCGGCTACCCACCTCGGTGGCCGCGTTCTCGACCGCGCGGAGGTCGATCTTGCCATTGGCCGACGGCGTTCCCACCGCGATGAGGACCAGATCGCTCTTCTCGACCACGTCGTCGAGCGAGGCCTGCGCGCGGAACCGCCGTTGCGCCAGGACGTCGCGCAGCAGCGAGGGAAGCCCGGCCTCGTGAATGTGCGCCCGACCGCGGTTGAGTTGCTCGACCACGTCCGCGCGCACGTCGACGCACACGACGTCGTGCCCCTTGGCGGCCAGACAGACGCCGGAAACCAGACCGACGTACCCGGAACCGACCACCGTGATCTGCATCGGGGTCACCCCGCCGCAGCCACCGGATGGTCCAGGTAGTAACGCCAGGTGCGCTCGAGCCCTTCCGGCAGGTCGATGGTTGGCCGGTACCCGAGCAGCTCCCGGGCCTTCGCGATCGACGGGCAACGCCGCTGTGGATTGTCGGTCGTGTAGTGCGGATCGTCGCTGCCTTGGAACACCACGCACAGAGGCTTGCCTGAGACCTGGATCACCAACTCAGCCAGCGCGTGCATCGAGATCTCCGGCGACTCGGTGCCGATGTTGAACGGCTCACCGCGGTGGTCGCTGAGTAGCGCGCGCAGGTAGCCCTTCATGGCGTCCGCGACGTAGCAGAAGGTCCGGGTGGCGCGGCCGTCCGACAGCAAGACGGGGTTGCGGTTATCGAGCACGTCCCGGAACAGATCCGGCAGCACGCGCCGGTCGCTGATCTTCAGACCCGGCCCGTAGTTGTTGAACGGCCGCACGATGGTGACCGGGACGTGATGGACCTGCCAGAAGTTCACGCACAGGGTCTCGGAGAAGCGCTTGGATTCGTCGTAGCAGGCACGTGGCCCGGTGCAACTCACGAATCCGCGGTAGGTCTCGGGAGTCGGGATGTTCGCCGGATCCGGATCGCCGTAGATCTCGCTGGTGGAGAAGCACAGGAAGCCTTCCACCGGCCGTGCCACCGCGTGCTCGAGAAGATGCCGGAGCCCCAACACGTTCGCGTCCATGGTCTCGATCGGGTGCTGCCGATAGTAGATCGGCGAAGCGATCGAGGCCGCGTGAACGATGAAGTCGACCTCCCCCAGGGAGGCGCGCTCGCACACGTCCCGCTGCTCCCAGACCAGGTCCGAGCGACCGCGCAGCGCCTCCATCCAGCCCGGCAGCCCTCGCGCGTAGCAGTCCCAGGCCATGAGGCGGCACCGGCTATCGACGAGTGCCGTCTCGTTCAGCCGCAGGAAGTAGTGGACGAACTGGCTACCCAGAAATCCCGCCGCACCGGTCAGCAGGACGGTCTTGCCGCGAAAACGCTGATTGAGCTCGCCTAGATCCTCGACTACCCGCTCAGCGTCGGCGACGAGGTGGCGGTCCATGCGGCCACTGTAGCAGTCACGTGCTACGATGCCAACGCAAACGCACTTGCCTGCAGGGGTTCCGCAGCATGCGGGGCGGAGGAATGCAGCCGGCATCCGCGATGAACGTCATCCCCAGCGAACTGCAACCATTTTTCGCAATCGACGCGTGCGCGACTCAATTTGTCAGGCATCGGGGCCTCAACGGGTTTGCCGACACTCCTCTCTGCCTATAACATGGTCTAAAGCACAGAGCGCTCTTGCCACCCGCTGCCTCCCATGTCCCCACCCCGCCGAGCATGACGCCCCTTTCTCCCCACGACACACAGACACTCCCGCCCGTCCCTGCGCACCTCCCGAAAGGCCGACGGATATGAAATGCCCCATCTGCGGCACGGCGACAGAGAAAATCGTCGACAACCTCCTCCACTGCGAGGACTGCAGTCTCACTTTCGATTCCACCAGAACGCAACCCGCATACTACGAGAATTGCCTCGGCTACACGCCCGCAATCTACAACACCTTCGGCGATCACCTCGACGTCGCCGCGACCATTGTCCCGCATCTTTCTCCCGAGCACCGCATACTCGACATCGGGTGCAGTGACGGGAGGCTTCTGCTCGAGCTTCGGAAGCGAGGCTTTCCCAACGTCACTGCGTACGAAGTGAACAAGGAATGCCAGAGGCACCTCCAGAGCCACGGCATCCCGCTGATGGCCAAGGGCCAGACCTTCGATTTCATCGTGCTTTCGCACGTGATAGAGCACGTCGACGACCTCGGACAGATCAAGTCGTTCGTGGATGAGGTGGCCACCGAACGCGCACTGCTCTACGTCGAGACCCCGAACCGGCGCGAGTACGCGCGCTATCCCAAGCACATCTACAGCAATCAAGAGCACATCAACAACTTCGACCTCTTCTCGATGCGGCGGTGTGGTGCCTGTTCTCGCGCCGCTCGCTTGAGGGCGACTATGGGAAGATATACTTCCGCGAGGTCGAGCGTCTGCTCGCGGAGGCCGGGGACGAGTTCGCGGTCTGGGGCGCCGGCGAGTTCGCGGTGCAGATCATCAACAAGTACCATCCGAAGGTGAAGCTGATCGTCGACACCTACAAGGCGGGTGGCACCATCTGCGGCTACCCCATCCACATGCCGGAAGCGTTGCTCAAGTACGACGGCACCCTGGCCGTCTTCTCCACCGCCAAGCAGGACGAGATACGTGGCGCCGCCATCAAGCTCGGATTCCGGGGCAAGATCGTCTTGTTCTAGGGAGAGCCCGTGGCCAACGACGACATTTTCGAGAAGCTCTTCATCTTCGAGATGGCCAACAATCACATGGGCGATCTCGAGCACGGGCTTGGCATCATTCGTGAGTTCGCCAAGGTCGCACGCAATTTCGATTTCCGGTTCGCCTTCAAGTTCCAATATCGCCAGCTCGACACCTTCATTCATCCGCAATACAAGGGCCGCAAAGACCTAACGTACGTCGCGCGGTTCGAAAGCACGAGGCTCAGCGAGGATCAGTTCCTGCGGCTGAAGCAGGAGGCCGAGCGGCTTGGATTCGTCACCGTGTGCACCGCGTTCGACGAGGCGTCGGTCGATCTCGTCGAGAAGCACGGGTACGACATCCTCAAGGTCGCAAGCTGCTCCTTCACCGACTGGCCGCTGCTCGAGCGGGTGGTGAACAGCCGGCTGCCCATCATGCTGTCCACCGCGGGCGCGGAGCTGCAGGACATCGACAGCGTGGTCGCGTTCTTCACCCACCGGGAGAAGCACTTCGCGCTCATGCACTGTGTCGGCGAGTACCCGACCGCCGGGCAACACCTCGAGCTCGGGCAGATCGACTTCCTCCACAGGAGATATCCCGAGGCCGTGGTCGGCTATTCCACCCACGAGGAGCCGGCGAACTTCGACGCGGTCAAGATCGCGATCGGAAAGGGCGCCTCCATCTTCGAACGGCACGTCGGCCTGAAGACCGAGCGCTACGACCTGAACGCCTATTCCTCGACCCCCGAGCAGGCCGAGCGGTGGCTGTCCGCCGCGCGCGAGGCGTTCATCATGTGCGGCGCCTGGGACAAGCGGCGCGAGGTGACTGAGCGCGAGCTCGCCGATCTCGACGGTCTCAAGCGCGGCGCTTTCGCGGCGCGAGACATCGCCGAAGGCGAGAAGATCCGGCCCGCCGACGCGTTCTTCGCCATCCCCAACGTGCCCGGGCAGCTACTCGCCAATCACTTCTCGAAGTACTCCGATTTCACCACGCGCACCCGCATACCCTCCGGCCAGCCTCTGCTGTCCGCCCAGGTCGACTACATGAACACGCGGGCGAAAGTATCCGTGATACTCGCCAGGCTCCGCCAGCTCGTGAAGGCGAGCAACATCGCTCTCCCGCTCAAGGTCGACCTCGAGATCTCACACCAGCACGGTATGGATCATTTCGAGCGGTACGGCGCGTCCATCATTAGCTGCATCAACCGGGAGTACTGCAAGAAGATCGTCATCATGCTTCCCGGCCAGGAGAATCCCACTCACCACCACAAGAAGAAGGAGGAGACCTTCCACATCCTCCACGGGAGTCTCTACATCAAGATCGACGGCAAGGAGACGCAGTACCGGAAGGGCGAGTTGGCGGTCGTGGAGAGGGGGCAGCCGCACAGCTTCCGGTCCGATACCGGCGCCATCTTCGAGGAGGTCTCGACCACCCACTTCACCGACGATTCCTTCTACGCCGACGCGTCGATCATGGAGAACCCGAACCGCAAGACCTGGCTGACGGTCTGGTCCGATCGCCTGTACGACGCGTCCAGAAAGGAGCGCGGTCGGTGAAGACGATCATCTGGGACGTCGACGATACGCTGAACGACCTGATGCGGGCGTGGAGCCGTGGAAGGATCCGCTACCGGCTTATCACCGAGAATCCCCCCCATCGGCTGCTGGGCATGTCGAAGGACCAGTACCTGACGTCGTACGATCGTTTCCGGCTCTCAGGTGCGTACCGCAGGCTCGCGCCGCTTCCCGAGGCGCTGCGCTGGTTCAGAAAACACGGACACCGATACCGGCACGTCGCACTGAGCGCCGTGCCGCGAAAGGCGGCGCATGTCTCCTCGGAATGGGTGTTCAGGAACTTCGGCGAATGGATCGACACCTTCGCCTTCGTGCCGTCCTATCGGAAGGGCGAGCGGGGGAGCACAGCCAGGCGATCGAAGCATGAATTCGTCAGGCAATTCGGGCTGCGCGGGATCTACGTGGACGACAATGCCGACGCCATCGCCCAGTTGAGGACGCTCGGATTGAAGTGTGTGCTGGTGCCGAGACCGTGGAATGGGGGCGCCGGCAGCTTACAAGAGGCGTTCGAGAAGATAGGATGACCGATGCTCATGACGGCACTCGAGGAGCCCCGATGACGTCCGCGAATGGAATCAAGGCTGTGGTCCTGGCGGGAGGAAAGGGCTCGCGACTGAGCGAGGAGACGGTCTCAAAACCAAAGCCGATGGTCGAGGTGGGCGGCCGGCCGCTGCTCTGGCATGTCATGAAGATCTACTCCCACTATGGCATCCGCGACTTCATCGTGTGCCTTGGGTTCATGGGCCACAAGATCAAGGAGTATTTCTTCCACTACAGCCTCTTCAATGCGGACGTGACCATCGATACGCGGGGCGGGATGACCGTGCACCACAGCCAGGCGGAGGACTGGCGCGTGACCCTGGTCGACACCGGCGAGGAGACCCTGACCGGCGGACGCCTGAAGCGCATCCGCAAGTACCTGGGCGACGATCCGGTCTTTTGTCTCACCTACGGCGACGGGGTGGCCGACGTGGACATCACCGAGACGATCGCGTTCCACCGGCGGCACGGCAAGCTGGCGACGGTGACCGCGGTGCGGCCCATGGCCCGCTTCGGGTCGCTGGACATGGGCGAGGACGGGCACGTGCGGCGGTTCGACGAGAAACCGCCGGGCGAAGGCGGCTGCATCAACGGCGGCTTCTTCGTCCTGTCCCCCAAAGTCATCGACTACATCGAGGGCGACGCCACCCTGTGGGAGAGACAGCCGCTCGAGACCCTGGCGCGCGAGGGGCAACTGATGGCCTTCGTCCACCAGGGGTTCTGGCAACCGATCGACACCTTGCGTGACCGCAACCGCCTGGAGGAGCTGTGGGCGGGCGGCAAGCCACCCTGGAAAGTCTGGCGGTAGGCGAGGGAGACGGAAGTCCGGCGAGCGGAGCGGCATGCGGATCCTGACCACCGGCAACATGGGCTACATTGGGCCCGCACTAGTGGCCGAGCTCCGATCGCGCAATCCGCGCCCCGAGATCGTCGGCCTCGACAGCGGACTGTTCGCCCATTGCCCGCTCGACACGGCCGGATCCAGATGAACCCGACGTCTTCGCCCACCTCGCACTTGCTTCTCCCACCCTCACTCGCGGGGGCGTTGCGCGCCAGCGATCTCGGGGTGGTGGTGACCGGGGCCGGTGGCTGGCTCGGACAGGCGGCGGTCGAGATGCTCGCGGGGGCGTTCGGCGAGAGCGCCGGCAGGCGGCTCGCCCTCTTCTCCTCGATCGATCGGATGCATCGGCTGCGCTCGGGCGATACCCTTCCCTGCCGGCGCTTGGCGAGCATCGCCGAGTTGCCGCGCCGCCCGTGGCTGTTCTTCCACTTCGCCTACGTGACTCGCGATCGGCTCGGCGAATTCGGCCTGGCTGAGTACGTTCGCCTGAACCGCTCGATTGCCGGCGAAGTGATCGCGGCTGCTCGGCGGGTGAGCGCGGCGGGGCTCTTCGTGCCTTCCTCGGGCGCGGTGTATCGCCGCAACCGAGAGCTCGAGTCGAACCTGGAATCCAACCCGTACGGCGCGCTCAAGCTCGAGGACGAGCGGGCCTTCGCGGGGCTTGCCCAGCAGCTCGGCTGCCGCGCGGTACTCCCACGCGTCTTCAACCTGTCGGGTCCGTTTATCAACAAGCTGCGCTCGTACGCGCTCTCCTCTCTTATCCTCGCCGCGCAGCGCG
>Ga0302323_100003145_pt1 | contig 13427 bp, 11 predicted proteins | sample Fen_T0_3_FD_201950 | JGI IMG/M metagenome (GOLD analysis project Ga0302323, IMG submission 201950) | Peat permafrost microbial communities from Stordalen Mire near Abisko, Sweden - Fen_T0_3 | ecosystem: Environmental > Terrestrial > Soil > Wetlands > Permafrost | place: Sweden: Abisko... | reverse complement strand
CACTCCCACCAGAGTCGATACCACGATCACGGCGTAGAAGCGCCACGCCGCAAGAGGTGTCTTCTCCAGTCCGACAGACCAGCGGCGCGATTCTCCAACGGCATAGGCTGAGGAGCCGGCGAGCACGGGCACCGCAAGCAGGCCGGTGCCGATGACGCCCAGGCTGAAGAGCAGGAACGCGAATGGCCCTGCCACTGGCCGCAGCGCTTCGGCGGCCTGGGTGGATGTCTGGATGTCGACAATGCCATGGGCATGCAGAACGACGGCTGCCGTCAAGATGATGAAGAAGGCGACGAGGTTGGAAAACGCCATGCCGATCCAGGTGTCTGACTGCATGCGGCCGAGCTGCTGCTTGCCTTGTTCGGGAGCGTCTTTGAGCGGAGATTCCCCGGGGTTCGCGCGCTGCTCTTCCACTTCTTCAGAGGCCTGCCAGAAGAACAGATAGGGGCTGATGGTGGTCCCGAAGATCGCGACGATGGCGGTCAAAGACGCCCTGCTCAACTGAAGGCGAGGAAGGAAGGTCGCCCTGAGAACGCCGACCCATGGGATCTCAACGACGAACAGGATCCCGACGTAGGCCAAGAGGGCCATGCACAGCCATTTCAGGTAAGGCACGTAGCGGTGATAGGAGATGAAGACCTGGAGCCCGACGCAGAGTAGACCGAATCCGACGGTGTAAGCGAGGAGCGGGCCTCCGACCACAAGGTGGAGGGCCGCTGCCATGGCGCCAATGTCGGCAGCGATATTGATGGTGTTGGCCAGGAGCAGCAAGGCCACGACTCCGTAGAGGATGCCGCGTGGGAAGTGCTTTCTGAGATTCCCGGCCAGGCCTCGTCCCGTGACAAGGCCCACTCGGGCGCTGATCTCCTGGATTCCGGCCATCAGGGGGTAGGAGAACAGCATCGTCCACAGCATCGCCAGGCCGAATTGACTGCCGACCTGGGAATAGGTTGCGATGCCACTCGGATCATCGTCGGACGCTCCGGTGATGAGGCCGGGCCCGATCTTGGCCAACAAGCCTTTCTTCTGTGGGGCTGCGGAAGTCTGGGCCGAACGAGGCTGGAACGCGGATCGTCTCATGGGCGCTCCCCGTGGACCGGACTCCTCATGCCCTCATCTCGCCGACAAGAAGGTTGGACGCCCGCGGGTGCTCCACGCCCCAGTCTCGGCCCTTCACCATACCCGGCAAGTCCGCGCCGGCGCCATGGGCTGACCCGGCTGGCAGTTGAACGCCTTCGCGAACTCCGGCATGTTCACGAGCACTCCATTCGCCCGGAAGCGCGGCGGTGAATGCGGATCAGTCATCACCACCCGCCGTTCCATCTCTGGACGCCACTGCGAGCACCAGTTTTGCGCGAATCCCAGAAAGAGCTGCTGCAGCGGCGCGTAGCCGTCTCCTGACGTCGCGTTCAGATCAAGGCCGTCTTGCGCGGCCCGCGCCAGGAACGCCATGTACGCCAGCCGCAGCCCGCCGTTGTCCGCCGTGTTCTCGCCGAGCGTGAGCTGGCCGTTCAGCTTGGTGTCTCCCACTCTGAATTGCGCGTATTCGTCGACAAAGCACTGCGCCTTCTCGTCGAACTTGTCGCCGTCTTCCTTGGTCCACCAGTCCGCCAGGTTGCCGTGCCCATCGAACTGCCGCCCCTCGTCGTCGAAACCGTGCGTGAGCTCGTGCGCCATGAACAGCCCGATATGCCCGTAGTTCACCGCGTCCGGCTGCGTCGCATCGAAGAAGGCCGGCTGAAGCACGCCCGCCAGGAAGCTGATGTCGTTCATGCTGGCCTCATAGTAGGCGTTCACCGTTGGCGGAGACATCTCCCACTCGCCGCGATCAACCGGCCTCCCGATCTTCGCCAACTGCCGCCGCGTCTCGAATTCCACGGCCCGCGCATGGTTCCCGAAGGCATCGCCGCGCACGATCTCGAGCCGTGAGTAGTCGCGCCACCTGTCGGGATACCCGACCTTGTTGGCGATCAGACGCAGCTTCTCTTTCGCGCGCGCCTTGGTGGCCGAGCTCATCCAGTCCAGCGAGTCGATGTCCCGATCCATCGCCGCTTCGATGTCCTGAATCATCTGCAGGGCCTTCGTCTTGCTTGCGGCCGGGAATTGCCGCTCGACATACACCTTGCCCAGCGCCTCCGGAAGGGCACCGTCCGTGCTGCTGACGCAGCGCTTCCAGCGCGGCTCCTGCTCGGCAATCCCCCATAGCTTGCGTACGCCGAAATCGAACCTCTCTTCGTCCAGCGCTTTGGGTAGGACCGTCCTCTCAGTGGCGTGGAGCAAATGCCAGCGCAGGTAGGCCCTGATCGTCGGCAGATCCGTCTCCGCGAGGACCTGGTTCATTCCCTCGAGAAACTCCGGCTCCTCGACGTTGATCTGTGTGAAGGCAGGCGCGCCGCTCGCCGGATAGAAGCGTGCCCAGTTGAACGCCGGAGTCAGCGCCTGCAACTCTCTGGTCGGCATCAGGTGGTAGACGTTGTGCGGATCGCGCTGCGCGGTGACGTCGAGCGACACCTTCGCGAGAGCCGTTTCCAGCTTCATGATCTGAGCGGCATCGCTTGCGGCCTGAGCTTCGCTCGACCCGATCAGTCTCAGCATGTTGGTGACGTGCTGCCCATACCGCTTCCGAATCTCCTCATCCTTCGCACGCGTGCGGAAGTAGTAGTCCTTCTCCGGAAGACCTAGCCCGCCCGGGCCCACGACCGCAATCGTCCTGGTCGCATCGCTGAGATCCCGTTGCGATTCGAATCTGAAGAACGCCTTGGCGCCGATGAGCTGATAGTGCGCAAGCAACCCTGGTAACTGATCCTTGCTCGTGAGGCCATTGATGCGCTTGAGCTCCGCCTGGAGCGGCGCCAACCCTCTCTGCTGCACCGCCGCTTCGTCCAGGCAACTGCCGTAGTAGTCGCCGATCTTCTTCGTGTTCGCGTCGCGTGCAGGATCGTCCACCGCTGCCTGGTCCAGAATCTCGCGCAGTACCTGGCCGTTGTATTGCTCGAGATTGGAGAACTGGTCGGAGCGTGGCGAGTCGCTCGGAATCGGATGCAGCTTGCTCCAATTGCCGCACGCGTACTGGTAGAAATCGACGCAGGGGTCGGCGGTCGTGTCGGTCAGGCTCCTATCCAGCCCCGGAAGCGGGGAGAAGGTCTGGGGCGCGCCAGGTGCGGCGCCGGTGGCCTGCGCGCACAGCATCCTGGCACAAGCGAGGAATGGTATTAGAGCCGCGGCTGTCTTCATCGAGGGCATCGTCTCCTTCAAGAGAAGGGATGATAACAGAGCAGCACGGGGAGACTGGCGCCGTGGGGCGCCATGCCGAGTTCGAATCGAGATAGGCAGAGTGCCCCCGATCCCCGGCCTGGGCTGCGTCGCCCTCGCTCTCGGGGGCGATCTCGCCCGGCGCTGGGCGTACCCTGCGCCCGAGCACCGGCGCGCCGTGCCCCTGCGCAACGTCGACACGCCACGAACGGCGGCCAAGCCGGGGCGTATAGTAGGGCCTTCGGCCGAGCTCTCTCAGCCCATTTCTGGAGGTTCGCCCATGCGATCACAAGGCAGTGTCCCGTCGATTCGGCTGGCCTGTGTGTCATTGGCTGCTGCGGTCTTCTTGCTGCCGCCCGCAGGCGCAGGCGCAGCTCCGGCCGCAAAGGCCAAGGCCCAGCCCGCGGCAAAGCCCGGGCTTCCGCCGCTGCTGGACCGCGAGCTCTTCTTCGGCAACCCGGAGATCACTGGCGCGCAGCTCTCGCCAGACGGCCGGTTCATCGCCTTCCTGAAGCCCTGGAAGGACACGCGCAACGTCTGGGTCAAGAAGACCAGTGAGCCCTTCGACTCAGCGCGGCTGGTCACGGCCGAGCCCAAGCGGCCGATCCCCGGCTTCTTCTGGACGCGGGACAGCAAGCACATCCTCTTCGTGCAGGACCAAGGCGGCGATGAGAACTTCAACGTCTTCGCTGTCGACCCCAACGCTGTCACGCAGCCCGGCCAGGATGCGCCGCCTGCCCGCAACCTCACCGCGGCCAAGGGCGCACGCGCCTACGTCTATGACCTGCCGAAGCGCGACGTGGACACGATCTATGTCGGCCTTAACGATCGCGACCCAGCTTGGCACGACCTCTACCGGGTGAAGATCTCGAGCGGCGAACGCACGCTCCTGCGCCAGAACACCGAGCGCATCTCAGGCTGGATATTCGACCTCGCGGGCCAATTGCGCCTGGCGCAGCGTGTCGCTCAAAACGGCGACACCGAGGTCCTGCGCGTCGACGCGGACGGATTCACCAAGGTCTACTCCTGCAGCGTCCTAGAGACCTGCGGCGTTGACCGCTTCCACAAGGACGGCCAGCGCGTCTACATGGAGACCAACAAGGGCGATGGCGTGAACCTGTCGCGCCTCATTCTCTTGAACCCGGCCACCGGCAACGAGGATCTGGTCGAGTCAGACCCGCGCGGACTTGTCGATCTCGGCCACGCCGCCTTCTCGGAGGCGACCGACGAGCTGGTGTTCACGATGTACTGGTATGAGCGGCAGCAGCTCTACTTCCGCGACAAGGACATCGAGGCAGACTTCAAGCTCCTGGGATCGAAGCTGGGTGACAACGAGTTCGGCGTCTCCTCGCCCACGGCAGACGATCAGCTCTGGCTGGTGACGGCACAGGGCGATCGCGAGCCAGGCGCGACCTATCTCTTCGACCGCCACACAAAGAAGCTGACGCTGCAGTACAAGATCCGCGAGCGCCTTCCGCGCCAGGACCTCGCAGCGACAAAGGCGATCAGCTATCCCTCTTCCGACGGCCTCGTGATCCCTGCATACCTCACGCTGCCGAGTGGCGTGCCTGCACACGACCTGCCGCTCATCGCGCTGCCGCACGGTGGACCGTGGGGCCGCGACAGGTGGGGCTACGACGGCATGGCGCAATTCCTCGCCAATCGCGGCTACGCGGTCTTGCAGCCGAACTTCCGCGGCTCGACCGGCTACGGCAAAAAGTTCCTCGACGCGGGCAACGGACAGTGGGGCGAGAAGATGCAGGACGACGTCACCTGGGGAGTCAAATATCTTGTCGCGCGGGGAATTGCCGATCCAAAACGCGTCGGCATCATGGGCGGCTCGTACGGCGGCTACGCCACTCTCGCAGGCGTGGCCTTCACGCCTGATGTCTACGCGGGCGCAGTGTCGGTTGTGGGGCCTTCGAACCTCGTCACGCTGCTGGCCTCGATCCCGCCGTACTGGGAGTCGATGCGCATCATGTTCTACGAGCGGATCGCCAATCCGGACACGCCTGAGGGCAAGGCTCAGCTCGAGCGCCAGTCACCGCTCAACTCGGCGCAGAAGATCAAGACACCGCTGCTCGTGGCCCAGGGCGCCAATGATCCGCGCGTGAAGAAGGCGGAGTCAGAGCAGATCGTGATCGCCTTGCGCGATCGCGGCTTCCCTGTCGAGTACCTGCTGGCGCCGGACGAAGGCCACGGCTTTGCGCGGCCCGTCAACGGCATGGCGCTCTACGCCGCGGCCGAGAAGTTCCTGGGCACGCATCTGCACTCCCGCTTCCAGGAGGGCGCGACACCCGAGGTCGCGACCCGGCTCAAAGAGATCACCGTGGATCCGGCGACCGTCGTCCTGCCGCAGCAGAAGGCCCCGACACAGTAGCCCGAAGAAGAGGTGGGGGCACGGTGCGCCGTGCCCCTGCAAGCGGTGTAGGGGCGGCCCTCCGTGGCCGCCCCGTCTACTCAGTCGGAGAGCCGAGAGTAGACGAGATCGCTCAGGACCTCGCTCGCGATGCCGGCCAGCAGCCAGTCCTCCCCGTCCGGCGTGAGGTCGCGCGCGACGTTGCGGAGTATCGGGCCAGGAGAGTCGTATCCGCTCCGTCCGCCGATCCGAATCCCCTTCAGCTCGCCAAGAGCGCGGCTGTGCACGACCACTTCGCCGTACCGCCGCTGTCTCGTCGAGTGGCTGCGGCGATCGTAAGACCCGATCGCCTGGCCTGAAGGATCCAAGAGCATCATCTTGCGAGATCCGCTGCCCTGCATCATGCCGAGCGGCTGGCCTCGGCTGATCACGTCGGCGCGCCGACCGAAGAAGTCCAGCCGCAGCTCGCGCTCAGACGTGCACAGCCGCACGAACCCGTTGACCCCCTTGCGGCTGATCGCAAAGGCGAGCAGGCCAGGACCCTCTGGCTGGCAGAAGGTCGCGATCGTGCCATGTTCGGAATCGATCTTGCCTGTCCGCCACGCAGGTCGAATGCCCTGCCAACGGTCGACAACGTCAGTCACGGCTTGCGGGCTCCAAGGAAGCAGCGGCGGCACGACCGAGGCCAGAAACGAAGAGGCCTGCGCCTCCGCACGTGCGGCCTCCTCCACCGTGTAGGGGCCACTCCGCTTGTAGGCCCAAACGACGATGGCGACCATGGCTGTCACGAAGAGCGCCGCGAACAGCGCCGCCATGGCTAGGAACGGCAGAAGCAGCGGCGGCAGGCCCAGCGACATCACGGTGTCTCCTTTCAAGGTGTGCACAGCAGTGAGGCTGGCCCAGTGTCAATGAAGCGCCCAGGCACCCTCTGCCCGATCACCAGCGCGTCCGCGCCTTGGCAGCGCCCATCTTCTCCACCTCGCGGACAGCTTGCGCCCGGCCCTTGGTCACGCGATCCGATCGAGCGCCAGCCAGCGTCTCGACAGCAACTTGCGCCATTGCCGTGTCGACGGCCTGTTCCAGTCGACCCACGTGAGTTTCGGTATCGACAGGACCGCGAGCCGCCAGCGGTCGCTTCCGAAGAAACTGAACTCCAGCGCGTCGGCCGCGGCGACGCGGAGGTTGGTGACAAAGCCCGCTGCGTACGGGACGCCGAGCTCGCGCTGCTCGACGACCTCAAGAGCTGGTCCGAGTAGTAGCGCATACAGGTAGCCCTCGTACGGGCAATCCTCGTCTAGGAGCAGCAGGAAACGATCGCCATACGCGTACTGCGCCACGAGCTGAGTGCCGTGCACGCGCTTTCCGGTCGCCGTGCCGTCCAGAACAAGTTCCGAACGCTTGGGTGAAGGCACCTCCTCCGGCGCAAGGGCGAAGTGCGAGATGGGCGTGAGCGTGTCGGGCAAGACGCTATTGTCCTCTTCCTGTCGGCGTTGGCGTGGGATGTGGCGCAGGCACGGGTGGCGCCGAGGAGATCGGTGGCGGATACGGGGGTGGTGCCGGTGTTGGCTGCGGCATGGGGACAGGCAACGGCATCTGGGGCGCCGCGCCGGACAGCTCGGGTGTATGGCCCGAGCGCGGATTCACGATGCTGTCCAGGACGTCGACACCCAAAGCGCCGGCCACACCTCCGACAAAGACGCCGACCGTAGAGCAGACCGGCGCCCCGGGTCCACAGACCAATCCTGCGACGGCGCCGCCCGCAGCGCCGCCGACGAACCCTCCCCCGACACCAAGAACCTCGCGCCGTCCGGCCTCCACTTTGTCCTCTGCAGTGGCGACGTTGTAGACGGAGACAGCCACGGTGAGCACGACGGCGGTGTGGCCCGCCGCCTTCAGGTACGGAATGGCCTCCGTGACCGCGACTCGACCCCGCCCGGAGCTCTCGACGATGGCGAGGTAAACCTGGTTCATCTCCGTCGCATTGAGCTGAGACGCCTCACGACCGAAGAGCTTCGTGCTCTTTGAGGCGATAAGCGCCTCCAACGACGGTGCCTGGCCCTTCATTGCCTCGGCAGACGCACGGCCGACGTCTGTATTCATGAGGCGCGCCTGTTCAAGGATCAGGTTTCTCATCTGGTGCGCGAACTCGGCGCCTTGGCGCGGGGTGATCTTCCCCTGGCGTGCGCCCTCGAGCACCTGTTGCGACATCTTTGCGATCTCGCGCAGGTACGTCTCCCGCACGCCCGCGTCGACGATGAAGCGCGCGCCGAAATTGGCGGCCTGGACCTGCATCTGTTGCAGGCCAGTCCTTAGTGCCGCGTTGTCCGCGGCCGTCGGGTCGACCGCTGCCGCGCTTACTGACTCCGACAATCGAACGATCTTCCTGGGCGGAGGCAGCGGTGGTCGCTTGAAGGGCTGGATGTTCTCCGAAGGTGGTGTGCGTTTGACGTCCGCCACAACGTCCTCCCGTTCTGCGCACGTCAACCGCATCGTGGACCGCCACTCCACACGGCTGTGTGCTCTGCACTATTGTAGCGGCACCCTGCGCCGTGCCGGACACCGTTTGATATCCTGTCCCCATGCGCAGAAGAACGCGGCGGGGCGTGTACGCAGGCAGCTTCGATCCCCTCACGGTCGGACATCTCTGGATGATCGAGCAGGGCGTCACCCTGTTCGACCACCTGACAGTGGCGATCGGCATCAATTCTGACAAGCGGTATTCGTTCTCGCTGGAAGAGCGGCTGGCCATGCTGCGGGAGTCGCTCGCGAAGTATCGCAGGCTGACGATCGCTTCCTTCTCCAGCACCTACCTGATCCACTACGCGCAGCAGATCCGGGCCACGCACATCCTGCGAGGCATCCGCTCGATGAACGACTACGACTACGAGCGCGCGATGCGCCACGTCAACAGCGACTTGAATCCCGCCATCGCAACCGTCTTCCTCATGCCGCCCAGGTCCATCGCCGAGGTCAGCTCGAGTATGGTGAAGGGCTTGATCGGACCCAAGGGCTGGCAGAAGGTCGTGCGGCCTTATGTGCCTGAGGCTGTGTACCGTCGTCTGGTGAAGACCCACCCATGAGCGAGACGCGTCGCGAGCGGTGGCGGACCCTGCTCAAAGCCTCCGACGCGCGCGGTGACGCAGCGACATGGTATGACCGACTGGCCACGGCCTACAGCGAGCCGCAGCGTCACTATCACACCCTTCGGCACGTCGACGACGTGTCTCGCCGAGCTCGATCAGGTGCGTGCTCTCGCGCGGCAGCCGATCGCGGTCGAATGGGCGATCTGGTTTCACGACGCGGTCTACGATCCCAAGGCCAGTGACAACGAGGAGCAAAGTGCCGCGCTCGCGCAGCAGTGCCTTCGCGACTATGACATCCATGGACCGCAGGCTGATGAGGTGACGCGGCTGATCCTGGCTACGAAACACAGCCAGGCGACGGTGGAGCCGGACGAAGCCTTTGTCGTCGACATCGACCTCTGCATCCTGGGAAGGGAAGACGCGCGCTTCCGTGAATACGAAGACCAGATCCGGCGCGAGTATGCCTGGGTGCCGACGGATGTATATGCCGCGAAGCGGGCCGAGATCCTGCAGCGCTTTCTCGACCGCGAGCGCCTCTTCAGCACCGACTGGTTCTTCGAACGGTACGAGGCTCAGGCCGGGCGCAATCTGGCAGCGTCGATCGCCGCGCTCCGCGGTCTGTGAGTCGGCGGCACCTCGCGCCCACAGGCGAATGTAGGGGCGCACGGCCGTGCGCCCTGTGAGATTGTAGGGGCACGGCATGCCGTGTCCGCGCCGATGTCGTGCGATGTTCGCTGGTAGGGGCGGGTTTCAAACCCGCCCCACCGACCGACACCCGATCACGCGTCAGCGCGCCGGCGCAACAATGCGCCCTAGCCTGTATCCGCCTCGCTCTCAGGCGCGATCTCGCCAGGCGCTGGCCGAACCTTGAGCACGACCTCCTTGCGGACCTGCACGGTGCCTGGCTTGGCTCCGGCCGGCTTGGTCACGTACCGGGCCCTGGTGCACGTCACAGCCACGACACCTCCGCCGCGCGCCTTGCTGTGGTGCGCTGCAATTGCGGCAGCCGCCTCGCGCGTGTTCCGATCAGGTTCCTCGCCGACCGGCCCTTGCAGCACCACGTGGCTCCCCGGCATCCCACGCACGTGGAACCACCAATCCGTAGGCCGCGCCAGCTTGAGGCTCAGTCGGTCATTGTCAGCCTCAGTGCGGCCGACCAGCACCCGCCACCCGCCGGGCAAGGCGTAGACGATCAACCGCGGGCTGCGGCCGCGTTCCGCTGGATGCTCCACCTTCTCCTCGTGAACAGCTTCTCTCATCTGGCGCGGGCATCGCAATACGGTGAACTCTCCACATTCGAGGCGAGGTCGGCGGACGTTGGCCTGTCGTATGGATGTCGCGCCGCGGGTCCCGCGTTCGCGACGAGGCGAGGGTCGCGGGTCTCATCGCCCGCCCGCCCCAGCCGTTGGCAGACGAATGCAGCTCGCGAGTAGCGCCGCGGCGTGCGACTAGGGCGGCGTACGACCATCCATCCTCTTCTGCACATTGGCGCAGACGATGATCTCGTCGAAAGCCGACGCTGCGCGGAGGAGCAGGTGCTCGACGCGTCCCGGGGTTAAGATGACAGGCGGCTCATCTGGAGATTCATCGTGAACTTCCCTGTTGACGATCCTGATGAGGGTCACCAGCGATGTCGCGTTGTGAACCAGGAATGTCGAGTACTCGGATCGCTCGTCGAGGTCGAAGCGGGAAAGATAAAGGATGCGCGCGCGGTAGGACGTCTCATTGTTGACGTCACCTTGTTTGAACAGCTCTGGGTCGTTGCGCAGCTTCGCCCAAGGCCGCACTCTGTCTTCCGGCGCTAGCTTGCGCAGGAGACCCATGAACACCTGACGAATGGCGAGGCATGCGTTCGACGCCGTTTGCGGATCGGCAGAGCGAAGGTTCGCGAATGCGGAGCGAAGCTTCACGCCCAAGCGCGGGGAAATCGCCTCGACCTGACGAATGGCGCGCTCCGGTACTTCCGCCAAGACGTCCTTGGCAGCCGGCGCGAGATCGTCTTCTTCCGACTCCAGAGCATGAAGGAGGCCATAGTGGGTGGCCACGTCGATTTCAGGGAGGTGTAAGTCCGCAACGAGCGGGAGGCGGAGAGAAACCGGGTCGAGAAGCATTTCGGCGTAGGAATCCTTCAGGCGGTCGAAATCGCGGGCCATCTGGTTCCACGCACGGTCGGAAAGGAAACCCCCGGCGAGGCCACCGACGGGGAACTGTTCCAGCGCACCGTACGCACCCAGCGCATTCTGGAGCCGTTCGTATGGGGCGAAATCGAGGTTGGCCCTTGCCGTGGCGCCGAGCGCTTCCATCTTTTCCAGAAGGGCTGAGTCGATGGTGTTCGCCTCTCTGAATGCATCGGCATAGCGGGCAAGATCGTCGCCGAGAAGGGGCTGGGGAAGAGCGGTCAAGCCGAGCGCTGCGATCGCGTTGGTGAGTTTCCCCGCGGCCGTGAGGTCGTTGAAGTGGTCCTGTGCTACGGCCGCGACGCTAGCGACGCCGTCGAGGTAGTCCTTTGCCACCGTAATGGTGCTCGTGAACTTGTCTGCCGTCGCCAAACTGTTGAGGTACTCCTCTGCTGCAGGCACAAGACTGGCGAATTTGCTGGCGGTCGTGAGATCGTTGAGGTCTCCCGTTGCCGCTGACATGTGGTCGGCGAACTTGCCGACGGCCTCAAAACCGTTGAGGTATTCCTTTGCCGCGGGACTCATGTCGAGGACTCCGCTGGCGCTGAGCATACGTGCCTGTTCCTCGACAGCGCTCGCAAGATCCCATGCGGCCGGAGCGTCAATGAGCCCGCGCATCGCTGCCAAGGAGCATAGATCCAACACATCTTTCGGCATAGCCACCAACCTCTCCCCACTATCAATGATACGGGATCGCGTGGCCCGAAGGGTCCGATACGGCCGATGCTGCGGCGCGCAGGCCCGGCCCAACGCCGGCAAGGGTCGGCGATCATGGGCACCGACGCTGAACTCGCCCTGGGCGTGTCGCTCGGTCGGATCGATGGCCGGGTGACGCGCGACGAGGCCCTGGCGCACGTGCGCATCATTGCTACGGCAACAGACTGCCCGGTTTCAGCAGACCTTGAGAAGGGCTTTGGCGATGCTCCGGCAGACGTGGCTGAGACCATCCGGCTCGCGTGATGCTGCAGGGGGCGCAGCAGCGCTGCGCCCCTACGTCCGGGTAGACGGCCGTGATCGTGGGGCGTGGCACGTGTTCGATCTGCGACCGGAGGCGGGGACACCTTGATCGGCCGTTCGGCCCGTCCAAGGTGTTCCCGATCACACCGGCGCGGCCCAATCACTTCCGGGCGAGGAAATCGAGCAGCTCCGAAAGCGACACGGCCTGGACACCCGGCCGTAGGGCGTGGAGCGGTTGCGACGAGGGCCGCGGCCGATGCACGACAAAGCCGCGGGTTTCGCGGCGACGGACGGACCGGCTCAGGCTAGCGACTGCGGCGCCGTCCTCCGGGCGCACGGAGACAGTGGCCTTGGCCTCGACCACAGCCAGGCGCCGGCCGCTGATCGGGATCAGGAAGTCGACTTCGAGTCCCTGCTGATCGCGGAAGTAGTACAACTCGCGACGTTGGCCAGCGGCCTGCTGTTGCTTGAGGATCTCCGCCGCCACGAACCCTTCGAAGAGCGCCCCGAGAAACGGCGAGCGTTGAAGCTGGGCGTCGGTTTCGATGCCGAGTAGGTGGCTGGCCAGGCCTGAGTCGACGAAGTAGAGCTTGGCCGATTTGATCAGTCGCTTGCCGAAGTTCTCGAAGAACGGTGGGACCACGACGATCTGACCGGTGACCTCGAGAATGCTCAGCCACTCGGTGATGGTCGGAACCGACACACCCAATGGCGCGGCCAAGTCGGTCTTGTTGATGATTTGGCCGCAACGGCTGGCAGTGAGTGCCAAGAACCGGCGGAAGGTCGCCAGGTCGCGGATGGAGCTGACGGCTCGCACGTCGCGCTCGAGATAGGTCTGAATGTAGGACCGATACCAGAGTGACGCGCTGCGTGGCCGCGCCAGCGCCTCCGGGAATCCACCGCGCAGGAGCGAGACCTTGGACGTCTCTCGGGTCGCGAGCGGCCAGAGCTCCAAGAGCGCCGCACGGCCCGCCATCGACTCAGTGACACCGCGCATCAGTGGCGCGTCTTGCGACCCGGTCAACAGCCAGCGGCCTTTCCGCGTGGCCGCCGCATCGATGCGCGCACGGATGTGGCCGAGCAGCTCGGGCGCGTTCTGGATCTCGTCGAGAATCACCGGCAGCCGCAGCTCGTCCAGGAAGGCCGCAGGATCGCTGCGTACCCGAGCGACGATCTCCGGATCTTCCAGCAGGCGGTACGTCGCTTGCGGAAAGGCGCGGCGCAGAAGCGTCGTCTTGCCCGCGCGACGCGGGCCGGTCAGCACCAGGGCCGCAAAGCCCCTGGCGGCCCGCTCGAGCTGCCCGGCGATCAGGCGCGGTACGTAACGCATGTGAGTATTCTAAGTCGGCACTTTAGATTTCTCAATCAGAAAGACGTCGCTGGCGCTGGCAGCCTGCGCTCGGGTCGCCTTCGCGGCCTGGCGCAATCGCGCCAGGCGTTGGCCCAGTCCCCGGGCCGCGCCACCTTCAGGTTGAGCCGGTCATTGTCGGCCTACAATGGTGCGGAATCCTATGATGAAACTATCGCGCCAGCGCATTCCATGGGCCGCTTTCGCGGCGAGCGCCTTCCTCGGCACCCTTTGCTATGCCGCCGCGCCGG
>Ga0302323_100003144_pt1 | contig 13427 bp, 10 predicted proteins | sample Fen_T0_3_FD_201950 | JGI IMG/M metagenome (GOLD analysis project Ga0302323, IMG submission 201950) | Peat permafrost microbial communities from Stordalen Mire near Abisko, Sweden - Fen_T0_3 | ecosystem: Environmental > Terrestrial > Soil > Wetlands > Permafrost | place: Sweden: Abisko... | reverse complement strand
ACAGCGCGCCAAACGGGGATTACCTCCAGATTGCCCAGAGCAAAAGCAGCCATATTCTGTATGTCGGCGGCACGGTGGGCGGCCAATGGGAAAGCGCCTATGGCTCGCATGGTGACATGTCCGCCTGGAAAGCCGGCGAGTGGCACCACCTGGCGTTCACCTACTCGGCGGCGGAGAGCTTCATGCGGTTTTATGTGGATGGCGTGCTCGCGGCGGCCAACAACGAAGGACATTATTATCCGCCTGCCAGCACGGGCAACGTGTTCGCCGTGGGCGGGAATTTGAGCGGCAGCCTGGCGTCTTACTGGCTGGATGAATTGCGCATTTCCCGCCGCGTGGCCGATGCCGCCGAAATCACCGCGCGCGCGAAACGGCTCACGGCCGCGCAGCCAAACGAAGTGTGGCTGCCCGCCGCCAAGGTAACGCCGGGCACGTCGCTCGTCTTCGAGTTTACCCCCGCAACCCTGACGCAGACGGGCGCGGTTTGCCAGAGTTCCGTCCTGCTTTGGAGCGGCATTCCCATCACGAACGCCCAGCCGCCCAGCACGTTGCTGCCGCCGGGGGCCGCGAGCGTGGCGCTCACCGTTGGCACCGCGCTGAATACGAGTTGCGCGTTCGCCGTGGGCCAGCCGCTGCCGTTCGCCCAAATGACGGCGTTCGCGGCCGGGGCGGGTTCCACGCAGCACCAGACCACCATCACCGGCCTCAACCCTGATCCCAATGTCATGAACGATGTTTATGTGCGTTGTGCCGCCCAGCCGGATTACCTCTTGCATCTGCAATATCGCGCGTTGTCCGAGGCCCGCCCCGCCTACCCGCGCAAGGGCAACTTGTGGGGCTGGTACGACTGGCTGCCCAAGGGGCTGCCGTACATGGCCAGGGTGGATCTCTGGCTGGGTGCTTCGCCCAGTGCCGAACAGGCGAAAACCTTGCGTCAGCTTAATCCGCAATTGCGCATCCTCACTTCCATCAATGCCGTCGAGAACGGCGGCTTGCCCGACGATTATTATCTAAAAGACATCCACGGCACCCGCGTGGAAACGTGGCCCGGATCGTACCGGCTGAATCTCACCAAGCCCTACGTGGCGGATTACCAGGCACGGTTCGCCTACCAGACCGTGCTGGACGCGGGCCTGATGGTGGACGGCGTTTTCTTTGACAACGTCATGACCACGCAATCGTGGCAGAACCACGACATCTACGGCAACCCGATGCTCCTGGATGCGAATGAAGATGGCGTCGCCGATGATGCCGCCACACTCGATGCCGCGTGGAAGGCCGGCGTTTTCCGCGAACTGCAAACCTTCCGCCAGCTTATGCCCAACGCCATCGTGAGCGGCCACGCGATGGATATTTATGAGCCCGGCATTGCCAGCCTCTTCAACGGCATCAGCGTCGGCTTCTCCACGGCGGATGTCCTGGAAAAACGCCTGTCCTTTGCCTCCCTGTTCACCCGCTACAACGACTGGCTGAGCCAGGCCGTGCCCCCGGCCGCCACCATGATCGAATCGTCGCCCATGGCGCAAATCGGCTACGGCTACGATTATTCGCCGTGGGCAAAAATCCCGGCCAGCACGCTGGAATTTGCGCGCACCTATTATCCTTACGTCCGCTTCGGCCTCGCCCTCACGTTGTTGAACGACGGCTACTTCGCCCATGAATTCGGCGATACCTGGCACGGCAACGACTGGTGGTATGACGAACTGGATTTCAACCTCGGCTATCCGCTCGGCCCCGCCCGGCTCGTGGCCTTTGCCGGTCCGCCCGCGACCAATCTCGTGAGCAACGGCAGCTTTGAAAGTCCGCTGGCCGGCACCTGGAATTTCTGGGCCAATACCGGCTTTGCCGCCACCGTGCAGACGGAAACCGGCAACGCCGCCGCCGGCACCAACTGCGCCCGCATCAACGTCACCCAAACCACGGGCTCCGACTGGCAGATTGAATTCGCGCAATACAACCGCTCGCTGGTCCAGGGCGTGAGTTATGACGTGACCTTCCGGGCCCGCGGCAGCGCCGCGCGTTCCCTCACCCTCAGTTCCCAGAAAGGCAGCGCCGACTGGCGCAATTATGGACTGTCCCAGCACGTGTCCATCACCACCAACTGGCTGCCCTACACCGTGACCTTCACCGCCAACGCGACCGTCACCGATGCCCGGCTCCAATTCTTCCTCGGCGCCACCAACGGCACCGTCTGGCTCGATGACGTTCGGTTGCAGCCCAGTCCGCCCTCGGTCTACCGGCGCGATTTCAATTACGGCATCGTGTTGCTGAACGCCATGAACACCACCAATGAAGTGGCCCTCGGCACCGGTTTCCACCGGTTGACCGGCAGCCAGGCGCCGTTGTACGAAACCATCATTGACGATCTGGACCCGGCGTTTTCCACCACTGGCACGTGGACGAATGCGGTTTACGACAGCGGCTTGTGGCAGGCGGCCGGCCCGTTTTATCACAGTTGGGCCGGCTCCTTGCAGCAACGCGCCGGAGCCACGGGCGAAGCCCGCTGGCAACTACCCATTACCGCCGCCGACACCTACACGCTCTCCGTCTGGTGGCCCGCCGCGCCCGCCGCCAGCAATTGGACCACCTCGGCCACCTTCCAGATTGTGGCGAACGGCGTCCCCGTGGCCGCCACCAACCTCGATCAAACCACCGGCGGCGACCAGTGGCACGACCTCGCCACCGTAGCGCTGAATCCCACCAACGCGGCGTATGTCAGCCTGACCGCCGCCAGCGGCACCTGTGTGGCCGACGCCATCCATCTGCAATCACTGTCCCGCTTCAACAATGGCCAGTTGGCCGCCAGCGTCCGCTTGCTGCCGATGGATGGCATCATCCTGCGCCGCGATGTCGCCGTCGTGTCACCGCCGAAATTCAGCCAGACGACGCTGGCGACCAATGTGGTTTCTTTCACCATCACCGAGCTGACCCCGGGCTTCAACTGGACCTTGGAACGCACGTCCGATGTCGCCACCGGCGTCTGGCAAGGCATCCAGTCGTTTCAATCCGCCGGTTTCACCACCAATTTGCAGGACAATTTGGGAGCCAGCCACAGCAATGCGTTTTATCGTATCCGGGCCAATTAGAATATTGATGGCAATGTGCTCGAAAACTCGCCCTAACCTTTCCCCGCGTTCACCGTCTGTGTATGGTAATCGCATGAAAATCACGCTCGCTTTATGGCTCGCCCTGCTCGGCTCCCTCAGCGCCCAGGGGGCGGAGAAATGGAAGCTCGTTTGGCACGATGAATTCAACACGAACGGCGCGCCCAACCCCGCCAACTGGGATTACGAGCGCGGCTTTGTGCGCAACGAGGAGCTCCAATGGTATCAGCCTGAAAACGCCGTGTGCACCAACGGCCTGCTCGTGATTGAAGGCCGACGGGAACACAAACCCAACCCGCGTTATGTGCCGGGCAGCCACCACTGGCAGACCAGCCGCGAATGGATTGACTACACCGCCGCCAGCCTCATCACCCGCCACCGGCAGGAGTTCACCTACGGCAAGTTCGAAATGCGGGCCCGCATTGACACCCGCCTTGGCAGTTGGCCGGCCTTCTGGACCCTCGGCACCAACATCAGCACCATCAGTTGGCCGGCGTGCGGCGAGATCGACATCATGGAATACTACACCGGCACCGTGCTCGCCAATTTCGGCTACCGCCAGAACCACCAGACCAAATGGCTGGCGTATAAAAAGCCGCTCACCGATTTCCATCAAAAAAAGTGGGCCAACAAATTTCACACCTGGACGATGGAATGGGATGCGCAAAAAATGGATCTGCTGCTCGACGGCAAATTAATGAACCACCTCGACCTCGCCACCGCCGACCAGGCTGATCTGGGCAATCCGTTCCGGCAACCGCTTTACCTGATCCTCAACCAGGCCATCGGCGGCCAGTGCGGCGGCGACCCCACCGACACCCAGTTCCCCATCCGCTTTGAAGTGGACTGGGTACGGGTATATCAGCGCGGCCGGTAGCGCCAGCTTCCGCCCGGGCCAGGCTTTTCCAGCGCAGTCATTTCTTTCCAACGCCTCCGGCCTCGTATCTGCTGCCGCAGGCCGGCAGCGGCGCGCCCTGGCATATTCTGGGCACACGTTCGCTCCTTTAATTTCGCGCCCCGTTTGCTACCCTGCCCGGCCATGTTAACGACGTTGCGCAAAGCCGAATACGCCGAGCTGATGATATTATTTTTCATCCAAGCCGCAGCCATGGCGATTTGGTTTGTGCCGCTCGGCCCGATTCTCGATGCCAGCGGGCTGCATCAAATCAAGCCCTTTGCCTTTGCCTCCCTCGCGCTGGCGGCGTTTATCTCCCCCCTGATGTTCGGCGCCATGGCCGACCGGCAGGTGCCCCCCGCCAAAGTGCTGCGCGGGCTGGCGCTCGCCTCGTCCATCCTCATGGCCGCCATCAGCACCAGCATCCATCTGCACTGGAATTCGTGGCTCATTCTGGGCCTGATCCAGGTGTTTTACCTCGCCTATGCGCCCATGTTCAGCATTTCCACCGCCCTCGTGCTGGCGCGCTTGGAAGATGCCAAAAAGGAATTTGGCCCCGTCCGCGCCCTCGCCACCATCGGCTGGATGTGCGGCGCGCTGCTCATCAGCGCGCTCAGTCTGGACCGCTCGCCATTCGCCGGCTATATCGGGGCCGGATTCTGGCTGGCGGTGTCCGGCTTCACCTATTTTCTGCCCACACTCGAAGTGCCGCCCGCCGCCGCGCATCTGGCCTGGCACGAACGGCTCGGCCTCGACGCGCTGAAACTGCTCAAAGACCGGGACACGCGCGTGGTCTTCATCACCACCACCCTCTTCACCATCCCGCTGTGCGCGTTTTATCCCTATGCCCCGACCCACCTGCACGACCTCGGCTTTGCCCACACCAGCGCGTGGATGAGCCTGGGGCAGGTCACGGAAATCGTCGCCATGTTCGGGCTCGCCTGGCTGCTGCTGAACTGGCGGTTAAAATGGATTTTCGCGTGCGGTCTCGGCTTTGGCGTGGCCCGGTTTGCCTTCAGCGCGCTGAATACCGATGAATCCCTGGTGTTCGGCATCACGTTGCATGGTGCATCGTTTGTGCTCGTCTTCATCACCGCCCAAATTTTCCTGGACCAGCAGATTGACCCCGCCTGGCGCACGCGGGCGCAGGCGTTGATGACGCTGATGAACAACGGCGTGGGCAACCTAATCGGCTACCTCGGCAGCGGCTGGTGGTTCAACTCCTGCACCACCGATACCGGCACCCGCTGGCCGCTGTTCTGGGGCGGACTTTCCGCCACCGTCGTGGTGGTGCTGATCTATTTCCTGACCGCCTATCGGGAAAAGGAATTCCGGCGGCGGTAAGCTAAACCCGGCGACGATGTTTTGCTTTGGGGGCACAGAAAGCACCACGCCTCAGCCCAATGGTAGCGACGGCCACAGGCGCATTACTAACCATTGAAAATCAGTGGTTTCCATCCCAGAACCCCGGTAGTTCACGTCAATCCCCTTTAGGTGTTCCCGCCGGACGCCAAATTGAAATTGCTCTGTAGACTCTGATTTGCCATCCTATAAGACATTTAATTTTGTAATTATTTATAATTATGCCATTGCTAGACGGAAAAGTCGGAATTGTGTTCGGGGTCGCCAACAAACGCTCCATCGCCTGGTCCATTGCCCAGGCCTGGGCCAAGGAAGGCGCCAAACTCGCCTTTACCTATCAGGGCGACCGCGTGAAAGAGAACGTGGAAGAGCTGGCCGGCACCTTCGGCGCGGACACGCTGATCATGCCCTGCGACGTCACCAAGGATGCGGATATCGCCCGGGTGTTCGCCGAATTTGGCGCCAAGTTTGACCAGAAGCTGGATTTGCTGCTGCACTCGGTCGCGTTTGCCCCGAAAGATGCGCTGGAAGGCCGGTTTGTGAACACCAGCCGCGAAGCCTACCGCATCGCGCACGACGTCAGCGCCTACTCGCTCGTCGCCCTCGCCCGCGCCGCAGAACCCTTGATGGTCAATGGCGGCAGCATCATCGGCATGAGCTATTACGGAGCGGAAAAAGTCGTCCCCCACTACAATGTCATGGGCGTGGCCAAGGCCTCGCTCGAAGCCTGCACCCGCTACCTCGCGTACGATCTCGGCCCGCAGAAGATCCGCGTGAACTGCATCAGTGCCGGCCCCGTGAACACGCTCGCCGCGCGCGGCATCAGCGGTTTCGGCGAAATGATCAAAGTGTACCAGCAGCGTTCCCCGCTCAAACGCAACGTCACCAACGAGGAACTCGGCGCCACCGGCACCTTTCTGGCCAGCGACGGCGCGGCCGCCATCACCGGACAGGTGCTCTACGTGGACTGCGGTTATCAAATCATGGGCATGTGACCGGTAACTAAAATCATTCACCCGGCTGAGGCCTAATGTCTGCACAACATGAAAGCTAAAAAATATCCGCTCGCCACGATCATCGGTTATGGGCCGGATTCGAAACGAGCCACCAAACTGGTCGTCTCCATTTTTCGCGGCCCGGGCGAACGCGAGGGGCTCATGGAGAAATGGCTCGTGCCGGAAGGCGACATCCGGCAAAACCCCGTCATTCAGGCGGAAGTGGCGGCTTTCATTAAAAGGCATCACGCCGTTGAAACCGTCGCCAACGCGCAACTGCTGGGCTGTCCGCATGAGGAGGGCATTGATTATCCCGAGGGCGGCGTCTGTCCGCACTGCCCGTTCTGGGCCAATGTGGACCGGCACACGCTGGAACCCAAATCCCTGGATCAACCGCTGACCCCGGAACAAATTCTGGCCGGACTTTCTCGCCGGCATACCACCCAGCCGCTGATCAGTTTGGCCGCCGTCGAACTTTATCGGGATCAAATGGTTGAGCCGTTGGTGGCGGCGGTCGAGCGCGGCCTCCAAGATCCTGAAAACACGCCTGAGGGCGAAGCGCTTTTATTCAGCTACGCGCTGGCCTTCCTCGCCAAATGGCGCGAACCACGCGCCTATCCGCTGATCATCCGTTGGCTGTCGTTGCCCGGCGAACAGGCCTACGCTATTGGTGGCGACACCGTCAGCGAATGGGGGGCGCGCTTGCTGGCTTCCGTCTGCGCCGGCGACCTGGAGCCGATCAAACAATTAATCCAGAATCCCGAGGCCAATGAATTCTGCCGCTGGGCGGCCCTTGATTCGCTGGCCGTCCTGGCCGCGTGGGGCGAGCGGCCCATGCTAGAAATAATGGAATATTTCCGCTGGCTGGCCCGCGAAGGCTTGGAGCGTCAGGAGAACTGCGTATGGTCCGCTCTGTGCAGTGCGTGTGCGGATCTTGAGCTCATTCCTGTTTTCGATGACGTGCGCCGCGCTTACAATCAAGGTTTGATTGACAACCAATTTATCCACTTGAAAGAGCTGGACGAAATCGAAGCCGCGCCGGACGGCCTGGCCATCGACCGCTTCCGCGAAAAACACCCGCCCTTCACCGACATTGCAAAAGAAACCGCATGGTGGAGTTGCTTCAATCAAGATACTTGGGCACCTTTGCCGCCGCTCCCCGACAACGCCTTCGAAAACGTGGCCCCGCCGGAATATCAGGAACCCCCGCCGTATATCGCCCCGCAGCCCTATGTTGCGCCCCCGAAAATCGGGCGCAACGATCCCTGCCCCTGCGGCAGCGGTAAGAAATACAAGAAATGTTGTGGCCAATAAGTTGCCACCGCCACCGGGAACCGGGCCGCGGCACGCAGCGCTGAATTTCGGTCATCCGCCGGAAACCATTTCATTCTGGAAACGCCTCGTTCGCGAAGCGCTGTCGCTGTCCCCCGCCGCCACCCCGCTCTATGTTTTCTCGGCGCTCCCCGTGGCCGCCCGCATCGCCGAACTTGATGCAGCGCTGACACACGCCGGCTTCCAACCGTCCGGCGCCCGGCGTCAACCGGCGATTTCCTGCCGCCATTGGCTTTCCGTCAAAACCCAGCCCGCCGCCCCCCTGCTCCGCTGGTGGCGCGAAACCGGCCGGGGCCTTGAAGTGGTCAGCGAATTTGAACTGCGCGCCGCCCTGGCGGAAGGTTGCCCGCCGGAAAACATCCTCGTCAACGGCCCGGCCAAACATCACTGGCTGCCGCAATTTGAACTGCCCGGACTGGCCGTGAACTTCGATTCGCCCGCCGAACTCACCGCCCTGCTCCCGCGCGCCAAAAAGTTGAACTGGTCGTGCGGTATACGCCTGTTAACCGGCGAAGAATTCGACCCCGAAAATCCGCCTTTCCCCACCCAGTTTGGCTTTGCGCCGGCCGAAGCCGTGGCGGCGTTGAAAAAACTGCTGCGCGCCAAAGCCCGCCTGGAAACCGTGCATTTTCACCTGCGCTCCAATGTCTCCACGGCGCAGGGTTACGAGCGCGCCCTGGCCGAAGTCGCGGAAATTTGCCGGACGGTGAAGTTCAGTCCGCTCCACCTTGATATCGGCGGTGGCGTACCGGTGCGCCATGTGCTGACGCGTGGTGGCAAGATTTTCAACGGCGAATTTGGCCTGCGCGCCTTCGCGGAACGGCTGCGGCAATCGGTAAAATTATTTCCCGGTCTGCGCGAAATCTGGCTCGAGAACGGCCGGTTCGTCAGCGCCGGCAGCGGCGTGCAGGTGGTGAAAATTCTCGACGTGAAGGAACGGCGCGGCGTGCGCCAGCTTATTTGCGACGGCGGCCGGACCATGAATGCGCTGATGTCCGTCTGGGAACAGCACGCGCTGCTGCCCCTGCCCGACCGCCGTGGGGCCGAAACGCTCACCGTCGTCCATGGCCCGACGTGCATGGCCTTCGACCAACTCGCCCGGATTCCCCTGCCGCGCTCGCTGCGGGCCGGCGACCATTTGCTCTGGCTTGATGCCGGGGCGTATCACCTGCCTTGGGAGACGCGCTTTTCGCACGGTCACGCCGCCGTTTGCTGGCACGACGAGCAAGGCCTGCGGCAAGTCCGCGCGCGGCAAAGTTTTGAAAACTATTGGAGCCAGTGGCAATGAAAGTGGTCCCCAGCCGAGGCGCTAGAGCATTGACAGCAAAGATGTAGCGCTGGGCGGCGAGGATTTTTGCCCTTGGGCGAGGCTTCGGCGAAGGCGCAGGTTCAACAAACCCTGTAACTGAGCCGAAACGAAGCCCAAGGGCAAAAAGACCGCCGTCGATCCGCTCTCAGCCCAGCGCTACAGCTTTGATGGAAATGCTCTAAGGCTCATTCCTTTTCGCTGAAGCCTGCGCCTCGTTACCCCGGTGGCTACGGCACGAGCACCGAGCGGTAAAACCGGGCTGCGCCATCGGGCGAAGGCAACACCTGGAACAGCCGCCCCTGCACCGGCTGATTCGTGCTCACCGGCAGCCAGTGCACCAAGTCCGTGGAGGACTGCACTTCGTACGTGAACGCATCCGAACCGGAGAATTGCACCCCCCAGCTGCCATTGGTCACCAACATCGCGCCGATGGCATCGGGTCGCAGTCGCAGCAACAATTGCGCGGGAATCGCCTCGTATAGCTAACTAGCATAACATTTGCACATATTGGAAATTGAAAGGGCTGGGTCATTGGCAGCCGGCAGGATGCGGCGAAGGGCCGCCTTGAGCTTGGCCCAAAGATGTTCGATGGGGTTGAGATCGGGCGAGTAAGTGGGCAGGAAGAGCAATTCACAGCCGGCGTCAGCCACCAGTTTTTGCGTGCTGGGCGATTGGTGAAAACTGGCGTTGTCCAAAACAATCACGCTGCCTTGGGGCAGGGTTGGCAACAACACTTTTTCAAAATAGGTGTCCACCACCTCCGTGTTGCAACTGCCTTCAAATACAAAGGGGGCCACCAGCTTGCCGTTTTGCGCCGCAGAAATGATACTGGTCCGGTGGCGGCGGCTGCCCGCCACTTCCGCATAAAGCCGCTCCCCGCGCGGGGCGCGGCCATATTCCTGATGCAACCGATGCTCCACGCCGCATTCGTCCAGGTAAAAAACTGCCCGGCCGGCCAAGGCCTCGAGTTCCCGCCGAAACAACCACCGCTGGACCTCATTTCTTTCCCGATATTTTACGAGTTTTTTTTAGCGTGATGCCCAGCAAGCGCAACGCACTCAAAGCCCCGACATCCGTCCCGCCAAACGCCCGGCCAATCTCCCACAGCGTCGCGTCCGGGTGTTGGGCCACGTAAGCCCGCACCTGGGCGGGTTCAAATTTCTTCCAACTGCCCCAGCTTTCCTTGGGGCCCAGCGCCCCCGCTTGGACCAGCGTTAGATAATTATAGACCGTCTTGCGCGCCACGCCGAAGCGCTTGGCCGCTTCGACTTTGCTGCCGCCACTGTGGACAAAACGCACGATCCGCTCCCGCAAATCAAGACCATAGGCTTTCATCCCGCAAGTCTGCCACAGTATGTATAAATGTCAATCTAGTTTGCTATAACTGGCACGGAGAAGAATCCGAATCCGTTTGACCCGGTAATTGTCAGAGAAAATGAAGCCCCAGTCCGTTAGTAGTGAACAAGTGATCATGACTTGCTCGGCTGGCACCCGCCCGGCGCACGCTGCCTGTCTCCCTCTCATTCCCCCAAACGAGAAGCGGACCGGGGGAGATGAGTCAACTTGTTTTCCGTCCTACTCATCCATGTCCGTCCCGCCCGCGGCCACCATCACGCCCTTTAGCCTTCGAGCTTCGAGCTTCTTTCGGATTTCGTCATTCGACATTTGTCATTGCCCGTCCCTCAATTCCGTTGCAGCCGGTAAAAAATCAAACCGCTGCTCCCCGTCGGTGCGAGATAGTTATACGAATTCGTGAGCGTGTACGACTGCACCGGCGTCCATGGCACCACGTTGGAAAGATTCGTCTTCGCCAGCACCGTGTATTGTTTGCCGGCCTGGCCAAAAGCCAGCATCGTGCGTTTGCCGGTCGTATCCTGCACGGCGTCCAATACCGGCGGATCCGGCGCAAATTCCAGCGCCCGATAAAACATATTGGGCGACGGCACCCCCAGTCCGCCCACCAGCGTCACCATGTTGGTCTGAACAAAATGCTGCACGTGGGTCCAGCCGCCGGGATTCAGCAAATTCGTGTTGTATTCAACCGCATAACTCATCGGAGCCTTGCCAAACAGCGTCAACTGCCGCGAACCATCCGCCGCGAAACCCGCCTCCAGCAAGGGTTCGTTGGCGATCACCACCACCCGGCCGGACTGCGCCAGTTTTCGCGTAATCGCCGTCGCATCCGACTTGATCGCGTTCAGCACCGTGACCTGGAGCGGCACAAACGCGGACCCCAGGTTGGAAACGGCCGTGAAAGCGATTTGCGCCAGCAAATTGGAGCCGATAAACGTCTGCCCGGAAATCGCGCCCAGATGCAACTGCCACGTCGAGCCGCCCTGCAGCACCAAAGTGCTCGCCGCCGGATTCAGCGTGGGCGCCAGCGACTGGAGCGCGAGGTTGGTCAAATAGCCTGGCGGAATTTGCAGTGTCAGATCAATGCTCGTGAGATTGGTGTTCACACTGCCGGTGAGCGGCACCGTGCCGGACTGGCCCGCGCGCAGCACCGCCGACCCCACCTGCAACGCCAGCAAGTCCGTGTTCAAGGAAATCTGCGTGGCCAGCGCGGTCGCCAAATCCGCGGTGAACGTCAGCGTGTAGGATTGGGACAAATCCGTTTGTCCCGGCGCCAGCACGTTCAAGGTGAAATGCTGGTCACCCAGCGGGGTGAAATTCCCCGTGTTGGCGAGGGCGAACAGATCGTTCACATTGAAGAACGCCTGATTCGTGCCCACCCCGTCGCCCACCACCGACGCCAGCGCATACGCGGCATTGGTGTGGCTGAGCAGCACGATGCTGCCCCGGCCGTTCGGAATCGGCACATCGAGAATCAGCATCTGGTCATTCGTGACAAAGCTATTTTCCGTCGGCGTCACCACCGTCGGGAGGGGACCCGTTGCCGGATAGACTTCGGGAGTTCCGTTCGTCGGCGTTGAAGTCAGTTGGAAATGATAGGCGGTGTTGGGCTGGCAACCGCTGACGCGCATGAACATCAAACCCAGCCCGCTCGTCAGTTGCTTCAGCGTGGCCACGTCCGTGCGCCGCGGATAACCGGCCGCGAGATCCGGGTTGCCCGTGCGTACCGGAAACGCCTCAATTCCCAGTTGCCCCGTCAGATTGGTCGCCCCGCCGGCATCGGCAAAGACCGCCAGCGATGGCGTGGTGTTCACCGACCGCCACACGACGCTAAAGCCGCTGGGCGTCACATTCACCACCTTGACGTCCGTGATGGACCCGGCCCCGGCCTGCTGGCCGGCCCAGAGCATTGCTGCCAACAACAACAACAGCCAGCCCCGCAGCCAGCGAACCGCACCACCAGATTTAAGCTCGGTAACACTCATAAAATTCAAGGGGCCACCACGGGCTGGGCGCTGATTGTCTTTTTCACGTTCACGCTGGAACCAATGCGCTGCAATCCCGCCTGGCCGTGTACGGCCAGGATTTGCTCGCCCCCGGCCAGGATCACATAGCGCGTCACCCCGTTGGCCTTGAGCGTGCGGGCCATTGCCTCGGCCCGGCCGTCGCCATTATCCACCAGCACCAGCAGCGGAGGGGTCGCCGCCACGGCCACCTTGGATTGCATGATGGATCCCGCGAACGGGGATTGGACCACGCGCGCCTTGGGGAATTCACTCGTCAAATCCGTGAGCGGCGCGTTCGTCGTCGTGCCGGCGGCGGCCTTGGCGGTCGTCGCGGCGGGTTGACGCAAATCCACCAATACCACGTCCGCGCCTTGCACTTGTTGCAATTGGGCGTAGGTGATCTCGGGATTGCCTTCCGCCTGCATGCCGCCCGGTTGCGTCGTGTCCGCCCGGGTGGATGTCCAGGCGGCCAGACCGCCGTCCAGCGCCTCGGCTGAAAATCCCGGCCGCTGATTCAACACGCTGGCCGCCGCGGTCGCGCTGGTTTCTCCCAGTCCGCCGTCATACACCACCACGTTGCCGAGCGGCGGTAATTGTTTTGCCGGTACCAGTTGCGCCGGGATGTGGATCGCCCCCGGAATGTGGCCGGCTTGAAACAGGGTCTGGTTGCGCACATCCACAAAGGTGATTTTTTCGCCGTCCGCCAGCCGTTGCCGCACCTGTGCCGGCGACACCGCCCCGGCGGCAAAAGTGATTCCCACCAGCGCCACGCCCAGCCAGCGGGCCGGCATGAAGGATAAAGTCGTCATGTTCATTGCGGGGTAAAGGAGTTGACCGGATTGGCCAGGTCGAGCATCAGCACGGCCACGCGCGGAATGGTAAAGTCATCGCCCACCGGCCGGCCGTTGAGCACCTGCGCCACCCGCCAGCGGCCGGCTTCGGCATCCAGCATGCGCACCGCCCGGACATTGTTCACGCCCAGTTGATTCAGCAACTGGAACGCCGAGTAGGCGCTCGGGAATCCGGCATAACTGAACACGCTCACCCCGGCCGGCAGGCTCAGCGGACCGG
>Ga0302323_100003141_pt1 | contig 13436 bp, 7 predicted proteins | sample Fen_T0_3_FD_201950 | JGI IMG/M metagenome (GOLD analysis project Ga0302323, IMG submission 201950) | Peat permafrost microbial communities from Stordalen Mire near Abisko, Sweden - Fen_T0_3 | ecosystem: Environmental > Terrestrial > Soil > Wetlands > Permafrost | place: Sweden: Abisko... | reverse complement strand
AGGTGGCACGCCGCGCCCCCCGCATCCCCAGCGAGACGGCGCCGACCGTGACCGGGATGACCCAGGTGAAGAGGCGCCACAGGATGAGGCTGGACACATGGATGCTCTCCGGCGTGGACGGGCCGATCAGTGCGAGATAGCTGAACTCGGCGACGCCGGCGCCCCCGGGCAGCGGCGAGAGCGGCATGAGCACCTGCATCACGGCCTGGCCGGTGATGATGGGCGCGATGGGCCCACGCCAGCCCAGAGCGTGTAGCACGCAGATGAGGATCGAGAACATGGCGACCCAGTAAACGAGCTGGAGCCCGACAAGACCGAGGACGGCGCCGCGGCTGGCCGCGCCGAACGAGCGCGCCGCGGCAATGAGTTCGTCCAGCTTGCCGTGCAGGCGCTTCGGGACCAGAGCGCGCCCCATCGGGCGGCGCAGCCAGAGCCACGCGACGAGCCAGACGGCGAACACGAGGCTGGTGGCGCCGAGCAGGAGCCAGCGCTGCAGCGAGGTGATGGGAGAGTCGGTCCAGGGCAGCAGCGAGACCAGCGCCACGAGAGCCAGGACCAGCGTGTGCACAAGGCCCTTGAAGACGACCACCGACATGGCCTGCGAGCCGCTCAGATCGCCGCGCCGCAGCATGACGATCTGGTAAGGGATCTCGAAACCGCCAAAGGAGGTGGCGCCGCCGATGAGGTGCGACTCGAGCGCCGTGGACACCACGGGGCGGCGCTCGATGCGCGGCCGGAACACGCGCGCCAGCAGCAGCAGCGACCAGGCGTCCGTGATGATCGCGATGGCGGTGCACGCCAGCGCCACCAGGAGGTAGACCGGCTGCACCGCGGCGCGCTGCGCGTCGTGCATGTCGCCGGCGACGTGCGGGTTGACGATGAAGATCACCGCGACGCCCACCCCGAGGCCCAGCGCCATGCCCAGCATCAGCCGCCAGAAGCCGGGGATGAGCCGGCGTGCGGCGGCGGGGAGCGCGTCGCCGCCGGACGCGGCGGTCGTTGCGCTTTCGCACGCCGGGGCCGGGGTCGGCAAGCCGTCTTCGACCGCCCGCTCGGCGGTGAGCTCGAAGCTCTCGCTCATCGGCTGGTCGCTCGCTGCAGGAGCTCGCGGTAGCGCGCGCCCACCGTGGCCGGCGTGTGCCGCGCGAGGGCGAGCTCGCGTCCCTTCGCGCCCATCTCGCGGCGCCGCTCGGGCGAAACGCGCAAGATCGAGGCCAGAGCAGCCGCTACCCGCTGCGCCGAGCGGCCGTCGGCGACCGTCCCCGTCACGCCCTCGATCACTGACTCAGGTGCGCCGCCTGAGTAGCCGGCGATCACCGGCAGGCCGGCCAGCGCGGCCTCGGCGAAGACGATGCCGAACCCTTCGACCTCAAAGCCCCCCCAGCGCGTGCGGCAGGGCGAGGCAAACAGGTCGGCGGCGCGCAGCCAGTCCTTGATGGCGGCATCGGAGAGCGCCCCGGTGAGGTGCACGCGCTCTCCGACCCCGCGCCGCTGCGCGCGGTCGTAGAGGCGCGTCGCGAGGCGACCCTCGCCGATGAGCGCCAGGTGCAAGCGCGGGAACTCCTGACGCAGCAGGGCCAAGGCGTCGATGAGCATGTCCTGGCCCTTGCGCGGCACCAGCCGCCCCACGCACGCCACCAGCTCGCCGTCGATCCCGAAGCCCTGCCGGAGCCGCTCGGCCTCGGCGGCCGTGGCCGGCACGAACTCGTCCACCAGCAGCGGCGGCCGCAGAACCTCCGCGGGTACGGCGCCGCACACCTGCTGTGATGCGGCGCGCGCCGTGTACTCACTCACCGTGAGCAGCATGGCAGCGTTGCCCAGGACGTGCCGCAGAAGCCGGTTGAGGCCCGGCACGGCGCCGGGCAACGTGACTTCGGCGCCGCCGAGGAAGACCACGTAGGGCAGGCCGGCGCTCTTCTTGAGTTGCGGGCCCAGCAGGCCGGCCGGCAGAGGATGGCCGAGTTGGATCAGGTCGGCGCCCACGCGGGCGGCGAGCTCCTCCACATGGCGCAGCATGTCGGCCGTCGGCCACAGCACCGACGCGGGAGCACGCACGACCGAGTAGGGGTGCGTGGCGTCGAAGGCCGCCGCATCGACGTGCGCGGGGGCCAGCACGGTGACTTCCGACGGATCGAGCGTGCGGATGACGCCCCAGTAGTACGACTGGGCGCCACCGATGCGCGGCGGGAAGTCGTTGGTGACGAACAGTGTGCGCAATGCTCGTTCCCTGGCAGCGGTCCCTGGCAGGTCGCCCTCCAGCCTCCATGGGCTTGACGGGCCTCGCCGGGGGGCGAGACCGTGCCACACTCTACCACGGGTGGACGCGCACGGGTGTCGGCGTCGGGTGCCGCCGGAGCAGCACCGGCCAGCGGGGCTGCCCGCGCTCCGCTCAGGCGGGGCCGTCGGCCGTCGGCAGCACGACGGTGACCGACGTGCCGGCGCCGGTGGCGCCGGCCAGCGAGATGCTGCCTCCGTTGCGCTCCACCAGCTGGCGGCAGATCCACAGCCCTAGACCCATGCCCGGCATGCCGCCCTGGATCGCGGCCACGCCACGAAAGCCGAACTCGAACACGTGCTCGCACTCGTCGTCGGGCACGCCGCAGCCGGTGTCGGAGATGGCCAGCATCACGGTCCCGGGCCTCTCCCCCGCGGCCAGCCGGACCTCGATCGATCCGCTTTCGGGGGTGAAGCGCGTCGCGTTGTCGAGGAGATTGGCGAACACCTGATGCACCTGGTCGTGGTCGGCGATCGCCGGTGGCAGCGGGCGGGGCCCGATGTCCACATCGATGCGGGGGCCGGGCAGACGGCCGAACCGGCGCACGGCGAGGTTGCTTTCGACCACGTCGCCGATTGACACTTTGGCGGGCTCGGCCGGAGCCGCCGCGCAGTCGGACCAGCCGCTGTCGGCGACGCTGGCGATCATGCCCTCGAGGCGGACGACGTTGCGCTCCAGGATCTCGAGGTACTCGCGCTGGCGGGCGCTGAGCTCGCCGGTGGCGCCCCCGAGCAGCAGAGAGAGCGCTGGGTACATCACCGAAAGCGGTGCGCGCAGCTCGTGCCGCACGTGCGACTGGCGTTCGCGTGCGGCCTCGCGGCCGACGTCGTGCGATCCCGTTTGGCGCATGAACGTACTCTACCGCACCGCGGGGCCATGGAGGCCGGGAGCGAAGCCGGGGGGAGAGGCTGGTGGGCGATGCTGGAATCGAACCAGCGACATCCTGCTTGTAGGGCAGGCGCTCTACCGCTGAGCTAATCGCCCCCGCGCGCTTGGCCGGCGGCCGGCGCGCGAGCCGACCGCGGATGCGTAGTATACGACGCGGAGCGGCCGAACCTGCCGCGGCCGCGGCCCTTCATGGAATACGCGCCGCGCAGTGAACCCGCCGCAGACACGGCTGCGCCGCTCGGGGAGCAGAGCCCAGACGGCCTCCGCGGCGTCACCACCCCGGACGCAGAAAGGGCGGGCGACCCTTCCGGCCGCCCGCCCCGCGTCCCTGCTGGTAGTCGGCGTCTGCGCGACGCCCCACCGTCACTTCCCTGGCAGCTCCTGCCAGGACCCCTGGACCACCGTTGTGACCACGGTGGTCGTCGTGAGCGCGGAGTTCGTCACGGCATCGATGACGGCCTGGTTGTAGCACACCATGGACTGGTCCTCGATGGTGATGTCGGTCGAGTTGGGGCACCCGCACAAGAGCGAGCCCACGATATTGGGCTGCACTCCGTCACCGTTCGACAGGGTGATGCTCGCCTCCATGATGACCATGAGGCCGTAGAACGTACCGGTGCTGCCCCACTCGCAGGTGTTGCTGTAAAGACCATCGTTGTCGCACTGCATGAAGTAGATCACGGGTTTCGCCAGCGTGCCGCAGTTGACCTCACCGCTGGTCACCGTCTTCTCCGTCGTGGACAGGAGCGGGCACATGACCGTGGAAGCAGTGCCCGAGGCGGGTCCCGCGAAGTTGATCGCCACATCGCTGGTGCCGGCGTTCCCGTTGACCCACGTGTTGCCCAAGGTGAGATCGTAGGTCCCGCTGACCCCGATGATGCCGGCGAACATCGGCTGAGGCCCGGCCGTGGGATTCAGGTAGTTGACGGTGCTTATCGCCATGCGCGGCGAAGTGCTCGCCCCGGTCCAGGAGATCGTGCCGCCCACGTAGATGGGGCCGAACGAGTTCGCGCTGGTGGGGCCGCTGATGGTGAAGTTCCCGCTCACGTACAGTGCAGACGTGTTGGTGGTCGTGGTGCTGTTCAGCGTGAGGTTACCGGTCACGTACAGCGACTTGAAGTTGTACGTGGTCCCGGCGGTGTTCAGCAGGAGGGTGGTGCTGCTGTTATAGGCAAGATCCGTGGATGCCGTGTAGGTCTTCGTCGTGGCATTGTAGCTACAAGCCGCGAGAAGCGCCGTCTTGGTCGTATACACGGTAGCACTGGCGTTGGCGAAGCCCTTGCCGGCCGGGCCCATGCCGGTCTGCGCCTGATCCCCCAGATCCGCCTGTGTGGCCTGGTCGAAGTAGTCGCTGAGGAGCCCCACGTGCGCACTCGAACCCGTCGTGACGTCGTTGAACGTGTGGCCCGGAGTCGAGGACGTGCCATTTGCCTTGATGCCGACAGACTGGGTCGAGGTACCTGGTGCGGCGAGGTCCATCGTCGAGTTGCCCACGAAGTTGCCCCCCGTCATGATGGACGTCGGGTACGGCGACCCCGACACGTCGGGCGTGCCGTCGCGATTCACCGCGTAGAAGTCCCCGGTGTTCCCGCTGCCACCAGCCTGGATGTTGCTGTCGCTGAACAGCACCGCCCTGGGGAACGACGACAGTACCGACTGCGACTTCTGGGTCACCAGCACGCGCATGCGGCTCGTCGTCGTCTTGCCCTTCGGGTTGGTGTAGACGATCGTGACCTCGATCCACATCATCCCGTCGCCGTTGGAGTCGGTCGTCACGCTGGGTCGCCCGTTCGCGCAGTTGTCGTACACCAGGTACGTCACCGTCGCCCCCGGCGGGAACGTCCCCGCAGGGAAGGCGGCGGCGAGCTCGGCGGGGGTCAGCCAGGTACTCGTCGACGTCATGGGGTGAGTAGTCAAGTTCTGCTTCGCGAAGGTGACGGCGTTATCGAGGGCTGCTTCCGCGTAGTCCTGCACGTTCTTGCGGGTGCGGTCCGTAGCGGTGGCGCGCATCTGGGCAATGGTCACGCTCGTGAGGGCTGTGGCAAGGATCGCCAAGGCGGCGACGATCGAGATAAGCATCAGCAGCGCGGCTCCCCTATCTCCGTGGTGTCTCTGCATCGGTGCTCCTCCTCCTAGTTGCCGCTCGCGTTACGCGGCCGCACTGTGGTCGAAAGGTCGACGTACGTCGGGGTGTGGCTCAGGTTGGCGTCGACGATGAGCCTGACCCGTACCGAGATGATCTTCGTGAGATCCAAGGTGCCGTCGGTGTTGTCCGTCCACTGGACGGTACCGGTCCCGTCGCGGTAGGCATATCTGAACACGGCCGTATACGAGGTGGTGGGCGACACGCTCTTGTCGGTGACGCTGTTGTTCACCACGTTCTGGGCCAGCACCACCTTGCGGACGGACGCGTCAGTCCACGCGCCGGTGGTGCTCGCGTCGGTGCGTCGCTGCCAGTACAGGGTCTTCTGCGGCGTGGACCCGCTCGCCGTGTCGAGCCAGATCCGCGTGAGCCGCATCGCCGTGACCCCGGTCGTGTCGTTCTGGGCGCCCGCCTGGTTGTACACCGAGTAGAACGACACCTCCATCGGCTTCGCATTGATGTAGACCGCCGCCGGGGCGGGCGTGGGCGTGGCCGTGGCCAGCGCCGTTGGCTGGGCGTCGCGAAGCTCGCTCGAGATGCGGCTCAGCGCATCGCGCGCCGTCGCCCGCGCCGTGTCGGCCTTCGTCGTGACCCCGTAGGCGCGTTGCAGGGAGATCCAGGTCCCCACCAGCATGGTGCCGACGATCGTCGCGATGATCATGCCGATGAGGAGCTCGATGAGCGTCATCCCGGTCTGGGACACACGCCTCTCTCTGGACACGGTGCGCATGGGCAGTCGCCTCACGAGCCGCCGGGGTGCGTGTCGAACTTGAGCCGAGCGCTCTTGAGCAGATGGAAGGGGGGAGACGTGGCGTCTATGTACTGGCTGTGGCACGTCACCGTGTAGGTGATATTCGGACCGCCCGGCAGCCCCGTCCACACCACCGTGGTGGCGCTGGAGATGGGGCACTTGGTCGGCGAGACGGTGACCGTGACGGTAGGCGTCGGAGTGCCGGACTTGTACACGACAACGACGCCCCAGGGATTGTGGCCCGACGTGACCACCTGACTCCAGTCCTTGAACGAGCACGTGATCGAGAGGTTGGTGGTCGGCAAGGCGGTCGGGGTCGCCCCCGAGGTCGAGGTCGCGGACTCGGCCGCGGGGTTCTTGAGGATCGTCTGCGCGGTCGTGTTGAAGCCTGTGGCAGACGCCTTGACATTCACGGTGACCGTCTTGCTGTCGGCGTCCGGATCGTTCGCCGGGTCCACGACGTACGTGATGAGGTACGGCTTGCTGGTGCCGATGACCGTGTAAATGGGCCCGAACCTGTTGTCGCCGAACGGGTTCGCGGGCGGGCTCGGGGAGTAGTTCAGGTTGGGCCCCGTGACGTCCGTGTATTTGAGCAGGCGTATCTGCTCGATACGATCCTGCGCGATGTTCGTGGCGGTGACGCGTTGGTTGTCGGTCGACGTCCTCTTCATGGCGCCGACGAACACCGGCACCATGGCCGCGAAGATGATGCCCGCCAAAACGATGGTCACAAGAAGTTCCACGAGGCTGAAACCAGCTCCGCGATAGCGCATTTGCGAGTTCATGCCCTGCCTCCGGATAGCGGGGTTGTGCTATTCGTAGTATCGGTTCGGGGGGCCATTACTTGAGATTCCGGCTCTGCGCTTGTGTTGCCGGGCTTGGCAGCGTGGCTGACGACGCGTCCGCAAACGGCGTTGCCGCGCCCGGCAACAGCTTCTGCACGCCGGTCGCCGCACCTGCGCTGCGTCGCCTACCGGCGTGACGGATTCGTTCGTTGATTGTAATCCATGCGTTACGGGCGGCGGCCATGGAACGTACGCCCACCCAGCCGCGGAGGCCCGAAGGGCAGGACGCCGCTACTTCAGGCTCTGCAGCTCGCGCAGCGAGCGCTGCAGGGCCTTGATCTGGCGGCCGTAGCCGGCGAAATCGCCGGCCTGCAGCGCCTTCTGCGCCGCGTCGAACTGCCGGCCCGCCTGGGCGATAATGTCGCGAGCCTGCTGGTTGAGCGTGCCGCCGGTGCCGGCGCCCGTCGCGCCGCCGGTGCCCGTCGTACCGGCGCCTCCGCTCGTACCGCCGCCCTGCGTACTGCCGGCGCTGACGCTCTGCCCGAAGGCGGCGGTGAGCGCCCCCGCGAGCGTCGGCTCCATCGCCACGTATTGGCTGGCGTTGTTGCCGTTGGCGGCCGTCGCAGGCGCGCGGTAGAACACGATCACGCGCTGGAGCTGCGGTATCTGCGTCTGCGTGGACTCCAGGTAGAGCGGCTGGACGTAGAGCAGCGAGTCCTCGATGGGAACTACCAGCAGATTGCCCATGATCACCCGCGAGCCCTGCTGGCCCCACAGGGTGCGCTGAGCGCTGATGTCGGGATTCTGGTTGATGGCCGCCTCGACCTGGCTCGGGCCGTACACCAGCGAGCTCTTGGAGAAGAGGTAGTTGAGGGACTTGCCGTACTGCGGCTCGTCGGAACGGGCGCCCAGCCAACTGATCATGTTCTGCCGCGTGTTGGGCACGAACGGCAGCATCAGCACGAACTCCTCTTTGGTGGAACCCGGCAGCTTCATCATCACGTAGTACGGCGCTATCGGCCCGGCGCCGGAGAGCGACACATTGGTGGGGATCGACCACTGGTCGCCCTTGTTGTAGAGCACGTCGGGGTTGTCGACGTGATAGGTGGAATACACCCCGGCCTGCGTGGTGAAGAGATCCTCGGGGTAGCGCACGTGCTGGAGCAGCGTCTGGGGCATCTGGCTCGCCGGCGTGAAGAGCGACGGATACGCCGCCTCGTAGGTCTTGATCAGCGGATCCCGCGGATCGAACACGTAGAACTTCATCGTGCCGTTGTAGGCGTCCACCACGATCTTGACGGAGTTGCGGATGTAGTTGATGCCGTTCTGCGGCGTGGAGTACGGATAGCGGGCTGTGGTGGTGTAGGCGTCCTGGATCCACCACAGGCGGCCGTCGGCGATGACCATGTACGGATCCTGGTCGAGCGTGAGGAAGGGCGCCGCGTCGTGGATCCGCGTGCTGAGGTCGTTGCGGATGATGATGCGGCTCTGGCTCTCGAGGGCGGAGGTGAAGAAGAACTTGACCGTGCCGTACTGCGCCGAGAAGGCCAGGCGGTTGAGGAGCGGAGAGATGGGGATGCCGCCGGAGCCCGTGTACGTGGTGTACTCGTCCGTGTTGTTGGGCCCCGGATAGTCGAACTCCTTGTCCTTGGTCTTGACCAGGCTGTAGCCGGTGCCGCGCTCGCCGTAGTAGATGCGCGGCTGCTTGATGTCCAGCCCCGGAGCCCAAACGGGCGGGATGTCCTGCACGAGGAAGTCCGGAGACCCGTCTTTGGTGACCTGGTTCACGGCCGACATCGCCACGCCGAAGCCGTGGGTGTAGGTGATGTGCTGGTTGACCCAGCTCTGCGACGACGCAGGCAGGCCGGCGATGTTGAGCTCGCGCGCGGAGAGCATCGTCTCGGTATACGCGCCTTTGACGGTGTAGCGGTCCACGTCGGCGTCGAGGAACGAGTAGTACGGCTGCAGCTCCTGCTGCTGCTTGTAGTTCGCTACCAGCGTGTCGGGGTCCCAGAGGCGGATGTTATTCAGCGTCGCCTGGTTCGCGACGAGCTTGCTCGGCGTCAACGGCGTCTTCGGACTCAGAGGCTGCTGCGTGATCTGGTTGAGGTTGTACGCCGTCCTCGTCGCCGCCAGGTTGCGGGCGATGTACTCGCGCTCCTTGGTGAGCTGGTTGGGGTTCACGATCAGCGACTGGTACACCGCCGGCACGATACCTCGCAGCACGATGACGGCCACCACCCAGACGACGAGGACCGCCGGCCACCACTGGCGCCGGCGCCAGACGTTCCAGATGAGCACGGCGGCGATGGCGAAGGCTATGACCATGGTGACGCGCGTCAGCGGCAGGCGGATGTGGACGTCGGTGTAGCCGGCGCCGTAGATGGCCCCGGCGGTGGAGTACAGCAGGCCCCAGCCGCGGAACAACTGGCCGACGCCGACCACGACGAAGATCGCCGCCAGGATGGCCGAGAGGTGGGCGACGGCGCGGCCGCCGAGACGGATGTCGACCTGCGGGATGTTGGGCGCGGCCGCGCGCTGAGCACGGGCGAACGGCGAGGGCGCTTCCGCGTCCTCGTGCCCCGCGCCCTGTTTGCCGGCGCCGGGCGCCGTAGTCTTGTAGTCGATGCCGCCCATGATGAGATGCACGATGGCGGCAAAAACGAGCGCCACCACAAGCGCGCCGAAAATGAATGTCTGGACCGCTTGCCACATGGGCAGCGAAAACACGTAGAAGGCGATGTCGTGACCGAAGACGGCGTCCTTCGCGCCGAAGGGCGACTGTTTGAAGTAGAGCAGGAAGGTCTGCCAGCCCGCTGAGGCGGACCCCCCGGCGACGATGGCGGCCAAGAGGCTTACGCCCAGGCCGCCGTACCCCACGTAGCGCTTCACGGCGTCGCTGCGCGGCTCGAGCAGCTCCCCGTCGGCGCTGGCGCGATAGCTCGGCGCCAGGCGGCGGGCGATCTCCACGTTGAGCACGATGATGACGAAGAAGACGGCGAACGCCGCCAGGCCCACGAACACCTGCCACCAGATGCGCGTCCAGAACACCGAGCGAAAGCCCACTTCGCCGAACCACAGCCAGTCGACGTACATTCCGAGGAGGCGTCCGGAGACGGTCAGCAGGGCGACGACGAGAGCGGCGACGACACCGATGACGATACGGCGCCGACGGATGTGCGCAGCCGCCGGCCGGGAGGGCTTCTTGGGGGGGCGCATGGGCCGGACGTTGTCCATGAGCGCAGTATGTCAGATTCGCGCCGGATTGGAACCGCGCCGGCGCTCGCACACGGCGCCGCCTTCGTGCTCGAGCTAGTTGCGCTCAGCCTTGGCGGCGCGCAGCATCGCGGAGAAGCGCTGCACCATCTTGGGATCGAGCTCCTTGGCGGCCTTGGCCCGCAGGTCGGCCGCGCTGTCGCCATTGTGCGCGGCGAACTCGAAACGCCGGCACACGGCGAAGGCGCGCGCCACCCGCGGTATGGCGCTGCCGCGGCGCCCGTCGGGGTACCCCGAGCCGTCCCAGCACTCGTGACCGTAGATGAGCGCCTGCACGGCGTTCTGGCGCACCTCGTTGGGCTTGGCGCCCCCGTTCTGACCGCTGCCGAGGATGACCTGGACCTCGTCGCGCAGCTCGGCGCCGGTCTCCTCCACGGCCAGCGCCGTGATCAGACCGGCCGTCTCGGCCGCCGAGAGGCCGATGAAGGCGGCGAAGCGCCGTCCCAAGGCGACCAGGTCGCCCTCGAGCTCGGCGGCGGCTCCGGCGCGAAGATCGGTGTACAGGCACACGCGGTCGCGACCGCGAGTCTTGGCGCGGAGCAGCGCCGCATCCGCGGCGCCCAGCACGCCGTCGCTGTCGGCTCCCGAGGCGGGGAACGACGATACGCCGATTGATACCGTCACCCTGAGGTCCGGGTGACCGCTGTCGATATCTGCCACCGCGATCCGCACGCGCTCGGCGAGCGTCGTCGCTTCGTCGAGCCCTGTGCGCGGCAGGATCATGACGAACTCCTCACCGCCGTAGCGCGCCAGATAGTCCGACTCGCGCGAGCAGCCGCGCAGCACGTCGCTCACGGCGCGCAGCACATCGTCTCCCTTCTGGTGACCGATGGTGTCGTTCACGGCCTTGAAGCGGTCGAGGTCCATCATGAGCAGGCAGAAGGTCTCGCCGTATCGCCCGGCGCGGCTGACTTCCGCCTTGAGAGTCTGGTGGAAGTGGCGGTAGTTGTGGATGCCGGTGAGGCCGTCGCTGATGGCCTGGCGCTCCATCGCCTCGTAGCTGCGCGCATTCTGGATGGCGATCGCCGCCAGGTTGGCGAACAGCATGGCCGGCTCCAGCTCATACTCCTCAAAGGTCTTGCCGCCCAGGCGGTCGAGGCAGAGCACTCCGGTGACCTTGCCGCGCACGTGCAGCGGCACGACGACGCTCGCCTGCGTCTCCCCGACCTCGGTGCCCGGGACCTGGGCGATGCGCGGATCGTGCGCCATGTCGTTGACGAGCTGAGCCTGGTCGTTGCGCACGACCCAACCGCCCACGCCCTTGTCGACCGACATGCGGAAGTCCTCGTAGACCTCGGCGTTGGTGTCGCGCGCGTAGATGCACACCAGCTCGCGCGTCTCCTCGTCGAGCAGGCGGATATCCATGGCATCGAAGTCGACCATGGTCTTGAGCCGCGTGGTGATCTCGCGGAACACGGCGGTCTGGTCCAGCGTGCCCAGCAGCGTGGTGCTCAAGTCGAGGAGCTGATGGCGCAGGAGGAGCTGCCCTTCGAGCTGCGCCGATGTGGTCTCGAGCTCTTCGTAGTGACGCGCGTTCTGGATGGCGATCGCCGCCAGGTTGGCGAAGAGCTCGGCCGACTCCAGCTCGTGCTCGGCGAACGTCCGCTCGCCCATGCGGTCGAGGGCCAGCACGCCGATCGCCGCGCCGCCGACATTGAGCGGCGCCATGATGCTCGCCTGCGGCTCACGTTCCGTGCCGGGCACCAGCGCGCCGCGGGGGTCCGACAGCATGTCGTTCACCAGCTGGGCCTGGTTGTGACTGACGACCCAGCCACTCACGCCGGCGTCGAGCGGAGCTCGCCAGCCCACCATCTGCTCCACGTCCTCGTCGCTGGCGTAGCCGCAATAGAGCTCGTGCGTCGCTTCGTCCACGAGTCGGATCTCCATGGCGTCGTAATCGACGATCTCCTTGAGCAGCGCCGCGATCTGGGCGAAGAGCTCCCGCTCGTCGAGCGTGGAGAGCAGCGCCGCGCTGACGTCGACCACGGCGTGACGCAAATCGAGCTGCGCCTCGAGCGCCGTCGTCGCGAGCTCGAGCTGCTCGTACTGGCGGGCGTTCTCGACGGCCACCGCGGCGTGGGTAGCGAACACCTCGAGCGACTTGACGAGGTCGAGCGTGGGGCGCCGGCGGTCGGCGGGATCATAGAGGTCCAGCACTCCCATGAGCTCCCGCTTCTTGTCGTAGAGCGGCACGAACAGGTCGTCCGACTGCGTCCATTCGCCGTCGGCACGCGCCCCGAGGTCGAGCTCAGGCAGGTAATAGAGCTGCTCCTCGGTCCACTCGTGCCGACGGTGGTCGACGAAGTAGGACGAGCCGATCTGGTGCTTCTCGAGGAAGAGCTCGTCCCAGATGCGCCGCGGGATCGGCCGGTTGAACAGCTCGCGGTCGTACTCCGCGTTCTGGCCGACCGTCGCGTGCACGCGGAACAAGTCGTCGTCCGGTTCGCGCAGGTACACGGAGGCTTCGCGGAAACCGAAGGTCTCGGAGAGGGCGGTCGCGATCACGTGGACGATGGCGTCGAGTTCGAGGCTGGACTGCAGCTGGTTCGCCAGACGCACGAGACCGCGCAGCAACTCGAGCTCGCCGCGTTCGGCCTTGCGATTCGTCCCTCGAAACGCCATCTCGTTCCCTCGCCCACCTCGCCCGCGCAAGAGCGCACCCGTCAGTGTAGTCCCGGGGGGGCGCCGACGACATGGTCCTGCCTGGCCAGACCTGTCGTCACTACTGTCGACAGCGGAAAGTGAAATCTTGAGGGGCCGAGGGCGGGCCGCCGAAGGCCCGCCCGCCCGATCCGGTCGTCTCGTGATGCAGCCTCAGGCCGCGCACCTCGAGTCAGCCGGCGTACTTGCCCAGCTTGAGGATCTGCCGCGCCTCGTCGGGCGTGGCCGTCTCGCGGCCCCACTCCCCTGCCAGGCGCGCTACACGGCCGACCAGCTCGGCGTTTTCCTTGGCGAGCACGCCCTTATGGAAGAAGACGTTGTCCTCGAAGCCGAGGCGCACGTTGCCGCCCAGCGCCAGCGCCGTCATCGTCACCGGCATGTGCCAGCGGCCGATGCCGGTCGCCGTCCACGTGGAGCCGTCCGGCACCCTGTCGGCGAGAAAGACGACGTTGCGCGGCTCGCCGCTCATACTGCCGGGCACGCCGAGCACGAAGTCCCAGTGCATCAGCGGTCCCGCCGGGCCGAGCTTCTTGACCAGCTTGAGAGCGTTGTCCATCTGGCCGGCCTCGAAGATCTCGAACTCGGGCCGCACGCCCTTCTTCTGCATGCGCGTATAGAACTCGGTCATCAGCGCCGTGTCGTTGAAGAAGACGTCGT
>Ga0302323_100003140_pt1 | contig 13441 bp, 8 predicted proteins | sample Fen_T0_3_FD_201950 | JGI IMG/M metagenome (GOLD analysis project Ga0302323, IMG submission 201950) | Peat permafrost microbial communities from Stordalen Mire near Abisko, Sweden - Fen_T0_3 | ecosystem: Environmental > Terrestrial > Soil > Wetlands > Permafrost | place: Sweden: Abisko... | reverse complement strand
GCTATACAGAACAACAACGGCGCTTGTGATAAAAAGAAGACTCATAAATATTTTTCTGGAATTCATAAATGCCTCGCAATGTTACAGGAAGAGATGAACCAGAAAATCAAATTCATTTTGTTGTACATCACCCGATGTCATTGAATGAATTCGGTACATCGGGCGCACTTCTATACCGGGCAGCGGGAAAAACTCTGCGCCAACACTGTATCTTGTTTCGCTTCCTGTCAGCAAATCTATATCTGGATCGTAGAAGTCATAAATGAATTTTATATTCAGACCGTCTATAAGTAGATAATTCACTTCGAGATAGGTAATGAATTCATTTGTTCCGAGAGTCGCCTTGTCTTTTTTGAGGTCTGCCTCTACTTGAATGGTTACATCTTTATAACCCACACCAGCAAATCCTCCAACCATCGTGAGGTTGCCTGCACTACCCTTGTTGAACCAAGTTGATCCGCCGAAAGAAATATTCAGATTATCCACATGAAAAAAAGCTTCAGCCCTGCTCGTGATCAATCGGATGTTTCCATTGGAAGGGTCGGCACCGTCTTCGCCATTATAGACACCGACATTCCACGTAAGAGAAGTTGGCGATATGCCGAGTTCAACTCCGGTGTCTTCCCTGCGATAATAAGGAAACACCGTCTTTGTTCGTATGAAGGTTGTATGGTCGTCTATTCTGGTGCCATACGCCGGCGTAAACCTGCCAATTTTTATATATCCATTTGACGGAAGAATTTGGGCGATACCGAATACATCAAATCCATAGAGACCTTTGTTGAAATACAGCAAGACATGGTTTGAAAGGCGTGCACTCAAATATATGTCCCCTTGCATCTGGTAGAATGAAGAACGGTCCTGTTGTTGTTGATAGTAGAACAATGTTTGCATATCCATCCCAATGCTTACAACATCATTTAATTGCGGGCTAAAACCGGCCATCGTTGAATCAGGGGATACTGTGCGAAAGGGTAACGTTTCTCTTCCCCACATCGCTGCGCCATAATAGTTGCGCATTCCGCCGCCATTGGGGTCGATGTGACAGCTGCCGCATTTGAGATTGGTTAATGCAGAAAATCGCGGAAGGGCCAAGCCAGTTGTTCCGGCTGATAGAATGGAGAAGAAGAGAAAAACAATTTGGAATTTTCTCATAGAGTTCATCCTTTCAGAAAAGATAATAATGACACCTCTGTCAATCTTCATATTTATTAAATCTAATGCAACTGTATTGATCCGTTGGATGAAATGCCTGTACGTATCGGGCTTGTCATGTTTGTTTTCCGGATTAAAAAGAATTATCCGCCCCACAACCGGCATCAAGAAACCCTGATGCTCTCGATCAAGGTCTGCCTTGATGTCGCGGCGTCGGATGACGACCTCCGTCTATTGGGCGTTTTGTGTAATTCCCCCAACAATCCTTTAGTGCATTCATTGACACTCCATGGACAATGATAGAAATGTCGGGTAAATGACGTGTAAAATCCTTTCAAATGTCTTGGACAATCACTTATTCAATAATTACATTGCCTAAAACAAAATCGGAGACAACTGGTATGAAACAACCGGAATTGGGAAAGAAAATAATCGAGCTCAGAAAAGCAAAAGGGTTTACACAGGAAGAACTGGTAGACAAATGCAATATCAGTGTTAGAACACTTCAAAGGATCGAGACTGGAGAAGTGACTCCGAGGAGCTACACCATCAAGACTATCCTTGCCGCGCTCGATTACGATTTAAGCACGATCCAGGATACTGATGAGATGGTCACTCATACGATGATACAATCGTTAAAAAAGCACCTTCTCCTTGAAATACATCCGGTCGTTTCTCCAGATTATTTTATGAAACAACTCAACATTGCATGGATATCGGGGCTCTTATATTTTTTGATAGGATTCTTTGAAGGGGCGGCTGAATATTTCAGATACAAGGATCAAGTGCTCATCTATAGCACGACGTTTTATATACTCATCAAAACATCGTATGTCATCGCTTATATTATATTTCAGCGCGGATTTATATTCCTTGGAGGGCTTTTTAAAAATTATCTGCTCCGAATTATTTCTTTCATTCTCATATTCGGAAATATTCTGATCATCGGATATGATATCGCATCACTATTTTATAATTCTATAGAACGGCAGTTTGTTTTAGGGTCTGAGGCGATCGTTTTCGGATGTATTGGGATATTGTACGGGATATCGTTGAGAAGGCTTCGGAAACAACTCGGTACGGTAGCAACTTACGCCGGCGTATTTGAACTGTTGGCGGGTTGTTTTTTCCTCACGGTCGTGTTATCATTTATGGGGTTTATTGTGCGGATACCGGCTGAGCTTATTGAAATCATCATGCTCTATAAAAGTGTGGACATCATAAAATCGAAACAGGAAGAAAGCATTCTTCCATATCCAGGGGCAGGTTACACCGAAAAATAAATACGTACAACATTTTATGAAGTCATGGTGCCGAAAGCGACCCCGGCTCTCTTCTCATTCCATTGGTGCAGGTTGCGTTATGATGTAGAAAAAAGTATTTTGAAGAGAGAATGTGGGTGAACAGAACTTCATTATTTCCAACGGTGTAAAAAAGGATGTCTCCATGAGCACGAAACCAGATCAGGCTGTCGAAACTTTTGTGAACGGATTTAATTGCGCTCAAGCTGTATTCTCTACTTACGCAGAAGAGTTCGGCATTGATCGAACCGAGGCGTTGAAAATTTCATGCGGATTTGGCGCAGGAATGGGGCGCCGTCAGGAAGTCTGCGGTGCTGTATCAGGAGCCATGATGCTCATCGGCTGCAAACATGGTAAAACAATCAGGGAAGACAATACTGCAAATGATTTGACCTATCAGCTTGTCAGGGATCTCTCGGAAAAATTCAGCGCGATACATGGAAGTACTTCATGCAGAGAATTACTTGGTTGTAATCTCTTAACACCGGAAGGTCAGCAATTCTTTAAAGAAAATAATTTCCGCGATCTCAAATGTGCTCTCTATGTCCACGATGCAGCTGAATTAGCAGAAGAAATGCTGTTGAAGGATTAAAACGCCGAAAAATGATTAAGAAAGACCTCTTGGCTCTCTCCTGATTATTTCTTATCTTTTAAAAGTATGAATAGTTTTACTTTTCAAATAGCTCTGATTCCTCAGTAGCACATCCTCCGATGAACGGGGCATCTTCGTGCCTTGCATTTCATTTTAATAAAACATGAAACGATCTATTCCAAATTAATAGAAATGAAAAATAACGAACTCACACGACGTCGAACATTCGGCATTATTAGTCACCCGGACGCTGGGAAAACCACACTGACAGAAAAACTGCTGTTGTTTGGCGGCGCTATTCACACAGCCGGTGCGGTGAAGAGCAATAAAATCACAAAGACCGCCACATCCGACTTTATGGAAATAGAAAAGCAGCGCGGAATTTCTGTGGCAACTTCTGTGATGGGCTTTGAATATAACGGATACAAGGTCAATATCTTAGATACACCCGGTCATAAAGATTTTGCCGAAGATACCTACAGAACTCTTACGGCTGTCGACAGCGTTATCCTCGTTATTGACTGTGCGAAAGGTGTAGAAGAACAAACGCGCAAACTGATGAACGTCTGCCGGATGCGAAGCACACCGGTGATCGTGTTCATTAACAAATTAGACAGAGAAGGACGTGATCCGTTCGCTCTGTTGGACGAACTGGAACGTGAGCTGGGCATTCATACAAGGCCGCTGACGTGGCCTATCGGTATGGGTGCGCGCTTTCAGGGGGTGTATAGTTTGTTCGAAAAACAACTGAAGCTTTTCTCTCCAAATAAAACACGCATCTCGGATGATATCGTGGCCATTGACGATCTCGCCAGTCCGTTTCTTGATGAACATCTTGGAGCAGATTCTGCTGCGAAACTTCGTGAGGAAGTCAGACTCATCGATGGAGTGTTTGAACCCTTCGATGAAAAACATTATCGCGAAGCGTATCTTGCCCCGGTCTTTTTCGGCAGTGCTATTAATAATTTTGGTGTGAAAGAATTGTTGGAGACATTTGTGGAAATTGCTCCTTCGCCGCAGCCGAGAGAAACGAACATCAGAAAAATTGATCCGTCGGAGAAAACATTCAGCGGGTTCATTTTTAAAATTCATGCAAACCTCGACCCCCATCACCGGGATCGTATTGCGTTTTGCCGGGTTTGTTCCGGCCTGTTTGAGCGGAATAAATATTATCTCCATACGCGGCTGGAAAAAGAAGTGCGGTTCGCTACGCCAACGAGCTTTATGGCAAATGAGAAAAATATCATCGATGAAGCCTGGCCCGGCGATGTCGTAGGATTGTATGACACCGGTATTTTCAAGATCGGCGATACATTGACAGAAGGCGAACAGCTTTTCTTCAAGGGTATTCCGAGATTTTCTCCGGAGGTGTTCCGTCAACTCGTCAATAAAAATCCTTTCAAAGCCAAGCAATTAGACAAAGGAATTCGGCAGCTGTCCGATGAAGGTGTTGCACAGCTGTTTATTCGTCAGCAGGGCAATGTTAAAATCGTCGGCACAGTTGGTGAAATGCAATTCGAAGTCATTAAGTTCCGATTGTTGCATGAGTATGGAGCGGAGTGCGATTTACAGTCGATGAATATCTATAAAGCGTTTTGGTTTACCTCTTCAAACAAAGAACAACTTGAACGCTTCCAAGACCTTCAAAATTATCATATTGCGTATGATAAGGATGACCATCCGGTCTTTTTGGCTGAAGGAACATGGTCCTTCAATACTGCACGCGAAATGTTTCCGGATATCGAATTTCATCTTACGTCCGAATTCAAAATGGATGTAGATATTGTTCAGAGCATCGGACAATGGGCAAAATATTGATGAACAGAGAAACCGTACATCATATCTCCAATTTTAGTTTCAGAAAATGGTTGGTTTTAGGAAGGTGAACAATCCATCGCCAATTCTGAAAATCTCTGACATATCTCGAAATGGTTGTTAACAGATGCAGCGGCCCTATCTCAGCAACACAAATTTCTTTGTTTCATTATAAGATCCGACTTGAAGACGATAGTAATAAACTCCGCTTGATACTCCCACAGCGTTCCATTTTCGAGTGTAGAACCCCGCTGGTAATGTCTCCGATACAAGTGTTGAAATTTCTTGACCCATCAAATTGAGTATTTTCAGAGTGGTGTATGCATTCGTTGATAACTGAAAACTGATTACTGTTGAAGGATTAAATGGATTGGGATAGTTCTGCTCCAGGGAAAATTTATTTGATGCCCTTTCTGCCTGTCTGGGTGACACCCCTGTTGTAGATATTGGCAGAGTTATTTTCCATATCTTAGGTGATGTATTTGTCGGATATTGTAATCCGGATTCGACAACATATATTATATTTCCGACCATCTCGATACCAAGCGGAGAGTTGAAGCCGGAAATCAATTTAGTAACATGAGCAACATACTCACCTGCATTCTTCCTTAATGAAACCAACAATAAATCCTGACTTGTATCGTTCATAGCGGTGATCAGCGAGCTGTTTGAGAAACTAATGACAAATGCTCCGCCTTTCAAATCGCCAGCCAAGATTGAATCCCGATCAAACACAATTCCATCAACTGATCTATGTGGTGTAAAGGTAGTAACCATCAAACCAAGTTGACTGGCATCTTTTACTGCCCCCGTTAAGGTATCGCGAAATTTATCCGCATCCGGGCCAAAACTGGGAATCGGGTCTGTAAAGGTAATACCAGTAGGCCTGGGAGAATAAGAAGGATCATTGCTATAGGTTGTATAAAGCATGCCGGATCCCCCACCCCATGCATTAGGGCTAAGAAGCGGGTCGTTATGTGGATTGTATGGTGTGAATTGCTGCGGTGTGTTATTGCCGCCTATACGCCATGGAAATCCGTAATGATGCCCTTCCTGAATCCAATTCAATTCTTCCGGATCATCCCTATCATCTGAATTATCAGGGCCGAATAAATCCCCGTTTGCTGAATAAGCAAAATCGAATGTATTACGAATCCCTTCCGCAAAAAGATATCCATTGGCACGAAGCCAAGTTTTATCATTCTGGAGTAATATATTTTGTCCGTTCGTCGGGAGCCTAAGGATAGAAGAAGTCAATCCTACTTCCCGGTACCCGTTATGCATTTCACCATGATCAGTTGAAGCACCGCTGTTGATATAAAGAGAATCACCGCTCGGGTTAAGAATAATTCCGTTCATTCTGTGATTATAAATATTGCCGTATGGGTATGCAACTGTTTTTGCGATGACACTCCAGGCACGATTCTCGCTGCCCGGCTTATCCGGAACCCCCTTGACAATGGTCGCAGTTCCAAACTGGCTGCTTGAATCGTTTCCCACCAAGTACATCGTTCCATCCTGTCCAAAAGAAACGCCTAATGGAGCGTTCAACCCATGATCTTTTGTCTGATATACTGTGGTAAGGGTTGAGTTGCCATTTGTTCCAATATCTACCCGCTGAATAAGTCCATTGTTTTGCAAAATATACAGACGACCTGAAGCAGGATCACGTTTGATCCGGACAGTATTCTTCTCAACGACCCCAATCTGCTTCAAGCTTATATCTGATCGATTTGATTTTAACTGACCATATGAAGGATTGATATGAAAGAAAAGAAACACGAAACTTATAGATGTTATTGTTCGAAGAAAAGGGTTAGACATTAAGCGACTCCATTGAGAGAGTGAGTGGACGAAAGATTCGATACGTAATCTTGAATATAGCTTTTGAACCTCTTTATCTAACATCAAAATAAAGAAAGTAGTTTCTTGATTTACGTCTTCAGTGATGTGCAAAGGGGGGAGATCAAGTTTCTAAGTGAGAGCGCATTGGTCATTTAATTTTTGATTCTCTGCTTCATATAGAGCCGATTACAACTCTTCCATCAATTGAATGTCGAGCAGCGGCAAAATTGTTCCGTATGAACATGTTCCAGCGCTCATTAGAAACAATTTAAGAGGTTTGTACCCTTCATTATTCCCTAATGGCGGATAACAATCAGAAATGATCTCTGGATAATTCTCGGATGTCGAAGAAAAATATGATACCGTTATTCACAAAGCGTATGCCGGATCTTAAAGAATCACTCATTATTTCTCCTGCATAAAATTGCAGGAAATGACTATATTCAGAACATTTCTTGAAGTCTGATTTTGAGCGAAATGCACTCCCCAGGGCATTCTTGAGGTTCGCAGCTTTACTTTCGAAGAAAAAGAATGGAGACTGATGTCATCTCCACGGAAATAGTATCAAGACTTCTCATGAACAGCAAGATTTGGCGGATTTTCTCAGAGGAGAGATTCTTCCAATTCTGCAAAGGAACAGGCTTTTCTCTCGCAGAACTGCGAATTCTATTTGTAGTTGTGCACATATTTTGCCAAATTTCAAGATAATCATGACTCAGCAGAACGGAACAATTCTTGCCTGAGAATGTCGACGACGGTTTTATCAACTTATAATAGAGAAGAGACAACAACAATGTCAGACGAACAGAATGGACGAAAAAAGGTAACTATTGACGGTAACGAGGCAGCTGCCTATGTTGCCCATAAACTGAATGAAGTCATAGCGATTTATCCTATCACACCCTCTTCCAATATGGGTGAATGGGCTGATGAGTGGTCTGCGCAAGACCGAAAAAATTTGTGGGGTACGGTTCCGCAAGTTGTGGAGATGCAAAGCGAAGGCGGCGCAGCCGGTGCTGTCCATGGCGCCCTGCAAGCCGGAGCGCTTTCCTGCACATTTACAGCTTCGCAGGGATTGCTACTCATGATCCCCAATATGTTTAAAATTGCCGGAGAATTGACTTCAACGGTGTTCCATATCGCTGCGCGTACGTTGGCGACGCACGCATTATCCATTTTTGGCGATCACAGCGATGTCATGGCTACGCGCCAATGCGGCTGGGGAATGTTGTCGGCAAACTCGGTGCAGGAAACAATGGATCTCGCACTCATCTCGTATGCCGCAACTTTTGAATCACGCATCCCGTTCATCCATTTTTTCGACGGCTTCCGCACTTCACATGAGGTGATGAAGATCGAACAATTGAGCGATGCCGATATTCGCGCAATGATTGACGATGATATGATACGCAAAGTTCGTGAGCGCGCATTGACACCGGATCATCCAGTTCTTCGCGGTTCGGCTCAAAATCCGGATGTATTTTTCCAGGCACGCGAAGCGGCAAATCTCTACTATGAAGCGGTGCCCGGTATTGTTCAAAAAGCAATGGATAAATTTGCGAAGGTTATTGGACGAGAATATAAATTGTTCCAATACGTTGGTGCACCGGATGCCGAACGTATCATTATCATGATGGGTTCCGGCGCAGAAACTGCACAGGAAACTGTTGAATACTTGATGGAACAAGGAGAGAAGATCGGCTTGCTGAAAGTCCGCTTATACCGACCGTTCTCCATTGAACATTTTGTACAGGCACTTCCTTCAACAGTGAAGCATATCGCGGTACTGGATCGCACGAAAGAATCCGGCGCAGTGGGCGAACCTCTGTATCTGGATGTCATCACGGCATTGAGTGAAGCATTCACTGCAGGGAAAACGCCCATGAAATCTCCTCCGCGAATTATTGGCGGACGGTACGGATTATCGTCGAAAGAGTTTACCCCCACCATGGTGAAGGCAGTCTTCGACGAACTGAAGAAGCCCCAGCCGAAGAATCACTTCACAGTGGGCATCAACGATGATGTCTCGCACACAAGTTTGACATACGATCCGAACTTCAGTGTTGAACGGGATGATGTTGTTCGTGCAATTTTCTATGGCCTGGGCGCCGACGGAACCGTGGGAGCGAATAAAAATTCTATTAAGATCATTGGGGAAGATACAGAGAATTATGCGCAGGGCTACTTTGTGTACGACTCAAAGAAATCCGGTTCCACCACCACATCGCATTTACGTTTTGGCCCCCGTCCTATTCATTCGATTTATCTTATCGAACGTGCAAGTTTTGTTGCATGCCATCAGTGGTTCTTCCTTGAAAAGTTCGACGTGCTGCAAGCGGCAATCCCCGGCAGTACGTTCCTGCTGAACAGTCTCTATGGGAAAGATGAAGTCTGGAATCATTTGCCGAGGCACATTCAGAAACAACTCATTGACAAAAAGATGAAACTCTTCGTCATTGATGCATACGAAGTTGCCAAAAATACCGGTATGGGCAGCCGTGTGAATACGATTATGCAAACCTGTTTCTTTGCGATCTCCGGTGTGCTGCCGAAGGTTGAAGCGATCGAAGCAATTAAATATTCGATCAAAAAAACCTATGGCAAAAAAGGGGAAGCAGTTGTCGAAAAGAATTATCAGGCAGTAGATCAAACCCTTGCAAATCTTTTCGAAGTAAACATTCCTTCCGCTGTAACAAGTAGTATTGAGATGCCGCCTGTTGTTTCCGATAACGCTCCGGACTTTGTAAAAAACGTTTTGGGACCGATTATTGCCGGCAACGGTGAACGCCTCCCTGTCTCTGCGATGCCTGTCGATGGCACGTTTCCAACGGCTACTGCACAGTGGGAAAAGAGAAACATTGCACTCGAAATCCCGGTGTGGGAAACTGAAATTTGTATTCAATGCAACAAATGCGCAATTGTCTGCCCGCACGCAGCGATTCGCACAAAAGTGTTTGACTCAGACAGGCTTGCATTAGCCCCTGCGAATTACAAGTCTATGGACTATAAAGGGCCTGAGTACAAAGGAATGAAATATACAGTTCAAGTAGCGCCGGAAGATTGCACGGGATGCAATCTCTGCGTGGAAGTCTGCCCGGCAAAGAGCAAGAAGGAAGTAAAGGTAAAAGCGATCAATATGAAGCCTCAGCCGCCAATCCGCGATCAGGAAAAAGCGAATTTCGAATTCTTCCTCGATCTGCCCGAAGTGGACCGCCGCAATGTAAAAGTCGATACAGTCAAGGGATCACAATTCCTCCGTCCGTTATTCGAGTTCAGCGGTGCATGTTCCGGATGCGGAGAAACACCGTATATTAAATTAGTGAGTCAGTTATTCGGCGACCGTATGATGGTTGCGAATGCCACGGGCTGTACATCCATCTATGGCGGAAATCTGCCGACGACGCCATGGGCAAAGAATGCTGATGGGCGCGGACCTGCATGGTCGAATTCGCTCTTTGAAGATAACGCGGAATTCGGTCTCGGTATGCGTTTAACTGCAGATAAGCTCAACGCAATGGCAAAAGAATACGTGACCATCCTTTCTATCGATATCGGTGTGGATCTTGCCACGGCACTCATCGAAGCGGTACAAAAGAATGAGGCGGAAATCTATGAACAGCGTGAACGCGTCAAGATGTTAAAAGATAAATTAGCAACAATAAATAGACCCGAAGCAAAACGCCTGTTGACCCTCGCCGATAATCTTGTCAAGCGCAGCGTCTGGATCATGGGCGGTGACGGCTGGGCATACGACATCGGCTACGGCGGATTGGATCATGTTCTTGCCTCCGGTAAGAATGTGAATATTCTCGTTCTCGATACCGAAGTGTATTCCAATACCGGCGGTCAAATGTCGAAATCGACGAACCGCGGGGCGGTTGCAAAATTTGCGGCTGCAGGAAAATCGACAGCCAAGAAGGACCTCGGCCTCATGGCGATGATGTACAATAATGTCTATGTCGCACGTGTCGCAATGGGTGCAAGCGATGCACAAACAGTCCGTGCATTTATCGAAGCGGAAGCGTACGATGGTCCATCCATCATCATCGCGTATTCGCATTGCATCGCGCATGGTATTGATATGGCGCGCGGCATGACGAATCAGAAAAATGCAGTTGAAACCGGGTACTTCCCATTGTTCCGATACAATCCAGAATTAAAGAACGAAGGAAAGAATCCGTTCAAACTTGATTCAAAGGCACCCAAAGGCATGCTGACAGACTTTACGTCGACGGAAACACGCTTCAGTGTTCTCACCAAGATGAATCCGGAACGTGCAAAAGAATTGCAGAAACTTGCGGAAGCAGACGTGAAAGCTCGTTGGACGATCTACGAACAGTTCGCTCAAGAAAGCGAACCGGAAAAAGTTCCGGGAACGAATTAACGCCGCACAATTTTTAAGAAGTACTCATGAACAGTATTCCGCCTTGCAAACTGCAGGGCGGAATAATATTTTTTCTAGAACATATTTTTGTTATCTATTATGAGGAGTAGAACACGATGGATCTTTCGACAACATACCTTGGCATGAAATTAAAAAATCCGATCGTCGCCTCGGCAAGTCCGTTATCGCGTTCGATGGATTCCATGCGCCGACTTGAAGATGCAGGAACTTCCGCTATTGTCATGCATTCGCTCTTCGAGGAACAGGTGACGAACGAAGCCGAGTCCTTGGAATTCTACAAATCATACGGAACAGAAAGTTATGCCGAGGCTCTGTCATACTTTCCCGACACCGGTGATTACCAGTTTGCCCCGGAGGAATATTTGGAAATCGTTGCGAAGGCAACGAACAAATTAGAAATTCCAATTATTGCCAGTCTCAATGGTGTCACACCAGGAGGCTGGACACGCTATGCAAAAAGTATGGAAGAAGCCGGCGCTGCGGCAGTAGAATTAAACGTCTACTACATTCCAACCAAAGGAACAATGACCGGTGTGGATGTGGAGAATCGCTATGTGGAAATGTTGAAACATGTCCGCGGTGCAGTCAAGATTCCTGTAGCAATGAAATTAAGCCCATTTTTCAGTTCAATTCCAAACATCGCCCAGCGCCTGGTACACGAAGGCGCTGCTGGATTGGTGCTCTTTAATCGCTTTTATCAACCTGACATTGATCTTGATGAATTAGATGTCAAGCCGGGTGTTGGATTAAGCGATTCATTCGCAAACCGACTTCCGATGCGTTGGATCGGAATTTTATACGGGAAGGTCAAAGCGAGTCTTGCGGCGACAAGTGGGATTCATACCGCAGAAGATGTGTTGAAATTGACGATGGCTGGTGCAGATGTGACGATGATGTGTTCTGCGCTGCTGATGCATGGTCCGGAACATGTCGGCAAAGTATTAAAAAATGTTGAGCAGTGGATGAAGGATCATGAATACGAATCCATCGAGCAGATGAAGGGAAGCCTCAGTCATAAATCCATTGCTGACCCATCTGCCTATGAGCGCGCAAATTATATGAAGGCATTGAATCGGTACAAACTCCTTGTCTAGGAACTGATTCCTCTTTCCCCTTGTTATGGGTGAAGAGGACGGAATGAAAAAACCTGAAGAGAATAAGATGAGAAAAAAAATCCTGGTGAATGCACTCGACCGAAATTTGGATAAGATGTCCAGATCTCCATGGGTCGTTTCACTGAAGGATGGGAAAGATCTTATTTGCCCGTTCTGTGACCAGCCGGTTCAACCATGCAAAACGGATCCATCGGCGATGTGCGAGCGAATGCTGCGCGGCGGAACTGAAGGAAAAGAACTTGAGGATGCGCTGAACGGATCTTCTCGGGGTCATTTTGGTGTGTGTATCTCATGCGGCAAACAAATTTCCATGACCCATTTTAAAAAGCATCCCACTGGGGAGCTTTGTACCCGATGCATCAAGAAAGGAAAAAGACTTCGGGGAAAGAACGTCGCAGAGAAGGCGACAGCACAGCACCGATGACAGTTCCCTGCTCAACGATCATCCTCATTCCCAACAATTTATTGCTCCTTGCATACAGTGATCAACGATAAATTTCTTTCCATCCTTAAACAGTTTGACCGTCCAGGTCCGCGCTATACGAGTTATCCTACAGCACCGATATTTTCCGCGGAGTATACGGCGGACCGTTTTGAACATGATTTGATTGAGAATAATCACAACACATCGGCGCCGCTCTCCCTGTATCTCCATATTCCTTTCTGCGATACGTTGTGCTACTTCTGCGGTTGCAACACGGTTATTACTCAGAACCGGGACAGAATATCTGAATATCTCGTCGAACTGAAAAAAGAAATTGCACACAACGCATCATTGATCGGCAAGAACAGAAAAGTTGTTCAGATGGCATGGGGCGGCGGTTCACCGTCGTATCTAACACCGGAAGAAATCAACGGGCTCTCAAAATTTATACGGGAACGATTTACATTTTCCCATGACGCAGAAATCAGCGTTGAGATTGATCCGCGTGAGCTGACAATCGACCACCTGAAAGCATTTGTTGAAAACGGAGCAAATCGGTTGAGCCTCGGGGTTCAGGATTTTGACGAGAATGTGCAACGTGCGGTCAATCGTCTTCAGCCGGAACAATTAACGCAGCAAATGTTTCAATGGTCGCGACAATTGGGAATGAGAAGTATTAATGTGGACCTCATTTATGGCCTGCCGTTACAAACGGTGGAATCGTTCAAGACGACACTCGAAAAAGTGATTACGTTGTCCCCTGAGCGCATTGCCGTATTCAACTTTGCA
>Ga0302323_100003138_pt1 | contig 13441 bp, 9 predicted proteins | sample Fen_T0_3_FD_201950 | JGI IMG/M metagenome (GOLD analysis project Ga0302323, IMG submission 201950) | Peat permafrost microbial communities from Stordalen Mire near Abisko, Sweden - Fen_T0_3 | ecosystem: Environmental > Terrestrial > Soil > Wetlands > Permafrost | place: Sweden: Abisko... | reverse complement strand
GAGTGCCGGCACATCGGACGCGACAAAGTACTCGTCTTTCCCCAAGCCAATTACCGCCGGCGGTCCATTGCGCGCGGCCACAATCTTGTTCGGTTCATCCACCGAAATGACGACTAGCGCAAAAACGCCGGTCAGTTCCTTTACTGCTTTTCGGACAGCTTCTTCCAAGGCTGGACGCTGTCCATTGCCGGATTGCAGATAGTACTTCTCGACCAGGTGGGCGATGATTTCCGTGTCGGTCTCTGTCGTAAACTTGTGGCCTTCCGCGATCAGCTTCTTCTTGAGCGAAAGGTAGTTCTCGACAATCCCGTTGTGCACGACCACGATCTTGCCGGTGCAATCGCGATGCGGGTGGGCATTCTCTTCCGTGGGACGTCCGTGCGTAGCCCAGCGTGTGTGTCCGATACCATACGTGCCGTCCAGGGGTTTCGCGCGGATTACTTCTTCAAGATTGCGGAGTTTCCCTTCGGCGCGGCGAATCTGTAGGCCGGCGTCAGTTCCAGCCACCGCGATTCCAGCCGAGTCGTACCCGCGATACTCCAGTTTGCGCAAGCCCTCGATGATGACGGGCACAACTGATTTCTTACCTACGTATCCCACGATTCCGCACATTGGCGAATTGGCTCCTTAGAGAATGCTTCGGTGGGGGGACCGGTGATGGTTCTGACAGCCCCTAAAGAGGGGCTCGATTTCGATACGAAACTCCGATCCGATGACGCAAAAGAGCGATGCTCCGACGAAACGATGTTGCGCAACGATGCCTGAGACGGGGCAAGCCCCGTCTCTACCTCTATTCCTCGAGGGAGTAGCGAAACTCTTCAATGACGGGGTTAGTAAGAACCTCTCGCGCAATGCGCTCTACTTCAGATTCCGCTTCCTGCCTGGTAACACCGCCGTTGAGAGTAATTTCAAAATACTTGCCTTGGCGGACTTCCTGCAGCCCCTTAAAGCCGATCTTGGTCAAGGCTCCGTGAATGGTTTTGCCCTGTGGATCGAGCACGCTTTTCTTAAGAGAAACGAAAACTTGAGCTTTCATGGCCAGGTTGAATTATACGGTAGTCCGACCGGATCGCGACTGTGGTTTTCCTTATGACAGGTATCCGAACGGACGATTCACCTACGTGCTTACAGCCTCTGTAAACTATTCAAAAGAAGCGAGTTGCTTCTCGATTTCCGCAAGAGACTGCTCCATCATCTGTCGGTGCCTCGGGTGGGTGGATCCTTGAATCTGTTGCAACAGCCGTTGCCGGGAGAGCCGCAACCCGTCCCGTCGCCGGTTACGTTCCTTTTGCGCTGGCGAGAGCTCGGGCCCAGCGGGCTCAGTTTGCCCGGTCCGATCCGCCTGTTGTTGCTCCACTGACTTACTCTCCCAGCCTCTCGCCATGAGTAGTTACCACCATCCTGTTTCCATTTAGCGAACAAACCAAACAATTCGCTTGCTTATGAACCAAAGGATAATAAGATACTTGCGATCCGACAATCGACAAGCAGACTGTCGGTAGCGAATCGGTTCTGCCGCTCGAACGGACCCAGTCCGATGGTTTCCAAAGGAAACCACAAGGCGCGGAAATCGAAAGTGCCAGAGCGCGGCTTGGCGAGCTGTGCGGATCCCAGGGTTCTGCTCATTATTTTAGTGGAGAGGGCCCAATCAAAAGGGGCCTCGGTTTTTCGTTCATGCCGGAGTTCGACTCCCGCTCGCAACGCGACTTGCGTACAACCAACGTGATCGCACCCAATCCCACTCTAGAGAACCATTCACATAACTCGAATACCGAAATTCTGCTCGCGATTACAAATCTGATTGTGGACGGCAGTCGTCTAACGGATCTTTTCAAGAATCTTGTACCTTTCCTTCACAGGCTTGCCGGTTGCGACGTCGTGAGCTTCGCTTTGTATGACGAGACTCAAAGCGGAATCATTACAGATTTCTGGAAGAAAGGTGCGGAGGCTGGCCTCGGTAAGACGTTTCCCGTGAAGGATTCCCCCTGCGGGTGGGTCTGGCAAAACCAGCAACCCATGACCATTCCAGATTTAGAACTGGACAAACGGTTTGCGTCTGCTTTCGCGGAGATACGAGCTTTGGGAATCCATTCCTTGACGCTCTTGCCCTTGAGCACGAAAACTGAGCGTTTCGGTACCATCGGTTTCGGCACGGATTCCCCACAAATATGGAGCGCCGAAACTCTGGACCTGCTGTCGGGAGTCGCCCGGATCATCGCCCTGGCGCTGGAAAGCCGGAAGGCGCGCAGCATCGCGGACGAACGCCAGGAACGTCTGAAGAATCTGTTGGCCATCAGCCATGAATTGAACTCCAGTTTGGAGTTCGATCGGCTCCTGCAGATTATTTTTGCCGACCTGCGCCACATCACGAATTGTGACTGGGCCGTGATTGCCTTGCTGCAAGACGAGCGCGAGATAATGCGGCTTTACGGAAACATTTGGGAGCCGCAGTTCGAATCCCTGTTGGGGGCCGGTCTCCGCGAAGTGGCACTCGCGGATGCGATCTCAGCGGAAGCCATCCGCTCCCGAACGATCACTCATTGGAATGCGGAAGATCTGCAGCGCTTTGGTGGCGACACTGCCAAGGCGATACGGGCAGCTGGAACCAAGTCCGTATGCAATTTGCCATTGATCGCGCAGGGCGACGTCCTCGGATCTCTGAATGTTGGAAGTGCCCGAAAAGATGCATTCACGCGGATTGACGCGGGATATCTCCAACAGGTGGCAAACCTCTTTGCCTCGGCTATTCGCAACTCTCGTGTTTACAGCGAGACAAAGATCCTGAAGGATCGTTTGACGCACGAAAAACGCTATTTGGAGACGGAAATTCGAGAGGAACGGAAGTTTGACGATATCGTCGGTACCAGTCCATCCCTAAAGCGCGTAATGGACAATGCTGCAATCGTTGCGCATACCGACGCCACAGTCTTGATTAGTGGCGAAACCGGCACCGGAAAGGAACGAGTTGCCCGCGCGATCCATGCCATGAGCCCGCGCAAGGATCGTACTTTCGTTAAGCTCAATTGCGCGGCCATCCCGACGGGCCTTCTGGAGAGCGAGCTCTTCGGGCATGAGAAAGGCGCGTTTACCGGAGCAGTCAGCCAGAAAGTCGGACGATTGGAATTAGCGGACAAAGGAACTCTCTTACTCGATGAAGTGGGCGAGATTTCACTGGAACTTCAACCAAAGCTGCTGCGAGTTTTGCAGGATCAGGAATTCGAGCGGCTCGGAGGCACCAAAACCATTCGTGTTGATGTTCGCCTCATCGCCGCAACTAACAAAGACCTGATGCGCGCGGTCGAAGACCATGAATTTCGCAGCGACCTCTTTTACCGCTTGCACGTGTTTCCACTGCACTTGCCCCCGCTGCGCGAGCGCCGCGAAGATATTCCTTTGCTGGTGCGTTACTTTGTCGGAAAGTGCTCCGCGCGTCTCGGCAAACAAATTGACTTGATCTCCGATGAGGTGGTCGAGGCCATGATGAATTGGTCGTGGCCCGGCAATATTCGCGAACTCGAAAACTTCATCGAGCGTTCCGTCATCTTGTCAGATGGCAATCGTTTGTGTGCGCCGCTCTCCGAATTGCGGGGAGAAGGGCCGAGACATTCCTCAGAAGGGGAAGAAACGCTTCGGGAGCGAGAGCGTGTCCATATCATCGAAATTCTTCGCCAGACTCGCGGCGTGCTCTCTGGGCCCGCCGGAGCCTCTGGGCGACTCGGTCTGAAGCGCACAACTCTCCAATACAAGATGCAGAAGCTTGGTATCTCGCGGGGCGACTACCTGGACTAACTGAATTGTGACGGCTGCCCAACCACCGTCTTTACTGCCCGTGCGATGGCGTTTCGTGTGAACAAAAATCCCGACATCCTTACTAACTCAAGGAAACTAAGAGCCATTGACTGAGGCCAGGTTGGCCCTCTGCGTGCAAACTGCGGTTGTCCGGCGCGTCCCCGCGCTCCCCCGGAGTAAGTAGTCCCCCTTTTAGCTAGGCGACTTGGGCCCCATAGGAGTTCAGCATGGGTGTACCGCGGCGTTTCGTAGCTCCGAGCGATTGTCAGAACTGTTCGTTCCGAAGGAGTGGCGATTTCTGCCACCTCCGTTCCCCATTGATGGACCGTTTTAACGCCATCGGTCACGTCACCATCTACCCAGCCAATGTTCCGCTCATTAGCGAAGGTGAGTTCTTGCGAGGCGTGCATATCGTCTGTTCCGGTCGAGTCAAGATGTCCGTCGAAACCCGCGAAAAGCGGACAGTCATTCTCAAGATTGCCGGGGATCGCTATGTCTTGGGTCTAAGTTCGGTCGTGTCCAGTCGTCCCGCCCCCCTGACCATCACGACCGTCGACCTTTGTCAGATCAACTTCATCGAGCGGGACAGATTTTTGGAACTGCTGGAAACCGACTATCGCATGAAGCTCGCCTGCGCCGCCATCCTCGCGCACGAAATCTCAACCACGTTCGACGATGTGCACGATTTGCTCTTGGCCAGAAGTTCCACCGAAAAGCTGGCGCGGTTATTGCTTTCCTGGGTAGCCGCCCAACCCCACAACCGCGACCTGCGCGTAACTTCGGAATTCACCCACGAAGAGATGGCCCAGATGATTGGCTCGTCGCGAGAAACTGTAACTCGGTTGCTGTGCGATATGAAAAAGAAAGAACTCATCCGGATCGAGGGCTCAACATTGGTAATTCCCAACCGGGTGGCCCTGCAAGCCATCGCCTGATCGCTGATGCGAAGGTCCTCCCCTGGGCGGACGTGGAAGTGACGGTGCCCATCTTCCCGCGATTGCAGCCGTTTTCTTTCTGGTGCCAGTTCAGATGGCGGTAAACGAGATCAACGCGGTCGTGAGCCCAAAGCACGACTCCAATCGCAAATTCTCCGGGTGGAACATTCTGGGTGTTGTTATCGGAGGGCTGCTTTTCGTCCTCGTTTTTGTCGGGACATTTTTCCCGGCTAAGTGATGGCACACGCCCGCAGCCTGGAAATTATTCCAGTCCCTCCTCTGATTTTGGAACGTGATCCTACTCCGGTTTCTTATCGGCGGGCGGAGGCGCAGGATGGCCGTGGTGGTGTTCCATCCCCATGCCCATGCCGGGGCCCATTTCGCCCATGTGCTTCATCATGTGTTCCATGTGGCCGACCATCATGGTCCACAGGTCAATGTTCGCTTGCCAGCGAGCCTTTTCTTCGGCGTCGCTGACTTTTGCGACGTTTGCTTTCATCTGGTCGAGCGAGGCTTTCATCTTGTCCAGGTCGGCCTGCATCGCCTCCATGTGTTTCTTGTGCATCTCGCCCATCTTTTGATGGTCCATGCCCATTTCATGATGTCCTGCAGGAGGCGGAGGGGCCGGTTTGTCCTGGGCGAGCGCCAAGGTTGCGAACGCGAAAATAACTGCGAAAAGCAGAGAGTTACATTTCATGGGGAACTCCATTTCGATTGATGGGCCCAGTATAGGCTCTGTTGGCGATTTTGAGCAGTGAGCGAGAGGGACGTTTCCCGACCATCGCAGGCGGCGATTACTTGCGCCGCCTTTTCACGGGCTTTTGCGGCTGCTCTTCAAGAACCGCGAACTGCAGCTTCTTCTCCACCGGATCGATGCGATCCAGCAGCACGTGCACCCGATCGCCCATGCTATAGGTTTTGCGCGAGCGCTGGCCGATGATCTGCCGTGACATTTCATGAAAAGTATAGTGATCGTCGTCGAGCGTATTCAGAGGTACCAGGCCTTCGACAAAAAGGTCAGTGAGTTCGACGAAGAAGCCGAACTTGGTCACGCTGATGATGAGGCCGTCGAAGTCTTCTCCGACGCGCGGCTCCATGAATTTCACTTTCTTCCATTCCATGAGTTCGCGTTCCGCGTCATCAGCGCGACGCTCGGACGTGCTGGATTCTTGCGCGATCGCGTGCAACTCCTCAACGGGGATCGGGCCGCCAAGAGGTTCTAGCGCTTGCTGGTGGGCGTCGCGATCGCGGCGCTTGGACCAGGGGGATGGGGTAGCGCCGGCGTCTCGCCGGCCGGAATGCGGGTGCAATGACCGCTGCTCCTCGGCGGACAGGTCTTCTTGGTGCGGGCGGGACGCCCCCGCGACAGCCGGCGGGACGCCAGCGCTACGGTCGGGTGCATCGATGCCGCCATCGGAATTCTTCATTCCAAACGATGTGCCCACTGGTACCTCGCCGTCTTTCGTCTCTGCAGAGTCATGGAGCACCTGCTTGAGAATTCGGTGGACGATGAGATCAGGATAACGGCGAATGGGTGACGTAAAGTGCGTGTAAGTGGTGGCCGCCAGTGCGAAGTGGCCCATGTTCTCTTCGCTATAGCGAGCCTGCTTCAGCGAGCGCAGCATCAGGAAACTCAAGATCCGATCTTCGGGCGTGCCAGAAATTTTCGCGGCCAGTTTTTGATACATTCGCGGCGTGATGTGAACTTCTTTGGGCACTTCGATTTCGCGCACGCGTTTACCGGTGCCGTGCGCGGCTCGACGGTCGGTCTTCATCTGCATGCGCTCGATCGGAAGCGCTCCCACCCCCAGCGAGTATCCGAACGTCGCGGCCAGCACTTCGAAGTCATACACGCGCTTGGCATCGGGCTTTTCGTGGATGCGATAAAGCGACGCGATGCGCTTGTTCTCGAGATAGTGGGCAACGCACTCGTTGGCCGAAAGCATGAACTCTTCAATCAGTCGGTGGGCGATGTTACGTTCGGAGCGCGAGATGCTCTTCATCAGGCCAGACTCGTCGAACTCGATGACCGCTTCAGGGAGATCAAAGTCAATCGAGCCACGACGCTCGCGTTTTCGATTTAGGATCATCGCCAAATCACGCATTCGCTCGAAGTGCTCGACCTGTGCGGCATAACGGGTGCGCGTATCGGCGTCGCCCTCGATCACGGCATTCACCGCCGTATACGTCATGCGCTCGGCGGAGCAGATCACACCTTCATTGACTTCGTATCCGACGATTTCGCCGCGATGATCAATCTCCATCGTGCAGGAAAGCACCAGGCGATCGACTTGCGGGCGCAGGCTGCAGATATCGGTCGAGAGTTCGAGGGGCAGCATGGGCACGGCGCGGTCGGGAAAATAAACGCTGGTGCCGCGCAGTCGCGCTTCCTGGTCAAGCGGCGAGTCGGGCGTAACATATTGCGCGACGTCGGCGATGTGGACCTGCAATTCGTAATTGCCGTTTGCCAGCAGCTGGACGTGAACGGCGTCGTCGAAATCTCGAGCGGTTTCGCCGTCGATGGTGACGATGGGAAGTTGGCGATAGTCTCGGCGGCGGCGGAGTTCAGCGGTGGGGATCGCATTTTCAATCGCCCGCGCTTCTTCGATCACCGGAGCAGGGAACCGGTGTGGCAGGTGGAATTTCCGGATGATGATCTCGACGTCCACCCCGAAATCATTTTCTTCGCCGAGTATTTCGATGACGCGGCCACGCGGATTCTGCGTGGCGCTGGGCCAGTCCGTGATTTCGACATCAACCACGACGCCTTCCAGATCCCGCCACTCGGTGTGACGGGCGGCCTGGTCGCCGATGACGCGATCAACCGGCTTGTTACTCGGTGACCTTCGTGGTTGGTGTGTTTCTGATTCAGCCACAGAGTCCACGGAGGAAGCGGCTTCCGAGGGAGGGTACTCCATTCCGGGCGGAATCGTGATCTCCTTTGCCACTTTTCCATCGATCGGCTTGACGTAGTTTCGACCGCGGTCGTAATGGAAGATGCCGACCACGGTCGGGTGAGCACGCGAGACTGAGCGCAGGATGCGGCCTTCCGCGCGGCCATCAGTGCGGAAGTTTGAGATTTCAACCAGCACGCGATCGCCGTGCATCGACGTTCCAGTAGCATGCGGAGGAATAAACACGTCACCCGCGAGCCTCGACTTGATGCTTGCGTCGAGAGTGACGGCATCGGGAATCACAAAGCCGAATCCGTCGCGGTGCATGCTGAGCCGGCCGACGAATGTGTTGCGCCCCGTCTTAACCTGCGGGATCGAATAGCGCCCCTGGTCGATTTCGAGGAGTTGGCCCTTCTTGACGAGCGCATAAAGACGGTCGGTCAACTCGCGACGCGCTTCGCCACCTCGTGCCCCGAGTTCGCGCAGCAATTGCTTATGGCTGGCCGTCTTCTTCGGTTGGCGTTCGATATGGCGGATGATGACGGAATCGGAAAGCGGGAGGGTCATTTTGTAAATTTGTAATCGGGTAATTTTGTAATTGAAAACCTTATCGAGCGCCCATTCTATCCGGGTTCAAATTGCCAAATTTCCCGATTACGAAATTACCAAATCCTATTTGAAGTACTTCTCTTCCAAAATTCGCCGGTGATGCAATTCGTGCCCCGCGATGATGTAGGCGAGACTGCGAACCGTGACGGGGTTGTTGCTGGCAGTCCCTCGGCGCAGCCACGCAACTTCATCAAGATTGCGAAGCAATGTAAGTGTGGCTCGGCGCACCGCAATGTAGTCTTCAATCAGTTCGCTCAGCGCCACTCGCGCAAAAGGCGCGTTCTTTACATATTCATTCTCATCAAACGAAGCCAGCGGCGTTGCATCATTGCGTGAAATACGCATGGCGCGGTAAGCGAACACGCGCTCGGCGTCGCAGATGTGGCCCAGAACTTCCTTGACGCTCCATTTTCCAGAGGCATAGCGAATCTCGCCTTCGCCTTCACTCCGGCATGAGAGTAGCAGCAGAGTCTTACGACGTTGCTCGTCGAGCGTTGCCAGGATGTCGGCGCCCTCGACCTTGGAGACGTAGGTTTCGTAAAAGGAGGCGTATTCGCCAGTTTCAGGCCGGCCGATATTCGTTGCTAGAGTCGTCATGATTTACCTCGGTAGGGATGCTGTGACCGAAGTCAGTCTGGTTCTTTTGTGCCCCACACAGCATAGTATCGCGATAAAAGAATTACCGCAGGGCGGTAGGGCTTACATGGCAATGTGTCCGATTTCCGGACTCGCAGTTTGGTAGCCCGACCCTGATGAACCAATTCTGGAACGGGAAAGTCCTACGAAAATCTGGATTTCCACAGCATCACGCGTCTTCTACGGGAGTAGAATCGGTTTGGCCCCCGAAATGCGGCGGCGGAAGCAAACCGCTTTATAACGAAAGGATTACATCACCAATGTGGAAGCCCACGAATCAACCTGCGACTCCTGGCCGACCGGCTGAACCCGAGCGTCCGACCCCCACCGCCACGACGGCGCCGATCGTGAACGAGCCGCCCGCCGCGCCTCGTCCGGTTACCACTACGACTTCGGACCAGGCTACCATCGGCAAATCGCTCGTGATCAAAGGCGAAGTGACAGGTTCGGAATCCTTATATATCGATGGCCGCGTTGAAGGCTCTATCAATCTTTCTGGCAATCGCGTTACCGTAGGCCGTAATGGTGTGGTGGCCGCGAATATCAATGCACGCGAAATCGTTGTTCTCGGCAAAGTACGGGGCAACCTGACGGCGAGCGACCGCGTGGACATCCGTAGCGATGGTTCGCTGACTGGCGATGTCGTAGCGGCACGGATCTCGATCGAAGACGGCGCCTTCTTCAAGGGCGGCATCGACATTCGCAAAGCTGGTGGCAAGCCTGAAGAAGCAAAGAGCGCGGCTGCGGTTTCCAATAACGCAGAGCCCGCGATCGCGGCGAGAGCGTAAGAAGCCGGGCTTTGGGCGCTGCGCTTTCGGCTCTCGGGCCAGTTTTGTAGACAAACGAAAGGCATCCTCTTGGTGAGGATGCCTTTCTTACTTTCGGAACGAGATACTACGCGATGCCTACGGCTGCGATCTTCTCGGTCAGGAAAGCTTCGATCACGTCGCCAACCTTGATGTCGCCGTAATTCGCGATGGAGATACCGCACTCCATGCCGCTCGTCACCTGTGATGCATCGTCCTTGAAGCGACGAAGCGAACTGACTTTTCCCTTGAACACGACGACATTGTCGCGCAGCAAGCGAACTTCGGAATCGCGCTTGATGAAGCCATCCGTGACCCGGCAACCGGCAATGGTTCCGACCTTCGGGATGCGGAAGGTTTCGAGAACCTCGGCACGGCCCTGGTGGGTTTCCTTGATGGTCGGCTCAAGCAGGCCGGTCATGGCGCGCTTGATCTCATCCTGCAACTCGTAAATGATCGAGTGCAGGCGGATGTCCACCTTTTCCTGGTCGGCCAATTCCTGCGCCTTACGCTCGGGCCGAACGTTGAAGCCGATGACAATCGCGTTCGACGCCGATGCCAGCAGAATGTCCGTCTCCGTAATAGCGCCTATGCCGGAGCGCAACAGCTTCAGACGAACCTTTTCGTTCGACAGGCGGCCCAATAGATCGCCGAGCACTTCGACCGAGCCCTGCACGTCAGCCTTGAGAATGACGTTGAGTTCCTTCATGCCTGCGGACTTGATTTGCTCCGACAGGCCTTCGAGCGAAACTCTTGAACTCTTGGCCAGCGTAGCTTCGCGCGCTTTCTGTTCGCGGTAGTCGGAGATGTCGCGTGCTTTCTCGCGGTCCGCGACTACAGCAAATTGATCACCCGCCTGCGGCAAGCTTTCCAGGCCAAGGATTTCGACTGGAGTCGAAGGCGGCGCTTCCTGCAACGGCTGTCCGCGATCATCAAACATGGCGCGTACTTTTCCGTATGCGTTGCCAACGACAAAGTTGTCGCTGGTATGGAGCGTGCCGTTCTGAACCAGGATGGTTGCAACTGGACCGCGCCCGCGATCCAACTTGGCTTCGAGTACCACACCGCTCGCTGCCCGTCCCGGTACTGCCTTCAATTCCTGGAGATCGGCCGTCAGGCAGATCATTTCGAGCAACAGGTTGAGATTGGTTTTCTTCTTCGCGGAAACATCCACGAAAACCGTGGTGCCGCCCCAGTCTTCCGGCATCAAGCCGCGATCAGCGAGTTGCTTCTTCACACGCTCGGGCATGGCGTCGGGCTTATCAATTTTGTTGACCGCGACAATGATTGGAACTTCCGCGGCATGGGCGTGGTCAATGGCTTCGAGGGTCTGCGGCATGACGCCGTCGTCGGCAGCCGTGACCAGCACAACGATGTCGGTGGCTTTCGCGCCTCGTGCACGCATGCGGGTGAAGGCTTCGTGGCCCGGCGTATCCAGGAAAACAATCTCGCGGCCAAAAGCCGGGGACGTCTTGTCGCCGATACGAACTTTGTAGGCGCCGATGTGCTGCGTGATGCCGCCGGCTTCCCCGCCCGCGACATCGGTAGAGCGGATGGAATCAAGCAGCGTAGTTTTGCCGTGATCAACGTGGCCCATGATGGTGACCACCGGCGGACGCGACACAACTTCTGCGCCGTCTTCGCTGGCTGCAGTTGCTTCGGTTGTATCTTTGGCAGCCTGCTCTTCGAAGGTGATGACTTCTGTTTCGGCTCCGAAGAAGCGCGCCATTTCGCTGGCGAGTTCGGCGTCGAGCGTCTGGTTGATGGTGGCAAAAACGCCGCGCATCACCAGGCGCGCGATCAAATCCTTCGCGCGAATGTCGAGTTTCTCGGCAAGATCCTTTACTGAGATTCCTTCCGTGATCGTGATGCTCCGCGTGATCGGCTGCGGCTCGTTGTTCACGACCATGCGCGGCGGAGGAGTGTAGCCCTTCATCGGGCCTTCCTTCACACCACGCGGAACATATCTCTGACCGGGGCGACGAGCAGGTGCGCCGGGACGGCTGCCGGGACGCGACGGTCCGGGCGGCGGAGGCAATGCTCCGGGGCCGACGCCAAGCGGACGCGATCCGGTTGGAGACACGCGCGTCGGATGCATCGGGCGACGTTCGCCAGGACGCATGGGCGGGCGAGTTCCCGGTGCTCCGGGCGCTCCAGGTCGCGCGGTGCGCTGAAAAATTGGTTGTCCCGGAACTGGGCGTCCCGGTGCTGGTCGCGGTGGTGCTCCCGGCGGAGGTAACGGTGCCTTGTACACGGGACGCGGGCCGGTTTGCGGCATGATCATGCGCGGTTGCGGCGGCGCAGGCGGCAAGGGCGCAGCAGGCTTTTCCGTTGCCGCACCTTGCAGATTGACTGGCGGTGCAGGCGGCGTAGCCGGAGGCGCACTGGCGGCAGGCGGCGTGGCGGCAGGCGTCCGCGGCGGAACCGCGATGGCCGGCGGAGCGGCGTTCGCAGTTGGGGCCGATGGGGTTCCAGCCGGCGCGGCAACCGGAGGCTTCGGTGGAATAACAACGACCGAAGGCGGCCGTAGAGCCGCGACGGATGCTGGAGTCACGAGCTTTGGAGCGGGCGGTTCGACTGGAGCCTTTGCCGGCGGCACCGACCTTGAAGGTGGAGCGGGCGCAGCGGGAGCTTCGGTTCTAGCTTCGACTGGAGCCGGAGGTTTCGCTACCGGCGGCTTGCTGATTGGGCGTGCGGCCGGGTGTTCTGCCGCTTCCTTCTGCTGCGTGATCGCGCGCAATACATCGCCCGGGCGCGCAATATGCGACAGATCAATCTTGGTTTTGAATTCGTCTTCTGTGTGCGCTGCTGGACGGGAAGACTTCGCGGGTGCCGACCCGGCCTCGCCGGAAGACCGTAGCGCCTTGCGGACCAGTTCCGCCTCGTGTTCTTCCAATGAACTGGAGTGCGTCTTCTTTTCGGTAACGCCGACTTCCGTCAGCACGTCAAGAATCGCCTTGCTCTTGACCTCCAGCTCACGGGCCAGATCATTGATTCGAATCTTCATCCGCTTTCGTTTGTCCTTTTCCGGTCCCGCGTTCGAGTGTCGTTATTTACGCTCGCATATCTAGCCTCACGGAATCCGTGTTCATCCCTACATCTCTCGAACTGCACACTGGCGAACCCCGCGCTTTCGACCCGGAGACTACTCCGGATTCGCCAATTTCCCCGCGGTTACTTGTCTTCCGGGGCTTCTTCGGTCGTCGGCTGATCGCCTTCAACGACCGTCTCAGCAGGTGCGGCTTCGGCGGTTGCTGTCTCCGCTTCGCTCGCGCTTGCCGCTACTTCTTCGATGGAAGCTGCTTCCGGAGCAACTTCTTCGACGCCCTCTGCTTCGGTGGCAGCTACCGCTTCTCCGCCATCCAGAGTGGCGAAGTAATTATTGACCGCAATACTGATTTTTTCCACCGTTTTCGGGCCAATACCTTCGATCGCTTCCAACTGCTCCGGCGTCATATCGGCCAGCGATTCCACGGTATTCACTCCCGCAGCTTTCAGTTTTTCCAGCAAGCCATCGCCCAGGCCCGTAACAATTTCCAGCGGAGTCGCGGTTTGTGTGACCAGCGCCGACATCTGCTGTTCCACTTCCTGCCGCTTCTCTTCTTCGCTCTTGATGTCAATCTTCCAGCCCAGCAGTTTGGCCGCGAGACGCACGTTCTGGCCCTTCTTGCCAATGGCCAGAGAGAGCTGCGTGTCGTCCACCACGACTTCGAGATGTTTCTCAGCCGAATCCACAATCGTGACCCGGCTTACTTTGGCTGGCTGCAGCGCT
>Ga0302323_100003137_pt1 | contig 13444 bp, 13 predicted proteins | sample Fen_T0_3_FD_201950 | JGI IMG/M metagenome (GOLD analysis project Ga0302323, IMG submission 201950) | Peat permafrost microbial communities from Stordalen Mire near Abisko, Sweden - Fen_T0_3 | ecosystem: Environmental > Terrestrial > Soil > Wetlands > Permafrost | place: Sweden: Abisko... | reverse complement strand
CGGCTATCTTCGAGATACGTGCAGAAGGTTCTGACAGGAACCAACCCTCGAGACCTGCCGGTGGAATCGGTCAGCAGGGTAGAACTGGCACTGAACATCAATACCGCGCGAGAAATCGGCGTTACGATTCCCCAAGCGGTTCGACTAAGCGCTACCGATGTTGTCGAGTGAGGGTTCGTTTCGCATTGACGTCGGTAACCTGCCTATCCCCTTGGGCGTGCCGACAGGCTTGATCGGTTGAACGACTGCTTCGCCAGGACCGACCGGCAGCTTGGGGCCGAAAGCGCTAGTTCGATTCGTTGGACAGCGGCCGTTCGCTCGGGCTTTCGTGCCTGTAGGCGGCCCTGAACTTTGCACGTCTGCTTTAGGGAATTCCTCGTTGCGCCTGCGGAGTCCGCCTACGTCCGTTGTACCCTGAGACCGGCCATTCCCGAAGTGAGAATTTCTGCCGGCGAGCTTCCGGAGATGGCCGACTCGAGCCAAGCGCGCCCCCGTCGGCAGCTATTGCGGCGAGCGCCAACAACCGAGTAAGGTCCAAGATCAGCCACCACAGCAACCCCCAAGCTTGACCTCGGAGGAAGCACCCAACGGAGGTCCTACTGGGGTGAGCAATCTTCCATTACCTGAGGTCGCCGCAGGTCCGATCCAACGACATTCTGGACGGTGCCGACCATGCTCAGTACGAGTGCAGCGACACCGCCGTCTGGCAGAGGCTGTCCGCGATCTGCATTGCCCCGGGCGCGTCGGCAGCCCCCGACGGGCCGGCACGTCTCGACATGGTTGCGATACGGGTGCTCCGCATCGGGCAGATCGAACTCGGGAGCATCGTTGCCGGCGTCGTCGAGCCTGGCGCGCTGATTGCGCCGCCACCGCGTAGAACGCGCTACCGCACACGATCTCGGCGCGGGATAGCTCAGTCGCACGCAAAGCGCACTGATTCCGGCGGCGCTCGAGCTATTCGACGCGCTGGTGGAGTCGCTAACCGAAAGCCGACAACAGCATGGCACGAGCCTCCGAGTGTTGGCGAAACACAACCTTACGCGCGCGGGATCACCGCGATGCAATCCACGCCGATCGCGCTCGTGCCTATCTTCGCCTCGAGGGTCGTGCGCGCCGGAAATGGCTCGGTCACATAGTTTGAGTAGACCTGGTTCATCGCCGCAAAATTGCCGAAATCAGCCAGCACGACGGTCACCTTGACGGCGTGCTGCCACGACGTTCCGGCCGCTTCCAGCAGCGCGCTGACATTCCTGAAGGCGCGTTCCGCCTGGTCGGCAAAGCTCCCGCTCACGAACAGATCGGTGGCCGGATCGACGGGGCCCTGGGCGGAAACGTAGACGGTCGGCCCGCTGGCGATGATCGCCTGGGAATAGGGACCGCGCGGCCTGGGCGCCTGGGCGCTGAGGATTGCCTTGCGCATGGATCACTCCTTTACAAAGAGACATTTCGATGACACGCTCGTCCAAACAGCCGGGCGTTACGACTGCGGCCGCCGAAGGAAACCCATTATGACGGCAACCCTCGAACCCGTCCGACCCATCGAACTCGCGGAGATCCGGGAAGCGCGTGCGCGAATCGCGCGGACCATCGTTCGCACCCCACTGGTCCGCTTGGAACTCGGGCCCGGCTTTCCCGAGATCCGCCTCAAGCTGGAGAATCTGCAGCCGATAAACGCCTACAAGTTGCGGGGCGCGGCCAACGCAGTGGCGATGCTTTCGGACGCCGAGCGCAGGCGCGGCGTCTGGACGATCAGCGCGGGGAATGCCGGCCAGGGCGTCGCCTATGCGGCGCGGCAGGCCGGCGTGCCGTGTACGGTTGTGGTGATCGAGTCGGCGCCGACCTCGAAGATCGAACGTATGAAGGCGCTCGGCGCGAGGCTGGTGCCGGTGCCGTACGAGGTCGCCTGGAAGACCCTCGACGACCGCGCGTACCCCGGCGTCGAGGGGACGTTCGTGCACCCGTTCGACGATCACAACTTCCTCGCCGGTCATGGCACGATGGGTCTCGAGATCCTCGAGGATGCGCCCGACACGGTCGCCGTCATCGCCGGCATCGGCGGCGGCGGGCTCATCACAGGCGTCGGCAGCGCGATCAAGGCGCTGCGGCCGGATATCAGTATCTGGGGCGCAGAGCCGGAGACCGCCGCCCCGACTGCGCGGTCGTTCGCGATGGGTTCTCCGCAGGTGTTTCCCGAGTGGAAGGCGTCGTTCGTCGACGGCGCCGGGGGCCAAAGCGTTTTCCCGCGCATGTGGGAGCGGATGAAGCCCCTGGTGGACGGCTGCATCGTTGTCACGCTCGAACAAACGAAGCAGGCGATGCGGCTGATGGCCGAAAAAACGCGCGTCATCTCCGAAGGTGCGGGCGCGTTGCCGCTGGCCGCGGCGCTGACCGGAAAGGCGGGCCAAGGACCGATCGTCGCGATCGTCTCCGGCGGAAACATCGACCTCAAGAAGTTCTGCGAGATTCTCGAGTCGACTGCCGGTTAGCGCAAACCGGGACCCAGCGAATGGCCGGCACCGTCGGCTGACGCAATCCCGCCGGCTGCTTACGGAAGGGCATATCCGGGTAGTAAACCCAACGCCACGATGCGCCGACCGGCCGCTTTGGAGCGAAAGCTCGACCGTCTCAAGTTGGCCGGTCCGGCCAAAGCATTGACGATCTCCGTCGACGCAAGGTAGTCAGTCGGTATCGACGCGCAGTTCGCCCTTGGCTTATAGCTAGCCTCGATGTTGCGCCAGCCAGCGCCGCCACTGCCCCACCAGGCCGCTCATTCGACGAGCCTCGGCAGTGGCGGGGCCGAGCGCCGCACTGTGAGCGCGGTAGTTGCCGAAGAAGCCCTCGGCGTCGTCGGTTGCCCCCAAGTAGCGGCTGAATTCGTCGTAGTGCTCCCATCGATCGTGGCCGGTGACCGACGGATACCGGAAGGACGTGCCGAGTCGCCGGTTCGCATCGTCGAAGTGCTGGATGACGGTACGTCCGAGAAAATCTACGATAGTTATGGACGCAGGCATTCAAGGACTCCTTTCCGGAACACGCGGTCGCCGAACCGGCTCCGGGTCCACAGCGCCAATTGTGGCCCTTTGTACCGCACAGTCAATACGAATAATACGGCTATTGCGCCCCGGCTTTCCACCGCCGGCGACCGGGATTACACGCCACCGCCGCCGGTCCTTGCCACATCACGCGATCTTGTCGCTCAGCAGGTAACCTCGAACCGCGTAGGGAAACGTCGCTAACTCGCTACCCGACCCCTCGTGCTGGCCAAGAGCATTGGATTGACTGCTTTTCTCGTAGCCCCCGGTAACCTACCCGACAAGACGCATTGAGGACTTATGTTTCTCGGGCCAAACTGAGCGGGTGCACAAGGACCCTTTCGACGTTCCTGGCACCAATGCAAGCCGCACCGCGTACGCGCTGCGCGCCTGGCTAGTCGCGGTAGTACCGTCCCTTCTCTACTTCTTTGTGCTTGTCTCTATCGGGGCCGATTCGCTTCGTCCCCCCGCAGGGGGGCTCGATCCCACGTTTGCGGGCTACAGCATCTTGGCAGCTCCACTGCTGGAGACGGCACTCATGTTTCCCTTGGCGTCGCTACTCACACTTATCATTCCGCGGCAACCGTGGGTCCAGATAGTCCTGTTAGCAATGGTTTGTGCGCTGGCTCACCTATTCGGCGGTGGCTGGCGGCAAGTAATTGCGAGTTTCTGGCCATTTCTGATCTATTCCGCGACGCTGATGACATGGCTCAAGCGCTCCGGTCGAGACGCATTCGTGCTTACCGCATTCGTACACGCGCTATACAACGCGACTTTCTTCAGTGTCGGCGCAATCGGCAACTACATCGCGGCATCCGGTCGATGAACTATCGAAGCCGGAATTCTCGACACGGGCTATCGCGATTGAGTCGGTCGAAGGCGAGCTTTCGTAGGTCGGAGTGGGGTTAGCATCCCGTCGGCGTCGAGCGACCGCTTCGAGGCAATCTACCAGTGCGAACATGCCCGCCTTCTGGCGCGCAGAGCCAAGACCGGCCGACTACGTGGCACTCAGCGACCATCCGCACACCCGGCGGCTTCCTATTCTCTGCTTCGTAGCCGCCTCAAGGTGAGCGGCGGATTGAGGAGAGGAGAACATTATGAGTACAGCAGTCGCTAGCCCCGCCATTGGCATCGTGCTGGTCCACGGTGGGTTCGTGGACGGCTCCGGTTGGCAGGGTGTCTATAAGATCCTGAAGGAACACGACTACAGCGTAAGCATCGTTCAGAATCCCACTCTGTCCCTCGACGACGACGTTGCCGTCACCAAGCGAGCAATTGCAGCGCAGCCGGGCCTCGTGATCCTCGTGGGCCATTCCTATGGGGGCGTGGTGATCACGCAGGCCGGCAACGATTCAAAGGTTGCCGGGCTCGTCTACATCGCTGCATTTGCGCCAGACAAGGGCGAGTCCGTCGCTACCCTCATTGCGAATCCAGCGCCGGGGGCACCTGTGCCTCCGATTCTTCCTCCGCAGGACGGGTTCCTCATGCTCGATAAGTCGAGATTTGCCGTATCGTTTGCGGCAGACGTTGCTGCCGACGAAGCTGAATTCATGGCCAACTCTCAGGTTCCTTGGGGTGTACAGGCTCTTCAAGGAACCGTGAGCGAAGCAGCGTAGAGAACGAAGCCGAGTTGGTATTTGGTCGCTACTGATGATCGCATGATCCCTCCGCCCGCTCAGCAGTTCATGTCGAAGCGCGCGGGTTCAACCGTGGTCGAATCCAAGGGCAGTCACGCTGTCTATGTGTCGCAGCCGGCGACTGTCGCCGCGCTTATAGAAAGGGCCGCACGCGAGTCATAGTGATCCGGCACGTCGGCGCAGGTCAATTCGAAGCGAAAGCGCGTAGAGGACACGCGGAGCATTGCGACGGCATGCCACGCGACGCAGACGCGCCGACTGTCGTGATCGTCCACGGCGCTTGGGTCGGTGCAACGGCGTGGCGAGAGGTGATTGCGCTACTGCAAGTCAAAGATTTGCGCGTCATCGCGGCGCAGATTCCTCTGAACTCGCTTGCGGACGATGTGGACACGGTGACCCGTGCAATCAAGCTTCAGGCAGATCACGTCGTGCTTGTCGGCCACGGTTACGGGGGGACAGTCATCACGCAGGCCGGGAATCATTCGGACGTTGTCGCCCTCGTCTACGTGGCAGCGTTCGCACCGGACGCGGGTGAGTCGACGGCTGACGCGCAGAAGGACTTCGGACTCCCGCCGTCCGTATTGAGACTTCGAGTGGACGCTGGCGGCTTTCTCTACCTCGCGCCTGAGGCCCTGCTCGAGTTCTTCGCGCATGACTTGCCGGCCGTTGAGAGTCAGGTTCTCGCCGCCGCGCAGAAACCGATTCGCGCCAGTGCGCTTCTGGATCGAGTGTCAGCTGCCGCGTGGCGTACAAAACCCTCTTGGTACGCTGTGAGCGACGGCGACCGCATGATCGCTCCCTCCCTGCAGTACGACTTTGCGAACAGGATTGATGCGAGCGTCTTCATTTTGAGCACCGGCCACGCGCCGTTTCTCTCGAAGCCGAAGGAGACGGCGGACGTGATCCTCACTGCTGCGCAGTCACTGCGATGCCGAGGTAGCGCCGGCGAGGCGATTGCCACGCCAAGCGATCGCGAGTAGCCTGCCGAACAAAGGAGCGGAGCACAGCCAATTGCTCGCGGAATCCACAAAACTCGTAAGACTGTCAACGAGTGCTGTCGCGCCGGCCGAACGGCTGAGCTATGGGAGTTGGCTCGTAAGCTCTGCCCTCGCACCGTCAGCTATATCCACGGAGGCTCCACTAGACTACGAATTGGAGCTGACGGCATTGGAACTCCCCTCGATCAGCGTCGTTGCACAGTCGGGCTCAGCGCAACGCGCCATTCGTGCACGCGCAGAGATCCGTCGCACCCGCGAGCACTGTTTCAATCTGGTTCTTGTGCTAGGTGGCTGCTGGGAGGTCACGAGCGACACCCGGATGCGGTTCGGTCGAGGCGATCTCATCTTCTATGATTCCCGCTACGCGCTCGACTGCAACCTCCTGCTCAATTGGAGCGACATCAACCTGCAGTTGTCGGAACAGTTCGTCCGCAAATGGCTTCCCAACCCAGGTTGGCTAGCCGGGCGCCGCATTTCCGGCGACTCCCGGTGGGGGCGCGTGCTGTCAAGCTATGTTGCACAATTGTCGCCAGAGTTCGTCGTGCAAGCCCCGCTGCCGGAATCGATTCTCATCGATCAGCTGGGAGCGCTATTGGCCTTGACCGCGAACGAGTTAGGCGGGTACCGCAGTGCGTTGACGCCAGCCGAGCGCTCTTTGCGCGACCAAATCTATGATCAGATCAAGCAACGCTGTCCAGAAGCATCCCTTCAAGCGGTAGACGTTGCAAGTGTCATCAACATATCCAAGCGAACGCTGCATCGGGCGCTGGCAGCCTGCGGCGAAACGTTCGGAACGATGCTGATCCAAGTACGCGTCGATCTTGCCGCGCGCATGCTGCGATCGCCGCTTTTCGATCGGCTAACCACGGCGGAGATCGGGCGACGCGCCGGTTCCTCGGATGCCTCCCACTTCACTAAAGTCCTGCGTCGCCGCACCGGACAGACGCCGCTCCAGATGAGGCGAGCCAGGCAAGGCTAATTGTTCCGGACGGTCCGTTGCGTTTGCTTCGGTTCGAAAGCGCCGCTGACCGACTGCTTTAGGTATCGCGGTTGCATGTCCGCAGGTCGCCGGGTCCGGCCAAAGCATTGACGATCTCCCTCGACGGAAGGCAATCAGTCGGGATCGGCGCGCAGTTAACCCTTGGCTTACAACTAGCCTCGATGTTGCCCCAGCCAGCGCCTCCACTGCCCCACCAGGCCGCTCATTCGACGAGCTTCGGCGGTGAAGGGGCCTAGCGCCGCATTGTGAGCGCGGTAGCCGAAGGACAGGCGATTCCCGCAGCCGAGGAAAAGCGAAAGGCCGGACGACGCCGGCCTTTCGCGCACAACAACGGTTCGACGGGCTATTTCTTCACGTCCACCTTAACGAGCTGCGCCTCTTCATCGCCACTCTCGTTGTCGAGCGTCACGATCATCACGCCCTTCGCCGGCGTCACGGCCCATTCGGCCGAGTTCACGGAAAGCGTGACGCTGCTGTCCGTTCCGCCGGGCGCCACCGTGACGAAGTCGCCGGTGCTGATCGCGTTCGACCACACATTGAACTTGGCCGAGCCATTCACGACGTCCACGCCACCCTGCAGGTTATCGAACGCGACAGCATGATAGGTGATACGCGGATTGCTCGTCTTTCCGAGGCACGGTTCACTCGTGCGGCAAAGCTGCGAAGTGAGGACCGGCAGCTCGGCCGTCGAGCTGTCCGTAGGTGCCGTCGCAAAGAAACTGATGCTGGCACCGGCGGACCGTAGGCTGAACACGAAGCTTCCCATCACGCCGCTGGGGACGCCGGCCGTAATGGCACCGTAGTCCGCGCCGACGACGACATAGTCATCGATGCCGTCGCCGTCCACGTCGACGTAGATATCGAACTCGTTCGAACCGGGACTGGACCAGCGGTCGAACGTGTTGACCGCGAACACCAATAGACGGCGGTCGGGGTCCGATCCACTCGGGAACGGGAAAGATTGGGTGCCGATCGCGCGCACGTCGTTCGACGCGCGGCCTGGATCCTTCTTGTCCTCGAGACCCCACGCGTAGAAGTCGGCATCGCCGGAGATCGCACCCTTCTTGTTGGTCACGGTCGCGGTCGCCGACGGGTTGACGCCCTTGAAGTTATCAACCTTCGTCGAGACATTCGACAACGCACGCGGCACAAAGTAGTACGGGACGCGCAGTGCGACACCTGCATTGTCGGACGCAGTCGTGGGCACGAACTCGACAACCCCCACGACGTGCTGGTAATCGCTCGAATTCCCGACCGTTGCCACCGGCACCTTGATCGTCAACTCGACGTTCGCGTGGCCGTGCGCAGGAATTGACACCGACGATCGGCTCAGGCTAGCGGTGTGCGGCGACCCGTTCTGTAGAGTTACATGCACATTGAATCGGGCCGTCCCCGATCCGTTGTTGTCGAGTGTGATCGTTTTCGACTTGCTGAAATCCTTGTCGATTTCCTCGAAGCCGAAGTTGACAGCAACTGCGAACTTGTCACCCTCGCCGTGCGCCACTACTTGCGACTTCGTCGATTGCTGCGGCTGGACCAAGCCGGTGCCGGCGAGTCTCGTGTCGTAACCCACAACGCCGGAGGGCAGGCCAGTGTTTACGATCACCGCCTTGATGTCCTCGACTTTCCACGTTGGATGGGCCTGGCGCGTGAGCGCGGCCACGCCCGTGACGTGCGGCGAAGCCATCGACGTACCCGAAAGCGTGGTCCCCTGGTTGCCCGACCCGACCAGCGTCGAAACGATGCTCACCCCAGGTGCCGTGATGTCGGGCTTGAGGAAGCTGTCGCCGGTCCGTGCGCCGCCGGACGAGAAGCTCGCGAGTGCGGCGTAAGACGGGTTGGCCATGACGGTATTCGTCGCGGTCGCCGTTCCGGTGTCGTTGGCGGCAACGTTGTTACCATCCGATCCACTGGTCGTGACGAGGCCCTGGACGCCGAAGAACGGGATCGTCACGTTGTAATCGCCGGTCTCGGCGCTGCTGGTGATCGGCCCTTCGAACGGCGGGTAGTCGGTCGAGTTGTTGATCATTAGCGCAGCTATGGCGCCGTTCTGCTGCGCAAAGATCGGACGTGCGACGCGGCTGCAGACACCGCGCACCGTGACGATCATCTTGCCCACCAGGCTCGCGGGCGCGCCGGGATAGGCGTCGTATTCGGCTTGCGAGCAGCCGAGCGCAACCGAGCCACCCGGGTATGAATTGCGCAACACCGCGATCGAATAGACTGTGCCGTTGGCAAAGGGCCAGCCATTGGAGTCTTTCGCGAGGACAGTCTGGTTGGTGAGGCTCAGCAATAGCGACGCTGCGGGGAAATTGGGGCTGGGGTCACTAGCTGCAACCGAAATCGCGCCGTCGCCCACTGACGGTGCGCCGACCATGTATGGACTGGAGCCCTCGTTGCCAGCCGAGGCGACGACAACGACACCAGCCCTCGCCGCATTTGTCGACGCGACAGCGGAGGGGTCGTCGTTCGTGCCGAAGGGCGAGCCGAGCGACATGTTGATGACGTCCATGTCGTTGTCGACGGCCCAATCGATCGCGTCGACCGTAACGTCCGTCGAACCGGTGCAACCGAACACTCGGATTGCATAGATATTGGCCTTTGGCGCGACGCCCGGCCCGACGTTCCACGTATTGCCGGAGATCGTCGCCGCATTGTACGGACCGGTGTAAGTCGCACCCGCGGCCGTCACGCCGGAGCCGGCGGCGGTGCCTGCGACGTGCGAGCCATGACCCTCACAGTCGAGCGGATTGGAATCGGGATGCGGGATCGGTTGGTAGTCGGCGGCATTCGGGTCGGCGTTGTAGCTGTCACCGACGAGGTCAATGCCACCCTTGACGCGCGGGGCGCCGGGTCCGAACCAAGCCGGATTCGCTGGCGCAGTTTCATTGCTATGCGCAGTGACGTAGTCCGCCGGATTGCCGGTCCCTCCGAAATTCTTGTGGGTGTAATCGATGCCGGTGTCGATGATCGCGACCTTGACCCCTTCGCCGCGCAGGCCGAGACTCTGCCATACGCCGGGCGCACCAATGAACGGCACGCCGTGCGTGTTGTCCGGTTTCAACAGCTGAAGCGGGTGCACGGCAATCACGTTCGGAAGCGAGACGAGCGCGCCGACCTTGTCACGCGCGATCCGCACCTTGATACCGTTGTAGGCCGATTGGTAATCCGCAAGGACATGGCCACCAAGGCCCGCGATGTTGGCGCGCAGCGCATCTTGCGGCCCCTTGAGCTGCACCTTGATATGGTCCTTTTCGTCCTTGTTCAATTTCCGGCCGGCATTGGCCTGCTGGACGGCGACGGGGTCGCCGGTCAACTGAACGACGACAGTGACATCCTGTCGGCTAACGCCGAGCGGCAGGACAGCTGGCGTGATCAACTCGCCGGAATGCGGCGCGGCAACGGGCCGCGCGGCGCCAGCATTTGTGGCAGCGGCAATTCCAGCGATCAGGACAATCGAGGCGAGCGTGCGTCGCGTGAAAATACGCATGGTGGGTCTCCTCCCTGGTATTTAAGGTGTCGGCTTTTTTCCGAACTCGGGGTATCGAGTACGTTCCGGCGACCCGACAACCGCCGGGACCGAAGTGGCGGATGATAGGCGCCGTCCGACGCATCTGCAAGTCGAAATCCTGGTCAGGAAGATTCATGCCGCGAACTTCCCTGCCGCGATCGTCAGAGAACCCGAACAAAGCAATACCCCTACAAAATCTAAGGTTGAGAGATGCCATTTGGTGCCCCGCCAGTACGAGGGCCTTACCGTCGATCAATCGAGATGCCAATGACGGTGCCCGCTAAAGATATTGTTGCGCCGGAGCCATTTTTTCAAAGAGCGACGGCGTGAACGCAGTCATCATCACGATCATGGTGTTGGAAATGAACGTGCCACACGGAACCGGCTTGGCGGCACTGGGGCCGCTACTTCCCATATTTCTAAGTTAGGTGCCGAGTTTCGTCTATGCAAGAATCTACTGGAATAACCACCACCACATGCTTCATGCAGTCCAGCACGTTAACGGCCCTACTCTTTGGGCCAATCTGCATCTTCTATTCTGGCTATCCCCGGTTCCGTTCGTGACCGGCTGGGTGAACGAAATTCTCTTTGCCGCCCTCCCGGTGGCGCTCTACGGAGTGGTCCTGCTAATGGCCGGTGTTGAAGTTACTCACGTTTGATGGAAACCTCAATTGAAGCAATACTGACTTGAGGAGGTTGGCACACTCCGTAACGTGCAGGCACCCACGGGTGTTGATCGATACCGCACATGCAGTCAGAAGTCGACCGGTGATCCGCGCCACGAGTCGTCTCGCGGTCGGGCACGCGCAAGCGCGTGCGTTAAATCGCTCCATCCCTCGCACGCGTTACGGCCCGGCCGGCGTCGCCAAACATTCAACAGGCCCTTGCACTTTGCATAGAAGGAAAAGAATCTGAGGACCATTTGTCGCTCTTCGAAAGTCACCTGGCTATTGCTACAAACCAGCTTGTCGTCCGTCATGCCACGGTCAATTAGGATCACGGCTCCCCATGCCTTGACCCGCAGATGAGTGCCCAGTGGAAGGCGTGGTCCAAGCACTAGCGCGTCGAGCAGATCGCCTTCAAGTCCAATATAGGCCGGAACCGAGCCGTAGTTGAACGGGCACGGAAGGGGAGAAATGAAATCCACTTGGCCGGTCGAGCCGCGTTTGATGAAGCTGCCGCGCGGAATCTCGATTACGACCTCTACCACCGACGCGGAGGCCAATGCCTCATCGTCAACCGACCGGCTGTTGTTGGCTTTGTTCACGTTCTAAGCCTACTACAATGTAATTCGTCCTACCCGACGCCGCTCCTCACAAAGCGGCGCCGGGATTGGGCCTCAACTCGCGCCCCCCAGTTGACCTAGAAGACCTTCACCTCGAAAAACGAAAGACGAACTGATGCGATCCTCTGCCGTCAACAGTTGTTCATCCAATCAACGCTGACTTGCCGCCAAAACTCGGAATCCGGATCGTGGGAGAGAAGCCATTTGAGAACGCCCTTGCACCCTTTTGCTTTCTTGTGTGGCACGTTCTGAATGGGCGAATGTGTCGATAAGTAACGGAACGCGCGATACGAATTGGATTTCGGGATCTCGAACTTCCTCGCTTCAGCGTCGGGCAAGAAGAAGATTCGTCCATCTGGCGCCTCTACCGTGACGCCGGTCGGCATTTTCGGAGCCTTCTTCAATCGGGCATTGAGGTCCATTTGTCGTCCTCACTCAGATCTCGCGGCGGATTCCGCAATAAATCCTTCCACAAGTGCTAAGGCAGTGCAATCAGGCAATTCGGGAGGGTCTGAAATGTCGCTACGTCACCAGATATTGCCGGTGCCGGTTCCACTATTTGGGCGCATGGCACAGCGGCTCGTCAATTGTGTCCGTGCGGAGTAGTGCGGGGCGATGACCACAGTCGCCACCCGCTTCATTGCCGTCACGGGCAGCAACTTCGGTAGCGCCCCGTACGGTGGAAATACCTCCGGCTAATTTCGGCATTTCTTGGCGCGAGTCTACTGTGAGAAACCGGACCTGCGCGCCTTCAGGCACACTAGTCATTTCCGAGTTAGTCGATCTGCGCCTCCGAGAGCAACGACAATCTGACACTGGCTGTCAGATCAACTCTCTGCCAGGACAAGTGGCTGACTTGACCTTGTGCATCGCCGCCGCCGGGTCCATCGGGCAATACCGTGCGTTTTGGCTAGGTCAATTCCCTTATCGCGCTCTTGATCGCCGCGTCCACCCGTTGTCGGTCGCCCTCGGTATTTCCCATTACGGTGTCCCAATGCAGGCGCACGTACGCAGACCTGTTGCTAGTCTTCAAGACCAGCGTCTGCTGACCCCGCTGTTGGCCGAACGCGTAATCCGTCGCGTAGCCAAGAAGATTGTGCACGCCTGCTTCCCAGACTCCGCTTTGGACTGCGTCGATGATCGCAGCCATTCGACGGTGAAATTCCCGAGGAACTTCGACTGACTGGGGGACTTTGTCTGTTATCGGCGAGGCAGCCACGCTTGCATTATGCGCCGGCTACCCAGAACGATTCCACAACCTTCCCCAGTCTTGGGGCAGTGGACACCGCAGATGCCACAGGTCCCTCCTGCCGCCCACTCGTCGCTTGCAAGCCATCCGTCAATCCGCCCAACCGGGCGGCCAGAGTCGCGTTCCTCAGTTCGTCAACGTGGGCCGGCGCGGTGACTTCAATTTGCCGCTCAAGGTCTTCGACCTTTTCCAACAAGCGGTGCTTCACTTTGGCATGCACTAGCGGGCCCTTGGGCTTCGCCGCGTCGTCTTCGTTCAATGCGTCTCGCAATCAGGAAAGCCATCGCATTGCCCGGGTCGCAAGCACCAGCGCAAGCGGAGCTGCATGCGACTTATTGGAGGTTCCCAGGGACGGATTAACTCACGGCGGTCCACGTGGGGGCGTAGGTCAGCAGGGACTGCGATGCGAAGACCGAACGCATCAGTATCTCCCACGTCCTGGCTGGTCAGCGCGTTGGCATCAAGGAGGTCGACGAGGGGATTTGGATCGTCAGCTTCATGCACTACGATCTCGGCTACATCGACTTGGAGCAGAAAATCCTGCAACCCTTGGACAACCCGTTCGGCATGCGGGTGTCACCCATGTCTTAGGTACGCCATGTCACCCATGTTTCCGGGCCGTACAAGGGAAGGTCTGGCGGAGAGGGCGGGATTCGAACCCGCGGAGGGCTATTAACCCTCGCACGCTTTCCAGGCGTGTGACTTAAACCGCTCATCCACCTCTCCGGTGTG
>Ga0302323_100003136_pt1 | contig 13445 bp, 8 predicted proteins | sample Fen_T0_3_FD_201950 | JGI IMG/M metagenome (GOLD analysis project Ga0302323, IMG submission 201950) | Peat permafrost microbial communities from Stordalen Mire near Abisko, Sweden - Fen_T0_3 | ecosystem: Environmental > Terrestrial > Soil > Wetlands > Permafrost | place: Sweden: Abisko... | reverse complement strand
TCGCGCGCAACGACTTCGCGCTGCCGGCCGACCTCGCGGGCGGCGAGTACACGATCCAGCTGGCGTCGGATGCCGGCGCCGCCGACAGCCGCAAGATCATCGTCAATACCTACGAGGCGCCGCGGCTCATGAAGACGCTGGAGCTGCTCCGCAAGGCGTACGGCGAAGGCGACCCCGTGGCGGCCGCGATCGAGGTCAAGCGCACGACCGGCGAGCCGTTCGCCCACCGCGCGCTGACCGCGGTGGTCACGATCGACGACGCCGAGGTCACCCGGTTCGCGCTCAAGACCGATGGCGAGGGCAAGGCGCTCGCCAGGTTCTCGCTGCCGGCCAAGCTCGTGCGCGGCGACGGCCTCCTGACGATCCTCGTCGAGGACGGCGGCGTCACCGAGTCGATCCAGAAGCGCATCCCGATCGTCATGAAGACGCTGTCGCTCGCGGTGTTCCCCGAGGGCGGCGATCTCGTCGAGGGCGTGGCGGGCCGGGTCTACTTCATGGCCAGGACGACGATCGGCAAGCCCGCCGATCTCGATGGCAAGCTGGTCGACGATCGCGGCCGGGCCGTCGCCGAGTTCACGTCGATCCACGACGGCATGGGCCGGTTCGAGCTCACGCCGGAGGCCGGCCGGCGCTACCACGTCGAGGTCACGCGGCCGGCCGGCATCGTGACCCAGGTCGAGGTCCCAGCGGCGCGGCCGGACGGCTGCGTGCTGCGCAGCATCGCGCCGGGCGGCGCCGATCGCCTGCGCATCGCGGCGATCTGCAAGACGGCGCAGCGCCTGCAGGTCGAAGCCACGCTGCGCGACAACCGGCTCGCCGGCGGCGCGTTCGACGTGAAGGCCGGCGCGCCGGCGGTGATCGAGCTGCCGATCGCGCGGACCTCCCAGGGCGCCGTACGCGTCACGCTGTTCTCGGATCACCAGCAGCCGCTCGCCGAGCGCCTCGTCTATCACGGCCGCGGCGCCGACCTGAAGGTCGTGCTGACCGCCGATCGCAAGGCCTACGCGCCGCGCGACCCGGTGAAGCTGCACGTCCACGCGACCGACGCCGCCGGACGGCCGGTCCAGGCCAGCCTCGGGCTCGCCGTGGTCGACGACACCGTGCTGTCGTTCGCCGACGACAAGTCCGCGAGGCTCCTCGCGCATCTCTACCTCGAGCCCGAACTCGGCGCGACCGCCGCCGACCCGATCGAGGAGCCCAACTTCTACTTCTCCGACAAGCCCGAAGCCGCGGCGGCGATGGATGCGCTGCTCGCGACCCGCGGCTATCGCCGGTTCGAGTGGCGGCAGGTGCTGTCCGCCGGAGGTCCCCAATGATGACCACGATGCATGCCACGCTCGTCGCCGTGTTCGCGGTCGCCGCCACCGCCAGCACCGCCCACGCGGCGACCGGCGCGATCGACGGCAGCGTGCTCGATGCCCAGTCCGGGCACCTGGTGCCCGCCGGTTCGATCCGCGTCGACGCCAGCTGCGGGGCGACCCGGCGCGGCGGCGTGGTCGACGGCGCCGGTCACTTCCGGATCACCGCGTTGCCCGAGGGCGCGTGCACGCTGACCACCAGCGGCTCGCTCTACGCGCCCGCCACGATCGACGTGACGGTGACCGCCGACGCGTTCACCACCGTGCTGCTCAACGTGTCGACCAAGGCCTACGCCGAGAAGCTGCGCGCCGAGCAGGCCGACGCGCGCAAGCGCGTGCGGTTCGTCCCACGCGGCGGGATCGCGATGGCCGCGCCGAACGCCGTCAACATGCAGGAGGAGGAGGCGATCGCCGCGCCGATGGCCGTGCCGCCGCCGCCGCCCGCCCCCATGGCGGTGCCCAAGGGCGGCCGCGCCGCGCCGGCGCGCGTGGCCCCCGCGACCCCGCCGCAAAAACCGGCCGCGCAAAGACCGGCGGACCAGGCGCAGGCGCTCGGCAAGCTCGACGCGGCGCGCGCCGCACCGGTGATGATCGCGCGCGAGGAGCGCCGCGCCCAGGTGATGGACAAGAAGATCCGCGCGCGCGAGCCGTTCCTGCCGCAGCCCGACAACGGCTGGGCGATCGTCCGGGTGTTTCCGGTGCCGTCGTACAGCCGCGCCTACGACGGGCCGCGGAGCGACTTCCGCGAGACGATCTACTGGAACCCCACCGTCGAGACCGACGCCCGCGGCGACGCTGACGTGGCGTTCGTGACCTCGGACGCGGTCACCGCGTTCCGCGCCACCGCCGAAGGCTTCACCGCGGCGGGCACGGCGGGCGGCGGGCAGCTCACGTTCCAGTCCAAGCTGCCGCTCACGCTCGATGCCCGCCTGCCGGTCGAGACCACGGCGGGCGATACGGTCCGCCTGCCGGTCACCCTGACCAACGAGACCGACGACGCGCTCGACGCGACGCTGACCGCGCAGTTCGGCGCGGCGTTCCGGCGGACCGGCGGGCCCGCGCCGACGGCGATCCGGCTCGCCCCCAAGGCGAAGCAGACCGTCGTGTTCCCGCTCGACGTGGTCGCGACCGACGGCAACGCCGACGTGGCGATCCAGGTGACGGCGCGCGGCCTGGCCGACGAGATCAAGAAGACGATCCGGATCGTGCCGCGCGGCTTTCCGATCGACGTCGCCGCGGCCGGGACCGCGCGCGGCGGCGCCCCGGTGCGCCACGCGTTCGACCTGGCGGGCGCCCTGCCGGGCTCGATCCGCGCCAGCGTGACGATGTTCCCTTCGCCGGTCGCGGCGCTGACCCAGGGCATGGCCGGCATGATCCGCGAGCCCGGCGGCTGCTTCGAGCAGACCTCGTCGACGAACTACCCCAACATCATGATCCTCGGCTACCTCAACTCGACCGACGCCGCCGATCCGGCGCTGGTCCAGAAGACCCAGGCCGTGCTCGACCACGGCTACAAGCTGCTCACCGGCTACGAGTCCCCGGCCAAGGGCTACGAGTGGTTCGGCAATAACCCGGGCCACGAGGCGCTCACCGCGTACGGCCTCATGGAGTTCGCCGACATGGCCAAGGTCTACGACGTCGATCGCAAGATGGTCGATCGCACGGCCGACTGGCTCATGAGCCGGCGCGATCAGCAGGGCGGCTTCCAGCGCTCGAGCCAGGCGCTCGACTCGTTCGGCCGCGCCGGCCCGACGACGACCAACGCGTACATCATGTGGGCGCTCGCCGAGGCCCACCGCGCCGCCGCGCTCACCCCGGAGCTCGCCGCGCAGAAGGCGCTCGGCAGCCAGACCGCCGATCCGTACCTCCTGGCGCTCGCGGCCAACACGCTCCTGACGACCGCACCCAAGGCCACCGACGGCGCCGCGATGGCACGGCGGCTGTCCACGCTGCAGGCCCAGGACGGCAGCTTCCCGGGCGCCCGGGAATCGATCACGATGTCGGGCGGCGAGTCGCTGACGATCGAGGCGACCGCGCTCGCGGTGCTCGCGCTGATCAAGGCGTCGCCGAGCAACGAGTACGAGGCGCAGATCCGCGCCGGCGCCGACTGGCTCAACAGCAAGCGCGGCGGCTACGGCGCGTGGGGCAACACCCAGGCGACGATCCTCGGGCTCAAGGCGCTGACCGCGTACACCGAGCACGCGCGGCAGATCGCCGCGCCGGGCAGCGCGACCTTGGTGATCAACGGCCGCGACGCTGGCACGATCAAGTTCGACAAAGGCAGGCGCGACGCGCTGGTGTGGAACGACCTCGCGAGCAAGCTCGTGCCGGGCAAGAACACGGTCGAGCTCCGGCTCGACAGCCAGGCCGCCCTGCCCTACGCGATCGCGATCGAGTACCGCTCGGCCCAGCCGGCGACGTCGCCGCGCACCAAGGTCGCCGTGACCACGCAGCTCCTGAAGACGCACGCGAAGATGGGCGACGGCGTGACCTTGCGGGCGCACGTCGAGAACACCACCGGCGCCGGCATCCCGATGACGCTGGCGCGGATCGGCCTGCCCGGCGGCACCGTGTTCCAGACCTGGCAGCTGAAGGAGCTGCGCGACAAGGGCGCGATCGACTTCTACGAGACCCGGCCGCGCGAGGTGATCCTCTACTGGCGCGCCCTGCCGCCATCCGCCAAGAAGGACGTGGATCTCAACCTGCTCGCCCAGGTGCCCGGCACGTACGAGGCGCCGGCCAGCTCGGCCTACCTCTACTACACCGCCGAGGACAAGGCCTGGACCCCGCCGGTCTCCCTCACGATCGACCGCTGACGAGCGCGACGAGACGAAGCCTCGCTCGCAGATGTCGATCGGTCGTGGAGCTTGGCGATGACGTGGTCGTTGCCCCAAGACGCACACGATCAGGTCGGCATGCTGGTTCAGCGCGCGTCACTCGGCCTCGAAGGCGGCGAGCTGGGTCTCGAGCTTCCACTGCAGGCGGGCGCGCTCGCTGGTCGCGAGGAACGCGGCGCAGGCAGCCGGCGGGGCCGAGGCCATACCGCCCGCGCACGGCGCGACGAGCGTGGGCGGGCCCGCCGCGGCCCAGAGGCTGGCGCCGGGGACGAACGCCGCGGTCAGGCTCTGCCGCACGAACGCCTTCAGCTGGGCGTAGCTCACGCCTTGCACCGCGACGGCGCGCGCCAGCTCGCCGGTGAGGCTCGTGCGCGAGATGCCGGGGTCGTCGGTGGCGATCACCACCGGCACGCCGGCGGCGAGGTAGGCGGCGAGCGGATGCGCCGGGCCCGCCACGCCGAGGATCCAGGCGTTGCTGGTGAGGCAGATCTCGACGGTGACGCCCCGCGCGCGCATCTCGGCGAGCAAGTTCGGCGCGCCGCGATCGGCCAGCACGTCGACGCCGTGGCCGATCCGCTCGGCGTGGGCGACCTCGACCGCCTTGCGAATGTGGCCCGCGGTGTCGCCCGTGGTGGGCAGCGCCGAGCTCAGCTCGCCGGCGTGCAGGGCGATCCGTAGCGGGCTCGTGCCGCGGTGGGCCTCGGCGAGCGCCGCGATCATCGCCATGTGGAGATCGTAGTCGGCGACCGCGACGCGGTGATCCTCGGGCGCGACCAGGTTCATGCCCACGACCCGCGGCTCGAGCGCGGCGAGCTCGAACGCCATGAGCAGCTCGGCGAACACCGTGCCACGCGACGCGGTCCGGCTGGCCTGCGCGAGGTAGCGCACGGTGATGGCGCAGGCCGGCGCGGCGCCGGGGACCCCGCAGCGCAGCAGCGCGTGCGCCTGGCGATCGCGATCGACCACGAAGTCGCGCGTGCTCGCGATGAGCGCGACCCACCGCGGATCGGCGTGCAGCGCGCGCTCGTAGGCCGGCAGATCCCGCGGGTCGAGCTCGCCGGCGTCGCGGACGATCGCCGCGAGCGCGGGGCGCGCGGCGCTGATCATCAGCTCGACGTAGATCGCGCCCTCGTCGGCGGCGCGCCGGATCGCCTCGGCGAACATCGCCGGCTCACGCGCCGCCTCGTGCGACACCATGCGGAACTTCGCAAACGCGGTAAAGAAGTGGTCGTGGCCGGTCTCTGCGCCGGGCGCGAAGTCCTTCATCGACCACGCGCGCAAAACCGCGTCGATCCGAGGGTCGCCGCCGGCGGGCAACGGGGCACAGGGCGTGGCATCGCAGGTCGCGGGAGCGACGAGCTTGAGCGCATCGTCGAGCATGAACCCATCCTCGCGGGCCCACGCGAGGTAGCTCTCTGCCCACACCGCGCCGGTCAGGTGGTTGTGCAGATCGCCACCCTTGGGGAAGCCGTGCAGCAGCGCGACGAGCCCGGCGGGATCGCGGCGCACCGCCTCGAGCCGCGCCGCCGCCCGCTGCTCGCACGCCCTCGGATCGCCGCACCGGCTCGCACCAGGCGCCGAGCGCGCACCCCCGGCAGGCGCCTGGCAGGCCGCCACGAGCACCGCGACGCCGAGCACCATCATCGCGCCGCACGCTGCGCGGCAAGCTCGAGATCTCATCCCTGCGATGTAGCGAGCCTGGCGCTCGACCTCAAGCCAGCGCGCCAGCGGGATGCAGCGCGCGGCAGGCAGGTCTCACGCCCGGTGCGACCGGACCAGCGATCAGATCTGGCCGCCGACGACCGCGGGCGATTCGTAGCGCACCACGCGGGCACCGAGCCGATCGATCAGCATGGTGTGGGCCGCGGCCACGTCGATCGCGGCGTGGCCCTCGAACGTGATCAGCACCTTGAAGTCGCGCTCGCTGAACCGCGGGTACGAGCCGATGCGCACCGCCGGAAACGCGGCGACCACGGCGTCGAGATCGCCGGCGATCGCGCCCTCCTCGGCGTCGAGGTAGACCCGGGCGACGGTCATCGGCCGATCGCGGAACCGATCGCGGATATCGATGAACTTGCGGCGGAACAGCGCGGGCACACCGGGCAGGATGTAGACGTTACGGTAGCTGACCACGGGCCAGGTCTGGTCCTCGCCGAACACCATCACCGCGCCCTCCGGGACCTCGGCGAGCCGCAGGTTGGCCGGCGACAGCTTCGCGCCCCAGTGGTCGCGGACCCGATCCTCGAGCGCCCGCTCGCGGACGACGCGCGTGCCAAAGCCCTGCGCGATGCCGGCCATCGTGACGTCGTCGTGGGTCGGCCCGACCCCGCCGGACGTGAACACGTGATCGAACCGCCCCGCGAACTCGGCCACCGTCGCGGCGATCTCATCGATCACGTCGGGGATCACGGTGATGCGCCGCAGCTCGACGCCGAGCGCGCGCAGCTCGCCGATCAGGAACGCGGCGTTCTCGTCCGCGAACTTGCCGGTGAGGATCTCGTCGCCGATGATCACGATGCCGGCGGTGGACACCCGGCTACGATATCACCGGCGCAGCGTGCGAACGACCGCGACGGCGGCCGCAAGCAGGAGGCCCACGCCGCCGAGGCCCAACCAGACCACCGCGCCGCCGCTCGCCGCGGCCCGGGGCACGTCGCCGGCAGGAGGTGGCGACTCCGCCCCGGCAGCGCCCGCCCCGGCGGCGCCCGCCGGCCCGGCCGCGCGACCAGGCGGGCCGCGATCCGCGACCCGGGGCGGAGAGAGCTCGCCGGCCCCATCGCTCCACGCCGTCGTCTCGATCAGCGTGCCGTCGGTGCGAACCGCGGTCACTTCGACGCGATCGCCGGCCACCGTGACCCGCAGGAAGTGAAACGCCCGCTCGAATTTCTTCACCGCCTCGAGGTCGGCGGGGCTGGGCATCGGCCGCCGCGGATACAGCGGCGCGCCGCCGCCGCCGGACACGAAGTAGTGGAGGCCGTTGTGCTCGGCGCGCTCGTAGACGTGGTCGTGGCCGGAGAACACCGCGGTCACCTGGTACTTCTCGAACAGCGGCGTCCAGCGCTCGCGCAGATCGCGGTTGCCGCCGTGCAGCGCGATCGAGAACGGCGGATGGTGCATCACCGCGAACACGTGGCGGACCGCCGGGTCCTGGCGCGCGGCGATGAGCTCGCGCTCGAGCCACGCCGTCTGGTCCGACAGCGCGAAGCTGTACTCGTTGGAGTCGAGCACGAGGAGCCGCGCGCTGGCGTAGCTGAACGCGTAGTAGCGCTCGGTGTCGCCGCCGTTCTCGGGCACCGCGAACAGCGCGCGGTAGCTATCAGCGGTGCGGCCGCGGCCCTGGCGGTCGTGGTTGCCGATCGCCGGGAAGTACACGTTGTCGCGGAGCAGCTGGGCCTCGACGTCGAAGAACTGCTGCCACTCCTCCTCGCGCGAGCCGTCGTCGACCATGTCGCCGGTGCCGACCACGAAGTCGGGCACCTCCTGGGCGACCCGCTCGATCACGCGGTGGTGGGCGTCGAGCCCGCTGCGGGTATCGCCGAGCACGACGAACGAGATCGGCACGTCCGCGCCGACCGCGGGAGCCGTGGTCAGCTCGCCGCGCCAGGTCTGGCCCGAGGTCTCGACGCGGTAGCGGTAGCGGCTCGCCGGCACCAGGCGATCGACCGTGGCCTCGCCGATCCGCGCGGCCACGACGTCGACCGTGCGACGGCCGCCCGGCCCCTCGATCGTCACGCGCGCCGGCGCCGCCTGATCGAGCTGCCACATCACGGTGATCGAGGTCGGCGCCAGGTTCTGGAGGTACGGGCCCTTCAGCATGCGCGGCGCCTCGGCGTGGGCCACGGCGACGGTAGCGCCCAGCGCGACGAGGCATGCGATCCGCACGCGGCGAGAATACCCGCGCCCGATCCCGCGCCCCAAGGATTTTGCCCGCAGGGTCAGGCGCCGCGGTACCGCAGCGACGCCAGCGCACCGACCATGTCGCGCGCGGATTCCTTCGAGTAGCCGAACTTCTCGGTCAGCATCTGCAGCGCCGACTCGGCGCGGGTCCGCGCGTCGGCCGACAGGCTCGACTCGTTGCCCGAGAGCAACTTCACCAGATCGCCCACGCCCTTGGCGATCGTCTTTCTGTGGCGCTCGAAGTACGCGTCGCGCAGCTTGCGCAGGAGGTCGCCGAAGATCTCCGACATCACCGGCTTCTGGCCGCGGTGATCGAGCGACCAAGCGCCGATCTTGGCGATCAGGCCCTGGCGGAAGTCGTCGGGGCGCCCGGTGATCTCCAGCGTGCGCTCGACCTCCTTCATCATGCCCTCATCGGGCTCCTCGGTGCGCCCGGTCTGCGCGTTGCGGACCTTCTCCTTCTTGATCGCGTGCATCACGTGGCTGACGTAGCGGTCGAACACGCGGCCGTACTCGGACTCCTCGACGAGCCCCACCGCGGCGCGGACCTCGTCGTCGATCTTGTCGAACAGCCGGCCGCGCGCGACCTCGACCAGCTTCTTGTGATCGTGGTAGCCGCCGGGCTGGACGTCCTGGCGCAGGAACTCGTACAGGCTGACCTGCTTGGTCAGCTCGATGATCTCGTCGAGCACCGCCATCGGCGAGACGTAGTCGTAGCGGTTGGCGCCGGCCGCCGAGAGCAGCACGCCCTGCATCTCGCGCGGTGAGGCGCCGACCCGGCCCTCGTAGATCGGGTACGTGTCCGACTCGTGCCACAGATCCTTGATGTGGGCGGCGAGCTCGCGCGCGCGGTCGGGCGGCAGCTCGCGCGGCACCTGGCCGGTCGTGTAGAGCTCGGCCTTGTCGAGCGGCGACAGCTTGCCGATCACCTCGGCGAGCGTCGACGGGAACCGCTCGATCTGCGGCTTGCGCATCCGCGACAGCACCGCCCACAGCGCCGCGACGTACGCGGTGTGCGGCGCGATGTGGCGCCGGCCCGCGGCCTCGCGCAGCCGCTCGCTGTACAGCGCCTCCTCGTGGCGGACGTCGAGGATGAACGGCACGCGGATGAGCTCGATCCGGCCCTTGAAGCTCTGGAAGTCAGGGATCTCGCGGAACGCCGCGAGGTGGATATCGTTGCAGCTGCCGATGAACGCCAGATCGAGGAACAGCGTCGTGTTGGTCATCGACAGCGCGGCGCGCTCGACCGTGGTCAGCAGATACTTGTAGTGCTCGAGCGGACGCTTCAGCAGATCGTCGTACTCGATCACGCCGCGGTTGGCGCCGACCAGCTCGCCCCCGTACTCGTGCAGCGAGACCGACTGGAGCGACGGCGGCAGCGAGCTCAACGTGCGATCCGCGGTGACCTGGCGCTCGGTCGCGTCGACCGAGAGCTGCGGCTCGACGGTGACCCAGCCGGTGCGATAGCGGTGCGAGATCTCGAACCGCTCGATCCGGACGTGGCGCAGCACCTGGATGTAATCGCCGTGGTAGCTCGCCAGCAGCGCGTCGTAGATCGCCCGGTTCTTCGGCGACAGCGCGCCCTGGCGCAGGTAGTCGCTGACGTTGAACGCGGCCTTCTTGTCGATCGGCTCGGCGCTGATCAGCTTGTCGATCAAGCGCTGGCGCTCCTCGTTGGGCACCAGCAGCAGCGGGTGATCGCGCAGCTCGTCGCCGAGCCGGGCATCGATCACGTCGTCGGGCAGGTACGCGAACGACTCGAGCGAATCGTGCATGCCCTCGGCGGCGCCGCCAAAGCCGATGCCGCCGCGCGTGTGCTTCTGGGCCGGGAAGATCCACGAGAACCGGTACAGCGCGCCCTCGTCGAGCGTGGAGTAGTTCTCGAGCCCGCGGCCCAGGCACCGGATGAACGTCGACTTCGCCGAGCCGTTGGGCCCGTGCAAGAGGATCAGCTTGTTGGGCCGGCCGTCCTGGACGAAGCTGCGCAGCACGCGGTACACGGCGTTCTGCACCGGCTCCTGGCCGAACAGCTTGTCCTCCCCCTGGGCCCACGGCGCGTCGAACAGGTGGAACCGCCGGATCTCGCCCCACGGGTACTTCACCATCGAGCTGCCGTAGTGGTCGAAGCAATCGACCAGGTACTGGGTCGATGACCGCAGCTGGCGCGTCGGCTCCGAGACCACCAGGTTCAGGTACTCCGCGAACGACATGACGCGGCGGTTGCGCGTGAAGTCGTCGCGCACCGACTGGCCGAGCTCGAGGAGCAGATCCTTGACGACGGAAGAGCCGGAGGAAACCACGGGAGCGAGCGGCGTCTCGACCATCGCTAGGAACCTAGCACGCGCTACTTCGCCGCGACCGCGATCGCGATCGTCTCCTTCTTTGCCAGACACTGGTCACGATCGCACACCGCGAACTTGAAGCTGCCGTTGATGGTGTAGCTGCCGGTGGCGGCCGGCGTCAGCTTGACGGCGAACGCGAGCTGCTTCTCGTCGAGCTGGTCGGCGTCGCCCTTGGGGTTACCGTGCCCGCCTGCCACGAACTCGGCCTTGGGCAGGGCGACGCCGGTCGTCGACGTCAGCGTGAGCTTGATCGGATACTCGGTGTTGACGTGGTACCCGGCGCCCGGCGTGACGGTGATCTTGGCGATCGACTCGGCGCCGGCCTTGGCATCGGCGGGCGGCTCGATCGCCAGCTTGCCCTCCTCGGGCTTGAGCTTGAAGCGCTCGTCCTCTGCCGCGCCGGGCGGCGCCGAAGGCACCGGCGCCGCGTGGCCCATCGCAGGCCCCGCGCCGGCCTGCGGCACCGCGATGACTTCGGGCGATCCCGCCGCGGTCGGCGACGGCGGCGCAGCGATCTTGTCTTGATTGCCGGCGGACTTCGAACACGCGGCGGCGGCGCAGAGGGCGAGCAGGGCCAAGCGGGACATGGCCAGAATGATACCGAATCTTCGAAAGATCGCCACGCGGGTAGGACATGTAGCCCTACCCCGCCGGTGGACTCGCGCGCTACGCTGAAAGGCCGGTGAGGAGAGCGCAGCAGCTCGGTCGCTACCATCTGCTCGATCGCATCGCGTTCGGCGGGATGGCGGAGATCTACCGTGCCAAGACGTTCGACAGCCACGGTCAGCCGCACCTCGTCGCGGTCAAGCGGGTGCTCGCGCACCTCGCCGAGGACGACGACTTCATCCAGATGCTGGTCGACGAGGCCAAGATCGCCAGCACGCTGCGCCACCTCAACATCGCGCGGGTCTACGAGTTCGCGACGGCGCATGGCGAGTACTTCATCGCGATGGAGCACGTCGACGGCAAGGACATGCGCACCGTGCTCGAGCGCTGCCGCGTCAAGAAGAAGCCGATCCCTCCCGAGCACGCGGCCCACGTCGCGGCCGAGGTCGGCGCGGCGCTCCACGCGGCGCACTCCGCGATCGACGCGCGCGGCCGGCCGCTGCGCATCATCCACCGCGACGTCTCGCCGTCGAACATCATCTGCAGCTACGCAGGTGAGGTGAAGCTGTGTGACTTCGGCATCGCCAAGGCCACGCTCTCGAAGGTGACGACCAAGACCGGCGTCATCAAGGGCAAGGTCAAGTACATGAGCCCCGAGCAGGCGCTCGGCCGCAAGCTCGATCACCGCAGCGACGTGTTCTCGCTCGGCTCGTGCCTCTACGAGATGCTGACGCGGATCCCGCCGTTCACCGCGACCAACGAGATGGACCTCTTGATCAAGGTCCGCGACGCCAAGTTCCGGCCGATCAGCGAGGTCGCGCCGGCGGTGCCGCCCGAGCTCGAGGCGATCGCCAACAAATGCCTGACGCGCAGCCGGGCCAACCGCTACCAGACCGCCGCCGAAGCCGAGGCCGACCTGCGCGCGTTCCTGCGCAAGTACATGCCGAACTACTCGCGCAGCCACCTCGGCCGGTTCATCCGCAAGAACTTCGCGGTCGAGATCGAGCGCGAGCTGCGCATGCTCGAGGAGTATGTGCTCGACGCCCAGGTCAGCGAGGATGTCGGCGTCAACCTGATGCGGCCCGACGAGACGTTCGAGCCGCCCGAGGTGCCGTTCCAGCCCAAGCCGACCCAGGTATCGATCGAGCCAGCCCCCGAGGTGGTCAACGACTTCACCGGCGATTCGGCGCACCTCACCGTGCCCCAGGCCGAGCGGCCGCCGAACTTCCACGCCGAGAGCACCGTGATCCTGCACGGCAGCCGAGGCCGCCACACACCGCGTCCGCCCGCCCTGCCGACCAGGTCCGCGGCGCGACCCGGGCCCCCGATCGATCCGCCGACCCTCCCGCTACCGCCGACGGCAGCCGCTCCCCCCGGCAACGCGCGCGCCAGTTCGCAGCCGCCACCGACCCCGCCGCCGCGCCCAGGCTCGGTGCCGCACACCGAGTTCGAGGACGTGCACTCGGCGCCGACGATGATCCTCGACCTCGGCCGGATCCGCGGCCGCCAGGGCTGACCGGGCTACCGCGGCGCCGGATCCGGAAGCGTCGAGAGCAAGGTGGTGCGGTGGGGATGCGCGATCGCCGGCGGTGGGCGCCACCCGTCGCCGCCGTCGCCGCCGTCATCCCCGCCACCGTCATCCCCGCCACCGTCATCCCCGCCGCCGTCATCCCCGCCACCGTCATCCCCGCCACCGTCATCCCCGCCACCGTCATCCCCGCCACCGTCATCCCCGCCATCATCCATTTCGTCGCCGGGAACCCCGTCGCACGCACCCTCGCAGCCGGGATCCTCCCAGCCGCCGCCCTCGTCGTACACGATGCCTGCCGCGCCGCCGAGATCGCAGCCGGCGGTGTGGACGTAGCCGACGGTCACGTTCGCTCCCGACATCGACCCGACGTCGGTCGCGGGTTCGATCGGCGCCGGCAGCGTCGTCGCGTCGGGCCGCACCAGCGCGTCGACATGGCAGTGCTCGACCCGGGTATCGGCGTCGAGCCCGAACGCGCCGGCGCACAGCGCGACGCAGTCGCCACCGGCGAGGCACGTCGAGATCGCCGCGCGGAAGCTCGCCATCGGCACGAAGCCGTGCACGATCCAGTGGCGCTGAGGACAGTCGCAGCCGGCGGCTGCCAGCGCCACGGTCAGGGCTGCGACTGCAACACCGGTCCACCGCATGGATCCAGCGTAGCATCGTCCCAGGGAGGCGCCGCACCGGGCTCGCCGCGGCCGTCGCGTCGTGCCACGGGTCTCCCGGCGGTCCCGGCGCCCGCCCCGCTGACGATGACTTCGCTCGTGGTCAGCGAGTCGACGGTCGGTGGCGTCAGCCCTTGCTCACCCGGAGGGTCGCCGGCGGGACGACCGCCGCCAGGTCAATCCATCAACTTGATTCAGCGCAGCTTCGACGC
>Ga0302323_100003135_pt1 | contig 13448 bp, 14 predicted proteins | sample Fen_T0_3_FD_201950 | JGI IMG/M metagenome (GOLD analysis project Ga0302323, IMG submission 201950) | Peat permafrost microbial communities from Stordalen Mire near Abisko, Sweden - Fen_T0_3 | ecosystem: Environmental > Terrestrial > Soil > Wetlands > Permafrost | place: Sweden: Abisko... | reverse complement strand
AAAACTTAAGAAGAGCATCTGGAGACGCACCATGTTGAGCTTTGACGACGACTTCGCCGCCACCCCCAACGCGCCGAGCCTCGCGCCGCGCACGCCGGAGACGATCCGCGCCCAAGTCACGGGCGGTATCCTCTCGCGCGAGCCGGTGCACGACATCGACACCGAGAAGGAAGTCAACGCCGAAGGCTTCCACCGCGTGCGCGTCGAGGACAAGCGCGTCATCAACGGCACTGCCGACGTCAACCAGCTGGTCCCGTTCAAGTATCGCTGGGCCTGGGACAAGTACCTGGCCGCCTGCGCCAACCACTGGATGCCGCAGGAAGTGAACATGCAGCGCGACATCGAACTGTGGAAGAACCCCAACGGGCTGACCGACGACGAGCGCCTGGTCGTCAAGCGCAACCTGGGCTTCTTTGTCACGGCGGACTCGCTGGCCGCCAACAACATCGTGCTCGGCACGTATCGCCACATCTCCGCGCCCGAGTGCCGCCAGTACCTGCTGCGGCAGGCGTTCGAGGAAGCGATCCACACGCACGCCTACCAATACATCGTGGAGAGCCTGGGGCTCAACGAAGGCGAGATCTTCAACGCGTATCACGAGATCAAGTCCATTCGCGACAAGGACGAGTTCCTTATGCCGTTCATCAACGTGCTGACGGACCCGTCCTTCAAGACCGGCACGCCGGAAACCGACCAGGCGCTGCTGCGCAGCCTGATCGTGTTCGCCTGCATCATGGAGGGCCTGTTCTTCTACGTCGGCTTCGTGCAGATCCTGGCGATGGGCCGGCAGAACAAGATGACCGGGTCGTCCGAGCAGTACCAGTACATCCTGCGCGACGAGTCGATGCACTGCAATTTCGGCATTGACCTCATCAACACGATCAAGATGGAGAACCCGCATCTCTGGACCAACGAGTTCAAGGCCGAGATCGCCGAGCTGATGAAGCAAGGCGTGGAACTCGAATACCGCTACGCCGAGGACACCATGCCCCGCGGCGTGCTGGGACTCAACGCGCCGATGTTCAAGGAGTACCTGCGCTTCATCGCCAACCGCCGGTGCCAGCAGATCGGGCTGGACCCGCTATTCGACAAGGCTGACAATCCGTTCCCGTGGATGGCGGAGATGATCGATCTCAAGAAGGAGAAGAACTTCTTCGAGACGCGGGTGATCGAGTATCAGACGGGTGGGGCGCTGAGTTGGGATTAGCTATTGCAGATCGCGCGATTCGATTTCAAAAAGGGGCAGTCCATCTGCCCCTTTTTCAATTCTTGATTGGGTGGCATTGATTCCTTTCGACCCTTTCCGGTGACCCTCTATGCTATTTAGGAGTCCTATACATATTGAAGTAGCAGGGGACTCAAGCAACTGCGCGCGCCGCCACGCGCCGCAATGCGGGGGCGGCTACCTTCACGACAAATACGGGTCGCTCGGCTTCATTGTTACTCGTGGAACCGATGAGAATTTGCATAAGGAACATGAGATAGATTGGATGCGTGAAATGTACTTCACGCACAAAGTGCTTATTGTCAAGTTACCAGCAAAATTCCTTACACGCGTGTTATCGAAACTTCGGAGCCCAGAAAAATACGACACGGTCGACCGTCTACTCAATGCACTGCTTGATACTTATGAGAGGAACTACCTAAGTCTGAAGGTAACGCGCAAGTCCCGTGAAAGGAACTCTGCAGGCCAGAAAAAGGCCGCCAAGTAGCGTAGTAGGCACCTAATACTCCTCTTTTTTTCTGCGATTGCAGTCTTGTTCCAATGCTGCGGTATCGTACGCCACAGCGCGGACGTGCTCTGGCTCCTGTGAAAGATGACTTGCGAGGCGACAGTTGGTGTGGCGGATCGTCCGCGAAATGGCGCAATGGGAGCGCGTAATCGGACTTTTCGTGAGCGCTGTGTCCACCGACTCTTGGCCGCCAAATCAGCGGTAGCCAAATGGATGGAAGCCCGAGCGAACGACCTGTTGATCCTCCTGCAATCGGACGATTGCCATCCACGACCATCCGCAACTACCTGCCGCTCGCCAAGAGCAGGATTGCATAATTTTGATCAATGGTAAGAACATCAAACTCACCGGCAGCGCGTGCAGCGGCGTGTGAAGCACAATCCGGTCGCATGGAAGTCGAAGTTGAAGTCGCTGTCGAATGACGACGCGGAGTGGAAGCACCAGCCCACCCGCTGCTTGTACGACTGCAGCTTTGCGAGCGTAGTCCGCGAAACGGCATGGAACGAGACATGGTGATTGACGAGGTCGACTACGGAGCCATACTTCGCGGGTCTTTGTAACGTGTTCGGGCCTCGTCTAGTTCTTCATCGCGTAGGTAATGAGCGAGATCGTCGCCCCCTGCGGATCCATGATCGTCGCGAAGCGGCCCACGGTCGGGATGTCCATCGGCGCGAGCAGCACGCGTCCGCCCAGTCCCGCGACCTTGGCGACGACCTTGTCGACGTCGTCGACGGTGATGTAGCTGCCCCAGGCGGGCGGCATGCCGGCCGCGTTGGGTGGGACGGCGGTGATGCCGCCAACGCCGCCCTCGCCCACGTTGATGACCGTGTACGTGCCGGTGCCCACGTCCATGTCCTGGAATTTCCAGCCGAGCAGCTTGCCGTAGAAGTCGCGCGCGGCCTTGGGGTCGCTGGTCGTCAATTCAGTCCAGCTGAAGGCGCCGTGGGTCTGTGTGGGTGTAGGCATGATTCAGTTTCCTTTCGAAATTGGGTGAGTTGCAATTCCACGCGACGTCAGCGCTTTTGCATGTAGGCGCCGAGCCAGTTCAGCACGCGCATCCAGCCCTGGTTGTGGCCGTCGCGCGACGATTCGCTCTTGAATCCGGAGTGCGTCAGGGTCACGTGCGTTCCGGACGACGTGGGGATGAGTTCGATCAGCACGTGCGTTTCGGGCGGGCCGACGCCGCTCCACGAGTTGTTCCAGGTAAAGGCCAGCGCCCTGGGCGGTTCGACGCGCGTGTACTCGCCCGAGATGGTGAAGCCCTCGCCTTCGGTGCCTTTGGTGCCTTCCGTGAACCATTTGCCGCCGACGCGCAGGTCGCTGTCGAACTTGGTGGTGCGATAGGACGTGTCGTCGCCCCACCACGCCAGGCGCTGCTGCGGGTCGATCCACGCCTGGAACACGCGTTCGGGCGGCGCGGCGATGTCGATTTCGACGACGATGGTGTCGTTGAGGAGCGCGGTATCGTTCATGTCAGTGTTCCTTTCCCTTTTGCTCGACGTAGCGTTTGAGGTTGCGGAGTTGGTGCTGCCACATGTGGCGGTAATGCGCGAGCCAATCGTCGACTTCGCGGAGAGGTCCGGCGTTGAGCTCGTACAAGCGGTTGCGGCCGACCTTGATCTCGGTGACCAGGTCGGCCTCGCGCAGGATGCGCAGGTGCCGCGAGATGGCCGGGCGGCTGATCGGGAAATCGCGGGCGATGCCGTTGACCGGCTGGCTGCCCTGCCGCAGTAGCGTCAGGATGGCGCGCCGGGTGGGGTCGGCGAGCGCCTGGAAGACGTCCCGGTCGTCGGGTTTTTCAGTTAACGGTTGGTTACGCATTGGATATTTTGTTGGGCATTAGCTGCGGAGACCGTCACATATAGGTAACTAATACGTTACTTATATTACCGGCGTTTCGAGGCTTGTCAAGGGGTCGCCCCAGACCTTCCTGCCCTCTTCTTCATTCAGTGCCCTATGTCGAAGAGATTTACATTCGGACCGGCGCCCCTTGGGCCGGCGAATTTAACGCATTGTTTCTGTTATCTAATGTTGAAGTGGCCCGCCTAATGCTAGCGGCTGTGTCGTACACAACGTTCCGTCCATGCACGCCGCTACAAACGCAAATTCAGGAGGGCCAGAACCATGCGTCGAATGATTGAATCCAGACAATGGGTGCCCGCTGTGCGCCGAACCTACGCCCGCTTTCTCGCATTGGTGGCTGCCGTCACGCTTTATGCGTCGACCGCGCTGGCTACCCCTGTCGGATATATGAGTTGGGACGTGAGTATCCCGGGTTCGACGGGCGCGTTTGACATCGTCAACCTGACGGGGCCAAACATGCTTGCGCCCGACTTCCCCATCAGCACGACCGTGAGCCTTTCGAGCCTGAGCCTGACCGTGCACTTCGTGGGCGGTGGCACCCTGGTTTTCGGGTCATCGTATTTCACGCTCTCCATCGACGGCATCTCGTTCAATGGCGGCGACATTCCTATTGGCGGTGCCAACCCGCTGCCGACGGACGCTACACTGACGGGGTTGTTCTCGCCGCTGTTCATTTCGCTTGACGGCGGGGGCACGGAGACGATTCTGCCGAATTTCTCCGCGTCGATCGCATTTGCGGAGAATGGACTTGAAGACGGCTCCTTCGCGCTCATCGAGGCAACGCCGTCGACGACTCCCGCACCAGAACCGGAAACGTTGCCTTTGCTGCTGATAGGAATCGGGGCGCTGGCCTTGGCACGGCGTACTCGCCAACGGAAAACTTAACCGGACCGGGGCCGCGAACATGGCCCTTGGCTTTCGGCTACGTGATCTAACTGGGCGTCCCGCGGGACAGCCGAGGCGGCAATGGCCGGAAAGACTCGGAGTTCGAGAGCCGGTATTCGGACGCCTAAGCAACTAGTTTCGAACCAAAGGGAGCATTCGATGAAAACGTCAATCGCACGTGGTATCGCTCGGTTCGGAAGTTTGCTCCTGGTAGCGATGATGCCGGCGCTGGCCAGCGCGGTGACGCTCAGTGGCGCCACTGCGCCGAGTACCGGCGTCTCCGGGATCACCAACGTCAACGTCACCGGTTCGGGTTATCCGGCCGGCACAATCCTGCCGGCGGCGATCAATATTCATCTGGCCGCGACCTGCGGTGGCGCACCGGCTGCGAACACCACCGCGTTGAGCATCGTCACGATTCTGGGCACCTCCCGCCGGGTCCAGTTCCAAATTCCGGCCGTCCTGCCGACCGGCACGTATTTCGTCTCGCTCGACGGTGCCACGACCACCGCCGTCCCATTCGCCAGCAGCACCTGCGCGCAGGTCGCGGTGACGCACACAACCACAACCCTGTCGGCATGCATTCCGGGCAGCTCGCTGGGCGTCAACGCGCCAGTGGGGGCCGGCCCGGTCACGGCGATCGTGCCGCGTGGCTATTGGTCCGGTGGAAATACCGGCATCCGTCTGGTGCCGCTGGAAGGTGCGGGCGTCACCGCTTCGATCGCCACGCCGGATCTGGTGAACTCCTGCGGAGCCAACCCCGCCACCGGGCAATCCGTTTGCGTGTCCAATGGCTCGAACGTGTATCTGATCAACGGTGCAGGAACGCTTACCGACACGCTGACGAGTGCCTCGAACGCGTTTGCGGGCTTCTCGGGTGGCAGTTGCAAGAACTGCGGCGTGGCCATCAATGCGCTGACCAACCAGGCCGTCATCAACATGGGCTTCAGCCCCGCGCCATCCGGTTCGGCAATGCAGGTGCTCGACCTGGCTAGCAAGACATTCCAGGCGCCGAAGCCCGTTGCGTTTGAAGTGTCGGAGAATATCTCCATCGATCCGACACGCGGTTACATCCTCTCGCCCAACGAAGCCAACAACTACAACCTGATCCAGTTCAATTCCTCCACCGGGGTGCTCGGAACCGAATTCAACTTCTTCCCCGGAGGAAGCGTTGGGGCGTTCAACTCCGCCGCGGAGGACTGCAGCACGGGCATCGCGCTGGCGGCCGAGGAATTCACGAGCAACGTGTTCATCACCGACCTGACTCAGGCCACGTTCGTGCCCGGAGCGCCTGGGACATGGTCCGCGCCCTCCACGCACGTCACCTTGGCGGGCAGCTTCTCCGCCGGTGTTTCGGGCATCACCTCGGCGCCGGGTAGCAGTCACTTGGCCATCGCCACCGGCGAATTCGGGGGCAGCTCGTTCGCCGTGCTGCAGTTGCCCTCGACCTCGGGCAGCGGGACGCCGACCATCGTCGACTACGCCTACGTGTCTGGAATCTGTGGCTTCTCGGCCGGTTTCGATCCGCACACGATAACGGCCTACACCAGCGGCAACGATGGGCGCGCCTACGCAGTCATGGCTAATTGGATTACCGGTGCCCCCTCGAGCCTGGCGGTGCTCGATCTCGCCGCGATACTTGCTGCGCCTCGCAGTGGCGGCACCCACACCGTTGCGGCGGGCACGATCTGCGACTCGACTACGCCCACGCTGGTGCGCTTCGTTCCGGTTCCCTAGCCGCTTTGCTTGACCCTCAGGACGCAACGTCCGGGGGGTCACGGCCACAAGGGCCAAACGGCCACGACCTTCGGGTTGTGGCCGTTTCTTTGGGTGCGTGGCGGGATTGCCCTGCCCATGGGGAAGCCGTTTCCGACCCCATTTTGTAAGCAAACGCAACGGTACCGTTGCGTTTTACCCGGTGCAGGGGTACTTTAGGGCCAGCGGGCAGTTTTGCTCGCCCATTCGGAAGGAAGCGCTATGACCAAACTTCGAGTCGTATCCGCCGGCCTCGTCGCGAGCGCGCTCCTGGTCGCCCCGGTGCAGTCTGCGTTCGCCGACGGTCCGCGCTGGTCGCATGGCGCCACCTATCACGCGCCGGCGTATCGCGGCGGCGGATACCGCGGCGGGAATTGGCATGGCGGTGGCGGCTACTGGCGCGGTGGCATCTGGTGGCCGGCAGCGGTCGCAGGCGCGGTGATCGGCACCGCAGCGGCGGTGATTGCCGCTCCGTTCGTGGCCTTCGGCAATGCTGTTGCCAATGCGCCGTACTACCCGCCGCAGCAGTATTACCCGCAGCAGGGCTACAACCAGCCTCAGCAGTACTACGCACCGCAGCAGAACTACGCGCCGCAGCAGTATTACCCCGCGCAAGGCTACGTTCAGCCGCAGCAAAACTATGGGCCGCAGCAATATTACGCGCCGCAGGGCTACAACCAGCCGCAGCAGAACTACGCGCAGCAACAGTATTACGCGCCGCAGGGCTACTACAATGCGCGGCCCACACCGGCACCGGCGTTCAACACGTCCTCCTATTAGCGCCACTGGCGTGACGACTTGAGCTGATCCGAACATGCCGCAGGTGCGCCGGGGAGGGCGCCCGTCACGCGCTGCGTCCGAGCAATTGGGCGAGCGCATCCTGGACGCGGCGACGCAGATGTTCCTTGCCCAGGGCTTCGGTGCCACCAGCATCGATGCCCTGGCGCAGCAGCTGCGCATGTCCAAGCGCACGTTCTATCACCGCTTCCCGAACAAGGAGGCGCTGTTCGCCGCGGTCGTCCACCGCATCATCCAGCGGCTGCGCCCTCCCCCCGACATTCCGCTGATCGAAGGTGCCGACGTCGAGACGGTATTGGAACGTCTGGCGGCGATGATTCTCAACGCCGCGGTGTCACCTCAGGCGATCGCGCTGCACCGGTTGGTCGTGTCGGAGTCGGCGCGCTTTCCCGAGCTGGCCCGTGTGCTGGCTCTCGAAGGCGCCACCGAGGAGGCGACCGTGCTCATCGCCGGCATCCTCGATCGCGCAGTGAAGGCAAAGCGGCTCCAGATCGACGACACGCGGTTCGCCGCGCAGCAGTTCCTGCATATGGTAGTGGCTCTGCCGCAGCGCCGCGCGATGGGCCTGGGTGATCCGATGAGCGCGGATGAACTGCGCGACTGGCCGCGCAAGGTGGTCGACCTGTTCCTGCGCGGCTGCGGGCCGAAAGCGAAGTAGCGGTCGGGCGGAACCAAGCCGCCCGCCAGCGGGCTAGGCGCCCGGTTTCGCGCCCATGCCGTCGAGAATATGGCGATGCAGCCGATGCGCGAGCAATCGCTCCAGCGGCTGCCACAGCCAGCGCGGCCGCAGGTGCCCGCGGTATTGCGTCGTCAACGTGACGCGGGTGCCGGTGCCTTCGGCGCGGAACTCGTAGGAGCCCTCCACCGTCGTCATGCAGCGCTCGATGCCGAGGTTCTGCTCCAGCACTTCAAAGCGCACCAGCCGGGGACGATCGAGAACGGTGATGCGCTTGGTGAGGCCGCCGCGGCTGTAGGTGCACGCGACGACGGTGCCGACTTCCTTGTTGCCGCCTTCTGTGCGAACCGGCGTCGGAAGCAGCATCCGCAGCAGCAGAGATGGACGCTGCGGGACTTCCTCGTAGAACATCATCCGCTGCCACACGTCGTCGGGCGGCTCTGCGAACAGCGCCGTGGTGATCACGACGTCGATCTTGAGGCTTGGCTTGAACAGCCGACCGAGGAGCCACAGAACTTCGCGAGGATGCATTCCCGCCCGTGGTGGTGCAGGGCGGTCTATCTCCAGGTTCATCCGTTCATTTTACATGTTCTTGAACAGCGGCATGAAGGTCAAACTCACCGGCAGCGTCTCCGGCCGGTTCTTGAGACGCATCTTGCCGCGGCCGCTGTCATCGCGCACCACCGCCGCCACCATCCGCATGTTGACGATCGTCGAGCGATGAACCTGCTTGAAGTGATTGGGGTCGAGCTTGGCCATCAATTCGTGCAACGGAGTGCGTAACAGCGATTCGCCCTGCTCCGTCATCACCGTCGTGTACTTGTGGTCCGACTGGAAGTAGGCGACGTCGTCGACCATGATCAGGCGCGTCTCCTTGCCCGAACTCGCCGTCAGCCACACCAGCGGTGCTTCGACGGGCTTGGACGGCAACGCGGCGCCCAGCTCCTTGAGGAGCGCCGCCAGCGTCTCGCCGTGTTCGCTGGCCTGCCCCACCCTGCCCTTGATCCGCGCGATGGTGCCGACCAGGCGTTCGCGGGCGATGGGCTTCAATAGGTAGTCGACCGCGCCGCGCTCGAACGCCTGGATCGCGTACTGGTCGTAGGCGGTGACGAACACGATCTGCGTCGCCGGGCTCACCTCGGCCGTCGCCGCGGCCACTTCGAGACCGGTCAGCCCGGGCATGCGGATGTCGAGGAACGCAACGTCGGGCTTGTGCTCACCGATGGCTTCCAGCGCCGCGCCGCCGTCCTCGCAGGCAGCCAGGATCTGCAAGTCCGGCCACTCCTCGCGCAGCAGCGCCAGCAGCGCCTCGCGGAAGAGCTGCTCGTCTTCGGCCACCACGCAGGTGACGGGCTTAGTCATGGCGAACCTCCTTCGGGCCGGCCACGGGCACAGTGATGGTGGCGGCCACGCCGGCGGGGAAGTTGGCGGCGATGTCGAACGTGGCGTCCGCGCCGTACGCGAGGTTCAGCCGCTCGCGCACGTTCGAGAGGCCGATGCCGCTGCCGGCGGTCTCGGTGCCGAAGCCGTTGCCGTCGTCGGCCACGGTGATGGCAACGTGGTCGGCCTTGGCCACCGCCAGCACCCAGATCGTGCCGCCGCCCGACTTGGGCTCCAGTCCGTGCTTGATCGCGTTCTCCACCAGCGTTTGCAGCATCATCGTCGGGAACGGCACGGACTTGAACACGTCCGGCACGATCAGTTCGGTTTTCAGGCGCGCGCCCATCCGGATCTGCATGATCTCGAGATACGCGCGCACGCGCTCCAGTTCCTCGCCCAGCGTGGTCAGCGAGTTGTCGAGCCGCGGCAGCGAGTGTCGCAGGTACAGGATCAGGTTGTCGATGATCTTCTCGGCGCCCGCCGGGTCGCTGCGGATCAGGTACTTGGCGCTGCCCAGCGTGTTGTAGAGGAAGTGCGGCTCGACCTGCGCGTGCAAGAGGCGCAGCTTGGCCACCGCCAGCTCCTTCTCGATCTCGGTTTCCTTCGTGGCCGCCTGCTCGCCACGGCGAACTTCGGTGGTGCCGCGCGAGACGAAGCGGCTGACGCTCTCCGCGTTCTCGAGGTTGGTGGCGCTGTCCACGGTGAACCAGTCGCGCCACGCGCCGCTCTCGGGCTCGCAGGAGAGGTTGACGGTGGACGTCTCGCCGTGCGGCGTGATGACGGCATACACGACGTTGTGGTTGGCGCCGAACGCGCCGAGCATCTGCTGCAATAGCGGCACCGTGTGGCCGAGCGGATAGACGCGCAGGACGCGGGCGTGGATCTGCAGCCGGTCGCGCGCGCTTTCCACCGTCTTGGCCTGCGGCAGGTCGCGGATCGCGCGGTCGAACAGGTCGAAGGCCTGGCCGGGCTCCATCGGCACCTCGATCTGCCGGCGCTGGCGGTTGGCAAGCGCGCTGGCGGTGACGCTGCCGTTGACGAGGCGCACGCGGCGAATGTGCGTGGCCGCGGACGCGTACACGAAGGCCATCAGCACCACCCAGCTCAGGAAGATGGCGCCCATGCCGCGATGCGTGATCGTTGACCAGATCATGAACGTGAAGATGAGCACGACGAGCCACGCAAAGGTCAGGCGGACGAAGAAGAAGAAGCGGGGCATGGTCGGAACCGGGGTTTAAGGGGACGTTGCCAGAATAGCGGCCGGTTGCGCAATGTCGAGCCGGCGTCCGACGAAGCGAGGCCGGGCGGCACGAAGTGGTGCCTAGGGGCCGCTAGCGATACCCGGCCGCCTGCAGCTCGAACAGCTCGGCATAGCGGCCGCGCAGCGCCAGCAGCTCGGCGTGGGTGCCCGCGGAATCCACCGCGCCGTCCTTCAGCACGACGATCCGGTCGGCCATCCGCACGCTGGAAAAGCGGTGCGAGATCAGCACCGCGGTCCGGCCTTCGCTCAGGTCCTTGAAGCGCTTGAACACCTCGAACTCCGAGCGCGCATCCAGCGCGGCGGTGGGCTCGTCCAGGATCAGCAGCTGCGCGTCGCGCATGTACGCGCGCGCGATGGCCACCTTCTGCCACTCGCCGCCGGAGAGGTCCACCCCCGTCCGGAAGCGCTTGCCCAGCACCTGGTCGTAGCCGCCGGGCAGCTTGCGGATGACTTCGTCGGCCAGGCTGCGCTCGGCGGCCCGGACGATGCGCGGGCGGTCGTCGCGCGCCTCGATGCGCCCGACGGCGATGTTGTCGGCCGCGGTGAAGAAGTATCGAACGAAGTCCTGGAAGATGACGCCGATGTTGGCGCGCAGCGCGAAGAGGTCGTATTCGCGCAGGTCGTGTCCGTCGAGCAGGATGCGGCCTTCGTCGGGATCGTAGAGTCGTGCCAACAGCTTGACCAGCGTCGTCTTGCCGGCGCCGTTCTCGCCGACCAGCGCCAATGTCTCGCCGGCGTGTAGCTCGAACGTCAATCCGCGCACGGCCCAGCGTTCGGCGCCCGGATAGCGGAAGCCCACGTTTTCGAACTGGAAGCCCAACCGGATCGGGACCGGAAACGGGCGCGGGTTGGGCGGCGGCACGATCTCCGGCGTGATCTCGAAGAAAGAGAACAGGTCGTCGAGGTACAGTGCCTGCCCCGCGACCTGCGAGAAACCCAGCAGCAGGTTTTCCAGCAGCGTGCGCAGCCGCCTGAAAGAACCGGCGAGGAACGTGAGGTCCCCGATGGAGAAATCGCCGTGGAGCGTGCGCCACACGATGTAGGCGTACGCGACGTAGTAGGCGACCGTGCCGATGGCGGAGAGCAGGCTGCCCCAGCCCGCGCGACGAAGGGCTATGCGCCGGTTGGCCTCGAAGAAACTCGTGGCGAGCACGCGATAGCGGTCGATCAGGAATCCGCTCAGGCCGAAGATCTTCACTTCCTTGGCGGTTTCGGCGCTGGCGCCCGTTTGCCGTACGTAGTCGAGTTCGCGCCGCTCCGGCGTGCGCGCGTAGTTGAGCGAATAACTCTGCGCGTTGAAGTGCGCCTCGCCGATGAACGCCGGCAACAGCGCAATGGCCAGCAGCACGATGAGCCACGGCGCGTAGACGAGCAGCCCCGCCGCGAAGCTGGCGACGGTGACGACGTCCTGCGCCTGTCCGAACAGTTGACCGATGAGACTGGAACGGCCGCTGGCCTGCCTTCGTGCGCGCTCCAGCTTGTCCTGCAGCTCGCTGTCCTCGAAGTCCTCGAGGTCGAGTGTTGCCGCATGCTCCATGAGCCGCAGGCTGGTCTCGTTGCTGAACTGCTCCGACAGCAGCGAATCGAGCAGCGAGACGGCGCGGCCCAGCACGTCGGAGAGAACGGCGAGGCCGAATTCGAGCGCGAGCAGCAGGCCGATGCGATCGAGCAGACCGCTCGCGATCCACTGCTGCAGGTCGGCCGCCGGGCGCGGCGCCTGGACCAGCACGACGACCTCGTCGATGATCAGCTTGCCGACGAACAGCGTCGCCACGGGAAGCAGCGCGCGCACGATGCGCAGCAGTCCCTGGCTGACCGCGAGGGATGGACTTGTCCGCCAGACCAGCGCCAGGAACGGCGGAAGATTGCGCAGCGCGCCGAAGCGCTTGCGCCACGATTGGCGTTCCGGGACGGGCCCGACGTTGGCTTGCGCTGCCGATGGCGACCTGCCACCCATCGTGTAGTTCTTGGGCATCCGTCATTATGCCTACGCGCCGATGCGGCCGAGCTTCAACTTTGGCGGAGACTGTGCAAGACTGCCTACCCCGCTCTCTCCCTATTTCGACGAGTCCCCCGCCCATGCTCAAAGCCCCGCCCGGTGCCTGCGATTGCCACATGCACGTGTACGACATCCGCTATCCGGTCGACCCGCGCTGGACGGTGCCGCCGCCGGTGGCGCCGGTGGCGGCGTACCGGGATGTGCAGCGCGAGCTCGGCATCGGTCGCGCCGTCGTGGTACAGCCGAATGCCTACGCGTTCGACAACCGCTGCACCGTCGACGCGATCAGGGAACTGGGGCCGTTGACGCGCGGCGTCGCGGCGGTGGCGCCGGATGTGACGGACGTGGAGTTGGCACGCCTGCACGAAGCCGGCATTCGCGGCGCGCGCTGCTACATGCTGCCCAATGCGTTCCTGTCGTGGGACGATGTGCGCGCCATTGCAGCGCGGGTCGCGCCGTTCGGCTGGCACGTTCAGGTGCAGCTGGACGGGCGCGAGTTGCCGAAGCATGCGGCGATGCTCGCTGCCCTGCCCACGGATGTGGTCATCGACCACAACGGCAAGTACCTGGTGCCCGTGGAACCATCCGATCCGTCGTTCGTCACGCTGCTGCAGATGCTCGATTCGGGTCGCACGTGGGTGAAGCTGTCGGCGCCCTACGAAACGTCGAAGACCGGCGCACCGCATTATGAAGACGTCAGCGTGCTGGCGCGCGCGCTGGTGGCGCGCAACGCCGAGCGCTGCGTGTGGGCCAGCAACTGGCCGCACCCGGGCCAGAATCCGCCGCCGTCCAGCGCGGCGATGCTCGACATGCTGCTCGACTGGGTTCCGGATGCGGCGACTCGCGCGCGAATTCTGGTCGACAATCCGGCGCGCCTCTACGGCTTCTGAACGAACGAGGTGACCTCATGCCCTTGCGCGCCCTGCTCGTTGTCACTGTTGCGCTGTGCTGCAACGTTGCGGTTGCCGGCCTCGACGAGGGCCTCGATGCGCTGCGCCGAAACGACTTCGCCACCGCGGCCAAGGAACTGCGCCCGCTCGCGGAACGCGGCGACGCCGAAGCGCAGTACCGCATCGGGTTGATGTACGAGTTCGGCAA
>Ga0302323_100003133_pt1 | contig 13449 bp, 6 predicted proteins | sample Fen_T0_3_FD_201950 | JGI IMG/M metagenome (GOLD analysis project Ga0302323, IMG submission 201950) | Peat permafrost microbial communities from Stordalen Mire near Abisko, Sweden - Fen_T0_3 | ecosystem: Environmental > Terrestrial > Soil > Wetlands > Permafrost | place: Sweden: Abisko... | reverse complement strand
TTACCCCAGGGCTTAGACATCCCTTCAATACCAAGTTCAAGCAAGATGACTTCAAGCACCGACTGGTTCTTACATACAAGCTTAGCAGCTCTGCTGTTTGTTGCCTGCAGCGCCACGGACGATGTCGCTCCGACATTGGAAGACAACGCTGGCGGTGCGGACAACACCAACACGGGTGGCAGCACCATTTCAGCTGGCACTACGAGCACGGGCGGTGCCACTAGCACAGCAAGGGCATCGGGCGTTATATTGGGAGGGTCGACCGGCACTGGCGGCACAGCGACTGGGGGTTATAGTTATTGGCCAGCTTTTGGGGGTTCGCCAACGGGAACCGGAGGAAGCACGACTGGCGGTCCAACCCCACCCGCGACCGGCGGAAGCACGACTGGCGGTCCAACCCCACCCGCGACCGGCGGAAGCACGACTGGCGGTCCAACCCCACCCGCGACCGGCGGCTCCCGACCGGCAACAGGTGGAAGCAAGGCCACGGGTGGCAAGCCACCTACCGGCGGGGCGCCACCTACCGGCGGAGCGCCACATACTGGCGGGGCGCCACCTACCGGCGGGGCGCGACCTACCGGCGGGGCGCCACCTACCGGCGGGGCGCCACCTACCGGCGGAGCGCCACCTACCGGCGGAGCGCCACCTACCGGCGGAGCGCCACCTACCGGCGGAGCGCCGCCAGTGGGTGGCTCATCCGCAGCCGGCACCACATAAGTGGAGTCAAATGCCAAGTGATCGGCAAAATTGCGTCGGCGTGAACGCGCGCTGGGTCCAGCGTACTTGGCTCACTTTTTCCTCTTTGCTTTCGCCGGTTGACCGAATCGCTCGTCAAGCAGCTTGCCGACTTCATCATCCGCAAGCGCGCGGCCCGCATTTAGATCCTCGAGCCCTTCCTCTGCTGCCGCGACCAAGCGCGATTGGTAAGTGAGTTTGTCAAAGTCCGCTCGTCGTGAACCGTTGCCACGTGCCGTCATGCCACCAAGTAAGGGACTTGCGGCCAGGGGACTTACGGCCCTCGGCGATTTTGGGGCGAGGTACGTGGGAGGCGATGGAGGTTCAGCGCCTTCGGCGCCTCAGACCAACGAGCATCGCACCGAGTGCGAGCGCGAACAGCCCCGTTGGCGACTTCTTGTCGCCAACGATGGTACACGAGCAGCCGCCAGTATCGCCGGTGGTACCGGAAGCGGTGTTCGCTACCCCTGCGCCGCCACCCACTGCAGTTGAGTTCCCTCCCAAGCCGCCACCACCGTTGGCACTCAGGCCGCCGGTTGCTTGAGGCCCGATGCTACTGCTGCCGCCTGTGCTGAGCGCCACAGCACCGCCGGTGCTTCCCCCAATGCCAGGACTGCCTCCTGTGGCGACACTTCCACCGGTGGGCACATTGCCGCCTGTTGCCAGGGCGCCGCCAACGCCGGGGCTGCCGCCTGTCTGTCCCGCAAAGATGCCGCCGCTGGCGGGAAAGCCGCCGGTATTTGCCCGTCCACCAGTGGCCTGCGCACCGCCGTTGCTTTGTGACCCGCCGGTTGCTTTCACACCGCTAGTCCCCCCAGTGACGCTGCTGCCTCCGCCAGTCACTGCTGCGCTGGTGCCGCCTGTGCTCTTGGCGCCTCCGGCACTGGTCGCCCCGCCTGTACTCTTGGCGCCTCCGGCACTGGTCGTCCCGCCTGTACTCGTTGCACCGCCGGTTCCAGAGGCGCCACCCGCGCCGCACTGAGAGATTTCTGGATCGACGGCACCGGTCTTGTCGATGCCGAGGAACGGCGGAACGTAGCTATTGAACAATGCATCGGACGGGCCGTGATCGCCGCCAGCCGACAGAAACGCGTCGAGCACCACGTAGCCGCACGAATTCTTCCAGGTCTTTCGCGATGCTTGGTGAGTGCCCAGGGTCACCGTTGACGTCGACGTTGGGGCGTTCGGGTCCAAGCCCAGGACATTGGCCCATTCCTTGATCGCTTCGGCGTGCACCGCGAAGTTGATGTATTGATCTTGGTCGCCGTGGAAGAGCTGCACGCGCGGGCGATATGCCCCCGTATACCCCGGGTCCATGGCGCGAACGATGTCGCCCCATTGTTGCGCGGTTTTCGTAATGGTGCCGCCAGCGCACGAGCCGCTATATCCGTTGCCCGTCTCATTGCCCACACGGCACCCGGCCGGGATCCCCGCGAACGAGGCGCCTCCTTTGAAGATATCGGGGTACAGGGCGAGCAGGAGCTGCGTCATCATGCCGCCCGACGAATCTCCCGTGGAATAAACGCGGTCCGCATTCGCATGGTAGTTCGTGATCGTGTACCTGACCATCTGGGCGATAGCGTGACTGTCACCGCCGCCGTCGCGAGTGAGGCCTTTCGTCGTTTGCACGTCCCAACATCTGGCGGTGTTGTCGGGAGCCACTACGATAACGCCGTTCTGGTTGGCCACGTTGATGACTGTCGACGCCTGGCCGAAAACGGCAGAGGCGCTTCCCCCGCAGTAGTGGATAAGCGTCAGAATCGGAGGATTCGTGGCCACGTTGTCCGGAACGTAGATGTACATGCTCACGTCCGATGGGAAGCTTAAGCCTCCGTTCCAGTTGCTGACCTTTACTAAGGACGCAGCATGTACCGGCACGGCTGCAAGCATGCCGAACGCGATGGCTGAAATGCTTGCGAGATGGGTTCTTGTTCGAGTCATGAAGAAGCGCCTCCGACGTGCGTGCTGGACTAGTTCGATGTGCCGTCCACTGAAAGTGGCGCCCGGGGCCAGCTTACGCCTATAGGAGTGTCATTTGAGGGCGAATTCCGTCAAAGATTCGCCTAATGCGGGCTTCGAGGAAGGAAATCGCACGCTGTCGCAAAAAACTGCGTTGGCCTTTTCCGCCGCAGCAAAACCCGCACGGAATCAGGCTAAGCCGTGCCAATTGAGCAGAAGTTCCGTCGAACAATCGGCAGGTTGCGGCTTTGCCACCTGTTCCCGTTTGATTCCGTCACAAATCGAGCCTCCGACGGACAATAGCTTGACGAGGTTCCATGCGAAACGAATGGGTCGGACTCGTACGCTTCATTGCACTCGGTGTAATTGTGGCAGCGAATGGCTGCACCGCCGATTATGGCGGTGGAGCGACGGGAGGCGCCCCGGGCGGCGGAGCGAACGGAAATGGCGGCTCTCCGAGCATTGGTGGGGGCCCGGGCAGCGGCGGAACCCAATCAAACACAATCGAGTGCGCCAACGTTGCTGCGTGTGGCGGCGATGTAGTCGGCACGTGGAACGTATCGTCTACTTGCCTGAACGTAACAGGTCGGCTGAACGTATCACTGATCGGTATGACTTGCTCGCCCCCCCCGGTCAGTGGATCTCTGCAGGTGACGGGAACGTGGATCGCGGACTCAAACGCGTCTTACACGGACAACACTACGACGACGGGTTACGAAAAGTTCACGTTGGATGCGTCATGCCTCATCATCTCGTCGACGCCGACGACCTGTTCGGGTGCGGCCAATGTCCTTACAGCACTTGGCTTTGCATCGGTCACTTGCACACCGATGGCGAGCGGCGGGTGCGATTGCTCCACCACGATCAACCAAGTTGGGGGGATTGGCTTGGTATCCCCACTGGCCTCGGCAAGCGGCTCATACGACACTTCTGGCAACGTTCTGACAGCAGACGCCACGTTGAAGTACTCGTTCTGCGCCTCAGGCAACACGTTGACGCTGACGCCCCAGAGTACGAGCATGACGACGACGGGCACGATCATTTTGCAGAAGGCTGCTACCTCGGGTTCAGGCGGAGCTCCGGGCAGCGGTGGGCAGCCCGCAACTGGCGGAGCGCCAGCCTCCGGCGGAGAAACCAACTTGGGCGGCAACGTTGGCGTGGGCGGCAACGTGGGCGCGGGCGGAGCGCCGATCACCGGCGGCAACGTTGGCGCGGGCGGAGTGCCGGTCACCGGTGGCACGCGCGCGGTTGGTGGCGCATCGGTCACCGGCGGCACGCGCGCGGTTGGTGGCGCATCGGACACGGGCGGTACCCACAGCTCTGGCGGCGCGAGCGCTGCGGGTGGCACGCTTAATTCTGGCGGTTCTCCCAGCGTGGGCGGCGGGACGGGTTCGGGCGGCGTCGGTACTTCGGGTCCATGCGATATCTACGCGGCGAGCAACACGCCCTGCGTCGCTGCGCACAGCACGGTTCGTGCACTGTACGGCAGCTACAGCGGTAAACTCTATCAAGTGAGGCGCACCGACAACACGACGAAAGACATCTTGACGCTCGCTCCGGGTGGCATCGCCGATACGGCACCGCAAGACACGTTTTGCACCGGTTCCACGTGCGTCCTCACAGTTGTCTACGACCAGTCTGGGAAGGGAAACGACTTATGGTACCAGGGGTCGACGCAAGTCCCCGCCTCAACGTCGAGTAGCCCCGCTAGGGCAACCACCGAGTCGCTGAACGTCAGCGGTCACAAGGTCTACTCCGTCTATATCAATCCGGGAAATTGCTATTGGCACGACGGGTCCAAGTCGGGCATGCCAACCGGTGCGCAACCCGAGGCGATGTACATGGTGACAAGCGGCAAGCACTCGAACGCTGGCTGTTGCTTCGACTATGGCAACAGCGAAACCGACAGAAGTGCCGACGGCTCCGGCGCAATGGATTCCCTCAACTTCAGCACGACCTCGGCCTGGGGCACGGGTGCCGGAAACGGTCCGTGGATCATGGCAGATCTCGAGTACGGACTCTTCGCGCAGGGCAGCTCCGCCAAGAATACCAACGACCCAACCCAGACGGCCACGTATGTCACTGCAGTACTGAGAAACAACGGAACGACGGAATTCGCACTCCGGGGCGGCGACGCGACGACCGGCAGCTTGAGCACGTATTACAAAGGCGCTCTACCCGGCGGATGGAGCCCCATGAAGAAACAAGGCGCGCTTATCCTTGGCTGCGGCGGTGACTGCTGCAAGCCAAGCGGCGGCGCTAACGCCAGCGCAGGAACCTTCTACGAAGGAGCCATTGTGACAGGGTACCCAACGGACGCCACGGAAAACGCGGTTCAAGCGAACATCGTTGCTGCAGGGTACGGCAAATAGTTCGGTTGGAGGTATGCGTGATGAGGAAGCGATTTCTAGTTGTTCTATCGCTATCAGCAATGTCAGTCGTTTCTTGGGCAAGGGTATGTCTTGCGGACAATCCAATCATACAAACGAACTTCACCGCCGATCCGGCGCCCATGGTCTACAACGATACCCTGTATCTCTATACGAGCCATGACGAGGATACGGCCTCCGGTTTCGTGATGTACAACTGGATGTTGTACACAACAACGGACATGGCCAACTTTACCGATCATGGAATGGTCGGGGGCGTAAAGGCGCCTTACAACACTTTCCCTTGGGCCGCGGGCAACAACGCTTGGGCTCCGCAAGCCATAGCGAGGAACGGAAAGTTCTATTTGTACGTTCCCATTGCCGGGGCCGGCGGCGGGATGACAATCGCCGTTGCCGTCGCGGACAGCCCCTACGGGCCGTTCAAGGATCCCCTCGGGAAAGCGTTAGTCAGCTCCGGCACGAGCGATGACATTGACCCGACCGTCTTCATCGACAACGACGGGCAGGCCTACCTCTACTGGGGCAACCCGCATGTTTACTACGTGAAGCTGAACGCGGACATGATTTCCTATTCCGGTAGTGTGGTGAAGCTAGCCGATATTTCGACCTACCAGGAAGGCCCCTGGTTCTATAGGCGTGGGAACAACTACTATTTGGCCTTTGCCTCCACTTGTTGTCCAGAGGGCATCGGACATGCAATGAGCAGTAGCCCCACCGGACCCTGGACATTCAAGGGTTCGGTAATGGACGGCATTTCCAATTCATCCGGAAACCATCCGGGAATTGTCGATTACAAAGGGAACTCTTATGTATTCGGCTTCAATTATTTCCTGAGCCAAAACTTGACGAACGGCACGCACTCGGAAAGGCGTTCGGTCAACGTGGCTCAATTCACTTACAATGCCGATGGCACGATTCCAAAACTTCCGTGGTGGGACATCGCGGGTGTCGCTCAGATCGGCCATCTAGACCCCTATGTACAAACGGAGGCTGAGACCATTGCCTACGAATCCGGGGGAGGAACTAGAACCTGCACCTCTCTGAAGGACTACAACAATTGCTGGAAGACTGGCGTGCGAACCGAAGTGTGCAGCGACACCGGCGGTGGAATGGATGTTACGAGCATTCAGAACGGGTCGTTCATCAAGGTCAAAGGCGTAGATTTTGGTCTAGGTGCCACTTCACTTGACGTCCGGGTTGCCTCGGCAGGCTCAGGCGGAAACATCGAAGTTCGCCTTGAGAGCCAGACGGGCACGCTCGTGGGAACCTGCGCCGTTTCAGGTACGGGCGGTGCGCAGACTTGGGCTACCAAATCCTGTGCCATCAGCGGCGCCAGCGGTGTGCACGACCTCTTCTTCGTGTTCACCGGTGGCACCGGGAGTCTGTTCAATTTCAACTGGTGGAAGTTCCACGGCGATCCAGGAGTCGACGCGGGAGTAGGAACGGGCGGATCGACGAGCACCGGCGGGAGGTCTTCGACAGCCGGTACAGGCGGAGCGAACGGTGGCAATGGCACCGGCGGGCGCAGCACCGTGGTCAGTTCGGGCGGCACCACGTCGGTAGTGTCAAGTGGTGTGGGCGGCAGTAACACGGGCGGTGGTCTAGCCACCGGTGGCCGCCCCAGTACCGGAGGGACAACGTCGGTCGTGATCGGCACCGGTGGAATCAACGCCACGGGCGGAGCGACTCTGGTTGTGACTGGTAGCGGAGGAATCAACGCTACGGGCGGCACGAGCCCTGCCGCAACGAGCAACCCCGGTATGGGCGGCAGCCCTACCGGTGGCGCAGCGGGCACAACGGTAGCGGTCGCGACGGGCGGAATACTGAACGCTACTGGGGGCTCGAAAGCCACGCTCGGCGCAGGAGGCAATCAAGTACCCGACGCGGGCATCGTCAACGGCACTTCCGGGAACTCGGGTAGTTGCGGGTGCACGCTCCCCGGTCGAACCAGAACTGCACAGGGTTGGATTTGGAGCCTCACATCGTTGCTCGCTTTCCGCTTGGCGCGACGGCGCCCGAGGTCCAAGCGAACTTTACGCCATTGAGTGCGCGGGGAGTCAAATCGAACCGATTCATCAGAGTTGAGGAACAAATGAACGAGATTGACAAACGACCCATGAAGATTTCCGTAGGTTCTCAGCTGCACGTGCGAAGAATTGGCATGTGGGCGGGGTGCACAGTGAATATGTTGGTGCTGGCATGCTCTGGGTCGGGGCAGCCAGGCAGCGAATCCGGAGGTATCGGTGGGAGTACGGTCGCCACCGGTGGCAACACGGCCGCGATTATTGGTTCGGGTGGTGTCACGGGGAGTGGGGGCAAACAGGGCGTGGGCGGAACGAGTGCAACCGGCGGTCTGCCAAATAGTGGCGGGGCCGTCTCGAGCACGGGTGGCGCTGCGACCGGCGGGGCGCCGCTCTCGAGCGGTGGTACTCTGAGTACCGGAGGAGCCAGGCCGACAGGTGGGAGTTCAGCAACCACGGGTGGCGCTAACGCGACGGGCGGCGCTAACGTGACGGGTGGCGCTAATGCGACGGGTGGCAGGGTCGCCACGGGCGGTACCAACGCAACGGGCGGCAAGACCTCCACCGGCGGAACCGCTGCAACTGGAGGAACCACGGGCACGGGCGGTTCGAATCGAAGCGGGGGTGCGTCTGCTACCGGCGGTGCGGCTGCGGGCGGATCGGCTACAGGGGGCGCTACTGCGGCGGGAGGCTCGAGTGTAACCGGACCTTGCGATATCTTCGCGACCGGCAACACTCCCTGCGTTGCCGCACACAGTACCGTGCGCCTTCTGCTCAGTAGCTACAGCGGGCCACTTTACCAGGTTCGGCGCGCCTCAGACAGTAAGACTCAGGACATTGCATTTCTCGCAGGCGTGGGCGCGGCCAACGCCGCGGCACAAGACACCTTTTGCACAGGCACGACGTGCACGATTTCGGTCATTTACGACCAGTCTGGCAAGGCGAATCACCTCGTGAGATCGAAGGGAGGTGCGGAGGTGTGCAAGCACCAAGATCTCGAAGCGGTCGCCAATGCTCTGCCGCTGAAGCTCGGGGGTCATTCGGTGTACGGGATTAAGGTTACTTCGGACGACAACGGCGGCTGCACGCCGCCAGCAGGCAGCGAAGGTGTTGGATATCGGCTGGACAAGACAACGGGCGTCGCAACGGGCGACGCCGCCGAGACCGAATACATGGTGACCAGTGGCGACGCTCAAGCCTACAACAGCGGTTGCTGCTTCGACTATGGCAACGTGGAGACGGACGACAAGGATGACGGCGCGGCAACCATGGAGGCCATTTACTTCGGTAACGGTGCGGGCTGGGGCCACGGAGGTGGGAGCGGGCCGTGGGTCATGGCTGACTTGGAAAACGGCATCTTCTCCGGATCAACCAATGCCTACACCGGCAATACGTCAGTGCCCTATCCCTATGTCACGGCTGTTCTCATCGGCAGGTCCGGAGGGACGTACGCGCTTATGGCCGGCAATTCCCAAACTGGCAACCTCACGACCATGTGGGACGGCGCGCGGCCAAGCGGCTACACCACGATGAAAAAGCAAGGGGCCATCGTCTTGGGGACGGGTGGCGACAACAGCGACCATGGTCGGGGATACTTCTTCGAAGGCGTGATGACGACTGGCGCGGCGACCGCCGCCATTATGAACCAGGTGCAAGCCAACATCGTTGCTGCCGGTTACGGAAAGTGATTCCGGAATCGAGTTTGCGAATGGTCGCAATCGAACCGTGCGTTCTTTTTTTGCCGTGACGGCACGGAAAGCCGTGTTCATGGCGCGGCAGCTTTCTACCCGCCGGGAACGTAACTGCGGAAGCTGCCGGCGATTGGGTACCAAGTACCTTCAACCAACGCCATTACCAATCTTGCATTCCGCGGTACAGCCCGCCTGCCCATCGCATTGTTCGGCTCCGTTGGTGACGTGATCGCCGCAATAGGGCGGAATGGCACACAGATTGGTGCACTGATCGAGGCCATACGCCGAAGAACTATTGGCGGCACCCAGATCGCACGCTTCGGGCCCGTTCTTGATACCGTCGCCACAGTAGTTCGCTAACGTGCAGTTGGGGTTGCACTTGCCGTAGCTGCCGTCGTTGACGCCGTCATCGCACTGCTCACCATTGGCCGTATCCTTGACACCATCACCACAGCGCGGCGCCCGCTTGCAATTGGACCGGCAACCGCCATAAGCTCCCGTGTTTTTCGCGGTGCCGTCGTCGCACTCTTCGCCCGAGTCAAGCCTCGCGTTACCACACTTGATCTTGCACGCCGCGTCACACATGCTCGATGGACCGCCGTTGCTTTGCCCGTCGTCGCACTCCTCGTTTTGAGGCGAAAGGAAGCCGTCACCACAGAAGGGAGCTGTTTGGCAATGATCCGTGCACTGGTTGGGCCCGTACGTCGAACCGCCGTTGGCAGCGCCCAGGTCGCAGGTCTCTCCGTAGTTCACGTCGAGTTTGCTGTCCCCACAGTAGGGCGCGATAACGCAACCTGGCGCGCAACCGCTGGCGTTGCCGTAAACATTCGTGTTCGCGCCGTCGTCGCATTGTTCACCCAGGGACGAATCGACTTTGCCGTCACCGCAGAAGGGAGCTAAGGTGCAGTCCGACTTGCACCCGCCGTAGGCTCCGGTGTTCAGGCTCTTCCCGCTGGCATCTTTGCCGAGATCACACGCCTCGTTCCCGGTCACGATGCCGTCCCCGCAGCTTGGCGTACAAGTGCTCTTGCCCGAGAGGAAGTTGGCAAGCGTCAGCATGTAATTCGAGCCGCAGCACCATCGCTCCGCCTGGAAGACGACGACTTCGTAAACGCTGCCAATGGTCAATTTGAAATCGATGGCAGTCCAAGTGCCGGGGGTCTCGCCGTACCCGACTTGGCCGGTACCGTTCGTCGCATTCAGGGCTACGTTACCAACGGCTCGGTCGTGAACCCCTCCGAGATCGACGGCAAGCGTTCCGTTGATGAACACCCAAACGTCGTCGTCACCCGTAAACTTGAGGGTCTCATTGCCCTGGTATTCGAACCAATAGCGGACTTCACTCGTGAAGCCGTAATTGTGATTGAGCCATTCATCGCCGTACCCGTCACTATCATAGGCCGTGCACGTTCGACCCGGGAACGCTCCATCAGTGTAGGTGGACACCTGCTTTGTGTTGGTGTCGATCTTGGGGGTTGTATCGATGGGAAAGAACCCACACATCGGATACCAGGGTTGATCCGTATCGCTGTTCATGGCGTAGGTACCGCTCGTGCCGCTGCGCAGCAGCGTTAGGTTCTTGTAGAACGTGTAGTTGACGCCAGTAATGTCACGGTACCATTGATCGAACCGCGTCTTCCCCGTCGTCATCGCGATAGGGGTGGCATCGGTCCCCTTGTATACGGGCTTTCGGTTGGCATCGAGCGCGTTCGTGACGATCCCCTTCGACTCATTGCAGCAATAGTGGCCAAAGTCCGGATGGCCAGCCCCGTTGCTGTAACCCGCAAAATCACGGACGACTAACGGCAAATCGAGCTTTGACGGCGGGCTGTCGTAGGATGAAAGACACGTGTAGCCTGCCTCGGTCTGGCAATCCTTCGAGCAGCCATCGCCGTCCGTCGTATTTCCGTCGTCACATTGTTCTGCGGCACCCCGGATCAGAATGCCGTCCCCGCACACCGACTTGCACGCGCCGACGGAACTCGTCGGCGAACCAGTCGCGCTAAAGGTGCCGCAACGCGGCTCGGTCTGACAGGACGGCGAACACCCATCGTAAGGCACGGAGTTGCCGTCGTCGCAACTTTCGCCGGGTTCGGTCTTCGAATTGCCGCAAACGGTGTGTTGGCACGGTGCCGGATTGCAGATCCAGCCGGGTTCCGCTTGGCATGTCGATGAACAGCCGTCACCGGCGGTCGTGTTACCGTCGTCGCACTGCTCGGTGCCCTTAATCTCGCTGTCGCCGCATGTTGCGCGGCACAGCGCTCCAACGATGGGGCACGTGAATCCCGCCTCGCGCTGGCATGTGGCACTGCAACCGTCACCGCTCTTCGCGTTTCCGTCATCGCATGTTTCCGCCGCGCCAATGCGCTTGTTCCCGCACGCCTCCGCGGTACACACCGACGGTGAGGTAGCCGTACATACGAAACCCGATTCAATCTTGCATGCCGACGAGCATCCATCGCCGGAATTGGCGTCTCCATCGTCGCAGTTCTCGCCGAGCGAATAGTTTACTGTACCGTCGCCGCAAAACGCCTTGAGCTTGCACTTCTGACCGGCAACCGGGCAGATATACCCTGTTTCGATCTTACAATTCGCCGAGCAACCGTTGCCCGTGACGGTGTCCCCGTCGTCGCACTCTTCATTCGGGTCGATTTGTGCGTTTCCGCAGGCGTTCACGGCTTTCGTGCAGTGGCCCCCCGCAGGCGGGCATGTATAACCGCCTTCGATATTGCTGCAGTTTTCGTTGCAGCCGTCTCCACTCGTCGTGTTGCTGTCGTCGCAGGCCTCGTTGCCCGCAACGACGCCATCCCCACAGACCACGGTCGAGACGCACACTTGATGCGGAGGATTCGGCGCTGGAGATGGTATCGAACAGACGCAATTCGGTTCCAGCTGACACGTCGCATCACAGCAATCGCCAGGAATCGTATTGCCATCGTCGCACCCTTCCGCGGTATCCACCGCGCCGTTGCCACAGGTGTTGGCGCGCACGCACGGGCTGCCCGCGGTGGGACACGTCCATCCAGCTTCTGTCGCACAGATCGACGAACATCCGTCGCCACCGTTCATGTTGCCATCGTCGCAGGCTTCACTGGTGTCGATCTTCGAATTGCCGCACACGTTGGGGCCAGCATCGGGCGCCTTGACGACGAAACCGCTCGTTTGCCCACCAGCTCCCACGCCGCCCACGCCAGCTCCCCCGTTGTTGGAACTACCGGGCGGCGGCGTCAGTGGATTCGAATTTCCGCAACCCCCCAGCAAGGGCGGAACGAGCATTAGAAAACACACCACCCCAAAGGTAGTCGTCGATCGCATTACAATCTCCAAAAGTGTTAGGCTGCAAAAGGTCGCGGAAACGATCCCCTAAACTTTCCGCCGGCGGTCGTGGGCTGTCAATTGGGAGACTCCCATTTTTGGCGATGCGCGCCCGTAGCCCCAGTAGGTGGCAAACCTACATGAGGCTGCCAATACGTGAACATCGATTCCGCAGGGCGGTTCGAGCCGATGTGAAGAGCCTCCAAAAGACCGCGGGGAGCGTTGTGTTTGGCGTTATTCGGGCTTCTGTTCGCGAAGCATGATCAGTAGCATTCGCGCGGGTTCGGGAGCGTCCACAGCGTGTGGTACATTGGCGGGCATTCGGACGATGGCACCGGGAATGGCCTTGACCGGCTTCCCGTCAATCGTCAGGACCAGAGCCCCTTCGAGCACGAGTACATACGCGTCAAATGGGGCAGTATGCTCACTGAGCGATTGACCGTGGTCAAAAGCGAAGAGTGTTAGAGTGCCACCCGCGGTCTTGCCGAGGACTCGACTCGCAATTCCCTGTTCGGTTGGAGTCACGAGGTCGTGCAATTTGAGCAATTCGGCTGCGACAATTGTATTTGTGGCCATGACAGTTCTTCCTTCGATCATCGTGAAACCGGCAAATTGGCTCTATGGCGCGAGGCGAAACCGAGGGTTGGTCCCGCCGCCGAACCCATCATACAAGATTGAGTGCGGAACTTCTGGCGGCTCCACAGCCTAAAGGGGCTTGCGGCCCGTCCGCAGCAGGTGGCGGGCAGGCCACCTTCCCCACCCTTGTGACGCCAGGTATCGTAAGGGCATGCTGCGCCACGAAGCTTTGTTCGCGTTGGCCGGGCTGGTTTTCGCTTGTTCCGGCATCCCATCCGGTCAAGGTTCGACGACACAAGTCGGCGGCTCTGCGGCGAGTGGCACGGGTGGCGCCGCGGCCACGGGCGGAACGTCGAGCGGCGGCTCCAAGCCTTCGGGCAGCGCCGGCGGCACGAAGAGCACGGGCGGCGCTGCGGCTACCGGAGGATCCGCGGGAGGTAGCGGGCTTCCCACTGCGTGCCCCGCCAGCGACGTCGGCAACACGCCGACGGGCACCGACACAATCACTTCAGGCACGGTGACCTCGTACTCGTACACCAACGTCACCGGTCCCGGGAAATACGCGAAGGTCGTACAGGGTTGGTCCAAGGCATTCAACAACTGCGCGGGTGATTCGAACGGCACGCTCTGCAGTTCCGTGTACAAGCAGGAGTACTCGTCGAGTGGCGCCCTGGCGCCATTCAACGAAGACCAAGGGATGGTCTTCAGTGGCCAGACCGACCTCTACCAGATCGGCGTCTACTACCCGTCGAATGGCGCTTG
>Ga0302323_100003132_pt1 | contig 13453 bp, 9 predicted proteins | sample Fen_T0_3_FD_201950 | JGI IMG/M metagenome (GOLD analysis project Ga0302323, IMG submission 201950) | Peat permafrost microbial communities from Stordalen Mire near Abisko, Sweden - Fen_T0_3 | ecosystem: Environmental > Terrestrial > Soil > Wetlands > Permafrost | place: Sweden: Abisko... | reverse complement strand
GCGTGGAGATGCTGAAGACGTCGAACCCGGGGAGCTCGTTGATGAGGTGCGCGATGTTGGCGATGTCGGTGGAGGTCGCACGGCGCTCGACACCGGTGACCGGGTCGACCACGTTGGGCGCCGACGAGCCGGTGACCACGATCGGGCCGTCGTCGGGGATGGTGCGGTCGTACTGCGGGTCGCGGCCGCGGAACGTGAAGCTCGGCGGCGCCATCGTGCGGTACTTCTCGACGACCTCGCGCGGGAAGCGCACCAGGCCGGTCTCGTCGTTCACCGTACAGCCGTGCTTCTTGAAGACCTCGCGTGCGGGCGCGAAGTGGGCGACGATGCCCACCGTCTCGAGGACCTCGAGCGAGGCCTCGTGCGTGCGCCTGACCTCCGCTTCCGTGAGCAGCTCGACGAACCTCATGCGGTCATGCCTCCTCTGTGATGTGGGCGAGCTCATCCTGGTGAGCCTCGATGTACTCCATGAAGTGCACCTGGTGGGCCAGATACGTCAGGTACTCGGCGACGTCGACGCTCGGGTCGTCGTAGTAGGCCATCAGGTCCCAGTTGAGGATGTAGAGATTGGCGCTCGCGACCATGCGCGGCAGCAGCGCGAGCTCCGCGGCGCCCATGGGGCCGGGGATGTCGAAGCGCGCAGCCTCGTCCTGGTAGGCACGGACGAAGATGGTCGCCTTGTCGAGCCGGACTTCGCCGTCGTCCGGGCCCTCCCACGAGCTGCAGAAGTATGCGATGCCCTGTGCCACGTCGAAGAGCCGGTAGTCGACTTTGGACCAGTCGAAGTCGAACAGGCCAACCCCCTGCTCGTCGACCCACTTCAGGTTGCCGGGGTGGTAGTCGCAGTGGACGGGGACCCGAGGCATCCCGCGGAGGCCGTCCTCGATCGCGATGCCGCGGCGGACGGCCTCGAGGACGGCCGGCAGCTTCTCGAGGTAGAACTGGTCGAACTCAGTGCCCCGGGACTGTGCCGCGTAGGCATTGAAGATGTCGGGGAAGCGGCGCACGAAGTCGACGATCGGCGGCTGCTCGCGGGCGAGGTCGCCGGGGTCGAAGTCGTGGGCGAGGGCGTGGAACTGGGCGAGCACCCGGGCGCCGTTCGCGAACTCGGTGTCCGTGAGGCGGTTGCTGATCCAGGTGTACTTGTCCTCGCCCTCGAGCATCTCGTAGACGGCGAACAGCCGGGGGACGCACTCGCCGGCGATGGTCTCCTCGCGCGTGACGTAGGTGAGCCCGCTCTTGGCCGGATACACCTGCGCGGCGATGTGGAACCCCTTGCCGCTGATGTGATTGACGAGCGCGTGCTCGAACTGCACCTCGCGCTCGGTGTTCACACGGTTGTACTTGCGCACGAAGTACTTGCGCTCGCCGCCCTCGGGCGGCGCGACGACGACGGCGAAGCTGAGGTTGGTGTAGCCGCCCAGGATCTGCTCGACGCGGAGCACTTCGCCGAGGTCGTAGTCGCTCGCGACCACCTCAGCGAGCTGGCCGCTGAGAAACTCGACCTGGAGAGCGTCGCGGAGAGTGGCCGTATCCGCGGCCAGCCGCGCCGTCATCTCGAAGAGCTCGTTCGCCTTTGCTACATCCACGCGACCTCGCTTCGTCCGTTGTTCTCTGCCGCGAGCCGCAGCGCGCTCAGACGACGACGCATCGCAGTCCCAGTCGCACGAGCTCGCTCCGCACGTTCTCATCGGCGCCGTCGTCGACGAGCACCGTGTCCACCTGGTCGAGCCCGCAGATGACCACGTCCGCGACCACGCCGATCTTGGAGGCGTCGGCCAGGGCGATGACCTCGCCGCGCGTCTGCGCGATCATCGCGCGCTCCACGCCGGCCATGCCCATGGTGGGCGTCGTGAGGCCTTCTTCGAGGTCGAAGCCGTCGACGCCGATGAACAGCTTGCCGGCGTGGAAGCGGCTGATGTGCTCAAGCGCGAGAGGGCCGCTGACAGCGTTGGAACGGGGCCGGTAGAGCCCGCCGACGAGGACGACCTCGACGCGCAGGCCGCGCGCCTCCTGGATCGCCCCGACGTTGTGCGTGACGATGCGCGCCTCGAGCGACGGGTCGAGGTGACGGATGACTTGGGCGGCTGTGGTGCCCGAGCTCAGGAAGATGGTCTCGCCCGGCTCGATGAGCGCGGCGGCGGCCTCGGCGATGCGACGCTTCTCCTCCGCGCTGGCGGTCTCGCGCTCCACATAGAGCGTCTCCTCCGCCATGTGGCGCTTGAGCACGGCGCCGCCGTGCGTGCGCACGAGGACACCCTCGTCCTCGAGGCGTTCGAGATCCCTGCGGATGGTCATCCCCGAGACGCCAAGGTCCTCGCTGAGCGACGACACCCTGACCGCTCGCCGTTCCTTCACCAAGTCGACGATGCGGGCGCGCCGCTCGGCGGGGATCATCTCGTGGACTTCCGGGACTTCTGGCGACACGGCAGTTCCCCCAGTTATGTAGCCCCTGTCGGTCCGGCAAGACCGAACAAAGTCGAACACATCTTAAGCGAGCCAATCTCAGTGTCAAGCGTCGGACGCATGCGAAAGCGAACACAAGCTGCCCGGAGGGACGCCGGCCCCCGATGTGGGCTCGAGACTGGGCCGATGCTGAGGCCAAGGGGGGCTGTGCAGCCGTCCGGCGCGCTTCCGGACGGCTTGAAGAGACCTGACAGCCGGGCGCTTCACTGCCCGCTATTCGCATCCTGCGCCGGAGGCTCCAACTGTTCGCATCCCACGGCGCCCGGCCGTTCCGCCTTGAAGGGCGGAGAGGTCCGATCCAGTACCCGTCATCAAACGAATCCGAGCACTTTCGAGCACAACCGAACGCAGTCTAACGCGTTCTGGGCGTGCGTCAACCCGCAATTCGTACCCGATTCCGCTCGATGGAGCGCGCCGGCGTGTGAAACGCGGGACGCGCGGTCAGCCCCGCAGGACCCGCGGACTCAGTTGCCCTGGAACGCCCAGCTGTACGAGGGGTCCCACCACGCGTGGCCGTACCCCTGTCGCAAGGCGAGCGCCGTCGCCTTGATCTGCGCGGCGCCGTCCGTGATGCTCGAGGACCGCCACGGATTCCAACTGCCCTTCCAGGTGGAAGGCGCGTACTGGAAGAGGCCGTAGTACCCGCCGGGGCCGACGACGGTGGCCGACCCGCCCGATTCGATCATCATGAGCCGGTACATGCCGCGCGCGCTGACGCCGCTGCCCGCGGCAGCGCTCTGGATGAGCGACCACCACGGCCCAGAGCCGGAGTCACCGCCCCCGCCGGTTTGCGGAGGCTCGACGGTGGGAGCAGGCTTTGGGGACGCCACCGTCGTGGCCGCGGCCAGACGACGGATGTCAGAACGCACGCCGGCGAGCGCGGCGCGGCGCTCGTTGAGACTCCCGCGGATCGTGCCGAGCTCGGTCTTGCAGGTGCCGACGAGCTTCTCCGCCGTGCGCTCGTCGGCGGCGAGACTCTCTGCCCTGTCGGCCAGCTCTTGCTTGGTGGTCTCAACGGTGCGCACGACGTCTCTGTCGCACCGGGCGAGCGTGCGCATCATGCTGAGTTGGGTGACGAGGTCGCTCAGGTCGGCGGAGCCGAGCACGGCGTCCATCGGCGTGACGTCCTCCTGCTTGTACATCGCCACGGCCCGCGCCGCCAGCGTGGCGCGGGCGAGCCCAAATTCCTTGTAGGCGAGCCGCTGGAGCCGGCGGTTCTCCGTGAGCTGGCGGCGGACCGCCTCCAATGACCTGGTGGCGCGCGAGTAACGGGTGACGGCGGAGCCGATCTGCGCGTCGAGCTTGGCGATCTCCGCAGCGAGCTCGCGGGCCTGGGTGCGGTTCTGCTGCAGAGTCCCTGAGCGCGCGCCCGCGGGGGCGACGGACATGATGAGCACGCTCGCGGTCACACCCAAGGCCAGCAGGGTGGCCAGAGCCAGACGACGTATCGGGTGGCAGTCGTGCAGTACGCCTCCTCGAGAGGCGAGCGGACCACCGCTCGCTTCAGGTCCCGTGCGCGCGGATGTCAGGCTCGGCGCAAAAGGGGCAGGGTGGCAACCTAACACTCGGCGAGGCTCGGCTCAAGCGCAGGAATCTCCTCGTCGACGGCGACGTGTGTGATTCGGCACGCTGGTTGGCCAAGTACTGCTGGTTTCAGCAACCAATCTCCGTTCACATGGCGTATCCGGCAAGATTCCGTGACCCTCGACGTCACGTGGAGGGTGAGAGAACGGCATGGGATCACCGGAAGGCGAGTCGCTCACTGCGGCGCCCACGGACGGCGGGCCCACGAGCTGATCCAGAAGCTGCGCCTCAGATGAAGCGCGAGCGGAGCGACGACGCGGCTGCAAGCAACTCGTCGGCGCTCGGCTCCTCGTAGCCGGCAAACTGCCTCTCGAGGGCCCGAAGGCGTGCCGGGTCGCCGTAGTCGGCGAGACGCCGGAAGAGGCCGAGGCGCACTCCGATCGCGAAGCGCGCCTGGTCGTCGCGCGGCCATCCGAGGTAGTCGTCCAGCAGCGCGATGAGACGCTCGCGGTCGCCCGGCAGGGAGCCCTCGAGCTCGTTCAGCAGGTTCAGCATGTGGTCGGAGCGCAACTCGAGACGGGCGTCGCCCAACTGGTCCAACAGGTCGCGCAGCTCCCGGGCGACCTCGACGTCGTCGGGCAGAACGAACTCGCCCGCCGCCGCCCGTGCCCCGAGCGGCGTGCTCGGCACCACCGCCGCCGTACGCAGGCGCACGACCAGCGGGTTGTCGGCCGGCGCGGCCGGCGCCACCTCGCGGATCACGCGGGCGGAGCCCGCGACGTGCGCGGCCGCGGCCGCGCGGCCGCCCAGCCCAGGCATCAGGTAGAAGCAGAGCTCCAGCCCGGCCGACAGCACCCTCTCCCCCGCGGCGATGAGGTCGCCACTCGTGCAGCCCTTGTCGATCGCCATCAGGACCTCGTCCGCGCCCGACTCGAGGCCCAGGTGGACGCGGGTGAGACCCGCGTCCACGAGCAGCGCAAGATCCTCCGGTGTGCGCCGCGCCAGCGTGCTCGCACGCCCGTACGTCGTCACGCGCTCGACGGACGGGAACCGCTCGCGGACCCGGCGGATGACCGCCGCGAGCTTCTCCGGCTTGACCGCGCACGGGTCCGCGTCCTGCAGGAACACTGTGCGCGCGCCGTCACCGAGGAAGAGAGAGACCTGGTAGGCCTCGCTCGGCACCAGACCCTCGTGGACGGCGGCCACGCCGCGGTGGCGCAGCACCTCCGCGGCCTCCGCCATCGCGTCCACGTCCGCGAGGACGTCCTCCACCGGCCGCAGCGACGACTTCGTGCCCTTGTAGACGGGGCAGAACGTACAGCGGTTCCAGGTGCAGTTGCGGATGGTGCGCACCAGCAGGCTGTGCGCCTCGCTGGGCGGGCGGATGGGTCCTTGCTCGAACGTGGGAGTCGTCAAGGATGGTCCTCCAGAGTACGGCCGGCCGGTGCCCGGAGATGATACCCGAGCACCGGCCGGCCCCGCTCTCGCAGGCGGGCGCGCGCCGCTACGCCGGCGCGCCCGCCCTCACTCGTAGTGGATCGCCTCGAGGATGTCGATCTTCGCCGCCCGGTGCGCAGGCAGGATCGCGGCGATGATGCCGACGATGACGCCGACGATCAGAAAGACGACCAGCTGCACGCCGGGGATCGAGAACGTGATCCCCTGGCCGGCGAACCGTGTCGTCACCACCCAGGCGAACACGACGCCGACGACGATCCCCATGATGGCCCCGATGATCGACGTGATGACGCTCTCGTACCTGACAGTGGATCGCACCTGCCTACGCGACATCCCGATCGCACGCGTGAGCCCGATCTCGCGGGTCCGCTCGAAGACCGCCAGCACCAGCGTGTTCACGATGCCGAAGATGGAGATGATCACGCTCATCGCGAGCAGCCCGTACAGCAGGTTCAGCAGCTGGTTCACCTGCTTGACGATCCCATCCTTGTACTCCTGCGCGGTCTGCACATCGGCGGTCGGGACGGTGGCGAGCGCCGCCTTGAGTGAAGTCTGCGTCTCGGAGACGCTGGCGCCCGTCCCGGTCGTTGCGAACACCATGAAGAGTTGCGGCTTGGTGAAGATGGACTGATACGCGGCGTCGGTCATGACCACGCCGTTGAGCATGATCGGATCCCGGTACACGCCGACGACCTTCAGCTTCGCCTGCTTGCCGTCCACGGTCGTCAGGGTGACCGTCTTGCCCACTCCGGTGCCGAGCGTCGAAGCGGTCTGTTCTTCGACCAGCACGCCGTCGGTGCCGAGCTTCCCGAGCACGGCGTCCGTGCCGCCCTTCAGCCAATCGAACTTCCACACCTGCTGGAAGGCGACCGGATCGACGGCGTAGACCGCCACGGTCTTCCCGCCGATCTGTGCCTGCTGCGCCTGCACCGCGGCCGCGGTCTGCACCCCGACTGCCCCCTGCACCTTGCCGGCCGTGTCGGACGGGAGAGGCAGGAAGTTCTTGCCCTGCACGATGAAGTCGGCGCGCACGACCCTGTCGAAGCTGTCGATGAACGAGGTCTTGAGCCCCTGAGCGAAGACGGCCACGAACACGACGACTCCCAGGCCGATCATGAGCGCGGAAGCGGTCGCCGCGGTGCGTCCCGGATTGCGCCGGCTGTTATCGCGGGCGAGCCGGCCGCTCACGGGGGACACCCGCTGCAACGGCCATCCCAGCACGCCCGCCAGCGGACGGATGATGTAGCGGCTCACCATGGCCACAGCAACGAACAGGAACACCGCGCCGAGGGCGATGGTCGCCAGCCGCGACGTCGTATTGCCGGGACCGTACATGCCGGCCACGATCGCCAGCGCGCCCAGGATGGCGACGACGATCGCGATGTAGGGCGTGAAGCGCGCGAAGCGCGACGGTGGCAGAGACGCACCCTCCTGCAGCGCCGCCATGGGCGGCACTCGGGTCGCGCGCGTGGCAGGCACGACGGCCGACAGCAGCGTCACGACGATGCCCACCGCGAGCGCGACCACGATGGTGCGAGGGGCCAGCACCAGCCCGCTGTGCGGAATGTCGATATTGGCCGCCGCGAACAGCCGAAGGATCCCGGCGGCGATCGCGAGCCCGACGAGGATGCCAAGGACGGAGGCGAGGATGCCCATCACGAGCGCCTCGCCGGTGACCACGCCCAGGACCTGCCGGCGCGATGCTCCGAGCGCGCGCAGCATCGCGAACTCGCGCCGGCGCTGAGCCACCGTCATGGAAAAGGCGTTGAAGATGATGAAGGCGCCTACCAGCACGGCGATGCCGCCGAACGAGAGGAGGACGGGGCGAAGGAACCCGCCGATCGCATCACTGATCTGCTTCGTCTGGTCGGTCGCCGCCTGGGTGCCCGTCTTGACGTCGGCGTACGGAGGCAAGGCAGTCCGCACACGACCCGCCAGCACGTCCGGCGATACCCCCGCCTCGGCCTTGGCGTCGATGGTCGAGACGCTGCCCTTCATGTCGAACCAGCGCTGCGCGTCCGCCAGAGTCGTGTCGATGAGGATCGAGCCGCCGAGCGACGACTCGGCGCCGAACGTGAAGATACCGCTGACGGTCACCGTCTCGCTTCCGCCCGGCGTGATGACGTCGATCTTGGAGCCGATGCCGAGATTCTTGTCCTTGGCCAGCTTCTGGATGATGGACACCTGGCCGGGGGCCGCGGGATGACCCCCTTGCACGTAGGTCGCGTTACTGACGTCGCCTGGAGCGTAAGAGAAGAAGAGCGTCGGCGAGCCGCCCGTCGAAACGACCTTGCCGTCGACGGCGACGGCCCCCGTGCCGGAGACGTAGCCGTAGGCGTCCGCGACCCCGCTAACGGCCTTGACCTGGGCGACCATCGACTCCGGCAACCCGGCGGTGGCGCCCGTCATGTCGCCGCTGAACTTCGCCTTGCGCGTCACGGTGACGTCGATGCCCCTGTACGCGTTGGTGAAGATGTCCTTGAAGCCGCTGTCGATCTGGTCGCTGAGGACGTAGGTGCCGCAGATCATGGCGACACCGAGCAGGATCGCCAGCGTGGTGAGGAACGTCCGCAGCCGGTGGGCGGTCAGGCTGCGCCAGGCGACCCGCAGCATCAGGCGTCCTCGAGCGACTTGATGACCTCGTAGATGTCGTCGCGGCCGAGCCGTCCGCAGTCGTGGGCGATGGCACCGTCTTTGAGGAAGACGATCCGGTCGGCGTAGGTGGCCGCGTGCGCGTCGTGGGTGACCATGACGATCGTCTGGCCGAGCTTGTCGCGTGACTGGCGCAGGAGTTGGAGTACCTCCTCCCCGGTGCGCGAGTCGAGGTTGCCGGTGGGCTCGTCGGCGAAGAGCACAGCGGGCCGGGAGGCGAGCGCGCGAGCGACGGCCACGCGCTGCTGCTGCCCGCCGCTGAGCTCGGAGGGCTTGTGCGTCAGCCGGTCGCCGAGCCCCACGGTCTTGATCAGCTCGTCCACCCAGGCGGCGTCGCCCTTGCGTCCGGCGATCGTCAGCGGCAGCGTGATGTTCTCCGCCGCCGTCAGCGTCGGCAGCAGGTTGAAGGTCTGGAAGATGAAGCCGATCTTGTCGCGGCGCAGTTGCGTGAGCGCGCGCTCCTTGAGCGTGGTGATCTCCTGGCCGTCGATCCAGACGTTGCCGGCAGTGGGCTTGTCGAGGCCGGCCAGGATGTGCATCAGGGTCGACTTGCCGGAACCCGACGGGCCCATGATGGCCGTGTAGGCGCCGCGCTGGAGGTCGATGTCGATGCCGGCCAGCGCGCGAACGAGCGCGTCTCCCTGGCCGTAGTCTCGTTCGACGCCGCGCGCCTGGACGACGGCATCCTCCAGGCCGACGGTCGTGCCGGCCTCGCACGTCGCGGGCGCGGCGCCTTCTTTTTTCACGATCGTCGTCGTGTCGACGTTGTCGCTCACGTCATCTCCCTTGCTGGACGCCGCCGTCTGGGTGGCGCGTGGTGGGCCGCGCCTGCCGGCGCGGCCCACCGTCCGTTGTTGTCTGATATCCCGCCGGAGCCACAGTTCCGAACCCAGCGACCGGCTGAGAGGTCATGTGGCCGGCCGATCGGGCTGCTCGCCTGCCTCCGGCGCCGCCGGCCCGGTGGGAGCCTCGGGCACTGCCGGGGCTGCCGGCGGTTCGGGAGCCGGCGCCCCCGCCTCGGGCGACTGGATGGGCATCGGAGTCGCTTCCGCGGCCTGCACCGGCGACGTCTGCACCATCGGCGTGATGACGGCCGCCGCGGGCGTGGTGGTCGGCGCCGTGATGCCTGCCGCAGCGGCGGCGTTCGCAGCCGCCAGCGCCGCGGCTGCCTCACGCCGCCCGCGACGCCACTCCGCGACACCGAGCAGGGCGGCTCCAGAGCCGAAGACCGTCATCGCCACCAGCAGCACCGGTCCGATGGCCGGGATGCGAGACGCCACCGTCGTCCCGACGACGCCGATCGTCACCGCGAGCATCAGGTTCTGCTTGCCGCCGAACCCCGTGAGCACCTTCTGTGCCAGGAACGCGCCCACGCCTGTGGCCGCGAAGAAGTACGCAAGCAGGACGAACAGCCCGTAGGGAAGCACCAGCAGGAGCCCGACGATGCTGATCACCAGCACGACGAGGATCGCAGGGGCGACCACGAAGAAGGCGAGCGCGCCCCAGCCGAGCGATGCCCAGGGCTTGCGGCCGAGCTGCCGCTGCACGCCGCGGAGCTGGCGGGGCATGAGCGCCGCGGCCACGAGTGCAAGGACCAGGAAGAACGCCGTCTGGACCACCCAGCCGAAGAAGCTGAGGCCGAGGAGCGGGCTGAAGAGCATGCCGTGCCCCGCCCAGCCAAGCGCGTCGCCAAGGTTGACGCCCTTGAACGACTTCGTCTGCCCGACGACCTTGGCCCCGGGCGCCTGCGTCAGGTCGCCGCCGAAGAGGACGAGCGAGGCGTCCGACGGCGTGAGGTCGCGCCCGGCCACCGCGTTCGGACCCAACTTGATGTTGCCGCCGAAGGCCACGATCGAGGTCCCGACGGTCCCGTTGACGGTGATGTCGCCACCGAAGGCGACCACGGAATCCGTCACGCGGCCGTTCACGACGATGTCGCCGCCGAACGCCGCGACTGAGGGGACCGTGGTCCCCTTGGGCACCACGACGTCCTCGCCGAACCTGACCTCGGAGCCACGCTGCAGGACGATAGCTCCGGTGCTCAGGGGCGAAGGGGTAGCGGACTTGGAAGGCTTCGCCGACTTGGCGGGCTTCGCCGATCTGGTCGCGGCCGGCGTAGGCGACTTGGTCCCCGCATGCGCCGGACCGGCGATCGCCAGGCCCAGGAACACGAGCGCGACGGCGAGGGCGGCCAGCGCCAGTGATGGCTTGAGCACTCTCAGGATTCTGTCTTCTCTCATCGGGTCACCTCCGCGAGCTGCCATCGTCAGCTCGTCGTGTCGTCTTCTGCAGGAGCGGCGGCCGGCGCCGGCGACGCGGGGATGTCGGCCGCGGCGGACGTGGTGGCCTCCGCTGCGGGCGCCGACGCCTGCGAGACCGGCGCTGACCCCGCCGCCGGAGCCCCGGAAGCCGCCGGCGGCGCAGGCAGGTTCGGAGCCTGCGGCGGGAGCGAAGCCGGCGCTACGAGCGGCGCGGGCTGCGCCAGAGGGGTGAGCGTCGCGGGCTGCGCCGGCACGGCGGCGCGCGGCCCGCGGAACATCACCTCAGCCCAGCGGGCGCACACCCAACTCCAGCCATTGATCACATGCAGCCACACGAAGAAGACCAGGATGCCGATCGGCACCGCGATCACCGAGAGCCACCACGGCGGCACACCCCCTCCGCCCATTCCGGTGTCCACGGGCACGCGGAAGATCGTGAGGAAGGGCCACATGAGGAGGGCGCCGGTCATCGAGACCGCCACGACCAGCAGCGTCGTCGAGACGATGCCGAACGGCAGCTTGGCGAGCAGGTAGACGAGGTCCTTCCAGGTCGCCGAGCTCCCGAAGTGCGCCTTGAGCTTGCCCCAGATCCCCTCGGCCTTCTCCCACTCACGCGGCGCGGGTGGGACGTCCGCGCGAAGCAGGTAGCGGGCCTGCACCCGCTCGAAGGCCCCGAACAGCCACCAGGCGCCGGCGACCACGAGCAGGATCGGGATACCGACCCACACGACGACGAGCCCGACGCCGAGCGAAAGCCCCGTCACGAGGAAGACGAAGTAGAACAGGCCCAGCGGAAAGGCGAGCCAGTTGAACAGGATGCCCAGCCACGTCTCCGGGCGCCGCACGACGCCGAAGAACCGCACGATCGCTGAGTCGTTCAAAGGGTGACCTCCCGAGGCCTTCCGCAGGTTGCAGAAGAAGCCTAGCGGCGGCAACTGCCGCAGTCGTCACCCCGGGGCGGCAATCTTCGATGACTGCCAGTGGGACTCGGGGCCCGGCCCACGTACCCCCACGGGGGTACGCCGGCGCCCGGCGCAGGGCCGGTGAACCCGTCTCAGGTCACTCCAAGCGGGGCCGGCGAGCCCGGCTCAGGTCACTCCAAGCGGGGCCGGCGAACCCGGCTCACGTCACTCCGCCGGGCTCTCCCCCGCCCGCACCAGCCCGACCTCGTAGGCGAGGATCACTGCCTGGGTGCGGTCGTGCAGGCCGAGCTTGGAGAAGATGCGCTTCACGTGCGTCTTCACCGTGCCCTCGCTGAGGAACAGGTGCGCGGCGATGTCTCCGTTGGTCATGCCGCGCGCCATCAGCACGAGGACCTCACGCTCGCGGTCGGTGAGCTCGTCGAGCTCGCTCGCGTCGCGCGCCGGCCCCGTGTCGGGGCGCGCGCGGAAGGTCTCGATGAGGCGCTGCGTGACGGAAGGAGCCAGCAGCGCCTCGCCCTGCGCCACCACACGGACGCCAGCGACGAGATCCTCGGCGGGGGTGCGCTTGAGCAGGAACCCGCTCGCCCCCGCCTTCAGCGCCTCGTACACGTATTCGTCGAGGTCGAAGGTCGTGAGGATGACGACCCGCGAGCTGTCGTCGCGCCCCAGCGCGACGATCTCGCGCGTCGCCTCGATGCCGTTCATGACCGGCATCTGCACGTCCATGAGCACCACGTCGGGATCCAGGCGCCGTGTGAGCGCCACCGCCTCGGCGCCGTCGTTCGCCTCGCCCACCACCTCCATGTCATCCTCTGACTCGAGGATGAGGCGGAGCCCGGAGCGCACCAGCTGCTCGTCGTCGGCAAGCACCAGCTTGACGGTCATGTCCCCTCCGTTTCCACCATGCGGCGCGCCGGCGGCGCGCTCACCTCGGCCCATCCGCGGCAGCCAGAGGCAGCCGTGCACGCACGCCGAACCCACCCTCAGGACGCGGCCCCGCCTCGAGCTCTCCCCTGAACGTGGCCACCCGCTCGCGCATGCCCAGCAGGCCGCGGCCGCCGCCGGCAGTCGCCGGTGTGACGCCGCGGCCCTCGTCGAGCACTTCGATCGCCAGCGATGTCTCTTCGTACCGCACACTGACCGTGGCCCGCGTCTTGCCGGCGTGCTTGAGCGTGTTAGTCAGTGACTCCTGCACGATCCGGTACGCGGTGAGGTCGAGGCTCGCCGGCAACGGCCGCGCGACGCCCGCCACGGTCAGCTCGACCGGCAGCCCCGCCTCACGCACCTGATCGCACAGCGTCTCGAGCTGTCCCATGCCGGGCGTGACGTCACAGCAAGCCTCTTCTTCCGGCGCTCGCAGGATGCCCAGCATCCGCTCGATGTCGCCGAGCGCCTGACGGCCGGCGGTCTCGATCGAGTCCAGCGCCTCGCGGGCCAGCTCCGGCTTCTTGTCGATGATGCGCTGGGCCGCGCCCGCGTGCAGGACCACGACGTTGAGCGCGTGCCCCACGCTGTCGTGCAACTCGCGCGCCATGCGCGCCCGCTCTTCGGCCACGGCCTCGCGGGCGCGGACCTCGCGGTCGGCGGCGAACAGCGCGGCCCTGCGCTCGGCCCGCTCGATGCTGCCGCGGTAGATGCGGATGACGACGCCCACGACCCAGATCACCGAGAGCGACGCCCACGTCCCGAGCACGGCCTGCCACGGGACCGACGGGAGTTCGAGCAGGACCAGGACCACGCCGGCGACGACCACGAACCCGGCGGCGACGGCGCGCTTCCAGTGGTCGAACGCCACCGTCGCGAACGAAGCGACCACGACCACACCCACGGCGGCGGCCGTGAACTCGTACCCGGCGGCGGCCTGGGCACCGAGCAGGACCACAGCGGCGACGAGGCTGACGAGCGGGGACCACCAGAGGAGCGCGAGCGTGAGCCCGCTGGCGACGGTGAGGACGATCAGCGCGGCGCCGTCCTCGCGGAACCCGACGGGCACCCCGGCGCGCGTGAGCAACTCGACGAGACCGCCGGCGGTGAAGATGAGCGCGAGGACGATGCTGGCCGGGAACGGCTCGAGAAGGTGAGGGCGCCGTGACGGCGCAGGAGCTGCGCCCGACGGCGCGGCGAGAATGTCGGCTGGCCGTTCCACGCCCGCAGTATAGGTGAAGTTGG
>Ga0302323_100003131_pt1 | contig 13455 bp, 8 predicted proteins | sample Fen_T0_3_FD_201950 | JGI IMG/M metagenome (GOLD analysis project Ga0302323, IMG submission 201950) | Peat permafrost microbial communities from Stordalen Mire near Abisko, Sweden - Fen_T0_3 | ecosystem: Environmental > Terrestrial > Soil > Wetlands > Permafrost | place: Sweden: Abisko... | reverse complement strand
GCTCGCGACGTACCCCTGGATGCCTGGGTCGTTGTGTGCGTCCGGGCCCGGGCCGAAGCCGCTCGGCGTCGCCTTCGAGCCCATGCCCTCGTTGCCCGAGCGACCGGGACGACCACCGACCGGCTCGCCGCCGACGCCGGGTCCGGGTGGCGCACCGATGGTGCTGGCGTGAATCAATGCCGCGACCCGCGCCGCGACGGCTTGCGAGCTGTCGTCGAGGTCATTGGGGCGCGCGCGGACCTCCGTGGGCAATGCCGGGCGGGCGCGCATGACCCAGGGCCGCGCGAGCAGCACTTGCGCGCCGCGCGAGGAAACGGCGCTCGGCGCGGCGCCTGGCGCTCCCGCCGGGAGCGCCAGCTCGCGCCGACCGGGGGCGGCGGCTCCGGGGGCGGCAGCGCCGGGGACGACCTCCGCCGCAAGCCCCGTCTCACTGTCGCTACCACCGGGAACGCCACCCACCGCGGCGGCAACGGTACCGGCGACGGAGCCGGCCGCATTCGCGCCGACGAGTCGCCGCTCAGGCACCCTGCCCTTACCGGTTGCAAGGAACGTCAGCTGCATCGGCATGGGTGTGGAGCGGTGATCGTCCCAGGAGCGCCGGGCGTTGGCAGTGCGCAAGCGCTGCACCTGACTGCGGTCCAGATGCGTCAGGGCGTCGGTCTCCAAGCTGATGGGGTCGATGTGGCTGTCCAGGTTCGTGGCCGTCTGCGGCGCGGATTTGGAACCGCCTCGACCGCCGAGCTCGGTGTCCGGGTGGCGCGTGAGCGGGCCGCCACCAGCCGGCACCTGCGCCGCTTCTTCCGGAGGAAGCTCGCTCTGGCGGTCTTGATCCGTTGCCGCCGGGTCGAAGCTCGGCAAGTCGAGCTCGACCTCGCGGGAAGGGGCAGCACGGCTGGGCTCCACGGGCAGTCGAGCGCGGAGTGAATGAGACAAGAGCAGCGCGCCACAGGTGAGCAGCAAGGCGTGCGCCGCCAGCGAAGTCGCCAGCGCTCCCGAGCCGACCAAAGGGCGAGCCATTGGCTCAGTTTGACAGAGCTCTCAACTTGCGACCAGCGGCAGGCCAAAGCAGCGCCGCGCATTCTCGGTCGTGAGTGTGGCAAGGTGCGCGGCTTCGACGCCCCGCAGCGCAGCGACGTATTTGCCGGTGTGCACGACGAACGCGGGCTCGCAGACCTTCCCGCGCAGCGGCACGGGCGCCAAATAGGGGCTGTCGGTTTCGACCAAGATGCGGTCGGCGGGCGCCCACGCTGCCACTTCTTGAATCGCGCGGGCGCTCTTGAACGTGACGATGCCGGAGAAGGACAGGTAAAAGCCGAGATCCAGCGCGCGCGCGGCGAACGCGCGATCTTCGCTGAAGCAGTGAATCACTCCGCCTGCATCGCGCGCGCCCTCGGCTTCGAGAATTTCGAGCGTGTCCGCGGCAGCGCTGCGAGTGTGAATGATGAGCGGCTTGCGAAGCGCGCGCGCAAGCGCGATGTAACGTCGAAAAACGGCGGCCTGGGTCTCGCGCGGCGAATGGTCGTAGTGGTAGTCGAGCCCGACTTCGCCGACGGCGAGCAACCGCGGGTGGGCATAGAGCTCGGAAAAGTCCAGCGAACCGTCGCGGGCGGCGTCGTGCGGATGCACCCCTGCCGAGGCATAGACATCCGCGTAACGCTTCGCCAAGGCGAGCGCTTGCTCGGCCTGCGCCAAGCCTCCCACACCAACGCACAGGAACGCGCTCACCCCCAACTGGCGCGCGCGCTCCAAGACGGCGTCCGGACCGCCGGGGTTGTGCTCACTATCCAAATGACAGTGGGTGTCGAACCAAGTCATCGTCGAGGCCTCACGCGCAGGAACCATAGCAGAAGTGCGGCGACGACGATGCCCGACATCACCAGCAATTCGGCCCGCTCCACCGCGTGGGCGACCACGGCCAGCGCGACCAGCGCGAGCGGCGCGAATGCGGCGTCGCGCGGCGACAAGCCATGCGCGCGCTTGAGTGCCAAGACGGCGAGCGAGCAGACGCTGACCAAGTATTGAAACAGCACCGCCACGCTGGACAGCACGAACAGCCGGCTGAGCGGGCCCCAAGACAGCAGAATCAGCACCGAGACCAGCGTCACCAAGAGCGCCCGCCGCGGCACTTGTTGCGGTGTTTGCGGGGCAGAATTGGCCATCGTGCCAGTCAGCGTCTCGAGCGCGGCGAGGTAGCGTGGCGTCATCGCCATCATCCCAAAAGCGATGCCAATCACCGAAACGTTCGTGCCCGCGCTGACCAACTCCGCCAGTCGCGCACCGCCGAGCGCAGCGGCGGCAGCAACCAGTGGGGCGTCGCTCGAAGCGAGGCTCACGACCGAGCGCACGCACGTCCAGTGCAGCAGCATGTATAGCCCGGCGCACGACAGCAGCGAACCGATGGTGGCGATCGGGATCGCGCGCTCGGCCGAGCGCACGTGGGAGCCCGGCACCGGAACGATCTCGAAGCCCTGCATCGAAAATACGATCAAGAGCACCGCGCGTGACCAAGACGCGGCGGGTGCGCTGGGCGCGGTCGCGGTAGGCGTCGGCTCGCTGCTGCCGGCGATCAGAAACAGGGCCACGAGTAGCAAGAGCGGCAGCAGCTTCAGCAAGGTCAAAGATGACCACAGCCACGCGCTCGGCTTCAGGCCCGCCGCCACGACGGCCGCGAACAGCAAGGCGGCCAGCAAGGAAAACGCCTGCTTATGTCCTCCAAACCCGAGCACAGGCGCGGTGTACTCGCCGAGCCCGGCGAGCACGGCCGAGGTGCTGAGCACCGCCGACGCATAGGCGGCGAAGCCCACCACGAACCCTGCCCCCGATCCAAACGCCGCACAGGCCCAAACGTACGGGCCGCCGTCGCGATCGAAACGCGAGCCGAGCCGGGCATAGGTGATGGCTACTGGCAGGAGCGCCAGCATCGTCAGCGCGTACGCCCACACCCCCGGGGTCCCCGGCAGCAAGCGCGCAACTAGGTTCGGGGTGAAGAAGATGCCCACGCCGACGATGCCGTTGACCCCCAAAGCGAGCAGCGACCAGACGCCCAGCGCGCGCCGATGGCCGGCACTTTCGAAACCGTAAGCGCCGGACTCGTCTGCGCTGGGTCCCGCGCTCACGCTCGCCTGCTCAGCTGTACACGTCGACGAAGCGCTCGCGAACCAGCGTCACCGCCGCGTCGCCCGCCGAGCCGCGCTGATAACCGAAGCGTGCGATCAAGACGTCGAGCGCTTTTTCTGCAGCCGCCCGACGAGCATCGTTCAGCCCGCTGCCGTCCTCGCGCAGCAGCGCCACCAGGTCCCGGCACAGCTTGGCGACCGCCACGCGTCGTTCGGCGAAGGCCGACTCCCGCAGGCGCCGAAGCTGTGAGCCGAAGACGCGCGCGTTATCGAGCGGTTGATCCGGATGGTCGATGGCCCAAGCCGCGATCGCACCGATCAAGCCGTTCCGGATGTCTTCGGCCTTGTCCGGGGAACCGAGCAACGCCTCGACCTCGCGCATCATGCGCTCGTCCGGTTCCTCGTATTGACCGGTCAGCGGGTTCCGGAATTTCTCGCGTTTGACCCAGTAATTCACGTGAATCACGTAGCGATCGAACAAATCACTGTAACGCGTTTCATCGACTAGGCCGCTCGCGATTCGGAACTCGTCTTCCAGGGCGTCCAAGAGGCGCGTATGGAGCACTTTCCGAAACAGCACGTGGTCGTGATAGCCGCCGGCCAAGCGCTCCTCCTGGAGCCAGTTGTACTCGCTCGTGCGCTCGCACAAGCGATCGAGCTGCGTGAGCACCGCGAGCGGCGACAAGCAGTCGTAGCGAGTGTCCTGCGCAGCGTCGAGCAGCACCGTGCGCATCTCGCGGGGGCTGGCCCCGATGCTGCCCTCGTAAATCGGGTAAGCCTCGCTTTCGCGGTACAATTGCCCAATCGCCGCCCGCAGGGATTTTGCCGATTCGTCGTCCAAACGCGTCGGAGGCGTACCGGTGGAGTACAAATCGAGCTTTTCGATCGCGGTCAGCTCCGTGACCAGATCTTGCAGCGGCTTCTCGTAGCGGTCGGTCGTGGGTCGGCGCATGCGCGTCAGCACCGCGAACATCGCCGCCATTCGCGTGGCGTGAGGCGCCACGTGTTTTTGCACTTGCGACGCAATTTGCGCGTCATAAATCCGCTGCTCATCCAGCCAACTCAGCAAGTAGGGAGCGCGAATCAGCTCTAGACGGCCGCGGAAGCTCTCGAATTCGGGGTGATCGCGGAACGCATTCAGGTGCACCTCGTTGCCACTGGCCAGCATCACGCAGTTGACCTGCACGTTCTGCGAACGCAGCGCAACCTCACCGGTCTCGGCGGTGATCTGCAGGTACTTGAAGGCGTCCAGTGGACGCTTGAGTAGATCCGAAAACTCCAAGAGCCCACCCGCGGCGTCCACTAGCTCGCCGAAGGCCTCGAACAAGGTCATCGACTGCAGCGCGGAAGGCAATGCCCCCAAGCTGCGATCGGCGGTCACCTGCCGCTCACCTGCGTCCACGGACAATTGCGGACCGAGGGTGACTGCTCCCACGCGATAGCGACGCGAGATGAAATAGCGCTCGACCTGCACGTGGCGAAGCACCTCTTCCAACGAACCGCCATAGCTGGTGAGCAGCGCTTCGTACACTTGCTGGCTCTTGTGCGAGAGGGTGCCCCGCAGCATCCACGCGGGCGGGGGGGCGCCGACTTTGGCCTCGGCAAACCGCCGCTCGAGCAGCTCTTTTCGGGCCGCCATCGGGATCAAAAACAGGGGATGGTCGCGCACCTCGACGAACAGCCGTGAATCGATTTGCTCGTCCGGAAGGTGCGCGTAGCTGCCGTCGTCTGCCGCCCCCAGCGCTCGCTTGCCACCGAAGCCGATCGATCCGCGCAACGTCGCCTGGGTCGGGAAAACCCAGTGGAAGCGATACAGCGCGCCTTCGTCGAGCAGCGAGTAATGCTCCAGGGCGCGCGCAATGCACGCCGCCACCGTGCTCTTGGCCGACCCGTTCGGACCGTGCAACAGCAGCACGCGATTGGCCCGACCTTCGCGCGCGAAGTTACTGAGCGCGCGGTAGATTTCGGCCTGCACCGCCTCTTGACCGACGAGCGCGTCGGAGCGCGCCTCCGCGGCGTCGAGGAACGGCAAATCGAACAAGCGAAACCGCGACAGCTCGCCCCAGGGTCGCATCACCGTCTCGCGCCCGAAATGATCGAACATGTCGCGCAGGTAGCGTGATGCGTCCCGTGAGTAGCGAACGCTGTCGGTCGCGAACAGGGTCAGGTATTCGCGAAACGAGAGCAGACGGCGTTCCTCCTTGAACTCCTTCTGCACTGAGAGCGCGATGCGCTGCAGGTCCTCCAAGATGCGCTCGGGCATGAGAGCCAGCGTACCATGTCTCGAGCCTTCGATTTCTTGGCCAGAAAGCCGCGCGTTGTCTTCCGAGACCCCTGTGGTATTGAAAGCGCATGGTGCGTTTGGTCTCGGTTTCTGGCTCGCTCCTCGGCTCCGCCCTTCTGCTCGCCGTTCTCGGTTGCCTGCCGGGGTGCAAGAATCAAGCACCGCCTGCGGCGGAAGCCACGGCCGCTGAGCCTGCGCCCCCCGTACCCGCCGCGCCCAGCGCCGCGGCAGCTGCGCCGCCTCCCGCGGCGGCCGTCGCCGATCCGGCGGCCGCGCCCGCCACGGCGGCAGCGAGCAAGTACAGCGAGGCCCCCTTCGATCTGGTGATTCAGCCAAAGGGCGCGTACACCACTGGCAAAGCCGGTGAGGCCGAGATCTTGATCTCGGCCAAACCGCCGTTTCATGCCAACGACAAGTACCCCTACAAGTTCAAGCTCAATGAGGCGCCCGGCCTCAAGTTCTCGAACATGGTGGTCGAGAAGGACGCGGTGAAGGTCGAGAAGACGCGCGCCACGCTGCCCGTCGCCTTCACGCCAGAGAGCGCGGGCAAGCACACCATGTCCGGCAAGTTGTTCTTCTCCGTCTGCAATGACGATCAATGCCTGGTAGAAAAGCGCGACCTCACCCTCGACATCGACGTCAAGTGAGCCGCTGAGCGGCTCAGCGAAGCAGCACGAACACGAGCACGAGCGCGATGCCGACCAGCAACGCGCCGCCGCCCACTGCCAAAATTAGCAGCGTGTTCGAGCTCTTCGGGACCCCCGCGATGGACGGTGAGCCGAATTCCTCGGCGGTTGCTGGAGCGGCGTAGGCCGGGATCGGCGCGGCAGCGGTAGTTGCCGGAGCCATCGCGAACGGATCACCCATCGCGTGCAGGCTGTCCGATTCGCCGAAGAAAGAGTCGGCGACATTTGCGTCGCGTGGCGCAGTCGCCGTCGCCAGGAGAGCGGGCATCGCGGCTTCGATACGCGTGTTGAGCTCCGATTCGTTGGTCTTGGCCCACTCCAGATGGGTGCCCGTCAACCCGTAGGCGGCACCGACCGCGTCGGCCAGCGCGCCTACCGAACCGATGCGGTGCGCTGCGTTCTTCTTGAACGCATGCGTCATCACCCGGTCGAGTGTCGGTGGCACCGGATACTTTTGACCCTTGCCCGCTTCGCTCGGCGTCTTGGGCTCTTTGGTCAGAATCTCGAGTAAAATGCTGGGACCATTGTTGCCGATGAACGGCACGCGGCCCACCACGCATTCGTAGATGATCGCGGCCAAAGCCCAGACGTCGGCGCGCTGATCCAGCGTGTCGAGGCCCTGAGCCTGCTCCGGTGCCATGTAGTACGGCGAGCCGATCGTCGTACCGAGTACGGTCAGCTTCTTGGCAGACTCACCCTTGTCTTTGGCAGAGCCGAAATCCAAGAGCTTGGTGATGTCGCCCTCGTGCGTCTGACACAAGAACAGATTGTCGGGCTTCAGGTCGCGGTGAACGAATTTCCGGCCGTGCGCCTCGTCCAATCCTATCGCCACCTGACTGAGCATGCGCAGCATTCTGGCCGGCGAAATCACCTGTTCGCGCTTGAGCGTGCTGCGGAGTTCCTCACCGTACAGAAACTCCATCACCAGCACGTAGCTGTCGTCGGGCGTCGGCAGGAAATCCAAGACCTCCACGATGTAATCGTGGGGTAGTAGCTTGCTGACTTCGAACTCGCGCTTGAAGCGCTGAACGGCGATCTGGTCCCGCGACACGTCCGGGTGCAAGACTTTGAGCGCTACGTTGCGACGCGCTTGCATGTCGAGCGCTTCGTAGACCCGTCCCATGCCGCCATCGGCGACCACGCGACGCACCTGGTAGCGGTTGCACAACAACTGCCCGATGCGCGCGTCTTGGTTGTCGGCGAGCACCGGGACTTTGGTGGCGCTGGAAAGTTGCGAGCCGTCGACCGGGCAAAAACCGGCGTCGTCGGGGTACAGCCGTCCACAAATCGAACAGGCTTTCATTCAGACCGACACGCCTTCGATGAGAACCTCGGGTGAGGGCTCGCGCTGACGATCAAGGGGCGCCCGACTCGCTGCTGTCACTACTGACACCGGGCCGGTAGTACAGGATGCGGTTGCAGCTCGGGCACTGCTCGAACTTGTTCTCCCGCGTCAGCCCTTGAAACAGCATGGGCGGCAAGCGCATGTGGCAGGCCGAGCAGGTGCCGTCGGTGGTGTAGCTGATGGCGGTACCGCGGCGGCCGCGGATCATTTCGTAGCGCCGATACAATGTCGGTGGCACGTTCGCGACCAAGCCGGCGCGAATCGCTTCTTTTTCGGCCACGGCCGCGTCGCCTTGGGCAAGGCGACCGACGGTATCGCCTTCCACGGCCGCAAGCTCTGCCAAGAGCGCGTCACGCTCACCGCTGACTTGCTGCATGTCCACGCGTGCCTGCTCCAAGAAGCCGTCCAGCTTCTCGACCTCGATTTCTCGATCTCGATACAGCTTGCGTAACTCCTCGATCTCACGCTGGGCGGCGTTCGCTTCACGTTCGGTGCGGCAACGCGACAGCTTCTCGCGTGAGCGTTCCACTTGAATGCTCATTTGCCGGACCTCACCCATCAAATCGGAGCGGAGCTTGTCCATATCGCCCGAGTTCTTCTGGCTGCGGGCGAGCCGCTCCTCCAAAGAAGCCAAAGTCGAGCGCTTGGCATCGAGCCCCTGCCGCTCTTGTTTGACCGCGTCGCGGAGCTCCTTGAGCTCCACATCGAGCGCCGCTAGATTTTCGATATTCTCGATTTGCGCCTGGATTGTCACTGTCTAAAACGGCTCCTCGCGTACCTCTAACCAATTACGTTCGCCACGAGCTGGGGGTCAGTGGGCCCACCTGGGTTCGAACCAGGAACAACCCGGTTATGAGCCGGGGGCTCTGACCGATTGAGCTATAGGCCCAAGCTTGTGCATATTTCGAGGGTCGGCGGTTCGGGGCCCGACCTCTCGATCTCTTCTCCGTGGTCGCCCTAACGCCGGGTCGCGTCGCTGACGTGTCCCGGGCGTTATTGAAAGCAAGCTCCACGCCGCGAAAGCTAATCGAAGCGGGCAGCTTGGGCAATGCCATGCGTCGCCGGCCTTCGGGCAGGTCCAATCGCCCACCACACCCCCCTGCCCGCTGCCGCCACGATGGAAAAGGCGGAGCCACGACAAACGAAAACGATCTAGCGCGCTTGGACCAAGAGCCCGTGCCCTCCGATTTCCTCCCGGCCCCGAATCCGCGGGGGTCGGCGAATATGTTACACCTACAGGCTCCCCGCCCGCGCCCCGCGGGCGGGCGATTGCCGCACATCCCCCGCAGAAATCCATGGAGTCACTGGTCGTTCGCGGTGCCACCCAGCACAACCTGAAGAATGTCAGCTGCGAGCTGCCAAGAAACCAGCTGGTCGTAATCACGGGGCCGAGCGGTTCGGGCAAGTCATCCCTGGCCTTCGACACCATCTACGCCGAAGGGCAGCGCCGCTACGTGGAGTCCTTGTCGGCCTACGCGCGGCAATTCCTCGATCAGCTGCCCAAGCCCCGCGTCGAGAGCATCGAAGGGCTGAGCCCGGCGATCGCCATCGAGCAAAAGGGGCTCGGTAAGAGCCCGCGCTCGACGGTCGGCACCGTCACCGAAATCGCGGACTACTTGCGCCTGCTTTACGCGCGCATCGGCGTTCCCCACTGCCCGAAGTCCGGCAAGGTGCTGCGCGCGTACACCGTGCAAGAGATCGTCGATTCGATATTGGCGCGCGGTGACGGCACTCGCCTGGCCTTGCTCGCACCGATCGCGCGCAAGCAAAAGGGAGACCTCAGCGCCGAGCTGGAACGTTTGCGCCGCGAAGGTTTCGTGCGCGCACGGATCGACGGAGAGCAAGTGGATCTGGCCGACGACCGCGAGCTCGACCGCCAGAAGACGCACGACCTCGACGTCGTCGTCGATCGCATCGCCGTCCGCGACGGTGCCAAGGGCCGAGTCACCGATTCCGTCGAACTCGCGCTGAAATTGGGCGATGGCACCTTGCTGATCGATGCGGTCGACGGCAGCGAACCCGTCGTGATGAGCGAGCGCTTGGTGAGTTGGGAATTCGGCATCACCTTGCCGCCGCTGGAACCGCGCTTGTTTTCGTTCAACAGCCCGCACGGCGCGTGCCCGAGCTGCGACGGCCTCGGTGTGCGCTCGGCGATCGACGTCGGCCGGATCGTGCCCGACGAAAGCCGATCCCTGCGCGAAGGCGCGATCGCCGCGTTTGGACGACGTGGCTCGGTTGCCACGGCGACCGAAGTCTCGCGCGCGGTCGAGTCACTAGGGATGAACCCGGACACGCCGTGGTCGGAGTTACCCGAGGCGCAGCGTCAAGCCTTGCTCTACGGCAGCGTCAGCAGCGGCTCGAAGCGTAAGCATTCCGCGCCCAGCTACGAGGGCATCGTGCCGCGACTGCAGCATATGCTCGACACCGGCGCCTTCGCCGAAGGTGAGGATCACGAATCGGACGATGGCGGAATTGGCCCGGACGATCTGGGGCGCTTCATCGTCACCCAAACCTGCGAAGCTTGCGGCGGGGTGCGGCTCCGACCAGAGGCGTTGGCGGTCAAGCTCGGCGGTCGAACCATCGCCGAGCTTTCGGCCATGCCGCTGCGCGGACTACGAGAATTCCTGTCCGCCTTCGCGAGCGAAAGCGCGCTTGCGCCTCGAGAGTCTGCGATCGCCCTGCCCTTGATCAAGGCGGTCACCGAGCGGCTCGGCTTCCTGCTCGAAGTCGGGCTGGATTACCTGTCGCTCGAGCGCACGGCCCATACGCTGTCGGGCGGAGAAGGCCAGCGCATTCGGCTCGCGACGCAGATCGGAGCGTCACTCGTAGGCGTGCTGTACGTGCTCGATGAGCCCAGCATCGGTCTGCACGCGCGCGACAACGCACGCTTACTCCAGGCCCTCCGTCGCTTGGTCGACAAAGGCAACAGCGTGCTCGTGGTCGAGCACGACCGCGACGCCATTTTGAGCGCGGACCACGTGGTAGACATGGGCCCGGGCGCGGGCGCACTCGGCGGGCAGATCGTGGCACAGGGCAGCGCGGCCGAGATCATGAAGGATCCCGCTTCGATCACCGGGCCCTACCTTTCCGGCGAGAAACATCTGCCGATTCCGGCGCAGCGCAAGCCCCCGAGCGAGTTGATGCTGCGCATCGTCGGTGCCAAAGCCCACAATCTGAAGAACATTACCGTCGAGATCCCGCTCGGTTTGATCAGCGCGGTCACCGGCGTCAGCGGCTCGGGCAAGAGCAGCCTGATCGTCGACACCCTGCTCAGTGCGGCCCGCGCCGAGTTGTACGGCGCAACCGGGTGGGTCGGCCCCTGCGAGCGGATCGAGGGGCTCGAGCACATCGATAAGGTGATCAGTATCGATCAGGCGCCGATCGGTCGCACTCCGCGCTCGAACCCGGCGACTTACACTGGAATTTTCACGCATCTACGTGAGCTGTACGCCGGTCTCCCGGATGCCCGGGCGCGGGGCTACAAGCCGGGGCGCTTTTCGTTCAACGTCAAGGGCGGCCGCTGCGAGGCATGCCAGGGAGACGGTGTGCTGCGCGTCGAGATGCACTTCCTGCCCGACGTCTACGTCACCTGCGATTCGTGCGCGGGACGCCGCTACAACCGCGAGACGCTGGAAGTGAAGTATCGCGGCCTCTCGATCGCCGACGCGCTGGATCTCACGGTCGACGAAGCCGACGAATTGTTCGAGTCGATCCCGCGTATCCGTCAGAAGCTCACCGCGCTGCGCCAAGTGGGGCTCGGTTACATTCAGCTCGGACAACCGGCGACGACGCTATCCGGCGGGGAGGCACAGCGCGTCAAATTGGCCAGCGAACTGTCGCGCAAAGCCACCGGGCGCACGCTGTACGTGCTCGATGAGCCCACGACCGGCCTACACTTTTCGGACATCGAGCTGCTCACCCACGCCCTGTTCGGTCTGCGCGACGCGGGTAACTCGGTGCTCCTCATCGAGCACAACATCGAGCTGATCGCCTGCGCAGATTGGGTAATCGACATGGGCCCCGAAGGCGGCAACAACGGCGGCGGGATCGTCGTCGCGGGCACGCCCGAGCAGGTCGCCGCTACGGCGGGCAGCCACACCGGCACCTATCTGAAGCAGGCCCTGGCCGACGTGGGCAAGCCCCCCGTCAAGGCCGCCAAGCGCCCGTCGAAGAAGACCGCCAAAGCGCGCTGAATGCGGCGAGCCGCCCCTCGCTTTGAGATTTTTTGGGGGCGCCCGCAGGATCTTCACTGCACCTCACCGCACGTCGCGCGCCTCGCATGAACGCGCCCACTGGGCCGCTGCCGAGCTTGCTCAAGTGTCGCTACTGCCATCGACCGATAGGACGTCGCGCGCTCGGGCGAGCCAGCGCGCCAAGCGAACGGCGTCCGACGGAATATCCTTCAGCTCGGCTCGTTCGACGTAAGCGACCACCTTTTCCGTGACCTTGGCGAAATGATGCTTCTGCTCGAAACGAGCTTGCGCCGCCGCTTTGCTGAGCCGTTCGGTGCCGAGCTCGCCGTCGAGAGCCAGCAACTGTTGGCGGGCACCGGGATCCGCGGCCAGACGGTGAAGAGCGCCAGGTCGGGCTGAGCGCCGTTCACCGTTCACCAGCGAGGAGCTGGGCCGGATCGGCCACTCTGGGCTAGACGTTCCGCCCGCCAAATTAGTGAAGGCCCGGGAGCGCCAACTCTCGAGCCTTCTGGATCTCCGTTGCGTCGGAGGATTGCACCTTCATCACGGCTCGAGCTCCATGTCCAGTAATCGGCGGGTCGGAGCTCGTTGCGATCGGAGACTTATCGCGTCGCTAACTGCGGCCGATGCCGTGTTCAGCTGCTTCTCTGCGCTCGATGTGATCGGGGTCGTCGCTTCTGTGAGCCTTGCCGCGTCCAGCAGCGGCGAGACTCGATGCGCCGCGCAGGAGTTACTTACATAGCCAAGCGTCGCGGCCGTGAGCTTCGAGCGGCCAGGCAGGCGCGCTACCGCGATCGACTCGCCAACTTTTCGGATCAGAAAGTGACGCATCAATCCGTGACTCAGGCAGCAGTCACGGCGAGTTCACCGGTCACGCTGGAGATCACCTCCGGCGGAAAGGACCAGGATGAAAAACCGAAAAGCGATCTCAAACGCTGCTCCATTTGCAAATCGGCGTTGCCCGACTGGGCGCTGCGTGAGCCACATCACAGCCGCGCCGTTCGTCGTCGATCGCCCCGATTGCCTCGCTCTGCGCCACGCCCGCCGTGAGTGTGAGCCATGATCCCGAAGGAAACGGAAGCCGAGGTTTTACGGCTCTTCCACGCAGAAAAATGGAGAGTCGGCACGATTGCCGACCAGCTCGGATTGCACCACACGACCGTGCAGCGCGTGCTGCACCAGACTGGCGTCGAGCCGAAGGCGCTCGGGCTGCGCCCCTCGTTGGCCGATGCCTTCGTGCCGTTCATCGTCGAGCAGCTCGAGAAGTACTCTGACTTATGCGCCAGTCGACTGTTCCAGATGGTCAAGGACCGAGGTTATCCGGGCGGCCCCGATCACTTTCGCCGCGTCGTCGCGCGTCATCGCCCACGAAAACCAGCGGAGGCATTTCACCGCCTCAAAACATTGCCTGGCGAGCAAGCCCAGGTGGATTGGGCGCACTTTGGAAAGCTTCAGATTGGGCGGGCCGAGCGGACGCTCTGGGCCTTCGTGATGGTGCTCAGCTATTCGAGACAAGTCTTCCTGCGCTTCTTCCTCGGCGCTTCGATGCCGTTCTTCGTGCGCGGGCACATCGACGCCTTGGCGTTCTTCGGCGGCGTGCCGCGCGTGCTGCTCTACGACAATCTCAAAAGCGCTGTGCTCGAGCGCCACGGTGACATCATTCGCTTCAATCCGAGGCTGATCGAGCTCGCCGCGTACTATCGTTTCGAGCCGCGACCCGTGGCCGTGGCTCGCGGCAACGAAAAGGGCCGCGTCGAGCGCGCGATCCAATACGTGCGCAGCTCGTTCTTTGCAGCCCGCACGTACAGCGATCTAGCTGACCTCAACCGCC
>Ga0302323_100003129_pt1 | contig 13460 bp, 12 predicted proteins | sample Fen_T0_3_FD_201950 | JGI IMG/M metagenome (GOLD analysis project Ga0302323, IMG submission 201950) | Peat permafrost microbial communities from Stordalen Mire near Abisko, Sweden - Fen_T0_3 | ecosystem: Environmental > Terrestrial > Soil > Wetlands > Permafrost | place: Sweden: Abisko... | reverse complement strand
AGCGGAGCATCCCGCCCCGGCCCCGGGGGGGGCGAACCCGTCCGGGCCCGGCGCGAACGTAGCTGGACCGTGCAGGGACCTCCGGAGAGGGGATGGGACCGATGAGCAAGAAGTCCAAGAAGCACCACAAGGCGGGCACGTCGAGCGGGTCGGAGGTGACCATGTCGTCGCCGGGCGCCGATGCCGGGGGCCAACCCGCCGCCGAGCCCAAGATGAAGAAGAAGGAGTACGAGCGACAGATGCGTCGCCTGCAAGGTGAGCTGGTGGCCATGCAGGAGTGGGTCAAGTCCTCCGGCGCCAAGGTCTGCATCGTGTTCGAGGGCCTGGACTCAGCGGGCAAAGGCGGCACGATTCGGCGGATCACCGAGCGGACGAGCCCACGGGTGTTCAAGCACATCGCCCTGCCCACCCCGACCGAGCGCGAGAAGTCGCAGATGTACGTCCAGCGCTACATCGCCCACTTCCCGGCGGCTGGCGAGGTCGTCATCTTCGACCGCAGCTGGTACAACCGCGCTGGCGTCGAGCCGGTCATGGGCTACTGCACCCGCGAGCAGAGCGAGCGGTTCATCGAGCAGGTGCCTGCGGTCGAGAAGGCGATGGTCGACAACGGGATCATCCTGATCAAGTACTGGCTCAACGTCAGCGTCGAGGAGCAGACCCGGCGGCTGGAGAGCCGGATCGAGGACCCTCGCAAGGTGTGGAAGCTCTCCCCCACGGACCTGAAGTCCTACAGCCGTCACTACGACTACTGCCGGGCCCGGGACGCCATGTTCGCCGCCACCGACACCGGGTGGGCGCCGTGGTTCGTCGTGGACAACGACGACAAGTTGCGCGGTCGGCTCAACATCATCTCCCACCTGCTCGGACAGATCCCGTACACCCCGCTGCCGGCGCAGGACGTCACGATGCCCAAGGAGCCGAGTGCCCGGGGCTACCTGGAGCCGGATCTGCCCTTGCACCACATCCCGACTCCCTTCTAGAGCGCTGACGCAACGCACACGATGACCGACAAGAAGGACTGGCGATGACCGACAAGAGCGTGAAGTCGAGCGCGGACGAGTCTGCGGCCGGCGCCGGGGGCTCGACCGAGCGGTGGTACGCGCTCTCCACGCACGATGTCGCACAGAAGCTGGGTGTCGACCCCGACAGCGGTCTCCCCGCAGCGAGGGCCGCCGACCTGCTGAAGAAGGACGGGCCGAACGCGCTCCCCGCGGAGACGCCGCCGCCCGGGTGGAAGCTGTTCCTGGCCCAGTACCGGTCCTACATGCAGATCATCCTCGTCGGTGCGGCGATCGCGTCGATCCTGATCGGACAGATCGCCACCGGCGTGGCTGTGCTGCTGATCACCGCACTGAACGCTCTTGGCGGTTTGCGCCAACAGGGCAAGGCGGAGAGCGCGATGAACGCCCTGCAGTCGATGCTCAAGACGAGTGCCCGGGTCCGTCGTGATGGCACCGAGGTCAAGGTCGATGCCGACCAGGTGGTCGTGGGCGACGTGGTCCTGCTCGCGGCCGGTGACGACGTGTGCGCCGATGGGCGGCTCGTCGAGGCCACCTCCCTGCAGATCGACGAGTCCGCGCTGACCGGCGAGAGCGTTCCGGCCTCGAAGGGCGTCGAGGTGGTCACCGATCAGAACCCGGTACTGGGCGACCAGTCGAACATGGCGTTCATGAACACCCCGGTGACGCACGGCAGCGGCGTGATGATCGTCACCGGGACCGGCGCCGGCACCGCGGTGGGCAACATCTCCGGGATGCTGAAGTCGGCGCCGAACCTGAAGACTCCGCTGACCAAGCAGCTGGACACGTTGACCTTGTGGATCGCTGCGGCCGCGGGGCTCACCATCGCGATCATGTTCGCCCTCGGGATCTCCCGGGGGGAATCGACCCAGGTGATCTTCACCACGGCCATCGCTCTGGCGCTGGCAGCGGTACCCATGGCCATGCCGACGGTGCTTCAGGTGATCCTGTCCAGCGGGTCCAGGGACCTCGCTGCGCACGGCGCCGTGGTGAAGAGCCTCGACTCGGTGGAGACGCTGGGTTCGACGTCGGCGATCAACTCGGACAAGACCGGCACGCTGACCATGAACCAGGTCACCGTCGTCGAGGTGATCGACCCCACGGACCGCTATTCGATCACCGGGATGGGCTACGGGCTCGACGGCGAGGTCCACCACGCGGCCGGCAACACGAACACCATCGAGGCGGCGATCCTGCCGTTCCTGATCACCAACGACGCCAAGCTGGTCAACGGCAAGGTCGTGGGGGACCCCACCGAGGGTGCCCTGCTGGTCCTCGGGCACAAGGCAAAGCTCGACATCGACGGCACGCAGGAGGCCTACCCCCGACTGGCGACCCTGCCGTTCGACCCCACCTACAAGCTCATGGCCACCTTCTGCCAGACGAAGGACGAGTCGGGGTCCCCCGTCGTCCGGGTCTTCGTCAAGGGTGCCGGCCCGGCGGTGATCGGCCGGGCGACGTCCGCCCTGGCCAAGGGCGAGAATGTCCCCTGGGGCGAGCAACAGAACACGCGGGCCGGCCAGGAGATGGAACGCCTCGGCAACAAGGGGTTGCGGGTCATGGCCGCGGCCATGAAGGACATCGACGCCTCGGACTTCGACCCCGAGGGCGACCTGTTGTCCATGGTCCAGGGTCTGCAGATGACCGCGCTGGTCGGGATGATGGATCCGCCCCGGCAGGAGTCCAAGGATGCGGTCCGATCCGCCCAGGACGCCAACATCCGGGTGCGGATGGTGACCGGGGACGACGTGGTCACCGGTGCCGCCATCGCCGAGCAACTGGGGATCCCCGGAGGGGCCATCCTCGGCACCGAGCTGGCCGCGATGTCCGAGACCGAACGCCTGGCCCGCATCGACGACATCGGCGTGGTCGGGCGCGTCGCCCCCGAGCACAAGGTGCTGATGGTCGAGACGCTGCGCAAGAAGGGTGAGGTCGTGGCCATGACCGGCGACGGGGTCAACGACGCCCCCGCGATCAAGGCCGCCGACATCGGCATCGCGATGGGCAGCGGAACCCAGGTCGCGAAGAACGCCGGCCGCATGATCCTCACCGACGACAACTTCGCCACCATCGTGCGCGCCGTCTCCGAGGGCCGCAAGCTCTACGACAACATGCTGAAGTACATCCGCTTCATGCTGGTCGCGCTGGTCACCTACGTCGTGACCTTCCTGATGGCGAGCCTGCTCAACATCGCCGGCGGGCAGCCCTTCTCAGCCGTCCAGATCCTGTGGATCAACTTCCTGATCACGGCTCCGGTCGGCATCGCGCTGGGCCTGGACCAGGAGACCCCGGGACTCATGAAGCGCAAGCCGCGACCGCGCGCGGCTTCGATCATGACCCCAGCCGTCATCATGACCGTCGGTCTGGCCGGTCTGTTCATGTCCGTGGCGATCAACCTGCTGATCGTCTTCGGCAAGAGCGAGTACGACAAGACCGAGATCGGCAGCACCATGGGCCTGGTCGCGTTCTCCTTGATGCTCGTCGTCGCGGCCTTCGAGTGTCGCGACGAGAAGGCCTCGATCCTGCGGTTGGAGACGTTCGACAACAGCACCCTCAACATCACGGCCCTCGTGGAGATCGCCCTGGCCGTCCTGATCGCGAAGGGCATCTTCCTGCCGTCACTGCTTGGGACCTTCGAGCTCACCGGCAAGCAATGGTTGGTCGGAGCCGCTCCCGCCCTCGTGCTGTTCCTGGCGTGGGAGTTCGGGAAGGCGATGACGCGTCGCCGCACGAGCAGTGTCGCCACGGCGGTGCCCACGGACGTCATACCTGCCGTGGCGTGATCGGTAGGCTCGCCGGCACGGCGGAGGGGCTCGCCGTCAACCGCGGCCACTGCGTCGCCAACGGTCCCTACCCGATGCGGTGGGAGGCGACGTGACCGACGACGAGCACCGGCCCGCTGAGCTGCCGATCGATCCGGACCTGACGGACGTGCCCGACGTCCTCCACCGAGGCGGCGGCCGGCCAGTTCGCCGCCGACGTTGGGACGTGGCGCTGGTCATCGGTGCCGGGGGCGCGATCGGCGGCGGCGCGCGGTGGGCGCTGAACCAGACCTGGCCGGCGACACCCGGGCACTTCCCCTGGGCGACCTTCGCCGAGAACGTCACCGGCTGCCTGGTCCTGGGCGCGCTGATGGTGTTCCTCCTCGACGTGTGGCGGCCCAGCCGCTACGCCCGCCCGTTCCTCGGGATCGGCGTCCTCGGTGGGTTCACCACGTTCTCCGCCTACACCTCCGACACCCGCGCACTGCTCCTCGACGGCCGCGCGCCACTCGCGGCGGTCTACCTGTTCGGCACCCTGACGGCCGCCTTGGCAGCCACCTGGATCGGGATCGTCGGCGCCCGGGCCGCCGCCGGGACCACCTCTCGCCCGCGATGACGGAGGACTGATGAAACTGCAGGGCCAATCGATGCGGCTGACCATCTTCGTCGGTGAGTCCGACCAGTGGCACCGCCACCCCACCTACACCGAGATCGTCCACCGTGCCCACGCCGCAGGCCTGGCCGGCGCAAGCGTCATGCGCGGGATCGAGGGGTTCGGGGCCTCCTCGCACATCCACACCACCCGCATCCTCAGTCTCAGCGCGGACTTGCCCGTGGCCATCGTCATCGTCGACGCGACCGAGCGGATCGAGGCGTTCCTCCCGCAGCTCGACGAGCTCATCCAGGAGGGGCTCGTCATCCTCGACCCCGTCAACGTCATCAAGTACGTCGGACGACCCGCCGACGGTTCCGCTTGACTCTCCTGCTGGTCTTGGTCGGGGCGGGTGTCGGAGCGCCCAGCCGCTGGCTCCTCGACCAGGCCATCCAGGACCGCCGGGACACGGTCTTCCCGTTGGGCACGTGGACGATCAACGTCAGCGGCTCCCTGCTCCTGGGGGTGATCCTCGGTGCCACCGCGTTCGGGCCGGGATCGGCACAGCTCGTGGCGTTGGCCGGCACCGGGTTCTGTGGCGGGTTCACCACCTACAGCACATTCGGGTTCGAGACCGTCCGGCTGACCGAGGAGGGCTCGTACCTCGAAGCCGGGCTGAACATCGTCGCCAGCCTGGGTTTCGGACTGGTCGCTGCCCTCGCCGGGTGGTCCCTCGCCCAAGCCCTTTGGAGCTGAACCTCCCGAAGGCCCAGCCGGCCGGCTGCAGGCGCTTTGCCGATTTCCGCGTTGCCGACGTTCGTGATGAGTAGGGTCCGGTTGCCCCGATGGATCCATCGCTCACAAGGAGTACCCGTGTCGTTGCGGCGTCTATTCGGTTTCCTGGCTGTCGGCTCGGCGGCCGTCGTGATGACCGGTGGTCTCGGTGCGACATCGGCCGCCGCGGTGACGCCGTGCGAGGCGGCGGGCGGTACGTACAGCTTCGACGCGGCGACGCAGACCAGTACGTGCACGTTCGGCACCCCGAACAGCGCGGCGGTGCCGAGCTACAGCTTCGCGATCCCGGCTGAGGCGTCGAGTGTGCAGGTCGTGACCAGCGGGTCTGCCGGTGGGGGCAGCGCCGCGGTTCCTGGGGGAAAGGGCGCCGCGGCCTCTGCGACATACGGCTCGCTGGCGGGGGCGAACCTGTCGGTCGTGGTCGGCGCGCTGGGTGGTCGGCTCCAGGGAGGGGTTTCCGGCGGCTTCCCCGACGGCGGTGACGGTGGCGTCCAGGGGCCGCTGTCCAACCGCATTGACGTCAACCTCGGGTACGGCGGCGGCGGGTCGTCGTCGGTGCAGCGGGTGGGCGGTCCCCTGCTGGTGGTGGCCGGTGGTGGCGGTGGCAGCGCCGGCGGGGCCGGCTCGGGTGCTCTGGGTGGAGCCGGTGGCAACGCCGGCACCGGAGGGTCGGGACAGACCGGGAACCTGTACACCGGTCAGGGCGGCGCGGCGCACCCCGGCGGCGCCGGGGGTGCCTCACCGCTGAGCGCCACTTCGGGCGTCGGCGGGCTCGGGGCGCCGCTGACACAGAGCTCGTGTGGCACCGGCTCCAACGGTGGCGCCGGTGGCAACGGAGGCAACGCCGCTCCCGGCGCAGGTGGCGCAGGTGGCTACTACGGCCCAGCGAACACCTCAGCCGGTGGCGGCGGCGGTGGCGGCTTCGCCGGTGGGGGTGGCGGCGCGGGCGGCGCTGGCGGTTGCACGGGCGCGTCAGGCTCCGGCGGTGGTGGTGGTGGCGGCGGCTCCAGCGCTGTGCTCGCCAACCCCACCACCTCCAACATCCTCGACGGCCCGAACGCGCCCAACACCGGCCCTGGCTCGGTCAGCATCAGCTACACGGTCACCCCCGCTCCCACGGTGAGCGCATTCGCCGCGCCAGCCCTGCTGCAGAAGTCCCCGTTCGGGGTGACGTTCTCGGTGCCGGTCAAGGGTGTGAACACCTCGGATCTCACCGTGGTGGAGGTCGGGTCGATCTCCGTGGCCGGTGCGGTGACCTGCCGTGACCCAGCCAACACGGCGGTCAGCTGTTTGACCGGCCCGGTCCTGACAGCGCTCTTCACCCCGTCCAAGCCGCTGATCGCCGGGGAGTACTACTTCGTCAACGTCAACCCGACCAGTAGTGGAGTCGTCGCGTACGCAGACAGCAAGCCGGTCCCCACGACGCAGGGCTACGTGCGCGCACAGTCGACGCTCACCGCGTTCGACTACCCCGTGAAGTTCACCTGGGCGAAGGTGGTCAATGCGGCTGCACGGGGCGGGTCCTACGTGCAGAACAACAGCGCGGGCCAGACCGAGACGTTCACCGCGACTGGCTCGTCGCTGGGGATCATCACGTGGAACGGTCCCGACGGTGGCACCGCCACGGTCACGGTCACCACGCCCGGCCAGCCAACCGTGACGAGGGTCATCGACACCTACGCAGCTACCGCCGGCGGAATCACCACCACGATCAGCGGCCTGCCGACAGGCACTCACACCCTGACGGTGAGCGTGGACGGAGCCCACAACCCGGCCAGCACCGGCACCTGGGTCCGCGTCGACGCAATGGTGGTCGCCGGGGTGGTCAAGAACACCCCGGCGCTGACCGCCAGCGTGTGGCCGAACTTCCCCGGCGACTACGCCTACACCGGCGCGAAGAACTCCACGGTGTCGTTGCGGTTCCGTGGCACCGGGATCGTGTGGACCGCACTGGTGGGGCCGAACAACGGTCGCGCCAAGGTGAGCATCGATGGTGTCGTGAAGGCCGCGGCCCAAGACCTGTATGCCCCCGGCTACGTCGACCAGACCTTCACCTTCAACGGCCTGGCCGACGGATTCCACACCATCGTCATCACCTGCCTGGGGACCAAGCAAGCCGCGTCCTCGGACAGCATCGTCACCCTCGTTGCGCTCACCGTCCAATAGCCAGCCCATTGGCACCGTGCTCAGGGCGGCCGGCTGGTTCAGAACGATCTCCAGCATCAGCGGCGGGTGTCACGGGAGGCCTCGCGTCGGTACACACCTTCTGCCACTCTCATGTCGATCAGACCTCGCATCGGGTGGGAGGCAGTGGTGACCGTCGCGCAGGGGTTCATGGTCGGAGGCTCGCCGGATCGGGGCGGTCCGTGGAGGGTGCTCGCGGGTGGTGAGCAAACCGGCGGGGCGGTGACCTTCGGCGATGCCCGGATACCGCCGGGCTCACCCGGCCCCGGACGCCATGTACACAGTCGGGAGGACGAGGCCATCTATGTCGTTGAGGGCGTGTTGACGGTGGAGGTCGGCGATCGGAGGTTCGAGGCTGGCCCGGAGACCCTGGTGTGGCTGCCCAGGAACGTCCCACACGTCTTCGCCAACCTGTCTGACGGTCTTGTGCGGACCGTGGGCGTGATCACCCCCAGTGGACTGGAGGGCATGTTCGCCGAGCAGGCGGTCTACTTCAGCCAACTGCAAGGGCCACCAGACCCCGCGGTGCTAGCGGCGATCAGCGTGAAGTACGGCGTGCTGCCGGTCGAAGGGCCCCCACTGCGGTAGCGCGGCGGTGCCGATCGCGGACGGGGTGGGCGCAGCCGTCACCGGGAGCCTCGAGGCTTGACCGGGCGAGTCTGGGACCCGACTGCGGGCACTACCGCAGTCCCAAGTGAGGTCGAACATGAAGATGACGGACGTTGAACCCGGGCCCAAGCACGCTGAACATCGGAGCGGTCATGCTGACCGCCGACAAGCTCGAAGACCTTGAACTGCTCGTCCCCAATCTTTGGCTCCTCGACGCAGGTGCACACGTCGACATTGCAGCCCCGACCCTGGACGACATCGGCGGGGAACGCAGACCTGGCCGCCTTCACCGCGCAGATGATGAACATGGTCACCGAACCGGGTACGCCGAAGTCGGCCTAGCACCAACACTGCACAACCACCTGCGCCCGGAAGTACCGGTCGCGGGTGCGTGGGTCGGTCTGAATCTCGGCGCGTCCTCGTACCGACTTCGGGCATCCTGAGCGCATGGAACCAGCCGTCGAGTTCGCGATGCTCCAACACCGGCAGCGTCGGCGACACCTGTTTCGGACGGTTCAGCTCAACGCCCTCGGCTGGACGGCAGTGGCGGTCGTGTCTGTGCCAGCGAGTCTCGTCCTGGCGGGAATCGCGTCGGCGCTTGGTTGGCCAGCCTGGGTCGGTGCGCTCCTGGGCCTGCCCACGGTGTTGGTCGGGTTGGTTGCGCTGGATCGTCGTCGCGATCGGCGTGCGTATGTGTCGTTCGGGTGGACTGAGGACGAGGCCGTTGTCTTGGCGGCCGCTGGCCAGTTGGCTCACCGGGGAGTCCCGGTGACCGTTGAAGAGGATCCACCAGGTCTGCGATTCCGTCGGCGTGACGAACGGTTGGTCAGGGAGATGCTTGGCCTACCCCGCCGATGGGCCGCACCCACCTGACGCGGGACATCGGTTTCGACCGGATCCGACCAGAGTGTGGGGGAACCGGCGCGCAGCGCCGCCGGGATGCATGGCGCCCGGGTCACGGCCCTGCCGTGTCTGTGGCGCCCAGACGCCACCCCGGCACCGCAAGGCAGCCCCAGAACCATGCCGGGTGGTGAGCTGATGTCCTGCAGACCCGGCGTCGTTACGACTCCTGCGGTCGCCCCCGGACAGCCGTCAGGCCAGCCGTCGACCAGGCGCTGAGCTAGCTCCACATCGACCGCGCCGGAACGGCCGACCGGTAGCCTGACCGGAACGGGAGGCCGCCTTGAGCCTGACCACGGCGTTGCAGCTGATCGCGGTTGCGTTGGCGGTCGGTCTGGTCGTGAGTCTGGCCGTGGCACTGAGCCGTGGGAAGCCCGATCTGGCGTTGGCGAGTGGGGGTGCCGGTGGCAGCGACTGGTCTGCCGGTTGGGACAGCGTGCAGGTCGGTCTGTGGCTGGTCGCGGGGTGCTCGTGGTGGATCGCGGCTGCCGGTCCGGTCAGCTGGTGGTTCGTCCCGTCGGATGCCGGGGGTCGCGGCGACCCGGACTTCGTCTGGAGCCTCTTGGTGATGATGGTGATGGTGCTGGCCGCGGCACCGCTCTTCATCCTCGCCGCAGTTCTGGTGCTCGCCGGGATCGGCCGGGTTCTTGCCGACCTGCGGATCAGCGCCGGCCTTCGGTGGGCCGTGCCGTTGCTGTGCGCGTTCATCTGGGTGCTGGTCGTCGTCGGCGCGTTTGCTTGGTGGGGGACGGGATGGGTAGCGCCGCCGACGGCGGTTGCTGGATTCCTGGTCATCGGGTTCGCGTTCCTCGCGGGTGTGCGGGCCGGGGCGCAACGTCTCTGGCAGCCGACGTTGTGGGTGGCTGCGGTCTGGCTGACCAGCCTGGCGATCATCGCCGCTCTGGGGGTCGTGTCCCCCAGCGACCACTGGTGGTCGGCCCTGTGGTTGGCCACCTGGAGCCTCACCCACCTCGTCGTCGGTGTGGCGGCCGCCGCAACCGCCCTCAGACTCGCCCAAGCCCGACGCAGCCCGCCACGAGCCAGTGAGTCCGGCGCGGTCGACGCGCAGGTCGCGTAGGTGCCGACAACGGGCTGATCGGACCCGGCGCTCACGGGCGCAGCACCGGGCGATTCCACCTTGATCGCCAAGGTCGTCTTTCGCATACTCGACGGTCGAGGCGCCGGGCGCGGGCCCGCACGGTGGAGCGCCGGAGGCACGGGGAGGTTCGGTGACTGACGGCACTCTGGTCACCCATGGGGTGCTTGCACTTGTCTCGCTAGCGGTAGGAATCGTGGCGCTCGTCGTCCTGCACGTCGTCCCGACCGGCTATTCGCCCCTGCGCGACGCGGTGAGCGACTACGGCGTCGGGCGGTACGCGTGGGGTTACCGAACGCAGGTCGTGGCGATCGGTGTGGCGGCCGCGATCGAGGCTGGCGGGTTCGCCCACAACGGCGCCGCCGGCACCGCGGGGATCGTCTGGCTCGTCGGATACGCGATCAGCCGGGTCGCCATCGCATGGGCGCCCACCGACCTGCCGGGCACGACGCGCACGCCGACGGGGCGCGTGCACGCCCTGCTTGCGATCGCAGCGTTCACGGCGATCGCCGTCGCCACGTCAACGATTCCGAACGACCTCCGCGGCGTGGCAGCCTGGGACAGTTGGGCTGATCCGCTCAACACCCTGGGAACACTCGTGGTCGTTGCCGCGATCGCCACGGCGGCGGCCATTGTCGTGGGTCCGCTGCGGCAGGTGTTCGGCCTGGTCGAGCGGCTCTTGTACGTCGCCTCGCTTGCCTGGCTGCTGACCGCCGCAATCGCGTTCGTCGCCCTCGGGTCATAGCCGCAGGAAAGCACCCGAGGGGCGAGCCACACCTACCGGCGGATGTCTCCTGAGATGACACAAATTCGTGTTATCTCAGAGAGTTCTGTAGAGTAGTGGCGTGCCAAGTGACGAAGAGATCACCTTCGCCGACCACACCGGCCGGTTCTACGCCCGCCGCTACGGGATGGCCCCGATGGTGGGTCGCCTCCTGGGATACCTCGCGGTCTGCGACCCGCACGAGCAGAGCATCACCGAACTGGCTGACGCCCTGCTGGCCAGCCGAAGCGCCATCGCCGGAGCGGTCAACTCGCTGGAGAATCTCGAGCTCATCCGACGATCCCGGTCCGCAGGCGAGCGGATGGACCGGGTGGGCATCGACATGTCGTCGCCCCGAGCGACGGGGTTCGACATGTCCGAGTACCAGGAGCAGGGCGAACTGGCCCGAGAAGGCCTGCGCCTGCTGGCCGACGCCCCGCCCGAACGGCGGGCGATCCTGTTGGAGTGGGCCGCGTTGGCCGACTTCCTGGTGGAGCGGCTTCCCGTGCTGGAGCAGGAGTGGAAGCAACGGCGGGAGGCGTTGCAAGCCGCCGGCCGGCTCCCCGAGGCGCCGGGACCTCGTTCAGAAGGCAGAGCACGATGACGGTCCAGACCAGCAGGCCGGGGATCGTGGCCAGGAACGTATCCAAGTCGTTCGGCAGCCATCTGGTGCTCGACAAGGTCGACCTGACCGCCGATGAGGGCGCGATCCTCGCGCTGCTGGGTCCGAACGGGGCCGGCAAGACCACGATCGTCCGCATCCTCTCGACCCTGATCCCGGCCGACTCTGGCTCCATGCGCATCGCCGGTCACGACGTGGTCACCGACCCCGATGGGGTGCGGGCGCTGATCGGGGTCACCGGCCAGTTCTCGGCCGTGGACAACTTGCTCACGGGAGCCGAGAACCTGCGGTTGATGGCCGATCTTCGCCACCTCGGCCGCGACGCCGGGCGACGACGGGTCACCGAGTTGTTGGAGCAGTTCGACCTCACCGACGCCGGGGACCAACTTCTGTCGACCTACTCCGGCGGGATGCGACGGCGACTCGATCTCGCCATGACCCTCGTCGGTGAGCCACGCGTGATCTTCCTCGATGAGCCCACCGCCGGCCTGGACCCGCGCAGCCGCCTCACGATGTGGGGCATCGTCCGCCAGCTTGCCTCAGCCGGGGTCACCGTGCTCCTCACCACCCAACAGCTCGACGAGGCCGACCAACTGGCCGACCGGATCGCAGTGCTCGACCAGGGCCGGATCGTCGCCGAAGGAACCCCTGCCGAGCTGAAGAGCCGGATCCCAGGCGGGCACGTCCGACTCCACTTCGCTGGTCCCGACCTGCTGCGGTTGGCGGCCGGGCTACTCCCAGCTGCTGCTCCTGACCAGGACCAGTTGGTCCTGCAGGTCCCCGCGGATGGCACCGTGGACTCCTTCCGTGAGCTGCTCGATGAGTTGCACGGCGCCCGGATCGCCGTCGAGCGGGTGTCGATCCACACCCCAGACCTCGATGACGTGTTCCTCGCCGTCACCGGCAGTCATGTCACCGGCCGTCACGTCACTGGTCGGCCCGACGGGGACGCCACACCGCAAGGAGCAGCGCAACCATGACAACGCTCGCCTACACACTCAGCGACTCGCGGGTCATGCTGCGCCGCAACCTCAAGCACCAGCTCCGCTACCCGTCCATGACTGTGATGCTCGTCGGTCTCCCCGTCGTGCTCCTGCTGCTGTTCGTCTACGTCTTCGGCGGCCAACTCGGCGCCGGCCTCGGCGCGCACCTGGGACGCCGCGCCTATCTGGACTACGTGGTCCCCGGGCTCATGCTGATCACCGTGGCCTCGGCCGTCCAAGGCACCTCGATCATGGTTGCCATGGACATGACCGGCGGCATCATCGACCGGTTCCGCACGATGGCCATCGCCCGCGGTTCGGTCCTCACCGGGCACGTGCTCGGCAGCCTGATCCAGACGCTGGCTGCTCTGGCGGTCCTCATCGGGGTCGCCTTCGGTCTCGGATTCCGCACCACGGCAGGGCCTCTCGCGTGGCTGGCGACGATCGGGATGCTGGCGCTGTTCGCCTTCGCTCTGATCTGGCTGGCCGTGGCCCTCGGCTTGGCCGCCAAGAGCGTCGAGACGGCCAGCAACACCCCAATGGTCCTGTTCCTGCTTGTGTTCCTCAGCAGCGCGTTCGTGCGGACTCAAACCATGCCCGGCGGGCTGCGTCAGTTCGCCGAGTACCAGCCCTTCACACCAGTCGGCGACACCGTGCGCGGACTTCTCACCAACGCCGCCATCGGCAACCACGCCATCGCGGCCATTGCGTGGAGCATCGGTATTGCTCTCGCGGCCTACTTCTGGGCCATCCGCCTGTACAACCGGCGCCGAGCGACACAACCATCGTGAGCGGGACGGCTCATCCCAGATCGCGCGCCCGCCGGGTCGGCCAACGTTCGCCCACGGGGCGGCGAACGCGTCTATCGGCCACAATGACGACCCACACCGCCGGCGTGTCACCGATGAGGTGCCTCGTCATTGAGCCGCGCTGACACCTGGGAGGCAGGATGGCACGGCACCGCTTCATCCCGCACGAGCGGCGAGTGGCCAGTCCGTTGGGGCACGCCACCGTGGCCACGCATGAGCGGGTCACGATCGGACGGTCGAAGCGGGAAGTCTGTCCGCGCTCCCTGCTCGGAGAGTGGCAGCCACCGACCGAGCGTCCCGATCCGGTCGCGGTCCTCACCGACCAG